>Ga0074199_1000031_pt1 | contig 336635 bp, 336 predicted proteins | sample EPASupsiteSAE347_FD_64528 | JGI IMG/M metagenome (GOLD analysis project Ga0074199, IMG submission 64528) | Bioremediated contaminated groundwater from EPA Superfund site, New Mexico - Sample SAE3-47 | ecosystem: Environmental > Aquatic > Deep subsurface > Groundwater > Contaminated ...
TTTATCCGATTCTTATTATGTAGCTACCGATTTAACAATTAATCAATTACATATTCATCGTCTTCGACTGAATGATTTGTATCATGAACTCGAAACGTTTCAAACTTTAGTCGAAGCTCGATTGCGGATAATCCAACAAAATCGATCGGATAAAATTCTCTTTTTTACATTATTCGTGACATGTGTTTTGGCGTATTTTACAGTTCAAAATGAGTTTAAAGATGAAATTTCAATAAATATCCGTATTGGCATATTATTGGCAATAGTTATTTACTTTACATATATTTATTACAAGTCAAGAATTTTATGGAGATTGTTATAGATGAACATTGATCTGGCCTTAAAATTTTTCAAGTTTTACTATCTAGATTCGTTCCTTTAGGAAGATCCATAATTCCAAAGCTTTTGAATTCTGGATCTTGCCAGTGTTCATATAAGGAAGTTTAAAAAATTCTCCAATCACCCCGCTCCTTATCCATCTCATAGGATTGGTAGCGTAGGAAAGTGGCAAATTATCTATTGCCCAATCCTCCATCAGGGTAGTTTTATCCATCTTTGGAATTTGTGTCACTATGTTGAGATAATATCACAATATATAAGTTGTACAAGATTGTTTTGTTTCTGATGGAAACATATCTTCCAGTTAATGGGAGCCATATCAAAGTCCTTAACGTTCCATATTTTGTTCAAAATGATACAGAGTGGTTATGTTTAGTCTACTCGATAAAAATGGTAATGGATTTTTACAAAAATATTCATACTACGCTGGAAATAAGACAACGATCGCCCAATACAACACGCGATGAATTAATGGGGGTAACAAGAACAAAAATAACGACCGGAACCCCAGTATCTGACGACCTTGTTCAATCCTTAAACACAAAATTTCCATCCCTGCAATTTGAATTGAAAGAAACAAATTATGGGGAAATTAAAAAAGAACTGAATAGACACAACCCTGTAATTGTAATGTACAATCCAACCATTCTGTTTAATGGGGAAGTTGGTCCTGGACATTCTGGTGTTGTTATTGGGATGAACAAACAATTGATAGTCTTAAACAATCCATGGTATGGACCGAGTTTTTGCGTTGAGAAAACTGCCTTCGATGAGGCGTGGGAAATTGAATACAATCGGGGATTGTTTATAAAACCAAACTCTCAACAGAGGATTGATGAACATGCAGGTACGGTTGCTTGAAAGCCCAATAAATAAAAAAGATGCACAAAAACGCGCTCATCTTTTTGTTAGAGAGAAATATGGCAACCTGCCATCTGTAGGCATACCTGAAATTCAAGATAATGTTTGGATTATCCCAATTAATGTAAAATATCCCCGTGTTTTTTTTGAGAGTGCAACAAACAAACCTAAAAAAGTTCGTTACATGAATTTTGAACGCATCGGAGAAATTAAGATTGATGCAAATAATGGAGATATCGTTGATAAACCTCGGTCTTGGGATATAAAGAGCGAGATTAAAGGGAAACTTGATTTTGTTCAACTCACTGTTCAAAAAGCTCTAGTGAAAACTGGAGCACAGAACTTTTCGAAACTTCCTTTTTCTGAACATATGCATACACCAATTGAAGATATCATTTCGTTTTTACTTTTAAAGGATAAAATTGATTTGGAAACAGAACTGTCCATATTATCTGAAGAGGAAAAAGAAAAATATTTGAAAAATATAGATCTTCTTATAACCACGGGATTGATTAGAAAAAATGACAACTTTGTTCTCCCAGATAATGCATTTGTAGAGATTGAAAGGTCTTCGGATAATATTTCTTCAAAATTGTCGAAAGCACTTTCCTACTTTTTTGCACAAGGTTATGATAATATTTCAAGCATTCAGCAAGTATTGGGGCCTTATCTCACGATTTCTGGGTACATTTACGGCCAAAGTATTGAATATGATGATATTATCCCTGTAGAGTATTCAGAAATTCAAGCACTTATTCAACAATCTTACGGTCAATCAATAAAACAGATGAAAATTCCAAGATATCTAATCCAATTGAATGAAGTAGGACTTCTGGATCAATCGAGTTGTCGAGGAGAAGACATGTGGCTTCCAAAAACAGACATTCTAAGAAGTGTGAGGATGGAAGAAACACTTCTATCGCCAATTCGTAATATGTTTATTGATTCAACTGCCAGAGTCTAATTCAGCAGTCAAAAAAAATAAAAAAAAGGTTTACCCAACCCTCTTAATCCGGGCCATCGCCTCTTTCAGCTTTTCCATCGAAGCCGCGTACGACAGCCGGATCCATCCCGGTGCATAAAAAGCCGAACCAGGAGTAGCAGCTACATGACCGGCATCAAGCCAGCGTGAAGCAACTTCCATATCATCCCCGGCAACCCGGACAAACGCATAGAACGCGCCCTCGGCCGGGGCCGCCTCGTAGCCCATGGATTTGAGTTCGCCCATGACGTACTGCCGGCGCTTGTCGAACTCCTGCCGCATCTGCTCGACACAGGACTGGTCGCCCTTCAGGGCCGCAACCGCACCCCACATGGCAAAGGTGGTGGCCTGGCTGACGGAGTGCTGCTGGACCTTGGACATCTCGGCGATGATCTCCTTCGGGCCAACCGCGTACCCGAGCCGCCAGCCGGTCATCGCGTAGGCTTTCGAGAAGCCGTTGATGGTGATGGTCCGCTCGTGCATGGCGCCGATGGCGGCGAGCGAGATATGCTCCCTGCCGTAGATCATCTTCTCGTAGATCTCGTCCGACATGGCGTAGATGTCGTTGTCCGTGCAGAGATCCGCGATGAGCTGCATGGACTTCTTGTCAAAGACCGCTCCCGTGGGATTCGAGGGCGAGTTAACGATGATCATCTTCGTCTTCTTGTTGACCTTTTCGAGAAGAGAGTCGTCGAGCTGGAAGGTCTTCTCATTGATCTCGTGGAAGACCGGTTTCCCGCCGGCGATCTGGATGCAGGGCTCGTAGCTGACCCACGCGGGCGTGAGGATGATCGCCTCGTCACCCGGGTTCAGGACCGCCTCGCAGGTCTCATAGATGGCCTGCTTCGCGCCCGGGGCAACGATCACCTGCTGTGCCGTGCAGGGAAATTTGTTCTCCGTTGTGATCTTCTCAGCGATGGCGCCCGTCAGTTCCGGGATGCCGTTGCTCGGCGCATAGTGGGTCTCGCCCTTCTTCAGCGCCGCAATGCAGGCGTCCGTGATATGTTGCGGGGTGTCGAAGTCAGGCTCACCGATCGAGAGGCTGATGACGTCGATCCCCTGCCGCTGCATGGCCTTGGCCTTGTTGGAGATCGCGATTGTCGCCGATTCCGTGACCGCAGCGATCTTGGCCGAGAGCGGCTTCATCGCAATCTTTTGACCATCTTGATGGCTGATTCAACGGCACGCTTGGCGTAATCGATCCGCTCGTTTGCTTCGAGCCTCGTCATGCCGGGCCCGGAGATGCCGAGCGCAACCGGCTTGCCGAACTCTAAGGAGAGATCGATGATCTTCCGGGCCGCGTGCTGCACCACGATCTCGTCGTGCTGGGTTGCGCCCTCGATGACGCAGCCGATCGTCACGACCGCGTCGACCTTTCCGTCTTTTAACAGTTTCCTGATGGCAAGCGGCATGTCGTACGCGCCGGGCACGTACATGCACTCGGTCACTTCGGCGCCGAGGAACGCGGCGTGTTCGCGGCCCTCGATCTCCATCATGTAGGTGATGTCGCGGTTGAACTCGGCAACCACGAATCCCAGTCTTATCGGGTTGGTGTCACACATACTTGATCATCTCGTGTAGATAGTCATAAACTCTTGCGGGCTTTTACCGGCGGGCAGGCCCGGCATCCTCGAATCCCTGCCGCTGGCCGGTCCCGGCCTGGCGTTCGAGCTCTTTTGGCCGGAGCACGAGCCGCACCGCGTTCTCCGCGTGCTCCCGTGTCCGCTGCTCCATCAGCCAGGCAAGCTCGCGGTCGTCCTTTGCCTCGTCCTCGTGGACGAAGACCTCGATGATGTGCGTGTTCGTCATCAGCTGGCAGGTGATGAGGCCGGTCGATGCCTCGTGGGCGCACATCCTGTCCTTGTCCTTGCCCCCGGGCATGCCCAGCGCCATGACGATGTCGCACCGGCGTTCTTCGATCAGTTTCTTGCAGGCAACGGGCAGGTCCTTGATCCCCGGCACCGTCACCCGCTCGATGGCTACGCTGGCGTGTTTCTTGAGCTCATCGATGGCGATGGCTCCCATGTTGACGCGTGAGAAGGTGGTGTCGGCGACACCCACTCTCATCCGAGCACCTCGGCCGCAGCCCCCACGCCGTCGCCTTTGGGCTTGTAGCCGCACTTCTTCAGCGCGTGCTGGGTGGCGGCGAGCGTGGCGAGGATCTCGGGTGCGCCGACAGCGCCCATGCTGCCGATCCGGAAGATCTTCCCCTTCAGGTGGTCCTGGCCGCCGGCGATCTGGATGCCCATCTTCTTGACGAATCCCCGCATCTCGTCGTCCTTGACGCCGGCCGGGTACTCGATGGCCGTGACGGTGGAGGACGGGCTGTGGAGCGCATCCGTCTTCGGGAAGAGATTAAGGCCCCACTCCTTTGCAGCGGTCTGGACGGCCTTGCTCATCTTCTGATGCCGGGCGATCCGGGCAGGGAGGCCTTCCTCCTCGATCATCAGGCAGGACTCGCGCAGCGCGAGGAAGAGCGGGACGGCCGGGGTGTACGGCGTCTCCATCGGGTTCCCGCTGGCGCTCTTCCTGTACGCGGCAAGGTCGAGGTAGTACGGCGGGTTCTTCGTCATCCGTTCCCAGGCGCGGCCGCTCACCGAGACCATGGCAAGGCCCGCGGGGGCGGCAAAGCACTTCTGCGAGCCGGTGATGGCGATGTCAACGCCCCACGTGTCGGCCTCGACAACATCGCCGCCGATGGACGTGATGCCGTCCATGATGAAGAGGGCGTCGTGCTTCCGGCAGAGCTTGCCGATCTCCCCGGCCGGGTTCTTGATGCCCGCAGAGGTCTCGTTGTGGACGAGCGTGACGACCTGGGCGCCGGCCTCGAGCTGGGCTTTCAGGGCCTCGAGGTTGACGGGGGTGCCCCACTCGGACTTGATCTCGTGGGCTTTGCCATAGCGCTGGCTGATCTTATAGAGCCGTTCGCCGAACTTGCCGTTGACAATGCACGCGATCTCCTTGTCCCGTCCTACGCCCGCAACGGCGGCTTCCATGCCGGCCGTGCCGGAGCCGCTGATAATAAAGAGGTCGTTTGCGGTACCAAAGGCGGGTTTTAAGACCCGCACGCAGTCGGCATACGCGGCGCCGAACTCGGCGCTGCGGTGGTTTATTGCCTGACGCGACATTGCAAACCGTACCCGTTCCGGAATCGGGACCGGGCCCGGCAGCATCAGGAGTAACTCTTTTTCCATGTGGATCTGCTCATAGTATATCTAGATAAGAACAATATAAGTTTGGATGGCACATTATGGCTGACGTGGCAATCATATGCGGTTCCGCCTCGGACTCCGCCATTGCGGACAAGGCAAAGAAGGTCCTCGACGAACAGAAGATCGCATACGACTACCAGGTGATCTCGGCCCACCGCGATCCCGACAAGCTCGACGCTTATGTCAAGGCAAGCCACGCGAAGGTCTTCATCGCGATCGCCGGGCTCTCCGCGGCCCTCCCGGGCGTCGTCGCCTCGAAGACCGACAGACCGGTCATCGGCGTCCCGGTCAGCGGAACGCTGAACGGCCTCGACGCCCTCCTCTCCATCGTCCAGATGCCTAAGGGAGTCCCGGTTGCCTGCGTTGGCGTTGACAACGGGGACAACGCGGCATGGCTGGCAGTCAGGATCCTGAAGCTGGCAAAAAAATAACTCCCCGATCGCCTGGTCCGGAGATCGTTGTTCCGATTATAGAGAAAGTCTCTCCCTTTTTCACCAGAACGGCATCCGGTAGCCGGCACGTTCCAAGTTCAGCCACCATCCCGGGATGGGCAAGGTTTTTCAGGATTGCTGACGATGCAGTGTTCATAATGAAATCCGACATGAGACGCATCATTCCGGTACTGGTACTGATCCTGTGCATTGCCCTGCTGGCACTCCCGGCTGCGGCGGCAGCAGATAAGGGCGGAGACCCCCCTGCCGGAGCTTCCGGGGGAGACACGGGCCAGCCCCAGGTCACGAACGGGGCATCCGGACCCGCAGAAATCCCGACCGGCCAGGCCCGGGAGACCATCCGGCAGGAGACCCGGCTTGAGAACCAGGCTGGCGATACGGCAGCGGAGCAGGCCCAGAACCGGACCGGGGCACAAACCGTGACCCGGGTGACAAACCCCTCCGGCCAGACGGTCTCCCAGATCCGGGAGACAATCCGCCTTGAGCGCCAGCAGATGAACGCAACGCTCCAGAGCAGCAATCAGCCGGCCCGGCAGCAAAACGCAAACCAGAACGAAGTGTACCTTGCCGTCCATGCGCTCCTTGCCATGGAGACTGTCACGGGGGATATCGGCCCCCAGGTTTCTGCCATAGCCCGGGAGTTCAACACCTCTGCGCAGTCAACCTGGCAGTATGAGGATCGTATCCAGAGCCGGGATTCGATCAGCCGGCTGTTCTTTGGCGGGGACCAGGATGCTGCAGCAGCGCTGAACGCCCTGACGGTCCAGAATGAGAACCGCATCCGCCAGATCGAACAGCTGATGAACGCGGGAGACCTTGATGCGGAGACCCGTGCCATGCTCGAAGAGCAGCTGCAGATCCTGGAGCAGGAGAATACCCGGCTCAGCCAGATGTCGGCAGCAGAACAACAGGACCAGGGCCTCCTTGGCTGGATTGGAAAATAACCGCGAACGGGGATGAGGGCGATGCCGGGGGCCGCTGAATCGAACCGGACCCCGCGGGACTCATCCGAAGAGAAAATCCCGTGAACGCGTAACCGGCGGCCAGGATCCTGAAGCTGACAGGAACGTACTCTCTTTTTTTGCAAGTATCAGCTCAGGCACGCGTTCATACCCCCCATGTTGGTGAGGAGACTGGGGTTCCTGATCCCATGGCTGTCTGAGTACGAGATGACCATCTGGGAAAGGTCCATGGGCGTGCCCCAGGCAGTCGTGGCAACGCTGACGTTGACGTACGTGAGCCGGACAGGTGCTGCTGCGATTGCCACACCCAGGATGTTGCCGACGACTTCCAGGCTCGAACTTGCCTGATCAATCCCGAATGGACGGTGGCCTGCGCGGTTTGCGTGGTGAAGAACCCGGCGCCCAGCACAACGTACGAGAATACGGCGGCAACGACCACGAATGCAATGAGGACGATAGCGGCTTCGAGACCGGTGAAGCCGCTTTCGTCTGCGTTGAAGACCTTCATGACTCCCAATACTCCAACAAAAAAACTCCGGAAGAGCCTTTGTTATGGGGAAAAACAACGTAATTATTAAAAACGTTGCTTTTTGCATTTTGTTAAATATAATAGCCGGGAAAAATTTCGCCCGGGTCCCTGACTGTGTACGTACGGGCGGATGGCCGCTTCCGTAAAGTCATTGATTCTGTTTCTTTTCTGCCTTCTTCCTCCCGTGCGGGCAGAGCCCGCAGATGCCGGTATTGCACCGTAATTACTCCCTGTACCGGTGCAGGCTGCACAAAAATAGGTTTAATTAAGGGGCTGGGACCTTTGAGAGTCCACCCGGATCCGGCGGGGCTTATTACAGCGGACTTCCGAACCCTCCCGGGAATCTGCAAGCTCGTTCCGATCCGTGATATCAACAAGAGAGACAATTGTCTGTTTCGTATCGGGAATCAGGGCTATTGAAAGGAACATGGTCCGGATTGTTCTCTTCTTTGTAATAAACCGGAATTCATAGTGCCAGGGAAGATCCCCGGAGTTCTTCTGCCTCCGTTTCCGGTGAAACTCCTTCATCCAGACTGCATCTTCCGGAACGACAAGTTCGATCCATGTTCTCTTGCCTTCGAACTCTTCTTTGGTATAACCGGATATCTTTTCGAACTCGGAATTGACGAGGGAGACGAGCATATCTTCTTCAAGGATGAACATCGCAGTACCGGTATTTTCAAACAATGTGCGGTACCTGCGCTCGCTCAGCTCAAGAGCGTTTTTCGCCCTCCGGTAATCCGTTATATCACGAATGGATTCAATGGCCCCGATAACGGCCCCATTCGTGTCATGGAGCGGAGTCGCTTTCGCCCAGAGCACCGTATCTTCTCCTTTCGGAGAGGCATAGGTGGTTTCAGTGGTAAGAATGTCACCTTCCGTCTTGATAAACGAGTACTTCGCCTGGGCCACTTTTTCCGGGGCAAATACAAGATCTACAAGGACCGGCCGACGTTCATGGTAGAACGGGAGAGCGTACTCGTAATCACCTTTTCCGAGCATCGCGGATGCTGCAACACCGGATGACTTCTCCATTGCCTGATTCCAGACTATTACAATACCGTTCGTATCGATCGCAAATGTCGCTTCGGGCAGGAAGTTAAGGATATCAGATTCGCGGCGCTCCTGATCACAGATGCGCTGCTCGGTTTTCCGGCGCAGGATTGCCTGCCGGACTTTATGGGTAAGTTCTGTAAACTGCGATTCCGGTTCCCCTCCTTTCTGGATATAGAAGTCCGCCCCCTCGTTCAGTGCCTGAATCACGATCTCCTCACGACCGCGTCCGGTAAAAATAACAAAGGGAATGGTATTACCGGAAGCCCGGATCTGTTTTAAGAACTGGATCCCATCAGTACCCGGCATCTGGTAATCTGAGATGATTGCTTCGTATTGCGACGATTCCAGAAGTGCCATGGCAGCAGGAACTGACTGGGCTGTATCAATAAGAAATTTCCCGGTGTCCTCAAGATAGAGTTTGGCAATCGCCAGCAGGTCTGGTTCATCGTCAACGTACAATACAGGGAACATGAGCGGGTGTCGGAAATGAGATTTAAAAGAGACTTTTTAAATGTTTTTTGTATCACCTGCACACGATTCTGGTCTTTTCAGCATGATTACATGGTATCCCGTCCCTTCTTCCTTCCGTGCGGGCATACCCACAGGCACATTCCGCAGACGCCGGCCATGCCCATCTCCTTCTCGATCTCTTTGTAATACCGGTCGCAGGCCGCTGCATCGAACCGGGCCTCGCGGGGCTCATCCGAAGAGAACATCCGGCCGATGAATGCCTGGACCGGGCAGGCATCCACGCAGGCCGTGCACTCGCCGCAGCGGGGTTCCATCGGGGAGCCCGTGGGTTCGAACGGGGCGTCGGTCAGCACGTTCACCCACCGTACCCGGGGCCCGTGGTCCGGCGTCACTAAGAGGCAGCTCTTCCCGATCCAGCCCAGGCCGGCCATGTGTGCCCCGAGCTTCTGGGAGAAGGGGCCGGCGATCTTCTCGTCGCTCGTCCGCTTTGATGCGGGGATAGGAAATGCCCCGTAGCCTTCCCGCTGGAGAACGCCGGCGATCCGGAGCGCGATCTGGTCGAGGGCCGTGTTGACCACGTCGTACGTGGCGTGGCGGTACAGGATCGCTCCGGCCTTGTCCCGCTCCGGCAGGAGGTCGACGATGCTGTCCTGCAGCCGGATCCCCGCGACCACGCTCCGCGGGTAGCGAGCTGCACGTTCCCCTCCCTGCGCAAGGATAGCATCCCGTGCCGGGGCCAGGTCCGCAATCCCGAAGTAGTCGGCGCCGAGCATTGTGGCGATCATCCGAACCTCGTTCCCGATATCACTGCTCATACAATAACTGAGGATGCCGGGCGATTTCATGGTGGTGGTCACAAAAAAAGTGAGGGATAAACCGGATTAATGAACCGGGTCCTGACGGAGGCTTCCTTACGGGTTCTGCATGACAAAGAACGTGTACCCGTACCAGCGCTTGTATTTCAGGTACATCTCCGATTCGTGCTCCAGGGAGTCGAGCAGGGCTGCATTGCCGGGATCCGATCCGTGCGTCTTCCGGAGTTCCGCGATCCGGACCTGCAAGGGGACAAGGTAGTTATCCCACCACCCGGTTTCCGGGAGCCGGTACGTTGCTATGAGCCGGAGCCCGGTCCGCTTCACCCGCTCCTTCATCTCCTCTTCAGGTACGGGAACATAGCCCTCGCTCTCCCACCATTGCATGAGTTCTTCGGGAGGGTTGGGCTCGAACCAGTCTGCATCGGATACGACCATGTACCCGCCCTTCTTCAGGAACGGCTTCCAGGTCCTGAGCCCGGCCTCAAACCCGACTATGAAGATCGCCCCCTCGGACCAGATGAGGTCGAACTGACCCGGCTCAAAGGGGAGGGCATCCATCGAGGCGCAGACCGGTTTTATCCTGCCGGAAAGACCCGCCTGTTCTGCTTTTGCCGCTAAAATATCGAGGAACGGCTGGTGGTTGTCGACTGCCGTTATCGTGGCGCCTGTCAGGCCCGCAAGGTCGCGGGTCTGAGTTCCGCTGCCGCACCCGACATCGAGGATCTTTGCATCGGGTGGGAGGGGGGGAAGGAGCGAGAACACGTGTTTTGTCGCACCCGCACAGCCCGGGCCCTGCCGGGGGAGGGATTCGAATATCCGGTAAAAAAACGGTGGTAATGACATGATGCAGAAGAGTGGGGGAAAAAGGGTTGAGTGCTTTGTGGTCGGAGAAGCTGCGTCTTCCTTCCGGGATTTGTATCCTTTGGGGAAACGGTAGGGTGAAAAAGAGGTGCTGATGCCTGCGTTCTGTCAGCGTCCCGCTGCCCGGCCGGGCAGTTCGCTGCCGGTCCTGCTGCACGGGGACCGGTCGTTCCGCATGCACCGCCGGGAGGTGTTCCTGCAGTACTGTCCTGCCGGGACCGGCACGGGTACCGGGCACGCCTCGGGATGGAAGACCATCCAGAGCGCCGAGAGCGACCGCTCCCCGCCATGGAACCCGGTATCGGGCGGAAGATATCCGGTGCCCGGACTGCGGTTTTGCGAGCGCCATTGAAAGATCATGGTATTTCCTCCTTGCCCCGTTGTTCAGGGCACGATCACTGCTTGGACGAGGGGGGTTAAAAGGGGCGGGAAGTTGGAAAAATCCGCGGGATTATTTTCCAACAGCCTGCGGTCTCTCCCGTACTCAGGCCTTCGCGTGCCGGGGTTCCCCTGCGGGAACAGGGGCCGGGCTGTTCCTGCCGGCAACGTACAGGAACGGGGCCGCAAGGAATGCAATCGCTGCCGTGACGAGGAAGACCGCGTGGATCCCGGCCTGGTCCATGACGATGCCGAAGATGACCGGGACGATCATCAGGCCGAGGCCCTGCGCCATGTTGACGATGCCCGCAGCGCTCCCCTGGCCGGTCTCGCGGCCGGCGATGGTCACCAGGGCGGCGACCGTGGTTAAGGAGACCCCGAACCCGCAGCCGAGCACAGTAACCGCCGCGAGGAACCCGGCAAAGGTGCCCGCGGTGGCGATCAGGAGCGCCGCTGCCGCGATCACGGAGATGCCGGCGGCGAGCAGGTGGTACTTGTTGTGGGTATCCACGATCCTGCCGGAGAGTTTCTGGACGCACGCCATGACGATCGTCCCGACAAAGATCAGGATCCCGATCTCGGTGCCGCTGAAATGCCCGACGGCATTCGTGATGAGGGGCAGGTACACGAGGTACGTTGCATAGGCCACCGAATACACAAGGTAGAAGCAGATCGGGATCCGCAGGGCCGGGTGCCGGACAACCGCGAGGAGCGGGACCGGCTCGCGGGGCTTTGGCCGGAAGTCCGGCAGGTAGCAGAAGCAGACGACCGCCGTTGCCGCAGAGATTACGGAGAGCGCCAGGAACGCAGCGGAGATGCTGACATAATCCATCAGCACCCCGCTGATCAGGGGCCCGAAGCTCATCCCGAGGAACGCGGCGCCGTGGAACCCGCCCAGGAGGCGCCCTTCCTCGCCGACTTCGGCGATGTCCCCCATGTACGCCACGGCAACCGGGAAGACCATGGATGCAGCGATCCCGTGCAGGAAGCGGATGAGGGCGAGCGTCCAGACCGAGTCGGCTGCCACGTAGAGCGCCGAGAAGAGGGCGTAGCCCACAAGGCCGGCGATGAGGAGCCTCCGGCGCCCGTGGGTATCCGAAAGGCTCCCGAAGACCGGCAGGAAGAGGGTCCGGGAGAGGGCAAAGGACGAGAAGATGACGCCAATCCAGAAGCCGCTGGCCCCGAGGAGCTGCCCGTAGAGGGGGAGCGCCGGGGTGATGATCCCCACGCCGAGCATGGTCGCGAACGCGGCAAAGCAGAGGAGGAAGGCAGTGAACCGCTTCTGTGCGGGATCCATCGTCCCTGCGACTGCTCCGCTGTGCGCTGCTGTCACCATCGTTCATCACCTCCCGATCGTGTGCCTTAACTTTCCGCAACACTGAAGAGTTCGTTCTCGCGGGTGGTCTCGAATTCGCGGATGCTCCGGTAGTCTTCCAGGATCACCCGGGGGTCCTTGTGGATGAGGAAGACCTTGGCGGGGCTCGTCATCATGTCCACCGTCCGGTTCACGTGCCAGTCGCTGATGAGGTTGACGAAATCGCCCCGGGCGCAGCTCCTCAGCCGGGCCAGCATCTCGATGGCCGCGATCTCGCCCTCCGGCGTCCCCTCGTGCCGGGCAATCAGGTGCTTTCGGATCATGTGGCGCTTTAAGTGGTACGGCTTTTCGACCGTTTCGAGGAACCGCCCGGGGTTGTCGTACGCCTGGACCATCAGGTCCACCTGGCACTGGCCGGAGCAGCTGGTGATGAGGTCGGGGGGGATCGTCCCGCCCATGATCCGGGCGCCGGACTCGACCAGGAGCGGGCCCTTCTCCGTCAGCATGATCTCCGTGTGGGCTGCGCCGTACCGGATCCCGAGGGCGTCGAGGGCCCGGAACGCGTACCGGACGAGCGCCATGAGATCCTCACCGGGCCAGTCGTGCAGCCGGGTGCAGTCGTACACGTTCCCGACCCCCTCGACCTTGACCTTTTTGTACTGCCAGAGCTCGGCAAGGCGGTGCTTCCCGTCCCAGGAGACGGTGTTGACCCCGAACTCCGTTCCGTAGAGCCGCTCCTCCGCAAGGACTTTGGTGTTCCGGTCCCCCAGGTGGTTGACCGTGCCGATCAGTTCCCGGAACGCCGCGAGGACCTCCTGTTCGGTCGAGCAGAAGGTGACGCCCTCGGTGGAGGCGCTGCTCATAGGCTTGATCACGATCCCGGGGAACCGGTTCGCCCGGAACCAGGAGAGGAGCTCTTCCTCGCTGTCCGTGCAGAGGAACGCCTTGGTGGGGACGCCTGCCTCTTGTAAGGCGCACTGCATCAGGTACTTGTTCCGCCGCGCTGCGGACCTGGCCGTCCCGTTCGAGAAGAGGCCCAGGCGCTCGCTGAGCGCGTCTGCAAAAGGCACGCCCATCTCGCTGCCGGGGATCACACCGATGACAGTGTACCGGGCCAGGTCCCGGACCACCGCGTCCATGTCCCCGCGGTACACGACCTTATCGGTGAAGAGCGGGTCCTCCAGGTAGTCCTCCGCATGGTTCTTCTTCAGGTACTTCTCCGGGAAGGCCTCGTGGCTCAGCACCTCGATGCAGGGGATGCCCTGCATTAAAAACCGGGATGCGAGGACGCGGCCGGATGTTGCAAACCCGTCCACCAGGACCACGGCCCTCTCCTTCCTGCCGGTAGTTATCATTGTTATCCCTCCGCTGTGTGCGTTTGCGGGGTCTTCCGGCCCCCGTTGCTGCCGTGTCCGATCTGCGTGCCGATGTAGGCGAGGATCCGCCCGCCGCAGGGGTTGTCCGCGGTGTTGATCTTCCGGAGATCGATCTCCGTATCCAGCAGGTGCTGCAGGAGGAGGACGAGGCCGCGTTCCCCCGGCAGGATGCCGGCGAAGACGAACCCGGCCTCTTCTGCCGCTGCCGCCGCGTCGGTTGCCCCCGGGTCGCTTAAGTCGAGGTGCAGCCGCAGGATCCGGGCGCCCCTGATCCGGAGTTCGCGGACCGCGCCGGCCAGTGCCGGGCGGTGGTCGGGGCCGATCCTCCGCATCCAGATCATACCGGCACCGGTGTCGGGATTGAGGGTGTGCTCGGCAATCGTGAGGGAGGGGCCCGGTTTCCCGGTCCCGTCGGCTCCGATCCGGATTCCGAGGTTTTTGCAGATATCCCGTATGATCCTCCGGTAATTTCCGGGAAGGTACTGGAACCCGTACTCTTCGGGAGCCTGCACCCGGGTATAGAACGCAATGCTCTCCCGCTGGCTGAGCTCTTCGGCGATCTTGTGGAACGACAGTTCCCGCGGCTGCGATCCAAGGAGGATCGCGCTGGGAGAGAAGCCTTCGCGCAGCATGGCCCGCTGCGAGTAGGGGTGGGCCGTGAACGTTCCCGCCGTTATCGCATGGAACCTCCAGCCCCTTCTGTTGCCGGTCAGGTACCGGGTCAGCAGCCCCGCGAGGCCCCGGCCGCGGCAGGCCGGGGAGACGGCAAGGGAGCCGATGAGGCCGATGTCCGGGTAGCCATAGTACGCAGAGAGGGCAGCATAGCCGATGACCGCGCCCTCCGGGGTCGTGGCGACCACGGTCGTGATCTCTCCCGCGGTGTTCTTCTCCCGCAGGAGCGCCGGGTCGTACACGTACTTCTTGGGATAGGTGTTCCCGTACACGTCCCGCATCAGCGCCGCAACGCCGTCTGCATCGACGGCACGCATCCCGTGGACCGCGATCTCCGCTGCCGCCGGAAGCGCGTTCACCTGCCGTGCACGGGCCTGCATGCTTCACCCCGGCTGCCGATTGCCTTCTTTGCCTCCTCCACGGTGGGGTAGAGGGTAAAGATCTGCTCGAAGCCGCTCACTAAAAGAATCTTGTCAACAAGGCCGTTGCTGCCGGCAATCACGACCGGCACGCCCTGCTGGGCGAACGCCCGCTTCAGCTGCAGGAGCGCCCGGAGGGCCGAGCTGCTCATGTACCTGAGGCCGTAGAGATCGAGGATCGTAGGCACGACCGGCCAGGATGCACAGGCTTCCTGGAACTCCGGTATCGTGCGGGCATCGAGCTTGCCGCTGATGGCGGCGACCATCGTTCCATCCGATCCATTGTATCTGATTTCCATGATAGTCCTCCTGATTGTTGTCTGAGCGCTGGTTGGGCCACGGCTCATATAAAGGGCGGTTTTATGGAAAATAACCGGGTTTTTTTTCCATTGGCCGGCGATCCGCTGCCGTGGGACCGGCCGCTCTATGGGCCCGGTCACTTTCGCGGGGGCTGCCCACCCGTTTATCATCCTCAGGAGAAACCGTGATCCATGGCAAAGAAGATCGAGACTGTCTGCGGGTTCTCCTGCAGCGACTGCGACCACCTCAACAACGAGTGCCCGGGGTGTAAAAAGACGAAGGGAAAACCGTTCTGGACCGCCTTTGTGGATGCCGCGTGCTGCCCGGTGTACGACTGCTGCACAAACAAGAAACAGCTCCCGCACTGCGGGAAGTGTCCCGATCTCATCTGCGAGCGGTTCACGAGGTTCCGGGAGCCGGGCGTAACGGACGAGCAGGTGCAGGCAGGGCTTGCCGCGATGGAGAGGGAGCTCCGGAACCGGAAATAAGAGCGGATACCGGCAAGGCAAAGCGGTCATGCTTATCATCCGGTCGATCCAACGATCGTACGATGCCCCTCCTGCACGAACCGGAGGTGACGCTGGAAGATGTCCAGCTCCGCACCCTCTCGGTCTCGTCCCTTGAACTCGACGTGGCGATCCGGGTCGAGAACAGGAACCCGGTCGGCGTGACCGTAGAGGAACTGCCGTTTAAGGTGCTCTGCCGGGACTGCGCCACCTGCCGGCAGATCGCGGAGGGCAACACCGGGCGGATCACGATACCGGCAAACGACGGCACTCTTTTGCGCATCCCGGTCCGGTCCGACAACGCGATCCTCCTGGCGGCGCTCGCGGCCCTGGCGGCCCAGGGAAGCGTGCAGGTCACCATCAGGGGGAATGCTGTCGTGGACTGCGTCCTCTTCCACTGGTCCGTGCCGTTCGAGAAGACGATGCCGGTCACGATGGAGCAGATCGTGAAGGCGGCGCAGGGAGAGAAATGATCTCCTGTTCCGGATCGCGGAGCAGGACTCCTACTTATTCCATTGTATGATCCTGGGGAAAAACCGTCCCGTGTTCTCCTGGTATGTGCGGTAGGCGTCGCCGAACGTGGCGATCATCATCTCCTCCTCGTCCCGGACAAGATAATGCCATACCGGGTGCAGGAGCAGTGCCCATGCGATGTATACATAACTGTTGAGCCAGATGGCGAATCCGAAGTTGAAGACCGAGAGGAATGCGGCATAGAGCGGGTGCCGGACATACCGGAACGCCCCGGAAGTACAGAGCCTTTCGCCCCTGTCCGCCGCAGGCAGCGACCGGAGGCTCCAAGCGATGATGGCCAGCGTCAGCACAATCGCGGCGATGAATATGCCGTCCCGGAGAAGCCGGTTACCTGTTATCGGGGGGAGGCCGAACTGCCCGTTAACCAGGAAGGCCGCAAATAACAGGACGAGGCTGACCACAACCCCGGCGGGGCCGCTCCCGAAGGTTTTCCGGAAGTCTGCGAACAATTTTTTCATGGCAGGAGATCCCTGAAGAACTGATCTGCGTGATGGTATACGATTGTTGCTGTCGGGTGGCCCATGTCAGTTTACCGGTATCCCTGGCAGGATCCGGTAATCCGGGGGATGAACAACCCTGGGGGGCCGGGCCGTATCCCGTGAGGGGTAGTCTCCCCTCCCGCACAGCCGGATCCCGGCCGGCTCCTCATTTCTGGTAACCCCGCGGATTGGTACTCTCACGCCGGATGTTCCACGCGAAACACTCCCGGAGCGGCTCCGAAAAACCGGAGCCTACTCATATCCGGGGAGGGGGGGGTGGGGGAGTAACCCCCCTACCTGAAAATTTTCAAGAGGGGGGTACGGGGGGTGGCTGATCCGGACAAGGAGGGGGGGGTCACCCCCACCCATGCAGGTTTGCCGGGCCGGTCTTCCGGCGTGAGCAACGGGGGCAGGCGGGGATTGCCCGGGGCCGGAGGGGGGGTAGGGGGGTGACCCCCCCTCGTGATCCAACCCTCAGGGGTACCCCCTTGCGCCAGCCCGCCCCGGGGGGCGCATTGCGATGATGAGGGGATTACCCAAACAAAAAATGTCAATGGATATCAAACACAAAAATAATCATCATAAATTTTAAATGATACTTTATGAAATTAAAAAAATTTAGAATTCAAAACTACAAATCTATTATAAATTCAGGATTTTGCTACCTTGCATCCGATTTGACAATCCTCGCTGGAAAAAATGAGTCTGGAAAAACCGCAGTATTAGAGGCTATTAGGGACTTCAGTCCCAGCATTTTAAAAATTCCTCAGACCGCCAGACCGATTCACGAATCAGAAGATACTAGGATCGAATTGTATTTTTCACTCAGTGATGACGAGAGGAAAAAAATAATTAAAAAGATTCAATTTCCCGATAGTGATACTGAAAAATTACTAAAGCCTGAAATTGGTCTTTGGAAAGATATCGATGGTAACTATGAATTTACTGAAGAAATAGATAACCCATATGTTGAGTACGTTGATAAATATAATAAATATAAAATTGATCAAATTTCAGCCGCATCTAAAAAAATTCTCTCATTTTTTGAGAAAATAGATATTGAAATCCAACCTCCAGATTATAACAATAACATCCGCGATTACTTAAAAGACATAGAAGAATTCATTTTGGATGTTGAAAGGAATCTGAGTGAGTTTAATATAAGTCAAGATGATAAAAAAGAAGTTACAACATCTTTGAATTCAATTAAAGCATATCAGAAGGAAGTTAAAACCTATGATAATTATTTTAAGCTCGTTGAAGAATTAAAATCCCAAATACCAAATGTTATTCTTTTCAGTGATTTTGTTGATCTTCTTCCACATTCAGTTCTTTTCACTGAGGCTTCAAATAAACAAACTGTAAAAAATTTTGCAACAATTTCCGGTTTGGATTTATCACGAGTCATAGATTCTAAGTTGGATTCTCACCAACGTATGAATTTATTAAAAAGGAGTTCGGCAAAAATTTCTGGAGACTTTAAAGAATATTGGGAACAAGACGAATTAAAATTGAATATCTCTTCAGATGGCCAGAAATTGGTTTTTACTGTTGAAGAAAAAGGAAAAGAGGACTGCTTTAAACCAGAACATCGTAGTAAAGGATTCCAGTGGTTTTTATCATTCTATTTGAGATTGAAGGCTGAAAAAGGTAAAACGAACGTTATCCTTATAGATGAACCAGGATTATATGTCCATGCAAAAGCTCAGAGAGATATATTACACGTCTTGGAGTCCCTTTCAAACGATATGCAGATAATATTCAGTACACATTCGCCCTACCTGATTGATAACGAGAGGATGGATAGAATCAGATTAGTAAAAAAAACTAGTGACGGGACAACGATTGAAAACAAAATTCATAAAAATGCTGATAAGGACACACTTACTCCAATCGTCACTGCAATTGGCCTTGATTTGAGTAATTCATTCTCGGTTGTTGGGGATAATAATATTATTTTAGAGGGATTTTCTGATTATTATTACCTTAGCGGGATGAGGAAAAAACTAGCGAGAGATGGACTTTCTGATAAACATTTCATTCCCTGCGTTGGGGCGACAAAAATTCCTATGATGGTTTCGTTGATCATGGGTTGGGGATTAAATTTCATTGCTTTATTAGACAATGATTCCGAAGGTATTCGAGTTGGAGATGACCTTAAAAACAAATACCACGTAGATAGTGAAAAAGTGTTGAATGTATCATCCCGATCCAATACAAGAATTGAAGATTTATTCTCAACTGATGATTTTCACAAGCATATTATCAATGGTTCAATAAAACCGGATGCACCGAATAAACTTTCAAATTCCGATTATCTTTCTAAAAATAAAATGGATAAAGTGTTGTTAGCAAAACAGTTTTTTGAAAAAATAAACAATGATGAGAAGCTGGAACTCTCTAAAGAGACGATAACGAACTTTTCCGATTTGTTCAAGAAGATCGAGGCAGCCTTTTGATTTAATATTCAAAATTACAACTTCCGCTTCCCCGTCTTCTTCCCCTTCGTCCCGAACAGTTCGTTCACCATCTTCACGGCGCACAGTTCCCCGCACACCGGGCAGGTCTCGGTCTCCCCGTCCCGCTCGTGGATCTTCCGGGCATGGATGCTGGCAAACTGCTTCTCCCGGTTGTTCCGGAACTCCTCGAACGTCACGCCCCGCAAAAATCCCCGGCCTGCACGGATCGCATCCCGCATATCCGCCAGGTACTCTTTCGCACCCCGTTTCTCTTTCGGGCTTGTCATACCGGTACAACTTCTGCGAGCACGTACGGCCGGATCGCTTTTTTAAGTCCGCTCTTCTCAACCAGATCCACCCGGACACCAAGAAGATCGACAAGGTCATTCTGGAGATGGATAAAATCGAGGAGGGTTCCCGGGCGATCGAACTCCACAAGGATGTCCACGTCGCTTGTCGTTTTCTGCTCGCCCCGGACATAGGACCCGAAGATCCCGAGGTAGGTGACGCCATAGCGGCCCCGAAGATCCGGCAGGCATGCCCTGAGATCCCGCCGGATCTCCTCCAATGATCGTTTTTTCCGGGACTGACTGATGCCGGGCACGGTGATGTATCTCGCTTAGTATAGATGATGGAATTGTCCGATGTTATATTTTTTGAGGACGATTGAAAATCCCGTACGTGGAACAGCAGGAGGGGGCCGGCGATCTACTTCCGCTTCCCCGTCTTCTTCCCGGTCCCGAAAAGCTCGTTCACCATCTTGACCGCACACAGGTCCCCGCACATCGAGCAGGTCTCGGTCTCCCCGTCCCGCTCGTGGATCTTCCGGGCATGCCCGCCATACAATGCCTGCCGGAACTGTTCGTCCCAGTCCAGTTCGTGCCGGGCCTCGGCCATCTTCACCTCGCGTTCCATCCGCCAGCCTTCGGGCTTCCGGACCGTGTCGCCCACGTGGGCCGCGATCTTTGCGACCCTCGTGCCTTCGACGATGTCATCCACGTCAGGCAGGGCCAAGTGCTCGCTCGGCGAGACCATGCAGAGGAAGTCGGCGCCGTTCAGGCACGCGGCTGCCCCGCCGATCGCCGCCACCACGTGGTCGTAACCCGGCGCGATGTCGGTGACGAGCGGGCCGAGGAGGTAGAGGGGGGCATTGTCCGTGATCTCCTTGATCATCCGCACATTGTAGCCCACCTGGTCGAGGGGCATATGCCCCGGCCCCTCGATCATCCGCTGGACAGAAGCGTCCTGCGCCCGCCGTGCCAGCAGGCCGAGGGTGTTGTACTCCACGGACTTCGCCAGTTTTCCGGCGTCCTGCAGGCAGCCGGGCCGCATCCCGTCCCCGAGGCTGACCGTGACATCGTATTCGGCGAGGATCTCAAGGAGGTAGTCGTACTCCGAATAGAGCGGGTTCTCCTCCTCCCGCTGCATCATCATGGCGCAGTGGAACGACCCTCCGCGGGAGACGACCCCCATCAGCCGGGGGTCGGCCTTCAGAGCGTCGAGCGCCTGGAGGTTCACGCCGCAGTGGAGGGTTAAGAAGTCCACGCCCTGTCTGCAGTGCTCGCGGATCACCTTAAAGAGCAGGTCTGCGGTCACGTCGCCGGCGTTCCCCGCCCGGCGCACGGCCTCGTACACCGGCACCGTCCCGACCGTGGTATCGAGTTTTAAGATCTTCTTCCGGATCGCGACGAGATCGCCGCCGGTCGAGAGGTCCATGAGGGCATCGGCCCCGTTGTCGAGCGCTGCCTTCGCTTTTTTCAGTTCGAGCGCCGGGTCGCACCGGGAGCCCGAGGTCCCGATGTTGACATTGACCTTGACCGTGCAGCCCTCGCCGATTGCGCAGGCCTTGTGCTTCCGGGCAGGATTGTGCGGGATGACGATCCTTCCTGCCGCAATCCCCCGTGCGAGCGCCGCCGGTTCCAGTCCTTCCGCCTTCGCCACGGCCCCCAGTTCCCGGGGAAGTCCCTTGTGGCACCTGCGGATGAGCAAATCCATAAGAAACATCTGTCCCGGGTCCTTATTATTGTGCATGCAGGTCGAATGGCTGTACAGCGGCGAGCCGTGGGCGAACGCGTACGTAATCGGGGATATTCTCGTGGACGCCGGGGTGCTGCCGATGGCAGTCGCCCCCTACAAGGAACAGATCGAAACCATCGTCCTCACCCACTGCCACTTCGACCATATCGCGAGGGTGAAGGAGATCGCGCACATGTGCAAGGCGAAGGTCGCGATCCACGCGGCGGACGCCCTCGGGCTCATCGAGGATGCCCGGTCCCTCTCCCTGAACTTCGGGGCCCGGTCACCGGGCCTCGTCCCCGACCTCCGGCTCCAGGACGGGAGCACCATCGGCGACTTCGTGGTCCTCCACACCCCGGGCCACACGCCGGGCTGCATCTGCCTCTGGTCGAAGAAGGACAAGATCCTCATCTCCGGCGACACGGTCTTTGCCGACGGTTACTTCGGGCGCTACGACTTCCCCGGCGGGAGCCGGGCCGAGCTCGCCAAGTCGCTCGAACGGCTCGCGGCCTACGAAGTGGAGGGGCTCTACCCCGGCCACGGGGAGCCCATTGAAGAGGGGGGCAGCCGGTGCATTGCCGCGGCGCTGGGGTTGATGAAGAGCGGGTATGGATAAGGGGATCTACTGCCTCGTCTTCCGGAACCCGGCCTGCACGGTCAGGGTCGGTGCTCTGGGAGAGATCGCGTTCCGGGCCGGGTGGCACGTGTACGTGGGCTCGGCCCTCGGGAGCGGGGGTCTTGCCCGGCTCGGACGCCATGTCGCCCTCTCCCGGGCACAGGACAAACGCCCGAAATGGCACGTGGACTACCTCTCCACCGATCCCCGCTTCTCGCTCCGGTACACCGTCCACGCGGTAACAACGGAGCGGTTCGAGTGCCGGCTCGCTGATGCCCTCGGGGAGCCGTACGTCCCCGCGTTCGGGTGCAGCGACTGCACCTGCCCGTCCCACCTCTTCTTCCGCCCGCGGGATCCCGGGAGCGGGATCCGGCATGCCTTCCGGTCCCTCGGTCTTGTACCGGTCACCGCAACCATCAAGATACCTGAAGGCAGTAACGGTATCGTATGAAGGTACTGGGCATCTCGGGAAGCATGCGGAAGGAGGGCAACACCGCAACGCTCGTGAATGTAATCCTGGACAGGTGCAAGAAGGCCGGGCTCGACACCGAGTTCGTCTCCCTTGCGGGGAAGAAGATCCTCCCCTGCCTCGGCTGCGACAAGTGCCGGGAGACGAAGTGGTGCATAATCGAGAAGGACGACTGGGACAAGATCGTCAGGAAAGTGCTGGACTGCGATGTGCTCGTCATCGGCTCGCCCACGTACTATTTCGACGTGAACGGCCAGACCAAGAACTTCATCGACCGCACGTATTCCCTGTACCATGACCGGAAGCTGGCCGGCCGGAAGGGCGTGGCCGTTGCGGTGCACGCCAACAAGGGAGTGACCCGGACCATCCAGACCCTCGAGGGATTCCTCTCCACCCACGAGTTCTCCTCGCTCGGCTCAGTCAAGGGGACGGGGTTCCGTGAGGGCGACGTGAAGAAAGATGCCGAGGCGATCCAGAAGGCCGAGAAGACGGCGGACAAGATCGTCCACCTCATCCGGACCCGGCACGGGTGAGCGTCAGCACCCGTGCTTCTTGCCGGTCATCCCGTCGATGGCGATCCTGATCACGCTGACCCGGTCCAGCTCCTTGTCGGTGAAGGGATACTCCGTCCCCCCGTAGCGCAGCATGAGGGCATTGAGTGCCACTTTTTTCGTATCCGGGTCCTCCACGACCTGCGCCGTGCCCGTGCAGATGACCGACCGGTACCGGAACTCCCAGTCACAGGGCTTCTCGTCCGGGATCGGGCCACCGCTTAAGTCCACCTCCACGCAGACCCGGGGGTTTATCCGGATCAGGTCGATCTTCTTCCCTTCGCGGGCGGAGTGGAGCCAGATCGCATTGTTCCCGTACCAGAAGCAGACGGGGACCACGTAGGGTGCGTCCCCGTCCGCCATCGCCAGCCGGCAGACCTGTGCTTCCGACAGGATCGCCTCCATCTCCGCTTTGTCCGTGATCTCGCGGTCCTTCCGCCTCATGGTGCACCCCGTGCCTCTTCGAGGACGTAGTAGAGGGTCGTGCGCCGGGCAAGCGTCCGCCCGAGGTCCTCTGCCACCCGCCGCATCTCCGCCGGGTCCAGGTAATCGGTGTTTACCGCCCCCGCTCCCTTGGAGATGCTCTCCTCGAACATGGTCCCGCCGAGATCATTGCCGCCGGCGATCAGGCCCAGCTGGGCGAGCTTGATCCCCTCCTTCACCCACGAGACCTGGATATTCCTGAAGTTGTCGAGGAAGAGCCGGGCCACCGCCACCATCAGGAGGTCCTCCCGGCCGGTGGCCCCGGCCCGGGCCTTCCCGGCGCGGTACAGGGGCGTGTTCATGTGGATGAACGACAGGGGCACGAACTCCGTGAAGCCGCATGTCTCGTCCTGGATGTCCCGGAGGATCGAAAGGTGCGCCACCCGGTCCTTATCGCTCTCGCAGTGCCCGTACATGATCGTGGCGGTGGTCGGGATCCCGAGGGTGTGGGCCTCGGTGATGATCCGGATCCACTCCGCGGTACCGATCTTTCCCTCGCAGATCTGGCTCCGGACGGAATCCACGAGGATCTCCGCCGCGGTCCCGCACATCGAACCGAGGCCGGCCTCCTTCATCATCTCCATCACGTCGGCCGTGCTTATGCCGCTCTTCCTGGCCGCGTACGCCACCTCCATCGGGTTGCTCGCGTGGAGGTGGACATCCGGCGCCGCCTCGCGGATCCAGCGGTACACGTCAGCGTAGGACTGCGCCGTGAAGTCCGGATGGAGGCCGCTCACCGTGCAGATCTCGGAGACACCGCGCTCGCGGGCCTGCGCCGCCTTCTTCTGGATCTCGGCCCTGTCGTGGAAGTACACCCCGGTCTCCCCGGGCTTCTTCGAATACCCGCAGAACCCGCAGGCATTCACGCAGAGGTTGGTCACATTGATATTCTGGTTCCGGACATACGTGACCGCGTCCCCCGCCCGCCGTTCGCGCATAACGTCCGCGGCGGCGGCGATCTCCCACACCTGCCGATCCTGTGCCCGGAAGAGCCGGAGCGCCTCGTCGGTTGTCAATCGGTGGCCGTTCTTCACGTCGTCCAGCAGGATCGCAAGGGACTTATCCATACCGCCTTCCCCATTCGTTACGTCCACTGGAGCGGCCGGTATGGTAAATCTATCGGATTCCTGCCGGCGCACGGTCCATAGTATGGTTCATATTTTCCTGCGCCAATCACTTCTTTAAGGAGGGTATGATGCACCAAACGGAAGTGAGACTATCGAAAAAGGTCGCCGAGGGGTTCGTGATCCCGCTCGGCCCGGCGAATCTGGTGGCGGTCAGGACCGACGTGGGGCTGGTCGGGTGCGGGGCCTTCGACGTTGCGGCGCTGGACTCCTTCAGCTACCCGGCCGCGAAGGTGAAACCGTCCGCAGGACCATCCATTGCCACCATCGACGACCTGTTGAAGGGGATCGTCAAGGAGACCAACCGCTCGGCCATGGGCCGCGGGGTCACCAACGGCATGACCGGGAAAGAGGCGCTGGAGCTGCTGTAACGAAAGTCCCGGGTTCTTAGACCGGCTCGTACAGCGTTGTCCGCTGCCGGAGCGTACGCCCGATGTCGGCGACGATGCGCTCCATGTCCTTCGGGTCGAGGTAATCCGAGCCCGAGGCACCGGCATTGCCGGTCACGTCGTCCGTGAACATGGTGCCGGCAAGGTCGTTGGCACCGGAGAGGAGCGCCAGCTGCGTCATCTTTAAGCCCACCTTTCCCCAGGCTACCTGGACATTGTCGAAGTTGTCGAGGAAGAGCCGGCAGAGGGCGATCATCAGGAGATCCTCCCGGCCGGTCGGGCCCGGGCGGGCGATCCCCTGCTGCCAGAGCGGGGTGTTGGTGTGGACGAAGGGCAGGGTGACCAGCTCCGTGAATCCCTTTGTCTCGTCCTGGATCTTCCGGAGGATCCCGAGGTGCTCGACCTGGTGCTCCCCCGTCTCGTACGAGCCGTACATGATCGTGGCCGTGGACCGGAGGCCGGCCCGGTGCGCCTCTTTGATGATCCGGGCCCATTCCGCCGTGGGCACCTTGCGGGGGCAGATCACCTCCCGGACGGAATCGACGAGGATCTCTGCCGCGGTGCCCTGGATGGTGCCCAGGCCCCCCGCCTTCAGCCGTTCGAGCACCTCCGTGGTCGGGCAGTCAAGCTTCTTTGCCGCGAAGGCCACCTCGTCGGGGCTGAACGCGTGGATGTGGACGCCCGGGTGGATCTCGTGGATCCAGTCCATGATCCCGCAGTAGGTATCGATCGTGAACCCCGGGTGGACTCCCGAGAGGAGACAGACCTCGGTCACGCCCCGGTCCCGCGCCATCCGGGCCTGCACCTGGATGCCCTCCCTGTCCATGCAGTAGGCACCCTCATCGGTAGCCTTCCGGCCAAAGCCGCAGAACCCGCAGAGGTTCTTGCAGATGTTGGTCACGTGGAGGTTCTGGTTCCGTACATAGGTGACCACGTTCCCCGCCCGCCGCTCGCGCATCTCGTCGGCAGCGGCGGTGACCTTCCAGACGTCGCGCCCGCGGGTCTTCATCAGGATCACGGCTTCGTCATCGGTCAGCCGGTGGCCGCCCAGCACGTCGTCGAGGATTACGGAAACGGTTCGGGATGCTTCGGGCATGGTTCACTTCCTCCCTTTTCCCCTGCCCTTCTTCGCGGCGTCCCGTCCCTTCGGTTCGTCCCCGCCTTCCTTTGACCGCAGGTAGAGCTCGTGGAGGACCATGATGACGATGATCACGGCGATCAGCTCCCAGATGTGGAGCGGGAGGTAGCCCACCAGCGGGACGGAGAAGAGGGCCTTGCCCACGATCCACTCGTCCTTTACCGGCTCCGGGGTGCCGATTCCCGTGTACGACGCGAACTGGTCCGGCACCGGGTTGTTGTCGCCCCACGTGATGTACCCGCCCGAACCGGGAGTATAATTCGTTTTGAGCTGGCTGCCCCGGATCGCCGTCACCGGCGTCCCCGCGTCCACGTACATGATCGCCCGGTGGATGATGGGGTGGACCGAGGTCAGGCCGTTGGGCTTATAGATGATCACGTCCCCGTACCCGGAGAACTTTGTGACATTGGCGTCCCGCGCCAGGTCCCAGGTCATGAACTCCCCGTACCGGTCCTTGTCCACCACCACCACGAGGTCGCCGATGTGCATGTTGGGCTCCATGCTCCGTGACTCGATGGTGACCACCGCGGGCCACGTGCCGCAGATAAGGAAGAGGGCAAGGGCAATCGTACCGACTACCACAACAACCCAGAGGAGGTCGCGGGCGAGAGAGACCGCCCAGTGGTCGCTGGTACGGAACTGGGTGCAAAGCGTGCGGATATCGCGGGGTTTATCGTGATCTGCCATGGGTATGCCTGGAACGGTGTGTGGTACAGTGTTGGACGGGGCGCTGATAAAGAATGCGGGATGCTTCATTCCAGAGGAATGAGGCAAAGGGATTTTTTTTAAACCCCGAGGCAGGAGAAGGGCCGAAGGCTCTTCGACTTGTCGAAAGTCAAAGAATCCCATCAGGGTTCTCCTCCTCCGCTACCTTCTTATGAAAATCTCGGATTCATCGGGGACGGGGCGAAGATACGAGGGCGTTATTCGTTCAGGGGAAGACCGCACCCGGCGAGATAGTACAGGCCGAAGAGGACGAGGAAGACGCCGCAGGCGGCCATCACGATCCGGTAGGTCCGGTCGGATAGGACCGTCTTTCCCCGCGAGATCCCGGCCGAGACCGCGGTGTACCAGCCGGTATCGGCCGCCCAGTGGCCGATCATGAATACCCCGGCAAGGACGAGGCCCCCCTCGAGCCCGGCGATCACCATGGTGCTCCCCACCGAGAGCCACCAGATCCAGAAATAGGGGTTGGCGGCGCTTGTCAGGAGGCCGGCCATGTACGGGTTCGCCGCAACAGTCCCGCTCCCGGCCTGCACAGCCGCGGCAAGGGAGGCGTTCCGACAGCCCCGGAGCGTCAGAATACCGAAGACAACGAGCGCGATCCCTCCGACAACCGCAATGAGGGTCGTATACGGCCGGGCCAGGGTGGCAAGGCCGAGGACGATCAGGATGAAGATCGCCGTCTCCACCACGATGTGGCCCAAAGAGACCTTCAGGCCGGTCTTCCAGTCGCCGGCGAGCGAGGCATGGATGGTGGCGACCAGGGTCGGGCCGGGGGCCAGCGCCCCGGTGAGGCCGATGACAAAGCCGACAACGAGCATGGAGAGGAGATCGTACATGGGCGGTACCTGGTACAGGATACGCCGGGAAAGGTAATCAAGGATGGCAGAAACCGGCGGGGACAGGTGCACGAATCACAGATTATATTCATGGTGCTTCCCATATGTCTGGTATGCCCGATGCGCTGGAGATCGCCCACCGGTTCCTCGATACCAAGCTCCAGGTCCACCCCGACGTGGTCCGCTACATCGTGGAGCACGACGAGCCGGGCCTCATCGAGCGCATCATCGCCGGGGTGCCTGATGGAACCGTCGTAGTCTCGGCAAAGCACATCCCGGGCGTCCGCCCGACACGTGACGGGGTCCGGTTCCACGTCGATCCAGCCGTCGAGGTGGTGGCGGGAGGCGCCGGTACCTCCGGGCCGGTGAACGGGACGGGGGACTACCTCCATTACTTCCGGGACCGGTACGGGAAGCTCGGCGGGATGATCCGGAACCGGGCCGGGGCGATGCCCATCGAGGGCCTGACCAAGAGCACCCGCTACCGGCAGGAGGAATGCACGGTGATCGGGATGGTCTCCGAGGTGAAGACCACCACGAACGGCCACCGGATCGCCGAGATCGAGGATACGACCTCCTCGATCGCGGTGCTCTTCCGGAAGGACCGCCCGGTCTTCCAGGACGCGGAACGGATCATCCCCGACGAGGTGATCGGGGTGAAGGGCAAGCTCTCGAACGACGGGAAGCTCTTCTTTGCCGAGCTCCTCTACCGGCCCGACATCCGGATCGACAACGCACCCTACCGGAGCGAGACGCCGGGAAAGGCGGTCTTCATCTCTGACGTCCACGTGGGAAGCGACACGTTCCTCGAAGAGAGCTGGAACCGGTTCGCCGACTGGCTCTCGGACAACGACTTCGGGTACCTCCTGATCGCGGGCGACCTCGTGGACGGGATCGGCATCTACCCGGGGCAGGAGACCGAGCTGACCATCAAAAACATCTATGAACAGTACGATGTCTTTGCCACGATGATGCGGGATTTGCCCTCCCGGATGAAGATCGTCGTTGCGCCCGGCAACCACGACGTGGTCCGGGGCGCCGAGCCGCAGCCGGCGCTTCCAGAGCAGTTTACGCAGAAGTTCCCGCAGAACTGCGTGATGGTCGAGAACCCGGCCTTTGTCCGGCTGCAGGGCGTCGGCGTGCTGATGTACCACGGCCGGTCCATCGACGATATGATCGGTCTCATCCCGGGCGCCTCGTACGACAACAGCGGCCTGATGATGGAGGAGATGCTCCAGCGCCGGCACCTTGCCCCGTCCTATGGCCGCAGGACCCCGATCGCGGCGGGCAAGTCCGACCGGCTGATCATCGATACCCTGCCCGAGATCCTCCACACCGGCCATGTCCACATCAAGGGGATCACGAACTACCGGGGCGTGCTCGGCCTCAATGCCGGCACCTGGCAGTCCCAGACCAAGTTCCAGAAACAGATGAACGTGAACCCGACGCCGGCGCTGGCAATCACCGTGGACCTCCAGACGCTCGTGCCGGAGACGTTCAGTTTCGCATAAAAATAATAAAAAAAGATTATTCCTTCGGTTCTTTCGGTTTTACCCCGTCGGCAGGCGCAGCCGCCGGCTCCTTTTTCTTCGGGCCGGCCACGGTGAACTTCTCCACGCCGCCCCGGGCCGTCATGGCCGGGCGGTACTGGGTGTCCATAGCAAGGCATTTCGTGGGGCAGGTGTCCACGCAGACAGCACAGACCACGCAGCGCATGTTGTCGATCTGCCAGGTCTTCTCCTTGACGTCGACTACGATGGCCTGCGTGGGGCACTTCCGCTGGCAGGTGCGGCAGGTGATGCAGCCCGCCGGGTTGATGGTGACGTGTCCCCGGGTGTTTTCGGTCTTCTTGGCCGGCTTTGCCGGGTACATCAGGGTCGACGGGCGGGAGAAGAGGCTTTTTAAGACCGTCCTGGTGTTCTGGAAGAATGTCATGGCACCTCACCTCTCCGCACAGCCGATACAGGGATCGATGGTCAGCACGACAACAGGGACGTCCGCGAGCTCGACGCCTTTTAAGAGCGTGACGAGCGGCGGGATGTTCGTGAACGTCGGCGTCCGCACCCGGTGCCGGACCAGGTTCTTCTTGCCGTTGCCCTTGATGTAATGGATGACTTCGCCCCGCGGCTGCTCGGTCCGGCTGAAGTACTCGCCGTCCGGGGCACCGGTCACCTTCATGTCCACCGGGCCGTCAGGGATCTTCTTTATGCACTGCTCGATGATATCGATCGAGGTGAAGAGCTCCCTGGCCCGCACGGCGCACCGGGCATAGCAGTCGCCGTCCTGCTCCACAACGGGCCTGAAGTTGATCCGGTCGAACGCCCCGTAACCGGTGCTCCGGATGTCGATGGCAAGACCGCTGCCCCGGGCCGTGGGTCCCACGGCGCCGAGCTGGTAGGCGTCTTCTTTTTTTAGGACACCAAGGCCCTTCAGCCGGTGACTGACGGAGTTGTCGTGCAGGAAGACATTTGTTAGGTCCTGCAGCTCGCGCTCCATTGCCTTCAGCCCCCTGAGCATCTCGTCCAGCTTCTCGGGCGTAATGTCCTTCCGGACCCCGCCGACCTTACAGACGCCCAGGATGACCCGGCCGCCCGTGGTCGCCTCGAGATCGTCGAGGATGTGTTCGCGGAGGCGCCAGGCGTTCATGAAGACGCTCTCGAAGCCCATGCCGTCCGCAAAGAGCCCGAGCCAGAGGAGGTGGGAGTGCAGACGCGAGTACTCGCCCCAGATCGTCCGGAGGTACTGCGCCCGTTCGGGGATCTCGAGCCCCATGATCTGTTCGATGCCCTGCACGTAGGTCTGGCTGTGGATGAAGCTGCAGATCCCGCAGATGCGTTCCGCAATGAAGACATACTCGGTATACTCCCGCTTCTCCACGAGTTTCTCGAGGCCGCGGTGGACGTACCCGATGGTCGGGACGACATCCACCACCGTCTCGTCCTCCAGGACGAGGTCGAGATGGAGAGGCTCCGGCAGGACCGGGTGCTGCGGACCGAAAGGCACCGTGATCTGTTTGCTCATGCGTCGCCCTCCTTTGTTATGGTCACGGAAAACGGGTGCTTGATAGCCGTCCGGTAGAACGTGCCCTTGAAGTCAATATTGATACCGCTGACGGTGATGCCGTACAGGTCGTGGATCTCGTTCTCGTACACGAAGGCGCCGAAGTAGGCCCCGCTGATGCTCGGGACCACGGTATCCTGTTTCACGGTGATCCGGTAATTCAGCAGGACAAAGTCCTTATCGTACACGTAGATGATCTCGAAATCGTCGCCGATCTTCGTGCACCCGATCTGGACGAGCCGGTAGCCGTCCCGCTGTGCCTGTTCTGCCTTTGCCACGACCTCCCCGACCGCGATTTGGGTAATTGTCTGTGCTGCCATCATGGTGCGTCTCCTGTCTGCGAGATATGTTCAGGGTGCATTCCTGCGTGCCGGTGATGCTCCTTCTTCTCCTCGTCCAGCACCATCTTCGTCCGCTTCTCCTCAAGGACGCCGAGCGCCGTCACGATCCCGTCGATGATGGACTCGGGCCGGGCCGCGCACCCGGGCACGTACACGTCCACCGGGATCACCTTGTCGATCCCGCCGGCTACGTTATAGCACTCCCGGAAAACGCCGCCCGAACAGGCGCAGATACCGACTGCCACGACCACGTTCGGGCGGGGCATCTGGTCATAGATGTTCCTCACGACCTCCCGGTTCTTCTCGTTGATAGAGCCGGTGACCACGAAGATGTCGGCATGTTTCGGGTTGCCGGTGTTGATGATGCCGAACCGTTCGACATCGTACATGGGCGTTAAGCAGGCAAGCACTTCGATGTCGCAACCATTGCAGCTCGATGCATCGTAGTGGATGATCCAGGGGGACTTTGCCAGGTAGGTCATGCTGCACCCCCGTAGAAGAGGTAAAGGGCGGCGAGATTCACTACGCCGGCCACTGCCGCAATCAGCCACGAGCTCTTCAGGGCCAGCTGCCACTTCACGCGGGCGTTCGTGTTGTCGATGAAGATCTCTAAGAGGTACACCACGATCACTGCAGCGATCCCAAGCAGCGGGTTGAACGCAAAGAAGAGGTACACAAACCCCAGCAAAAAGACCGTCTCGTACCAGTGGGTGATCTCGATCCACCCCAGGGAGGGGCCGGAGAACTCCGTGGTAACACCCTTGACTATCTCCTGGTGGGCATGGTGCGAGGTGGAGATGTCGAACGGCGACTTGCGGAGCTTGATGGTCAGGATGTAGAGGAGCCCGAGGAAGATCCCCGGGATCAGGAGGATGACCGGTTCGGTGGTCGCGGCGATATCGCTCACGTTGAAGCTGCCGGTTGCAACATAGAGACCGACCGCCGCGAGGATCACCATCGGCTCGTAGGCCATGATCTGGAGGAGTTCCCGTTCCGCCCCCACGTAGCTGTAGGGTGAATTGGCCGCGTAAGCGCCCAGTACGAGGAAGATCGCGGCAAGGGTCAGCGCAAAGATCACGAGCAGGATGTTGCCGCCCGCAAAGAAGAGCGCCCCCGTAAACGCCATGAAGACCACGTAGCAGACCGCGTAGAAGTGCTGCGTCTCGTTCACGACCGCGTTCTCCTTCTCGAAGAGCTTGCCCACGTCCCAGAACGGCTGGAGGATGGACGGCCCGACCCGGCCCTGCATGTGCGCCGTGATCTTCCGGTCGATACCGGCGATCAGTCCCCCTATGAGTGGGGCGACGAGGACAAAGACGATGGCCCAGACGATGTTGATCACAGGATCACCCCCTTAAGGGCCGCGGCAAGGAGCATGACAACGATGAGGGTCGAGCAGAGCCAGATGCCGGCCGGCTTGAGCTTTGCCTCTCCGAAATACGGCTGAAGGTAATAGCTGGAGAAGACCGCCTTCTTCTGGATCCCGAGCGACCCGGCGAACCGGAGGTCCTGCGTAGTCGGCCTGCCGCACATGTAGGGCGCCAGGTGCCGGTGTTTCCGGTGCGGGAGCAGGATGGAGAGTGGCAGGAGGACGATCATGAAAAGCATCAGGATCATGATCAGGATGTTGTCCTGCGTGAGGAACGCAGCCTGGCCGTAGTTGGCGAGGAGGAACGGCTCGAGGAGCTTGGTCGAGAGGAGGGGAAAGACCAGCGTGGTGATAAACGAGAGGCCGGCCAGGGTGAGGAGGGCCGCCCACTCGCTTTTGTCCACTTCCTCCTCGATGTCCCTGCCGTCGGAGGTCACCGCCAGGAGCTTCCCCATCCACTTCGCCCAGAAGAAGACCGTCAGGGCGCTGCCGAACGCGAGGATCGGGATGAAGAGGAAGCCAAAGGGGGCGTCGATGAAAGCCTGGATGGCCGCCCACTTGGAGATCAGCATCCCGAACGGTAAAAGGAACATGCCGGCAATGCCGATCACCATCATGGCGGCTATCTTGGGCATCCGGACGATGAGGCCGTTCATGTCATCGATCTCCCGGCTCTTGATCCGGTGCTCGACTGTGCCGGTGGCGAGGAAGAGGAGCGACTTGGAGATTGCATGGAAGACAATCAGGAGGATGGCCGCCCAGATCGCCTCGTAGGTGCCGATCCCGGCGCAGGCCACGATGAGGCCAAGGTTCGCAATCGTGGAGTAGGCGAGCACCCGTTTTGCATTGCTCTGCGATACTGCAATGCCCGATGCGATGAGGAACGTGAAAGCCCCGACAAAGGCCAGCAGGTATCCGGTGGCGGTTGCCTGGTAAACCGGGGCAAACCGCACGATGATATAGACCCCGGCCTTCACCATGGTGCTTGAGTGAAGCAGGGCCGAAACCGGCGTGGGGGCCACCATGGCCCCGACCAGCCACGAGGAGAACGGCAGTTGTGCCGCTTTCGTGAGGCCGGCAAACCCGATCAGGGCGGCCGGCACGAGAGCGATGACCTTCCCGGTTGCCAGAAGGTCGGAGAGGGCCATGGCGGTGCCCCCATCCATGGCAAGCCAGATGAGGGCCCCGGCAAAGGCGATGCCGCCAAGCAGGTTCATCCAGAGGGCGTTAAATGCATTGTTCGTTGCCTCCCCGGTCTTCGTGTACCCGATCAGGAGGAACGAACAGAGCGTGGTGATCTCCCAGAAGAAGTAGACCCAGATCAGGTTGTTGGAAAAGACCAGCCCGAACATCGCGGAGAGGAAGAGGAACAGGACGAAGAAGAACCACGGGCGTTTATCCGGCATCTCCGTGTGGTGTTCGTGGAAGAATTTCATGTACCCGAGCGAGTACACGCAGATGAGGCTTCCGATAATCCCGATGATCATGGCCATGATGTTCGAGAACTCGTCCACGAACAGGTTTGATTCCACGTGGATTCCATGGGCGTGGACCAGTTCGAAGTACAGCATCATCGCGGACTGGACAAGGATGAGCAGAACCACATGCCACTTCCTGTACTTAACACCAAGATACAGAATGAAGACGGCAATGAGCATCTCAAGGACGAACATCAGAAGGCCGATCTGCTCGGCAGGTACGATAGATACGAGCATGGCCCCCTTGTCATAGGTTGAAATGAGCAGGACCACGCTGACTATACCGATCGCCAGTGCCGACAGTTTGACAATCCAGTCGCGCACCAGGTCCGTCTTTGCAACCAGCAAAAAAAACGCTGCAATTAACGGAAACAGGATAAGAAACAGTAAGAGTTGTGTGAGTTGCACCAGATACCCTCCCTTCTCTGCATATACGAATTTTTCATTATTAATCATATTGAATTGTGCACGAACGGTACAGATCCAAAAAAGCCGGGTTATACCGCATTTTTCAGGGTTTTTCCTGCCCCGGACCCAAGAAAATCGTTCCGGGACAAGAGAAAACCCGCATGATCCGCCCGGTAATCCCAGTAACTGCAACGATTGGGGGTTCCCTGAAGGTGATACAGCCGGACGCGTGCGGGATAAAGGTTTAATCTTTCAAAAATGCACTAATGTATTCTTAGGATGGGTTGCGTACGGATGCGGGGCGAGCCCCGGAAGTATATTAAGCCCTCCTTTGGGTCATTTGAGCAGGTCTCTGCTGATACCAATCAATCATACCTGATGTGTCTGCACACGTGTTCCGGCGGGTTTGCCCCGTACCGCAGCAATCGACAAGCACGGATCGGGATCCTTCGCGGACAGTTCTGATACAGCAGGGAGGTCATGGAATGATCGACGTTGCATTACTTATCGTGATTGCGATCTGTGTAATCGCACTGGGCCTTGCCGCGGTCCTGACGCGTAACCTCCTCTCACAGGACGAGGGTACGCCCAAGATGCGCGAGGTCGCCGATGCGATCCGGGTGGGTGCGGAAGCATTCATCAAACGCCAGTACTCGACCATCGCCATTCTGGCAATCGTCTTTGCCGTGGTGATCTTTGCTGTATATTACCTTACCGGACAGCAGACGCTTGCCCTGTCAACGGCAGCTGCCTTCATCGTTGGTGCAGCCTGCAGTGCCATCGCCGGTGTCGTTGCCATGTGGATTGCCGTCAGGACAAACATCCGCACGGCGGCGGCAGCCCAGACCAGCGACGGGAAGGCACTTGACTTCTCGTTCCGCGGCGGGGCCATCTCCGGCCTGATCATCACCTCGATGTCGCTCCTCGGTGTATCGCTGACCTATATAGCACTCGGTGCAGACCCGACCCACACCCCGTTCGTCATCATCGGGTTCGGGTTCGGCGCCTCGTTCGTGGCACTCTTCGCCCAGCTCGGTGGAGGTATCTACACCAAGGCCGCCGATGTCGGCGCAGACCTTGTGGGCAAGGTCGAGGCCGGTATCCCTGAGGACGATGTCCGGAACCCGGCCACCATCGCAGACCTCGTTGGCGACAACGTAGGCGACTGTGCCGGCCGTGGCGCTGACCTTTTCGAGTCCACTGCAGCTGAGAACATCGGTGCCATGATCCTCGGTGTCGCGCTCTTCCCGATCTTCGGTGTGAATGGCATCCTCTTCCCTATCGTCATGTGTGCCCTCGGTCTTCTCGCGAGCATGATCGGTATCCTCTCTGTCAAGGGAAAAGACGGTGCCGACCCGATGGACGCCATGAACCGCGGGTACTATATCACCGCCATCGTTTCTGCGGTCTTCCTATACTTCGGAGTGCAATGGCTCCTCGGTGCAACAGCCAACTGGATCTACTTCTTCATCGCAGGTCTCGTGGGTATTGCCCTCTCAGTAGCCTTCCTCAGAGTCACCCTGTACTACACCGACCACCACTACCGGCCGGTCAAGGAGATCGCCGACGCTTCTGAAACAGGAGCGGCAACCAATATCATCACCGGGTTCTCGGTAGGTCTCGAGACCACCGCCGTTCCCGCCATCCTCATCGGCATCTCCCTCCTGCTCTCCTACTGGTGCGGGTCGATGACCGGCATCACAAACGGAGGTCTCTACGGCACTGCCGTTGCAACCATCGGTATGCTGATGGTCTGTGCCTACGTCCTCACCATGGACACCTTCGGCCCCATCGCCGACAACGCGGGAGGTATCGTCGAGATGAGCCAGGCTCCCGATGCAGTCAGGAACCGTATGGACAAACTCGACGCAGCCGGCAACACAACGAAGGCACTCACCAAGGGGTATGCCATCGGCAGCGCATCTCTCGCGGTGTTCCTGCTCTTTAATGCCTACATGGCCGATATCGCCAAGCTCACCGGCAAGGCATTCGAGGTCGTCAACCTGGCAAGCGTCCCGGTCTTTGTCGGGGCACTGCTGGGCGCCATGCTCGTCTTCCTCTTTGCAAGCCTCGCCATCCGTGCAGTCTCCAAGACCGCACAGTCCGTGATCAGTGCAGTCCGCATCCAGTTCAAGGATCCCGCGATTATGGCTGGCACCAAGAAGCCTGACTACGCAGCAGTCATCGATATCACGACCCAGGGTGCCTTGAAGAACATGGTCCTCCCCGGTATCCTTGTTATCGGGTTCCCGATCATCATCGGCGTCACCATGAAGTACGAGGCCCTCGCAGGCTTCCTCATGGTTGCAACCATTACCGGTATCCTCCTTGCACTCATCCTCAACAACAGCGGTGGTGCCTGGGACAATGCCAAGAAATTCATCGAGACCGGTGCCCACGGTGGCAAGAAGAGCGAGGCTCACAAGGCAGCCGTTGTCGGGGATACGCTCGGCGACCCCTTCAAGGACACTGCCGGCCCGTCGCTCCATGTGCTCATCAAGCTCCTTGCTACGCTGACACTCGTGCTTGCGCCGCTCTTTATCTGATAATCTTTTTTCTTTTCAAAATACCCTGTATAACCGACAGGAAATGTTAAAAAAAGTATCTGCACCTGTTCAAACCAAGACCGGTCCTGAGAGCGGGTTAACTAACAGCTTCCCAGATCGACATTTGCGTCGGCAGCAATCCGGGTGTACCGCCTCGGGTTCTCTTCGAACTGTTTTTTACAGTAATTACAGCAGAAGTAAAACTTCTGGTTCTTGTGTACTGCCATGAATTTTGCATCATCTTCATCAACAATTGCCAGACAGACCGGATCCGTTGCCATGGTAACAATCCCTCTTACCGGATTCGGCGCTGGTTCCAGATATTCTCTTGCACGATACCTGCCGGAATTCCGGCCAAAATGAACCTTCCCCCACGGGAGACTGCGACATCCTATATCGTTTTTTACCGCATACCGTATGGTAACCATGGCATACGACCAGATCCCCATCGGCCGGTTCTCGCTCATCACACAGCTCAGCCAGAAGGCGCTGCGGCTCTATGACGAGCGCGGGCTGCTCGTTCCTGAAGCAAAGGATCTCTGTACCGGATACCGGTATTACACGGGTGCCCAGATCCCCCGGGGGGTCTCCATCAAGACGCTCTGCGGCCTTGGGTTCTCCCTCTGCGAGATCGACGTACTCCTTGTGGCAAAAGCAGAACATGATACCGCCACAATACGGGAACTCTTCGAGAAACGCCGCAGGGATATCCGGTCGGAGGTTGCGAGGTTACAGCAGATCGAGGCGATCCTAAAAAACGAGGCCGCCTCGCTGGAGTCGATCTACATGTCTCTCAATGAACCTCTCGTCAAGGAAATCCCCCCTTTGCGCATCGTGGGGAAGAAAGGAGTCGGGTCCTACAGTGAGACCATCTCACGGCTCATGCCCGAGCTCTGCAGCCAGCTCTTCTCGGAAGAGAACACAAAAAACGGCCTGAAAGTCACCGGTCCTTTCATGTCCCTGTACCATGACTGCGAGTATCGCGAGAAGGACGCCACCGTGGAGTGTGCCGCCCCGGTCACCGGGCGGGTCGTCATCTCGGATTCTGCCATGGAAGTGCGGACCATCCCCGGTGGGAAATGTCTCTCGCTCATCCACAAGGGCCCGTACTCCCGGCTCCACGAGGCATGGAGCCGGATCGGCACCTATGCAGAAAAACAGGGATTTGTAGCAAACGGCCCCCACCGGGAACTCTACCTCAACGATCCATGCAGCGTCAGCGAGGAGGATCTCTTAACCGAGCTCCAGATCCCCATCGACCCGGATGCCCGCAAGGCCTGAAAACACTGGGCCAAAGACTCGTCGAAAGAGGTCAAAAAAACCGTTCAACCGGCAGGAACGCATATGAAAAAAGCTCAGGGCATCTGCCCGGAACCGGCATGGCGGAACGTACCTTGGGGGACACGGATTTCGAACCGGGCACCTTTCCCGTAATCGCCGTTCTCGCTGATGGAAAGGCCGGTGATGGCCAGAACCTCCTGGGCTAGGAAGAGACCGAGACCGGTGTGCTTCCCAACACCCTTCTCGAAGATCCGCTTCTTCTCTTCCGGTGCCACGCCCTCACCATCGTCCTCGACCGCGATTACAAACCCATCGGTATCATCAGACCCGGTGACACGGATCCCGGTCATCTTTCCCCCGTGCATTGCGGCATTCTCGAAGAGATTCAAGAACACCATGCGTAACAGGGGATCGGCGTACACCTCCCACTGCCCGAGCACGGGATCGATCACGACATTGGAGTACCCGTTATCCATGCAGACTGTCATGACGGCGGCGTGCAGATTCTGCCACCGGGGCTTCTTCACCCCGATGTCCTGGTACTGCTGGGTGAACATGATCTGGCTGTGGATCACCTCGCTGGACTGGATCGCTTTTGCCAGCAGCCGAAGCTGGTCCGGGTTTCCGATCTCCAGTTCGAGGAGCCCGAGCGATCCCTGCAGGGCGGTCAGCTGGTTGAGGATGTCATGCCTCGTTATACTTGAGAGCAGGTTCAGTTTCTTGTTCGATTCATTGAGAGCCTGCTCCATGCGTTTCCGTTCCGTGATGTCACGGCCCACCGACTGGTATTCGATGATCCGGTCGGCATCGTCGAATATTGCGCGGTCGCTCCACCGCTGCCACCGCACGCTCCCGTCGGGCATCAAGATCCGGTGGTCGATGGTTGCAACAGGGTTATTTGGGGTTATCCGGGCCAGTGCTTCCTTCATGAGAGAGAGATCTTCCGGAGGTATAGTGACAGTATGGGGTTTTCCGATGCAGGTTCCCGGGTCGAGGCCGAAATACCGGCAGTACGCATTGTTTACAAATGTAAGTCTGCCATCGGGAGTGAACCGGCAGATGAACTCTGTCTGGTCCTCCACAACATTCCGGTACCGCTCCTCGCTCCGGCGGAGCTCCTGTTCGTTCCGGGCGAGCTCCTCGAAGTTCGACCGCACCTCCTCTTCGACAGCAGTCAGCTGCTCGTACGCGGAGTGCAGCTCCGCCTGGCTCTTCGACAGCTCGTCGTAGTTCTGGCGGAGCTCTTCTTCGGTAGCGGCCAGCTGTTCGTACGCGGCATTCTGGTCCTCGTACGCCTGCTTCAGTTTCTCTTCCGCCTCTTTCTGGAGGGTGATGTCACGGCCCACCGACTGGTACTCGACGACATCCCCGTTCGCATCGAAGATCGCGCGGTCGTGCCAGTGGTGCCACCGTACGTTCCCGTCGGGCATCAGGATCCGGTGGTCAATCCCTGCCACCGGGTTCTCCGGGGTAAGGCGGGCAAGCTGCTCTTTCACACGGGCGAGATCTTCGGGGGGAATGCTGACTGTATGCGATTTGCCAAGGCAGGTCTCCGGATCGAGACTGAAATACCGGCAATACGCGTTGTTCACAAACGAGAGTCTGCCATCGGGAGTGAACCGGCAGACAAATTCCGTCTGGTCCTCCACCACGTTCCGGTACCGCTCCTCGCTCTCCCGCGCCCGTTCCTCGCTTTGTGCCAGTGCCTCGTAATTCTGGCGGAGCTCCTCTTCCGTCGCCGTCAGTTCCTCGTACGCGGAGTGCAGCTGTATGTTGGTGTACCGGAGCTTCTCTTCAGCCAGCGCCCGGTCGGTCGTATCCCTGCCTACTGACTGGAACTCGATGATCCGGCCGTCCTTGTCGAAGATCGCACGGTCGCTCCACCGCTGCCACCGGATCTCCCCTGAGGGCATAACAACCTGATGCTCAATGACGGCAACCGGATTTTCCGGGGTGAACTTCGAAAGCTGTTCCTTCATCCGGACGAGATCTTCTTTGGGAATCACGACCGTATGGGGTTTCCCAATGCAGGTCTCCCTGTCCAGATCGAAATACCGGCAGTACGCCCCATTCACGAACGTCAGCTTCCCGTCAGGAGTGAACCGGCAGACGAATTCCGTCTGGTCTTCCACCACGTTCCGGTACCGGTCCTCGCTCTCCCGCGCCCGTTCCTCGCTTTGTGCCAGCGCCTCGTAATTCTGGCGGAGCTCCTCTTCGGTTGCCGTCAACTGCCCGTATGCCGCGTGCAGTTCCGTCTGGCTCTTTGCCAGCTCGTCGTAATTCTGTCGGAGTTCCTCTTCCGTTGCCGTCAGTTGCTCGTATGCTGAATGCAGTTCCTCGTATGCCAGTTTCAGCTTGTCTTCCGCCACCCTCTCGCGGGTGATGTCACGGCCCACCGACTGGATCTCGATTATTCGGCCGTCCTTGTCGAAAATCGCACGGTCGCTCCACTGCTGCCACCGGACACTCCCATCGGGCATCAGGATCCGGTTGCTGATCGTGGCCACCGGGTTATCCGGAGTGAGGGCCGCAAGCTCCTGCCGCAGTTGCAGGGCATCGTCCTTTGGGACGGTTACGGTATGGGGTTTTCCGATGCAGGTGACCGGATCGAGACCGAAATACCGGCAGTACGCGTTGTTCACGAACGAGAGTTTGCCATCAGGAGTGAACCGGCAGATGAATTCGGTCTGGTCCTCGATAACGTTCCGGAACCGCTCCTCGCTCTGCCGGATCAGTTCCTCGCTTCGGGCCAGCTCCTCATAGTTCGCCCTCAGTTCCTCCTCGGTTGCCGTCAGCTGTTCGTACGCAGCGTTCAGTTCTTCGTTGCTTCGCCGCAGTCTCTCCTCGGTCTCTTTACGCTGGGTCACGTCACGGACCGACTCGATGGCCCCGATAATATTACCCTTCACATCGTAAAGGGGGGATGCAGTGTGCCAGAAATACGATCCCGTCCCGTCCCTTACGGGAGGATGGTACATCTCCGCAAGGAGTTTGTCGCCGTTCCTCCTCAGGTTCGGGTACTCCTTCTGCGGATCCCCTTCGGCATGCACGATATAGTCTGCAAGGGGGGGGCGCTTCTCCTCGTACAGCGGGAGCTTGCCAGCGATGTTCCCGGTCCCGATCACGGCATCGGGAGGGACTCCGGTCAGCTCCTCCATCATCCGGTTCCAGACGATGACCCTGCCCTTGAGATCGATGGCAAAGGTTGCATCGGGCAGGAAGTTGATCAGGTCCGAGAGCTGCTTGCGGGACTCCTTGAGCTCGTTCTGTACCCGCCGCCGCTCGATGGCGGTCCGTATCTTGTACTCCAGCTCGGCGAACTGCGACTTGGGTTCCCCGCCTTTCTGGAGGTAGAAGTCGGCACCGGTATTGAGGGCTTCGATCACGATATCCTCGCGGCCGCGACCGGTAAAGAGGATGAACGGGAGGTCTTTGTACTGCTGGCGGACATATTTCAAAAATTCGATCCCGTTGATGCCCCCCATCTCGTAGTCCGAGACCACGGCATCGTACCGGTTGGAACGGATCTTCTCGATCGCATCCGATACCGAGCTGCATGTATCCACGATAAAATGCCCTGACATATTCAGGAAGATCCGGCCGATATCAAGGAGGGCCGGATCATCGTCAACATACAGAATTGAATACATGGTTGGCGTTTGTGATCAGTGGTATTGGTACGTTTTTATTAAATAAATGTCAACCGATTCGATCCCCCGCCCCATGTGTACTTTTCCCAGGTACGTGGGGGATTTTCGCTGGTGCGGGTTACTTCGTACATACCGGCCGAATGAGGGTGGGGGGGATTCCCGCCTCCCGGAAACAAAAAAGTTATTCGGTCTTCCTTAAGAGAAGCAGCACTCCCACGATTCCAACCGCCAGTACGGCGGTCGTCCCCTTCATCGGGGATTTCTTTGTCGGGGGAACGACATTAACGGCCTGGCCGGTGCTCTGGATCGGGTTCAGGGAGGCCGGCACGTTGGTGATCGCACCCCCGCTGACCACCGCGGTTGTGGAATAATCCTGGTACCCATTCAGCTTGAACGTGATGGTATGGGTCCCGGCCAAGATGCCGCTGAGGGTTACAGGAGTGAATCCCCGGTAGGCATTGTCAACATAGACACTGGCTCCCCCGGGTGTTGAGTAAGCGAAGATCTGTCCTGTCGTATCCGGCGTGGACCCGGCGGCGTTCGGGGTGAGGGTGGCATGGATGTCGTTCACGATCCCTGCCTGTACCTGCACGGACTGCATCCAGGTCTGGTAATCGGGCATCAGCAGGGTAAGCGTATACGTACCTGGCCGAAGATCGGTGATATATAAGATTCCGTTCGCGGGCTCGACCCCCTTGAAGGCATTATTCAGGAAGACCGAAGCCCCATCCGGTTTGGAATCGACCTGGAGCGAGCCGTACTCGGGCTGTGCCGGATAGGGTGTCATGCCGGGGGAGAGGGAGAGAGACTGGCCGGCCGTAATAGAGAACGTCTCGGTGTAATCGTAATATCCTGGTTTTTTCAGGGTGAGCGTGTGACTTCCCGGGGACAGGGGGATGGTCATCGACCCCCACCCCTGGTCAATGCCGTCAATATACAGTTCGGCACTGTTCGTGTTGATGCCCAGCCACCCGTACGAGACGGGGTTGGGCACCAGATCGTAGTTGACTACGCAGGTGTAGGTGAGGTCCCCCCCATCATCTGAGCAGTATTCCGCGTGGGACTGCGGCTGGTATCCCTCCTTACTGATATAGAGATTATGCCAGCCGGAACTTGGGTACTGGATGGTCGCCGGGGTGGTGTCGAACCAGAAGTTGTCAACCGAGACCTCGGCACCGGCGGGGTTCGTGTACACCTGGAACTCGACCAGGGCAGCCGCCGGCAGGACTCCGGCAAGGCAGACGAGGAAGACTGCTGGCAGGAGGATTATTTTTCGTGAGATAAGTCCATGCATACTAGACCTTCGCCAATAACGGATTTATATTTTAAGAGTATGTTTCCGCCGGTATGCCGCAAAATCCTGCCTTCTCCTGTTCCATCAGGATAGCGTGATCCGTATGGATCTTATACGCAAAGCCATAGGTCAGATATTCCGGAATGGTGGCCCCCTGCCAATCCCATCTTCAGCGTACGGCAGATTCGCGGTCCTGCAGAAAAACCCGGACCTCGGGATCCAGAACATACAAGATTTTCCCTCCCGTATCCCGGATCATGACCATCCGGTCCCGGCAGAGCCGTTTCATGTGCCACGATACCAAAGGGCCTGAAATCTGGAGTTTCTCCCTGAGCTCTGCAGCCGTGACAGGGGCCTGGAGGAGATGGCGCAGGATATCCCGCCGGCGGTTGGTACTGCACGAGCAGAGGATCTGCTGTTCACGACCGGAGAATGCCCCGCCATTCTCAAAATAACGGGTGTAGCGGGGGCCCGCTACAGCGTGGATCTTGTTCATCTGGCCCAGCATCCCGAGGTGATAGGCCAGGGTTCCCCGGTTGATGCCGGTCTGCCGCTCCAGCTCCCGGAAATGGAGGCCGGGATGGTCCCGTATGAACGAGTAGATCCGTTCCCGCTCCGGGTGACTGAGAACATTTCCCGCAGAGATCCGGCGGAACATCAGCCACATCCCGAGGCCCACGGCCCAGAAGAGGAAGACCCCTGCCGGCCGGAAGAAGTCCGGTACGTAGCTGTTCACCATCTGGTGGAGAAGGGCTTTTGGCGGGTGCTGCCAGACAGGGAGGGCCGAGCCACCATGTCGTGCACCAAAGAGCGGGATAATTACCCATTCAAGGAGAACGAGGACCACAAATGCGAGAAGTACTATTGTAAGGATCTTCCGGTTATCCATCCGTCCTGCTCCTGCCTGCCGGAACCCTGTACAAGACAGGATACCGATACGCGTTGCTGCGTAGGTGAGTGGTTCATTTGGCCGGCCCATAAAGGTTCTGTGACAACCGTCTCAGCGGGAAAAAAGGATTGTCACAGAAACCGTATCATAATCCCGGTCGTAACTGGAATTATAGCAAGCGGCCTGCCGTAAAAGCAGGCCTCGGGAGAGAGGACAGCAATGGCGGTAGTACCCGGTAACGGACATGGGATATGGTCCGGATGGTTATGGCTTGTGATCATGCTGGCAGGGCTGCAGTTCCTTGCCGTTATTTCTCCGGTACAGGGGGCCGCAGTCGAATACGCCCGCGGAACGGCAACCCCCCTCAATCCTCAATACGAGAGCAGCGATCCCGCGGTAACGTTTTTCTTCACGTATGGCGACGACATCCTGGTATTCCAGAACCTGGAGGAGTCAGACGACCCCCGGTACCCTATGGGGCTCTACGCCTACCATATCCGGGAGAACCGCACAGAACTGATCCCGGGAACAGCGGATGACGAGTATGGCGTAAATATCATGGGAACGAGGATCCAGGGCGACCGGATCGTATGGGGCCGCATGTTCCCTGATGACGTCTTCCATATCTACAACAGTACGACCGGCACCGAACAAGTCGTCCCCGATGCAACCGCCTGGGGGGCGCTGAAGACCTATCACCAACAGATCGGGAACATCACGATCGACAGGGTAGAGCGGGCGGATCCGGCCATTGACGGGGACCGGCTGGTCTGGACCCAGGGCTTTTCAACGGCTACCAACGCGGCGGCGACCGACCTGTACATGATGAACCTGACGACCGGCGAAGTAATTGCCATCAGCGAGGCGCCGGGCCGCCAGGAGCGTCCGTCCATCTCGGGACGGTATATTGTCTGGGAGGATACGAGGAACGGTACCGAGAACCCGGACATCTTCCTGTACGATCTCGTCACCAAGGAAGAGCGGGGGATCTGTACGAACCCGTCGTACCAGCGATACCCGGTCGTCTCAGGTGACTACGTAGCCTGGATGGATTTCAGGAACGGTTTCGATGCCAGCCAGGTTCACCTATATCATATTCCTACCGGGACCGAGACCGAGATTACCGGAAACCTGCTGGTGCGCCACGAGCGACCATTCCTCTCAGGGGGCCGGGTAGCCTTCCCCAAATGTATTCCCTATGCCATCGATCCCCGGGGGCTCTGCCAGGGGTTCCTGTACGATATCGGGACCGCCACGTATACGAGCTTCCCGGAGACAAAGTACAGCCAGATATTATGGGGGCTCTCCGGTGACAGGATTATCTATTCTGAGGAGTCCGATACAAGCCGGCAGATGTACCTGTTCACACTTGAGAACCAGTCAGCATCTGCGCCTCTGCCGGTGACTGCTGCCATGTCCTCTCCTGCCAATGCCGGCACAGCCGATTCCCCGGTACCGTCTCCGGTACAGGAGAGCCCGGGATTCGATCTCCTGCCGGGTATCCTGGCGGGTTCTCTCGCTCCCGGCCTTTTCGGGTACAGGAACGAACGACAGTAAGCTGAACCGATGATGGCCGCCCGCCAACACGATAAAGGCTCCCTGCGGGTACCAGAGATGACCAGTGCCACAATACCCACGAGTGAGGCGGGGCTATGTCAGTTGTACAGTGATTCCACGTACCTGAAGATCCGGGTATTCCCCGCCATCCGATCCATGAGAAAATATTATTGCCTCGAAAAATTATTAGGAATATAAAAATATATTTCTCGCGGAGTGCTTATGACTGAAGACCAACCAGATTCAAACAGTTCAGGTACGGGATCCATTCAGGTCAGTTCGGTACCTGCCGGCCTCGCGGTCCAGCTCGATGGTAAAGACACTGAGAAGATCACGCCGGTTACACTGGAGGGCATTGCACCGGGGCGCCATCTTGTCGGTGTTATCCCGCCGGACCAGTGCCCGATCTCAAAAGGGGTCACTGTTGCAGCAGGAAAACCGGTAGCGGTCTGCCTGAGGAGACGATCCGAGGAGGAGACTACAATAATCCGATGTATCGGGTATTATACCGTCTTTTGTATAGTCATTCTTATCATGGTCGCCGTAATCACCCGCGTATATCTCGCACCACTTGACGACCTGATGCAGATCATGATCTATATCGCTTGTTCGGGGGGGCTGGGCAGTCTTGCCTACAGTATGTTCGGGTACATCTATCATCTTGGGAAAGACGACTTTAATGTAGATTTCGCCTGGTGGTATATCATGCGCCCGTTCATCGGGATCATCTACGGCACCTTTGCTTTCCTCTTTGTTGCCGGCGGCCTCATGACCTTATCCGGTGCGAGTACGGATGCGAACCTTTTCCTCACCAAAACCGTGATGTTCTATTGTGCACTGGCTTTCCTTGCCGGGTATGCCGAGCACCAGTTCTCCCTTCAGCTGAAAGAGCTGGCAGAGGCACTCTTCAAAAAGGAGACAACTCAGCAGGAGACCACGGGGAAATAGAACCACTACCGTGAATCGGGGGGAGAGGGAGTCCCCGCTCACTCAGTACGGGTAGAACACAAAGAACGCGAGGCAGAGTAAGAAGAGGGCCCAGCAGGCCGGCGGGATCTCGCGGACCCGCCCGCGGGCGATGGCAAAGACCGGCCAGAGGACGAACCCGGCACAGAGCCCGACGCCAATATTGTAGGTGAAGCTCATCATCGCAATGACCGCGAACGAGGGAATAATCTCGGCATAGTCGGAGAAGTCCAGCCGGGTCACCGGCTCAAGCATCATCAGTCCCACGAGGATCAGGGCCGGCCCGGTGGCAAGGAGGGGGATGGCCGAAAAGAGCGGGGCAAAGAAGAGGGCAAGAAGGAAGAGCGCCCCGCAGACGATTGCCACGAGCCCGGTCCGGCCACCCTGCTCGATGCCGGCCGCCGATTCCACGAAAGCGCCGTTCGTGGTTGTGCCGAGCATCGCACCTGCCGTCGTCGCCAGCGCATCGGCGAGGAACGGGCGTTCGACCTGAGGCAGGTCGCCGTTTTCATCAAGGAACCCGGCCCGGGCCGAGACCCCGATCAGGGTACCCATCGTATCAAGGAACGCCATGGTAAACAGCGTCAGGACCACAGAGAACATGCCCCACTCGAATACACCGGCGATGTCGAGCTGGAGGAACGTCGGTGCCAGCGAAGGGGGCATCGAGATGATCCCCGACGGGGACGGGGCCGCACCGATCGCAAAGGCAACACCTGCTGTTGCGAGGATCCCGATCAGGATTGCGGCCGGAACTTTGCGGACCAGCAGGATACCGGTCAGGAAGAACCCGAAGATTGCGAGGATTACAGCGGGGTGATGGAGATTCCCGATGGCAACCGGGACGCTGCCGCTCCCGACAACAACGATGCCGGAATCCACCAGCCCGAGGAAGGCCAGGAAGAGGCCAATCCCGGCGGCAAAACTGTACTTCAGGGACGTGGGCACGGCACTGCTCATGACCGAGCGCCAGCCACTCAGCGTGAGGAGGGCGAGGAGAAGGCCACTCAAAAAGACCGCCCCGAGTGCAGTCTGCCACGGGTAGTGGAGCACCCCGACCACGGTATAGGCAACGAAGGCGTTCTCGCCCATGTAGGAGGCGATGGCGAACGGGCGGTTGGCATAGGTTCCCATGACAAGGCAGCCGAACGCCGCGGAGATGATGGTGGCCGCCATGCAGGCCTCGTACGGTATCCCCGCAGCCTTCAGGATAGCCGGGTTGACAATGATGATATACGCGATGGCGACGAACGTGACCGTCCCGGCAAGGACCTCTTTCCGAACTGTTGTCCCGTGTTCAGAAAGCCGGAAAAAAGAGTCCGCCCGATCGGCAAGCATGATGGTAAAAATGTTGCCGGGACAGGGCATTACATCTTGCGTTTTACTCTGGAAATGAGGTTACTAAAGGAGATTCTTCCCGATCCGGTACGCCGTTTCCATGAACTCCGGTTTTTCGGTGACCGGGGGCTTGATCCCTGCATCGAGATCGTACGCGATCAGGTGATCAGCTACGGTCATACCGGACAAACCGACAGCGTACATGAACGCTTCGATACCGGGGCGGAACAAACGGGCATCCGGCTGGTTCTGCGTGAAAATAAACGAGACCCGCGTTGTCTTGGGCAGCTTAGGGACGAGGTTCATGCTGATGTAGGGGAACATCCGGTCGAGCCATATCTTTGTCTGGGCCGAGACTCCCGAGAAATAGATGGGAGAGGCCACGATCACACCATCGGCTGCCTGGATCAGCTGGTGGATGTGCTGCATATCGTCCTTGACAGCACAGGCTGCCACATCGTTCCGTTTGCACCAGTAACAGGCTTGGCATCCCCGGATCTCCTTGTCGTTCAGAAAGATCGTAGTTGTTTCAGCATCCTGTTCTTTTAGTCCCCTCATGGCTTCTGCGGCAAGGATCGCAGTGCTGCCGTTCTTCCGGGGACTCCCGATAAGAATAAGCGCTTTTTTCATGGATCAGACTCCGCTATAGGTCACCGTACCCACGTTACATTCGCAGGGCGCTTGTCGTGAACTTCGGGATGTTCTGCGGGATACCCGAAGACGAGGGTACCGACCGGGCTGTAATCTTCGGGAATCCGGAACCCGGCCATCAGTCCCTTGTTGTCATATGCCACTTCCGTTGATCCGATCCAGCAGCTGCCGATCCCGAGCGCATGGGCGGCAAGCATCATGTTTTCGGCACAAAGGGCGCAGTCGATCTCCCGGAACCGGCTCTTCGTCTTCCCGACGACCATGATAACAGTCGGGGCATGGTAATAGATCGAGTACCCGGAACTCTCCAGCAGGGCCCGGAACTCATCCGACATCCCGTCGTGGGCATTCTTCATGAGCGAGATCATGATGGGTTTACAGTAGTCCGATACCGTGTTCAGGAATTCCTGATTCTGCACCACCACGAATGCCCAGGGCTGGAGGGCGAGAGCTGAGGGGGCGTAAGAACCGGCCCGGAGGATCGTATCGAGATCCTCATCGGGGATCTGGCGGTTTTCGAATTTCCTGACACTGCGGCGTGTCATGATTGCTTCGAGTGCTTCCATATCTGGTTCTCTCCTTGGTGTTTCTACAAGTATTCAGGGAAATGCGTTTGGTTCATAACCCTTTTACCCGCGGTCAGTCGTACGGATCACTCCACCCACCAGGCTTTCTCTTGGAGGGAGGGATCGATGCGGGGCGGGGCCGGGGGAATGACTGCCGGATAGCCGAGCGGGGTGACGGCTACGATCTCCCGGTTATCCGGGACACTGAGAATCCGCCGCAGGGTCTGCTCGTCCCGGAGCGGCCCGGTCATCCAACAGGTGCCAAGCCCGAGCGCAGTGGCGGCGAGCATGAGGTTCTCCAGCGCGGCGCTCGCGCTTTCGATGTTGGCCTTGCGGAAATTCGGGAGCGCATCGACCGGGGTCAGGACCACGATGACGACCGGAGCGCCCCCGTAGGTTTCAGCGAACCGGATGAACGCATCCTTCTTAATGAAGTCCCGCATGGGCGACTGGTCCCAGTGTACGAGATATTCGTCAAGCGTGGAGCGATAACTTGCACCCATCTCGAGGATCTTCCTTCCGGATACGACAATGAACTCCCACTGCTGGCGGTTCAGGGCCGAGGGGGCCAGGTTCGCCGCATCGAGGACGGCAAGGATATCTCCCTTGCTGACCTGATCGGAGCGATACTCGCGGACTGCCCGCCGGTTCTGGATTGCTTCAAAGACGTCCACCGCGATCACGATCCTCCCGCAGCCATCCGTACCCCGAGATCGTAGGCCATCTTACAATCCTGCGGGAAGACCTCTCTGCGCCGCTGTCGCCGCTCTTCCGGGTCGCAGTAGCTGAAGACCACCCTGTCGTAATCCTCAAACTGGAGCGTCTCGTTACAGAAGAACGATTCCGCCTGCCCGAATATCCGGGCCAGCACGCTCTCATTGAGGCCGATATGCACGGAATACGGGGGTTCCTTCATCTGTGCTTCAGACACGTTCATCGTGTAGACAAATGCCGCGGGCATCTTCCGCGTAAAGAGCGATTTCGGTGGCCAGGTATACTCGAGGTACGGAAACATCAGCCGTTCCATGAAAGATCTCATCTCCCCGGTCACGGTACCGAAATAGAACGGGGAGCCGAGGATCAGGGCATCCGCGTTCTGTATCCTGTCAAGCACCGGGGCAAGGTCGTCTTTGATGGCGCACTTCCCGTAACTCTTCCCGTCTTTCAGTTTGCAGGCAAAGCAGCTGGTGCATCCCTTGTAGTCCAGATCGTAGAGGTGGATGAGTTCGGTCTCCGCCCCCTGCGATTTCGTCCCCTGGAGGGCATGTTCGAGCAGCGTTGCTGTGTTCCACGTCTTTCGTGGACTTCCGTTGATTGCTATGACCGGTCCCATGGTACGGTCACCCGTTTACCTTCTCGTTCTGCAGGGCCGTGGCAACTTCGCGGGTGGCAAGGATGCCGTTGAGGGCTGCCGGGAAGCCAGCGTACACGGAGAGGAGGATCATGATCTCCACGATCTCCGCCTCGGATAGGCCGGCACGGAATCCCCCGCCGATATGGAACCGGAGCTGGGCGGGAGCCGTCCCCTTTGCCGCAAGCCCGGCGATGGTGGCGGCCTGCCGGTCTTTCAGGGAGAGGAGCCCGCGTGCATAGATATCCCCGTAGCCGAAAGCAACGACATACTGCGTTATCGCCGGATTTATCGGGTCATAAGTCTCCTTAAGGATTTTTTCCTGTTCCGGCGCAATACGGGCGAGAAGATCCTTCCCCCGTTCATACCTCCCCTCGGAACCGGCGTGAAGCGTTTCTTTCGAGAGCATCCGGCCGGTCTCCTGCAGGACTTCCATGAGTATCTTCATCCCGTTCAGGGTTGCCGGGAATCCCGCATACCCGCACATCTGGATGATGACCTCGCGGATCTCTTCGGGGATACACCCCACGTGGAGAGCCGCATGGATATGGACCTTCAGCTGGGGCATCGCAGTGCCCATGGCAGTCAGGGCGGCTACTACGGCCAGTTCCTTTGTTCTGTTGTCAAGCCCTTCACGGGCATAGATCTCGCCGAACGAATATTCGATGAGATACCGGGCAAGGTCGGGGCAGAAGGCGTTGAGGGCCTCTTCCACCTGTACGCCGGCTTCGCCGTCGATATCGAGCAGTATCTTTCTTCCGATTGCTGCGTAATCTGTCATGTATTCACCATATCGGGTGTCCCGTGACGAGGCTGTCACCCGCCTACACCCACGTAACCTGAAGAGGTTTCCGGCGGGGAATCCCGTAGATTTTATACTGCGGATGGCCGAACATCATCGCGTAGGCACTCTTTCTCCCATTGGGGATGCCGAGTTCCTTCCTGAGCGGTTCTGACGACCAGGCCGCCATCGCGACAAACCCGGCCCAGCATGTGCCGACCCCGGAGGCCGGGGCTGCGATTTCAAAGTGCGTGAGGGCGATGATGGCATCGGTCTGGGCGACCGGGTTATTTTCCGGGATGATGGCAACGAGCAGGTGCGGGGCACCCCGGCAGATGACATCGCTGCCCTGTTCCCAGGCTGCTATCAGGCCCGGCACGTACCCGCTCATCGGATGATCGGAGTTGACGAGTGTCTTCATCCACTCGATCGTAAGGCGGGCAATCTTCTTCACGGTATGCGGATTATGGACAACGATCCATTCCACCGGCTGCCCGTTGCCGCCGCTTGCCGCGTACCGGGCGATATCGAGGAGGCTGAGGATCTTCTCCTTTGATACCGGATCTTTCGTGAAATGTCGCACGGAGCGACGTTTTTTCAGGTAATAGTCAATACTCCCGGAATCGACAGTTCCTGTCCTGGCAGGCGGCGACACCCGTTCATCCGGGCGGTCGTTCAGGAGGAGGGCCTGCGACGGACAGTGGACTTCGCAGTGTCCGCAACGGATGCACATAATCGCCTTTGCGTCCTGCACCTTTGGCAGCGTGTTCTCGTCAGCGGCATCAACAATACCCATGGTGCAGACAACAGAACAGATCCCGCACCGGGTACAACGATCCTGATCAACAAGTATCAGCGACATTTTTTCCACCCTTTCTGTGTGCTTATTTACGAACGATCCATCAGATTCTTTCCGGCACTCCAGGCATCCCCGGCATACTTGCCAAGCGTCCAATAGCGGTTGTCGGGCATGGTCAGGAAAAGCGGGTCGATTGCCGGAACGTCCGGTTTCCCCTCCTTGATCACATGGCCGTCTGCATAAACTCCTGCAATCTCCCCGATATACAGGTTGTGCGTCGGGAGGGTTACCGTCTGGACAAGCCGGCATTCGAGGGTGACGGGGCACTCCCCGATCATCGGGGCCGTCTTCAGCTCGCCATAAAACACATCGAAGACCTGCGATTTATCGGCCTTCGCACCCGATACGATACCGCAGTAATCCGTCTTTTCAAGAAGATCTGCTGAGGGGATGTTCACCGAGAATGTCTTTGTTTTTACCATCGCTTGTGTGGTATAGTGTTGGTTCGCAATCCCGCAGGCGATCATCGGTGGGTTTCCGTTCACTCGCGCACACCAGCCTACAGCCATGAAATTTGCCCTGTCGTTCACCTGAGTCCCGACGAGCACCACGGGCATCGGGATGAAAAAATTGTTTCCGATCTGTTGTTTTTCCATAGGTAGCCTCGTTCCCGCCTTTCCGGTATTTTAGATGAATTACATTCGACAGCGGAAATACAAACTATTCTTCTGCAATGGTAATTCTAGCCATTAAGATAAAATATGCCGCAACTTAATATATAGGAGATACAGGCAAATATGTAATAGACTTACATTGAGGTAACTTTTGTGTACACGAAAAATGGAAAGACCTATCACTGCACGGTCGAGGCAACCCTCGATGTTATCGGAGGGAAATGGAAACCGCTCATCCTCTGGCACCTGGGTGATGGCGTTCTGCGCTTTTCCGAGCTGCAGAAGGGTCTCCCCGGTGTCAATGCCAAGATGCTCACCAAACAGCTTCGCGAACTCGAGGAGGATGGCGTGATCCGGAGGACCGTTTATCCGGAAGTCCCGCCCCGGGTTGAATACACTATAACGGAGTTTGGCAGGACACTGATCCCGATTCTGCAGGCTCTCTGTACATGGGGCGCCCAGTATCTCGGCGTCGATGAGAAGGGAGCCCAATGCCCGGCTAACCCCGGCAAAAAGAACTGAAAACGCATATAGAACGAATCTGCAGCGTGCGCAGGTGCGAAAAAGTTTTCCACCCTTGCAATCCGGAGGCTCCGAAGCTCACGCCCGCAGGTTCATCCACCGCTGGTCGAATGTCCCAAAACCAAAGGCCTCCTGAGATTCCTGATGCAGGATCCCTCCCGGTACCGCTTCGTTGCGTATGGGTTCCGGTGAGCGCTGCTTCCGGCAGTTCTGGTTCATCATCACCTCTATCATATCCCGGTCAAGCGAGGTGTCGTGGGGCGTCAGGATCCGGTTGAGCGTATAGATTTCCGAGACGAACTCGTCAGGTCCTATCTCCTGTTCTTCACCGGGACTCAACGGCATGATATGCGATATCTGAAAGATCTCCTCTGCAGTTGTTACCCCGATATATCCCATAACGCGATAGGTCTCAACCAGAATTTCCAGCCGGGAATGCCCGTACTTCATCACACCGTTCCGGGTCCAGCTGAAAAGGTAGTACGCCTTCTGGAGCGGAAGCGGATCGCGGGGGGGTTCCCGGGAACCGGGGCGGGTGGTGGCGCGGACTTCCGGAATGGCGGCAGGGACGGGGGATACGAGTACATCCGCAGCCGGATCCGATCTTTCGATGCCAGGATGCCCCTCACCAGGAAGTTCCGGCTTCGGCACCATCGTTTTTATGGCAAGCTCGGATTCCTGCGCATCGAGAGCCGCCTCGCGTGCATCCAGCGCGGCTTCCTGCGATTCAGTATCCGGACGTTGTTCTTGGGATCTGGTTACCGATGAAACGATCACGAAGGGATTCTGGAGTTCATTCATCCGTTCCCGGATATCCATGAGAATATGCTTAATCGAGATCTTCAGGAGATCGACCTCGCGCTCCAGACTCTGGAGCCTGACCGCCGGGTCCTCCAGCGATGCTGCACTGATGATGTCGTCAACCTGAGTCTGATTCACTGCCATGGCGATTGTGTACCTATTTCAGATTTTTAACTAATAAACTTTACTAATTGAAAAAAATGAGAATATGATTTTTATTTACAATATAGATCGATAATTTTTGGTATTTTGCCAATGTGAAGAGATATTGCGCGTTCTGCATATGGATATCTGGGGGAGAGAGGAATCCTGCCTGTATTTTCTCTACCTGTGACTCTGCACGATATCACTATGGTGCGCTGCATACTCGCTTCCTTCACGCCCTGTCCGACGCCATCTTCCTTATCAGCAGTATTCTCCCATACATCAGTATGGATCCGGTAATTGCAGACATCCGGCAGGAGCTCCTGAACCTTGCTGATCCCGAACTCCGGAGAACTTCGCAGAGATTCTTCAAGGAGGAGATCCGGTGCTACGGTATCAGGACGACTGCAGTCGTCGCGCTGGCTAAGAAATACTGGAAACTGGTAAGAGGGCAACCCAAGGAAGAAATCTTTCAGCTCTGCGAAGAACTCTATCAGTCGGGGTATACGGAAGAATCGTTTATCGTCTCACACTGGGCTCATGAACTGTCCGGAACTTACGAGCGCTCCGACTTCGATATATTCAGGACATGGATCGATACCTACATCACCAACTGGGCATCGTGCGACGGCTTCTGCAACCATACGATGGGCGACTTCATTGAGCAGTATCCCGAATATATCGAAGAACTGAAGCGCTGGACGCAGTCAGAGAACCGATGGATGCGGCGTGCGGCCGCCGTTTCCCTCATCGTGCCGGCCAAACAGGGAAAATTCCTCGCAGAGGCGCAGGAGATCGCCCGGCTCCTGCTGACCGACCGCGACGATATGGTGCAGAAAGGGTACGGCTGGCTCCTCAAGGAGGCCAGCCGAAAGCACCAGGACGAGATCTTCACGTTTGTCATGAGGAATAAAAAAGAGATGCCGCGGACGGCCCTGCGGTACGCGATCGAGCTGATGCCGCGGGACCTGAAGGCTGAAGCGATGAAGAAGGATTGGTAATACCCTGTGCCCCGGTCTGGTTATCATCGTATTTTCTATCGGGAAAAATGTTCTTGCTTATATGTGGGGGGTCGGGACCTGAGGGATCCTCTCCCGAAGGAGTCCCATGAGATCTTCCAGTTCCCGGCACCGGCCGATCTCTTCCGTGGTGACTAGAACTGACAGCATACTGCCATCTTTCAGGAGGATACAGGGATAGGAAGTACTTGCACCCAGGAACTCGGCAATAAATTCATTTTTATCAAGGAACCGTGATGGGATGTTCAGTTCCCGGACGAACCGTTTCCAGTCCTTCTTCATCCCAACCGGACTGTGGGTGAGAGCCGCGAGATTACACCCCCCACAGGATACGGAGGCGGGACCGAGGGAATACTGCTTGAAATTCTGCAGCATGCCGCTGTCATTATTATATACAAAGAGCAGGGATCGGGCCTGATACATGTGAGGACCACTCTTTCAATACCCCTATTTATTTTGAAAGGATGGTCCGGGTTCAGCATATCCCGCGTGGAAGGGCAGAACAAGTCGTTGCCAAACACGATACGAGGCCAGATCTCGCAGTAAACAAGCAACAAAAAGAGTTTTAAAACGTATCAGCTGCACCCGGTCCAGCCGCAGTGCTTGCAGATACCCTTATTGCAGCCTTCCCCGAAATCCAGCGGTTCTCCACAGTCCGGGCAGGGATTCTTCTTCCCCACTTCACGGATATCCCAGTCCTTTAACGTGGTGATGCTCTGGTTCTTTGCCGAGAGCTCGATACACCGCCCGACCACATCCGCACAGGAGTGGCCTTCCGACGAGGGATTTTTGATGGCGACAACACAGTTCACCTTGGCGAACTGTTTGACAAACTTGGCGTAAGGAACACCGTTCTGGAGGCCGGTGCTGATCGCCCGGCCAAGGGCGCTGCTGTTGGCCTCGCAGCCGCCGCTTCCGACCGTCCTGATGAACACCTCCATCGGCTTGTCGTCAAGGAGGTTGACGGTCACATACAGGCGACAGCAGCCCGACTGGCAGAGGTAGGTCCGGCCGGACAGTTCGCGGGGACGTTCGATCGAGAGTACCGGAATCTTTTCGGGAACGTTCCTGCCGGCGGCAGGAGCGGGCACCGGGGCCGGTACAGGGGTCTTTTCCTTCAGGGCGAGAACCACGTCCTCCCGGCTCCCGGTCCGGTAAATTGTGATGCCCTTGAGCTTCAGGGACCAGGCCATGAGGAGGGCTTCTGCGCAATCCTCCCGTGTGGCAGACGATGGCATATTGATGGTCTTGCTGATGGAGGCATGGACGTGCTTCTGGAATGCCGCCTGCATCAGGATGTGGTCCTTCCAGCCGATATCGAGCGCGGTCCGGCAGAGTCTTCGGAACTCCTCAGGAAGCCAGTGCAGATCCTGCACCGTGCCGGTCTCGTGGACGTGGGCAATCACCTCTTCAGCCTTCTTCTCCAGTTCGCTGCCGGCAAGACCTGTCTTGGCGAGCGTAGATATCAGCCGGTCGCGGAATACCTGGTTCACGATAACGAATGTTTTACCAACGGTATTCTTCCGGGTGTAGGCGAACGAGAAGATCGGTTCTATCCCGCTTGAACAGCCGGCAAGGAGCGAGATCGTGCCCGTCGGAGCAATAGTCGTTATTGCGGCATTCCTGATCGCGAACTCCTTCCAGATACTCCCTTCCCATGCCGGGAACGGGCCGCGTTGCGAAGCGCACCGCCGCGATTCATCGATGGCTGCACGGGTCACGAGTTGCATAGCCCGCTCGCACCAGGCCCGGCCTTCGGGCGAGTCATAGGCAAGCCCGGCCATGAGCAGGGCATCATGGACGCCCATCAGGCCCAGCCCAATCTTCCGGGTCCGTTTGGTGGCTTCGCCGATCTGGGGGATCGGGAAGACATTCCGGTCGATGACGAGATCGAGAAATCGCGTGCCCATCCGGGCCGTCTCTTCCAGTAGAGTCTGGTTGAGGGTATTGTTGTCCATGCAGGCCGCCAGGTTGATGCTCCCCAGTACACAGCTCTCATAGGGAAAGAGCGGCTGCTCCCCGCAAGGGTTGGTGGTGTCGATTTCGCCAAGGTGCGGTGTCGGGTTACAGCGATTGATCTCATCGAAAAAAAGGACGCCTGGTTCCCCGTTCCTCCAGATACCTTCAACGATCGCGTGCCAGATCCGCCCGACCGTGACGCTGTCACCGGTTGCCGGGTGGGTGAGCCAGACCGTGTCGAATTCCCCGCGGGAGACCAGGTCCATGAATGTGTCATTGACCATGACAGAGATGTTGAAGTTTGCAAACTCGCCTTCCCTGGTCTTTGCCGTAATGAACGGGAGAATATCGGGATGCCAGACATTGAGGATCCCCATGTTTGCCCCCCGCCGCCGGCCGCCCTGCTTTATCACTTCGGTTGCGGCGTTGAAGACCCGCATGAACGAGACCGGGCCCGACGCCACTCCTTCCGTCGACTGGACGGGAGAGCCCTCCGGGCGGAGGTGGGAAAAATTGTAACCGGTCCCCCCGCCGGTCTTATGGATGATGGCGCCCTGTTTCATAGCATCGAAGATTCCTTCGATGGAATCGGGAACCGGGAGTGTGAAACAGGCGGAGAGCTGGCCGAGATCGGTACCGGCGTTCATGAGCGTAGGGGAGTTGGGAAGGAACCGCAGCGCCTGCATGGCCTCAAAAAAACAGGCTTCCTCCTCAGGACCCTCGGCAAGAGCTGTTGCCACCCGGTGACAGATATCTGTAAAACTGGTCTCGCCCTTCCGGAGATACCGGGCCGAGAGGATGCTGTCAACAACCGGTTGTACGCTCATGATGATCCTGATCCTTTATTCATGGTACAATCCTGAATTGCTACAGGATCGGCCTCAATTGTCGGATACGTAAGAATGCTGATCACAGGATATTCCCTTTTGCATAGTATGGTGGAATTAAAATCTGTTTCCAACCGGGCAGAGCGGACAATCCCTGCCGGGTACACGAGGAGTTACTGAGACCCTGAGATATATCCGAGCCGGTTCAGGAACCGCTCGTGGAGACGGGTATCGTTCCCGAGCTCGGGGTGGAACGAGAGCGCCATGGAGCGACCCTGCTCCACGGCAACGATGCCCTGCGGGATTCTTGCCAGCACACGGACCCCGCTGCCGGCCGTGGTCACCACCGGGGCACGGATGAATATGGAATGGAACGGCCCGTTTTCGAGTCCCTCCACGGGCAGGTCGGCCTCGAACGACTCCCGCTGGCGCCCGAAGGCGTTCCGGTCCACCGTCATGTCAATGAGGCATAAGGGATGGATCCGCGGATCGTCAACGCGGGTCGCCATGAGCACCATGCCGGCACAGGTTGCAAAGATCCCGCCCGGGAATGTGCGGATCGGCTCGTAGAGGCCGTTCTTGTCGATCAGGCGGGATATGGTCGTGGACTCCCCGCCCGGTATCGCAAGGGCGTCGCAGCCGGTAAGATCGCCCGGGCTCCGGACTTCGAAGACTTCGGATTCGGGGCCGCAGCCCATCCGTTCGAGTGCAAGGAGGAACGCGTCGATATGCTCGCTCACGTTTCCCTGGAGTGCGAGAACGCCGATCTTAACGTCCACGGGTCTGGAGCACCTCGTCGTCCCGGAGCTTGTGAACGTCAAGGCCCGGCATTGCATCTCCAAGACCCCGGCTGACCTTTGCGATCACATCTGCATCATCGAAATGGTTGACCGCTTCGACAATTGCTTTTGCCATCAGTTCGGGATTGGTGGACTTGAAGATACCGGATCCGACAAAGACCCCGTCGGCGCCCAGCTGCATCATGAGGGCCGCATCCGAGGGAGTGGCGATCCCACCTGCCGAGAAGTTGACGACGGGTAGTCTGCCACGCTCGGCGCATTCATAGACGAGGTCCGCAGGGGCCTCGATCTCACGGGCATAGTCGGCCATCTCCTGCCGGTCAAGGCCGCGGAGCATCCGGATCTCGCCCATGATGTTGCGCATGTGGCGGACCGCTTCAACGACATTGCCGGTACCGGCTTCACCCTTTGTCCGGATCATGGCCGCACCCTCATTGATCCGGCGGAGCGCTTCGCCGAGATCGCGGGCACCGCAGACAAAGGGAACCTTGAACTGCTTCTTATCGATATGGTATTGCTCGTCCGCGGGCGTCAGGACCTCGCTCTCGTCGATCATATCGACACCGAGGACCTCCAGTACCTGTGCCTCGACAAAGTGGCCGATCCGGACCTTTCCCATGACCGGGATGGAGACCGCTTCGATGATCGCGGTCACCTTCTCCGGGTCCGCCATGCGGGCTACGCCGCCTGCCTTCCGTATATCGGAGGGCACCCGCTCAAGCGACATGACTGCGACTGCTCCGGCTTCCTCGGCGATCTTTGCCTGTTCGGCATTGACGACATCCATGATTACGCCCCCTTTCTGCATGGATGCAAAGCCGCGCTTGAGGAGCTCGGTGCCAAATCTCAGTTCTTCCAGCTTCATATGCCAATATTATTGATCAAGGCTCCCAATAAAAACAGTGCACAGCAGGCAAGGGTCGCATACATCAGCGTGACCGCCCGGACCGCCCTGAGGATATCTGCACCTGCATCGTCAAGTGTCCGGTTGCCGTCGCCAATGGTATATACCCCGGGTTTCTCAAACCGGACTCCGGTCCCCCCCGCCATGGCGCCCATGACGATACCTCCGTTGAATCCGGGTCGCCGGTGGCCGTCCCGGCGCATCACCTGCCAGGCACACGCACCGGTCCCCCGGGTGGCAAACCAGAGAAGGAGAAGGAGGACGGTAATCCGGGCCGGGATGTAGTTCACGATGTCGTCCATCCGTGCGGCGCACCATCCCAGCCGTTCCCGCTCGTCACGGTACCCGAGCATGGCATCCATCGTGTTGATTGCCCGACAGGCAGCAGCACCTACCAGTCCAAAAATGGTAAAATACAACAGCGGTGCGATGATACTGTCCGTGAGATTCTCGGTCATGGACTCGTAGCCGGCAGAGAGGATATGATCCCGGTCAAGATCAGCCGTATCCCGGGACACGAGCATCCGGACCTTCTCCCGGCCGGTCTCGACACTGTTTTGCAGTGCCGCTGCAACCCCCTGCGTATGTTCCTCCAGCGATCTCCAGGCAAAACAACACTTGAGCAGGAACGGCGCTGCAAGGAGGTAAATGTACCATGGTACGAACGAGGATACAAGGAAAAAAGGGAGACAGAAGAGGATCACGGTAATAATCCAGAACAGGATGCCGGTGGCCCGCTGGAGCGCCCGGGGATACAGCCGGGGTTGACCCCATAGCCCGATGAACGTTCCAAGGAGTGCAACCGGGTGATACCGTGAATGGGGATCCCCGATAAGCCGGTCCACGACAAGCGCAGCGCACAAAACGACAACCGGGATCGTTACTGCTGACGGTACCATGTATACAGTGCCCCGACAATAAGAAGGATGAACGAGGCGATGTTAAGGAACTCTTCTTTGGTGTAGATCCAGCCGCAGTACAGGAGGAGAGCTATTCCCATCATGATCATGAGGAAATGGGGGCGTCCCCGGGCAACCGGCTGGAGCGGGTACTCCTCCCGAATTGTCGGCCGCGGGACCTGAGGGGGGGTTACATGGATCTGCATCTGGGTCTTCATCACCCCATAGCCCGAAATGATCTCAAGGTCGAATGCTCCCTCGTTGCTGTCTTTTCGTATCGGGATGGCAAGGATCGATTCGTCAACGATGTAGAGATTTTCGTGAAAAAAATCGCTGAACGATCCGGCATTTGAGGTCGTTATCGTGATGTGGATCGGGGCTCCCCGGTTCAGGAAGCGTAAGCGGAGATTCATGCCGGATTCGACAACGATCTTTTCCCGCGGGAGATCGATGGAGTTGATCCCACTCTTGTTGAGGAGTATTTCGTAATCGGCAGTTCCCGCTTCCACGGCTGATACCAGCATCGGAAGGGGAACATGGAATGTCATCGTGCCGTCACCAGTCTGATCAGTGACCTGAAGGAGGGAGGAGGTTCGGGATGCACTCGTGGATTGGATAATCCACGTGGCAGGCGGCACAGTGGAGATTTCCTTCGAGGATCTCTTTTTCGTCTTCCTGATCCACACGGAGCGTGAGAGCCCCCTTACAGACGGGACAGCAGAGAATATCCATCAACGAACGTCTCATCTCAGTTCATCTCTCATATCGATGATCTGGGAGATGTCAGGCCCCGTCGATATAAGAGCTACGGGGCTGCCGATATCCTCCTCTGCCTGCTTGATGAAGTCTTTTGCCTTCTTCGTAAGCTTCCCGTACTCGGTTACCCCGAAACAGGATTTATCGACATTATCAATGCCTGTGATGGCCGCCAGGGTACAGCCGTTGATCATGGCCGAGTACCTGGCCATGTCGCCATCCCAGCCACCTACACGCCTTTGGCGGTGGGTGACGGTTCCGAACTCCTGAATTCCCATAGCATCGGATTTTTCAAGGGACATCTCAGTACTGAACGGCCCCTCCCCGACCCGGGTCGGATAGGCCTTAAAGACCACGATGACATCATCGATCTTCGTAGGACCAACTCCATTATCTGCGGCGATCTGGGATGCGGATGTGTCCTTACTTGTAACAAAGGGGTATGTCCCATAATAGAGGGAGATGCCAAACCCCTGGGTCCCTTCGAGAAGAACTGGTTTTTTCTGTTTTAATGCATCGTCAATGGCCTTGGGGACATCAAGAAGATATTCTGCAAGTTCGGGAACATCCTTTGCCTGGGGAGAGACCCGCATCACCCGGTCGGAATTCGCGGGACCGCACCCCGACCCGGTACTCCCGATCTTCTTGGAGAGGTGGGCACTTCCCTTGTCGCGGGCGATGTGGTCTTCCGTTATGATGCCACATCGTTTATCAACAAAGACCCGGCCCTTGACACCCAGCATCTCTACTTCCTGTTTCAGGACCCGGGGGTCAACCAGAACCCCGCTTCCGATACAGAGTTTGGCATCCTTATAGACAAAACCGGACGGGACCATCCGGACACCATATTTGTGGTCCCCGACCTGAACAGTGTGACCGGCATTCGGGCCAACACCGCCGCGGGAGATGATCACGGGCTTATCCTTGTGGGCAATGTGGGCAACAACCTTACCCTTCCCCTCATCCCCAAAAAATCCACCAACGATGATAGTACAGCTCATTGTCTTTCATGTAGTATTGTGCGAGTTTCCCAATAAACTATTCCCAAAAACCGGAAAAAAGGTATGGTGAGTCGGGGGCCGTAAATACCGACCTGAGATGTTATATTTTCTGGAGGAAGGCTTCCATCCGCTCAAGGGATGCTGTCAGTTCCTTTCTGGAAACCGCATACGCACACCGGACATGGCCTTCGCCGCCAGCACCGAAGACGCTTCCCGGGACGACAGCTACTCTCTGCTCTTTGAGGAGACGTTCGGCGAATTCAATGTCCGAGAGCCCGGTCTTTTCCACGGAGGGGAATGCATAGAATGCCCCCTCGGGCACATGGCAGGGAAGACCGATCCGGTTGAGGCCGGCCACGAACATGTTCCGGCGCAGGCGGTACTCGTTGACCATGCTGTTCTTCTCCTCTTCCGCTGAACGGATAGCTTCCAGGGCACCCACCTGTCCCATGACAGGTGCGCAGAGCATGACATACTGGTGGATCTTGAGGGCCGCGTCGCAGAGATCCTGCGGGGCACACAGGTACCCGATCCGCCAGCCGGTCATTGCGTACGCCTTCGAAAACCCGTTGAGGGTGATCGTCCGCTCCCAAAGGTCGCCGACCGTAGCCGCCGAACAGTGGCGTGCCTCATACGTGAGCTCGGCATAGACTTCGTCGCTGATGAGCACAAGATCGTGATCGATCACGATGTCCGCGATTGCCTTGAGATCGCTTTCGCTCATGATGCCGCCAGTCGGGTTGTTCGGGAAGTTGATGATCAGGGCCTTGGTCTTTGGTGTCACCTGTTCCGCCAGATGATCCGGGTTGAGACGGAACCGGTCTTTTTCGGTGCACCGGACCGGCACCGGCGTCCCCCCCGCGAGGGTGACGCAGGGGCCGTATGAGACGTAACTCGGCTGGGCGATGAGCACCTCGTCACCAGGATCGACGACGGCCCTAACCGCGATATCGAGCGCTTCCGATACGCCCGTGGTGATGATCATCTCGTTGTTGCTGTCGTAATGCAGGTCATACCGCTGGGCTATGTATCGCGAGAGGGCGTCCCTTAGGGTCTGGAGTCCCCGGTTGGAGGTATACGAGGTGACACCCTGTTCAACAGAATAGATCCCCGATTCGCAGATGTTCCAGGGGGTCCGGAAATCCGGTTCCCCTACGCCAAGGGAGATCACATCATCCATCGTGAGCACGAGATCGAAAAATTTCCTGATCCCCGATGGAGGTATCTCCCGTGCCCGTGCTGAGACAAAGTTCCGCATGCAGATACCTCACGGGCTTATGGGAAGACGTTCCGTCTCCGGCTGTTCAAAGAACGTGTTGCCGTTCTCTTTGTACGATTTCATAATGATGTGCGTGGCCGTCTCGCGAATACGATCCATGGGCGCCACATGTTCCGAGACGAACCGCGATACCTCCTGCATGTTCTTTCCGGCAACAATGAGCTGGAGGTCGTACGTACCGGTGATGAGGCGCAGGCTCCTGACCTGCCGGAACCGGGAGAGGCGCTCTGCAATGCGATCGTACCCGAAATCCCGCTCGGGGCTCACTTTCAGTTCTATGATGGCAGAGACCTCGCCGTTGCCGGCCTTTTCCCAATTGACCACGGTCGAATAGCGCATGATGATCTGGGCGGCTTCAAGGGCCCCGATGCGGCGTGCAACCTCGGCTGCGTCGAGGCTGGTCATGGTCGCGATTTCTTCTGTCGACAGCCTGCTGTTCTCCTCCAGAATGCGGAGGAGTTCGAGATCCCTTTCATCCGTCATGATTCACCTGAACCAAGTCTTAAGCCACTTGGCTTCCATCTGGGAGACATCGAGATCCTTGAGCCCGTTGAGGCGGGTGTCTTTTAAGACAACCTCGCGGATCTTGTTTGTGTTGGCATCGAACCACATCTCCTTGGTTCTGCCATAACGTCCGCGGCTCACGACCCGGGTATTGATGACGCCGAGCATGTTCAGCTCGGAGATCAGGTCAGTGATTCTCCGGTGGGTAAGTACATCGAGCTCAATGGTCGGGGCGATGTCCTGGTATATACGTGAGACTTCCCCGCTCGTAAAGATATTCTGTCCCAGCTGTTCCAGGATGAGCATCGAGAAGAGGATGAGCTTGCTCTGTGTGGGAAGGGTGGCGATGCACTCGATCATACTGTCGGTCTCGATCTTGGCCTGGGCCTGCTTGACGTGCTCTTCAGTTACATGCTGCGATTCGTCCCGATCAGCAAGCTCCCCTGATATCCGGAAGAGGTCGAGTGCCCTCCTGGCATCGCCGTGCTCCTGTGCTGCGAGCGCGGAGCAGAGCGGAATAACGCCCTCCGCGATAGCACCGGAAACAAATGCCTGTTCGGCACGCTGCGCCAGAATATCCACCAGCTGAGGGGCGTTATAGGGCGGGAAGACGATCTCTTCTTCCGAGAGTGAGGAGAGTACCCGGGGATCCAGAAAATCCTTGAAGCTAAGGTCGTTGGAGATTCCGATGATGCTGACTTTTGAATTTTTCAGATCCGCATTGATCCTTGTGAGGTTATACAGGGTGTCATCGCCGCTTTTCTTGACCAATTTATCAATTTCATCCAGTACGATGACGAGAACACCCCCTCCGGCTTCCAGCTGGTTCTTCAGCTCCGCATACACCTGGTCGGTGGGCCACCCGGTCATCGGGATGTGGGTCCGGGTCTTGTCACTCGACACTTCATCCACGACATCAAGACATTTGGCAATCTGGGCGAGGACCCGGTACTGGGTATCGATGACCTCGCAGTTCAGGTGGACGATCCGGCAGACCGTCCCCATTTTACTGCTGGCTTTCTCGAGCTCCGAACCTACGTAGCGGACACAGGCTGTCTTGCCGGTACCGGTCTTTCCATAGATGAGGATGTTTGAGGGGGTTTCATTCCTGAGAGAGGGGGCAAGAATAGATGCCACTTCGTCAATCTGCGGTTTACGGTGGGGCAGGATCTGGGGGCGGTAAGAATGCCGTAGTACCTCACGATCCTTAAATATCCGGTTATTGGTGAGATACTTCTTGAACAGCCCCGTTGAGGGATCTTCTGGTTCAGACATAGTGACACTGTGGAGCTGAGAATAAGCGGGACGAGATAAAAAAAGGATCGGTTTGTCTGACGGTTTATAAACCCCCTTGCTTCGCGTGGAAACAGGGATATTCATCCTTTAATTGTAATTTCAACTTTAAATTTCCCTTTTAAAAAATTCCGGATGTTCTGAATTTTTGAATGTTGTTGTGATTTCCTGCTTCATTTCCCCCGTTATTGCTTGTTAATTTACGATACTTATTTATTTGCGAGTTCATTAAGGGTAAAGGGCACACCCCTTTATTTCGTGTGGAATTCCAGAAAAAAGGATGTCTCTAGTTTTTTTTCCATCACAAAAAAGTATTCATTATAACTATATTTGTTGTTATATATATATCTGCCGAAATTTGATTTGTGATAATAATTATCAGGTGCCACAAACTCAAACCCTGGGAACAAGCAGTTCCATGTGAAACAAAGGGGTCTCCTCCGCACGGGCTGGTAGAAATTCCACGCAATTCTCTTATGAAACAACGGACAATAGAATTCCCATATGAGTCATCCCCACAGGAAATCAATTGACGTCAATGCCGCCGTCATCACGGTTTCAAGCTCAAGAACCCGGGAAACCGATACCAGTGGGAAAGCGATCGAGGCAATCCTTGGTGAAAACAACATCCCGGTAGTTCATTATGTCATTGTTCCAGACGATATCGGATCTATCCGGCAGGCGTTGTATAACGCCCTGAAAACCGCCAACTGCATCGTTATCAACGGAGGGACGGGCCTTACCTACGATGACTGTACCATTGAAGCGGTGCAGCCTCTTCTGGAGAAGGAGATCGAGGGATTCGGGGAGTTCTTCCGGATGAAGAGTCTCCAGCAGATCGGCACTGCTGCGCTGTTATCCCGTGCCACTGCCGGTCTCTGTGGTGGGAAGGTGGTTTTCTGTATTCCCGGGTCAACCCCGGCAGTCACTCTCGCCACCACGGAGATCATCGTCCCGGAGGTAGTACATATCCTCTCACACGCCGCTCGGTAATTCCTGAAAATTTTAAATGGCATTGACACAAGGTGGGCTCTCTCAGGTGAATTTTTATCCGGAATTTTGCCTCTGATGTTCGTTACGTTCCGGAAAAAAAATACGAATTGCCCCTGCCCGACCCCCCGCACAGGGTTGCCGGAAAAGCTCCCTGTTTTATAAAAAATACGACGGAAAGATGAGATTTGTCACGATCTTTTGCCGGAGGGGGGTCGGGCAGGGGCTAATGTGATTTTCCCGCGGACCGTGCAGAAAATTTTTTAAAAATCTCCCGTTTTTGTAACAATATAAATGGTGTCTTTTTCGTGCAATCTGAAAGGATCGCGGTCCAGCATCACCAGTACGGTACCCGGTTAAGAAAATTTCTGCACGGGATGCTGCTGATGCAATCACCGCATGATCTGTAACAGGGCGACCCGTTCCACGACAAGGTCGGCAAAGGTGTTCTCAGCATCAAGGGTATCGCACTCTTCTGGTGTGATCGCGAAATGGCGCATCAGGGCATTCTGTTTTTCAGCATCGATCAAATCCCAGGCATCATCATTCTGGAACTGAACAAGGGCCTCGAGCTCACGCCAGGCCTCCCCATGTTCCGGGTAGCAGCAGATCCAGAGGCGGTTGTCACCGGTGTGGGGACCAAATGACGCAGCGACATGGCACTGGCGGGACCCGGCAGCATAGAGCAGGGCCTCCATCTCAAGAGTATTCGAGATACATGTCCCGGTCCCGAACGACCGGGCAGCAAGCCGGATGGCTGCCTCAGCATGCCTCCTGCCGGCCATCATGTCGGCATTGAAGCAGACGATCCGGAGAGTATTTCGTTGTGCGATCTCCCGGATTCGTCCGAGGAACTCTGTTTTATCTCCGATATCGCACCGTGCCGCCCGGATCGCGCAGTTCGTTCCCTCTGTACCCATACGTATCACCCAAACCGGGAAAGTGTTGATTGTCCCGCTGTACCATCAAGCTCTGCTGAGGGTGATGTATTCGGTCTCCCTTTATTAAGCTGGGCAAACACCTGCTCGGCAATCCCGCGGCCGATGAGCTGGGCCACGGTCTCGATCCCGGCTGACCGCACCGTTTCGGGTGACGTAAGGCCGTTATTGAAGAGGCGGCGGGCCCGGACTCTCCCGACACCCCGCAGGCTCACCAGCGGGAGGAGCTCGCGGCGTATCCCATTCTTCATGCAGGTCTCGTACTCCCGGATCCCGGGGTGGAACGTGCCGGCAAACATCCGCGCGAGCTCGCTGCTTGCATGGAGCAGCCAGTTCACGCTCTCAACCATGCCGTACACGTCGCCCGGCCCGACAGCGTACCGTTCGCAGATCCGTGCATCCGGAAGTTCATCGGCCCAGTCAGAAAGGAGCATCGCGGTCTTGAGGGCGCGATAATACTCTTCCTGGTCATCTTCGTCGGCGGGGAGGTCGAGCCAGAGTTCTTCCCCGTGCGCCTCGATCATGCGATCGAGTGCCCCACGATCGGAGTTGCGGACATAGAGTTTGGGCATATCCGGCGTACTGCAGATGAGGTGGAGGAGACCGAGATCCGAATAGCCCGCTGTTTTCCGGAGCGCAGAGACGATCATCGCCGCGCTCCGCGGATCGATGTACAACCGCGATACAAGCGTGCCGAATTCCGTGGATCCGAGATGTTCGCCGACCTCCAGCACCATCTCGGCGTCGATGAGGAACGCGAGGGCGGCATCGACGGCCCGCTGCATCAGCCTGCCCTGACGGTGTTCGTGGACATAGAAGCTCCGGTCCATAAATGAACGGAGTTCGGCCCTTGTACCGGCAAAACCGGATGCAATCAGCGACAGCACGTGGGTGTAAAGGGCGCCCGGCTCGGCTATCCTGGAATGGACCTCTTCCGGCGGGGCCTCGATATAGTACTCGAACAGCTCCTCGACCTGCCCTGCCTCCTTAGCGATGAGCACGGCCTCACCGTAGGGATCCAGCCGCGGCCGGCCGGCACGCCCGGCCATCTGGTGGTACTCGCTTGCCGGGATCGGCTGCATCCCCTCACCGGCAGCAAACCGGAGGTAATCGCGGATGATCACCCGGCGTGCGGGGAGGTTCAGGCCGGCGGCAAGGGTCGGCGTGGAAGAGATCACTTTGATCAGCCCGTTCCGGAACCCTTCCTCGACAATCGCCCGTTCGGGACGGCTGAGGCCGGCATGGTGGAACGCCGCTCCCTGAGATACACAGGCCGCGAGGGCCTTGCCCATCTCCGTCTCGGAGATCTTCCCGAGCCGGGCTGCATATTCCTGGAGTCCCGGATCCTCGCTCTTGATCGCCCCCGCCGCCCGTTTGGAGAACGCCTCGGCATTCCGGCGCGAGGATACGAAGACGAGGCACTGGCCCCCCTCGGCGATGGTGTCGAGGCAGAGGTTGATGTCGTCGTAGTTTTTCGAAACGACCCTCACCTTACGATCGCCCTGGCGGAAATGGATGCGATCATTACAGAAAACCCCCTGGCGGAGATCGACCGGGCGCCACGTACTGGTGACCAGTTCGGCGTCCAGCCACCCGGCAAGAACCTGGGGATTTCCGATCGTTGCCGAGAGCCCGATCACCTGCATCGACGGGTTGCGGTACCGCATCTTTGCGATCACCATCTCAACAACAGGTCCCCGGGTGGCGGAGTCGATGAGATGCACCTCGTCAATAACCAGCAGGGTGATATCCGCTATCCAACGGGCATTGTTGCGCAGGAGGGAGTCCACCTTCTCGCTCGTGGCAACGATGATCTCGTTCTTCCCGAGCATGTCGTCCCGCCGATCAAAATCACCGGTGGCGATGCCGACACGGACCCCCTTGTTGCTGAACTCGTCGAACTTCTCGCTTGCCAGTGCTTTCAAGGGGACGATGTAGAGGCACTTGCCCTGCCGCGCGATGTGGCTGTGCATCACCATCTCGGCAATGAGGGTCTTTCCGCTCGCGGTCGGGATGGTGACCAGCAGGTTCTTCCCCGCAAACATGCCCCTCTCAACACATTCGGCCTGGGGGGGGTAGAGATCCGACATACCCGAATCCAGGTATTGCTGTTTGAGCTGTTCCGGAAGAGGGAGTTCTGCGATCTGCATTTCACACCCTGAGGTCAACCCCTTTAATTCCACTGAAATTCGCCAATATTTCAGCCAGATTCCAAAAAACTAAACGATAAAACGAATTATCTTCCACAGGAAATGCAGCACAACACATATATGTGATATCCCGGATTTGTCTGGATCTCAGTAATAGTAACTGATCATATCCTGCCGGGCCTCTTTCTTCTTCCGGTCCAGAAACGCAAAGACGTTTTCATGGGGCACACCCTCGATAAGCATATCGATGGCAGCGCGTGCGGTCTTCAGCTGTTCCGGGTACCCGATAAGGGCAACGGTCTTTCCGAAAACAGAGATCTCCACATCGGTCATATTCTCGATCTGTTCGCGGGCTTTCCCGTCCTTGCCGATGATTCGGCCCCTCAGGCGATCCAGCTGCCGCGGGTTGTCCGCCATGCCGGCAAGATCGATCACCTCGAGCAGGAGGTCTTCATCCTCGATCATCTCGAATGCGCGTTCCGGGGAAAACCCCCGGTTGATGGCATTGATGATCTCGACAGCCCTGAGAAGGAGAACCGTGCCCTCTTCCGGGCTTTCCACCTTGACAATACCCTCTTTGCTGTCGATCGTGATGGTGGTCTGCGTCTTGCTCTCCAGTTCCTTTTTGGTGGCGCCGCTTTTTCCAATAAGGACGCCTACCCGGCTGCCTGCGATTTTCACTTCCTGCATCATTTCAAATCATCCGTTGTATCGTGGGTCATCAGGACCTCTGCGTTGAGGACATCACGGCTCTGCTGTGTCGAGCCCGGTCACCGTGTTGAATATTTCGATATCATCGCGGACATCGCAGCGGCTCTTGAAAAACCGGTTGATGTTCCTGATATCCCTCATGAGGAACGGGAGGGCCCGGGGGTGATCGCGGGTGACGGACTGGCCCATATCTATGAGATATGGTTGGTCGCCGTACAATATATTGAACTCGCTCAGATCCGCATGGACGAGTTCTGCCTTGTTATACAGCGTATCGATATCACTGATGATCCGGTCGTAGACAGCCCTTGCATCGGGCAGCTCCGCATTGCGGATCTGGGGATATGGCACTTCGCCCTCGCCCATAAAAGACATGATGAGGATATTCCGGTCCCACACCAGCGGTTCGGGAACGGCGATGCCGGCCTCCTGTGCACGGGCGAGGTTCGAGAACTCCTTCTTCGTCCACGCAAAGATCAGCTCCTTTTTTGTCTTCTTGACATGGGAGAAGCGCCGGTCACCGACAATGTACGAACTCATGGTGGTGAAGTTTGCCGTACGGATCCGGTAGATTTTGATGGCGATCGGCGCCCCCTCCCGTTCCCCATAGAAGACGTTCGCCTCCTTGCCGGTGCTGATGGACCCGCCAATCACCGAGATCCATTTCTTATGGACCAGTTTGTAGAGGGAGAGGAGGGTGATCTCATCGAAGACATCCTCCCGGACCTTGAGCTGATCGGCATCCTTGATCCGGATACCCATCTCCTCGAGCTTCTGGTCGAAGCGGTCCATCTGTTTATCGAGTTGCGCCTCCTTTCTCATGCAGATCCACCGGACATTCCTTCCCTGACAGTCTTCCACATTTACCGGATGTAGTCACGTACCGGGGCGAGAATCTCGATCAGACCCTCACCGCAGGCCTTCTTGAGATCCATCGGGTGGACCTCACTTTTACCATATGCAGCCTCCAGCTCACTATAGCTGGCAAACGCCCGGTCGCCGCCGAACTTCTCCGGTCTCCGGATGGTAATCTCCGGGAGCCGGGGGAAGATGTGGTGCTGGAAGATCTGGAGGATAGGATTATCGGTAATCTCAGGCGGGCAGAATGCTTTCTGGCACTTCTTTTGGATCTCCTCCTCGGTATCTGCAACCGAGATATAGTTCCCCTGCGAGGAGGACATCTTCTTCCCGTCGAGCCCGTTTAAGATCGGCGTATGGATACAGACCGGTGCCTTGTACCCGAAGTGGATCAGGTGCTCGCGGGCGAGCATGTGGATCTTGCGCTGGTCGATTCCCCCGACCGCGGCATCGGCACCCAGGAGAGCGATATCGGCCATCTGCATGATGGGGTAGACCATCTGAGAGACCGTCGGGTTGTCCATCTGCCGTCCGACCTCGTCCATGCTCCGGGTGGCCCGGTTCAGGGTGATCTCCTGCGCGAGCCGGAGCACGAGCAGCTGGTATTCCCGGTCGAGCTGGAACTCGGATCCCAGGACATACTTCACGTTCTTAAGACCCAGCCCTTCGAAACAACGTTTGTTATATTCGGCAAGCTCCCCGACTCTCTCCATGGTCCCTTTCCGGTTCAGGAACGCGTGGAGATCGGCGAGCAGGACCGTGACCTCGAATCCTGCTGCCTGGAGGTCGACCAGTTTGTTGATCGTGACGAGATGGCCGAGGTGGATCTCACCGCTCGGCTCGTAGCCGGCATACACCCGTTTTGCGGGCTGTAAAAGAAGCGCCCGGAGATCGTCATCAGTGACCACTTCGACAGTATTCCGGGTAACACGCTCGTATGCGTCCATTAAAAAATATGGGTGATGCCGGGTGTTAATGATTGTTCTGGATGGTTGTGAAATGGAGCGCAGCGTTCGTTGCGGCGATTGATGTGGCCGCGTCCTTCTCGCCCGCCATCATGGCGCGGATCGCGTCGACATTCTCGACAACGACGTCGGCCTCCTGGTGGATGGCCTGGAAGAAGCAGAGCTCGTTCCCGTTTGCGTAGATCGAGTCCTCGAAGATGCAGTTCTCCCAGAGATCGGAGCGCTGCCGGCCGAGGTCCATCGCGAACTCCTTGAGCTCGGCGGTGCTCTTGAGGCCGGCGGTCTTTTTGATGAGGCCGAGGCGGGGGTGCCTGTTGATGAGCCCGATGACCCGGTCCCTGGTGACCGGTTTTTTGGTGGTCATCTGGATTGCGTGCATGTGCATCATGGTGGTCGGGACGATCATGGCCATGGTGGTGATGGAGATGTGAGGGAGGACGGAGAGGACGTCCGGGCCGTGGTGGCTCGGAACCGTGACCGGATCGAGAACAATCGCGTCAATCGGTCCCTTCTTGATCTCGCCCGGATCGGACCCGCGCCGGACCATGATGGCATGGACGTGGGTGACTCCGAACTCCTTGTCGATCTCGTTGATGATCCGGCACAGGCCCGTGGTGTTGCAGGAGACCACCCGCACGAACTGCCGGCCGATGGCGTCCTTATAATTGCAGGAGGAGTTGAACGAAAACCCGGCTACTTCATGGTCTTCGCCTCCCTGCCAGAGCGCTTTCTTTCCCAGGTTCTCGTACAGCGGCTTGTTGGTCGCCCCCACGTCCCCGGGCGTTGCATCCACGATGATATCGGCGGCCTTGCACATGTCCTCCACGCTTCCGGCAACCTTCAGGCCGGCCTTCTCGAACGCTGCTTTCTTGGAGAGGTCGGCTATATACAGGGGGTATCCCCGCTGCTTTGCAACAAACGCTTCTGCGTTCGGGCGTGTCTTGGATACCCCGATCACCTTCATATCCTTCTGAGCAGCCACTGCATCGGCCACGCGCTTGCCGATGGTCCCGTACCCGTTGATGGCAACCTTGATCATACAATCGTACATCGTGCCATGATAAAAAAAAACTATGTGAGCCGGTTACATTGCCCGGGCGGCAGAAAGGACCGGATGTGCACCTGGGGCCGTTCATTCCCCCGCATCAGTTCCCGTTTTAAGCCGGAATCGACACACCCACGTCACGAAATGCGGACTGGCGTAATGCCGGGGATTACGGGGGTCGTGAAGGTACAAAAATCGTTCCGGCAAGGGAACGCGGCATTCCCCTCACGGTTTTTTACGTGAATGTCCACGGGAAGAACCCCCTGGGCATGTGCGGTTCACGAGAAACGAAAAAAAGAATGCACTCAGATAAACAGCGCCTGGTACCTGACAACTTCCGTGCTGTCCTTTGCCGAGGCGTACAGCTCCAGCGGCTCCCGGTTCACTTCGAGGAACCGTATCCCCCAGTTCACTTTCGAGAGCAGTTCCCCGGCCCGCTCTTTTTCGCCCATGATATAGAGTGCTGCAGCAACGGCTTCAACCGATGAGAGCTTGCAGGGTTTGCCGAAGTTGACCGGGTTTGCCGCCATCAGGAAGGGAAGCGCCCTTCGTATCCGCCACGAGCTGATGGCACCGGTGTCGAGGACCTCCCAGGAACAATCCAGCACCGTGAGCGATCTCACGAAACGGTCCGCGGGGGAGAGCGCCTGTTCTGCCGTGGGATCGAGGATCAGGGTATTTTTGGGGATCTGCCGGAGGTTCTGAAAAATTTTAAGGAAACCGGCCCGCTCCAGTTTCTTGACCGTGCACTTCCGGGGATCGCAGCTGTTGTCCCGGTAGGCATACAGGGGGATCATTGATTATTCTGTGCGTGAGAACACTACATAATGTACGTGCTCTGCAGCCCCTGCATCCTGAACCCTGCGCTCCGTGCGGAAGGGATCACGAAACCCACGGATATCGAGGCATTCAGGCGCACAAAGGAGCGGTGCGATGCCTTCGGTATCCGGATGATACCCCTGCCGTGCCCGGAAACCCTGTACCTGGGCTCTGCCCGCACCCCCGGTACGTTTCTCGAACGTCTCGACACACCGGCATTTACCACGCTGCTCGACTCTCTCGAAGGACAGGTCCGTCAGGTAATCGCCCGGGAAGGATCCCCGCTCTGTATCATCGGCGTCAACTCGTCCCCGGCCTGTGGGGTGACCGCCACGTATTACGGGAGCAGGGGTGATGAACCGCCGAAGCGCCCGGGGAGGGGCGTGTACCTCGCCCGGTTCCCCGGTATCCCGGCCATGGATACGATCACATTTTCCCGTTACAGGATATATCTCGCAGCCCCCCTTTTCTCGGAGGCCGAACGGACCTATAATTCCCGCATTGCGGCACTGTTGCGGGAGAATCTCTTCGAGGTCTGCCTCCCACAGGAGGCCGGCGATGATTCGGCGACACGAGGCAATACCGAACACGAACGGTTGTTCTCTGAAAATGTGCAGGCCCTGGATCGGGCGGACATCGTTGTGGCCCTCATCGACGGGGCGGATGCCGATTCCGGGACTGCCTGGGAGATGGGGTATGCCCATGCATCGGGTAAGCCGGTCGTCGCACTCAGGACGGACTTCCGGTGGGTGGGACGATCCGAGAGGGTCAACCTGATGCTGGAACAGTCTGCGACCGTTGTGACAACACCGGAAGAAATGCTGGATGCGATCGGTGCCCCGCCGGTACTGAAGGCCGATCGATAGGTGCCGGCAACGGCGTCTCATCCCGTCACAGAAAAGCGATAATCTATATGGGTCGGTTTACGCAATAGTACTGGGTAGTCATGGCAAAAAAGCGCGAGGGGCGGGAAGATCGGAAAAAAAAGACCGGAGATACGGTCTGCGATCTGGATAACGGGTATAATTCTGGAATTCAGTCGATCGGGGGGATCACCCCCGCCGCCGTTAAATCGCTGCTCCTCAACAGCCATTATGCACAGCTTCTCCTCTCCCTCACGCTCGTCGGAGCCATCCTGCGTTTCTTCAACTTGGGCTACAATTCGCTCTGGCTGGACGAGGCTTCAACGGTTACGTTTGCCAGACTGTCGATACCAGAAATATGGCAGGCAACAACCGGCGGGGAATTCAATCCGCCCCTCTTCTACTGGATTGAGCACATCATGCTCACCTTCGGGAACAACGAGGTGGTGTTGAGGTTCATACCCGCCCTTATGGGGGTCCTGACCATCCCCCTGGTCTATTACGTGGGAAAAGAGTTCATGGACCGGAACGTGGGGATCATCGCCGCAGCACTCTGCACGTTCTCGCCGTTCCTCCTGTTTTATTCGCAGGAAGCCCGGGCCTACTCCCTGGGGCTCTTTTTTGTTGCGTTCGCCATGGTGTTCTTCCTCAAGGCCATGAAGAGTGACAGTATGATCCACTGGGCCCTCTTCGGGTTCCTCTCTGCCCTTGCATTCTGGTCTCACTTCTACACCCTTGTCATAATCGGGACCCTGTTCCTGTATGCTCTTGCTGTGAAAATTCCTGCAATTTGGAAGGATCTCAACGCCTTCAAACCCCTCGTTGCCGCCGGAGCGGTGTTTGCGGTCGTCTGCCTGCCGCTCATCCTGGTCACAATCCAGCTCTTCGCGAAGAGGACCGCCGGGGGGCCGACTTTCGGGATACAGGGGATCGGTATCATCCTTGAGACGTTCCGGCAGCTCTCGGGCTACACCACGTGGCTGATGTACCTGTTTGTAATCCTGTTTGTGATCGGGGTCATCCAGGCATTCGTGCTTGACCGGCACAAGGGAATCCTGCTGGTCCTCCTCATGGTCCTGCCCTTTGCCATCAGCTGGTTCCTCTCGTTCAGGATCCCGATGTCCCCCCGGTACCTGATTGTCCTTGCCCCGGTCTTTTTTGTCGGGATTGCCCTTGCTTATAAACCGCTCTTCACCTTCATCAATAACCGGGGTATCGTGTACGCGTTCATGGGCGTGCTCGTCCTGCTCAGCGTCACAACGCCATTCTTCCTGAATTATTACTCATCGTATACCAAGGAAGACTGGCGGGGCCTCTCGCAACAGATGTACACTATTGCTCAACCGGGCGATACCATCGTCCTCGTCCCCGGTTATGTCGCCCAGCCGTTCGACTACTACTACTCCAATACCTCCGGTAAGACCCTGGAGTACGGGGCATCGACCGCGGAGCAGCTGGCAGCGGTTGTCCCGGCTGGCACCAACACGACCGTCTATTATATCGTCACCGCGGACATCAGTTCGGCGGATCCATCCGGTGACACCGTAAAGTGGCTTGAGGAACATGTAAGAGGAATTGAAGTAACTCCCGGCATCTACCTGTTCACCTCAGGGTAATGTCCTTTGTCCACCATGTACGACCTGACCGTAATCATTCCCACCTATCGCGAAGAGGCGAATATCCGGAAGATCATCACAGCAGTTGACGATGTCTTCAGAGAACACTCCCTGCATGGCGAGATTCTGGTTGTGGACGACAACTCCCCGGACCAGACGATTGCCATCGTCAGCGAGCTGAAAACAACGCACCCGCATGTGAACCTGCTGGTCAGGACCTCTGATCCCGGGCTCTCGCAGTCCGTGGCGGACGGGTTTGTCCATGCAGCCTCGGATATCCTCGTTGTGATCGATGCGGATTTTTCCCACCCCCCCGCGCTGATCCCCCGGATGTATGAGGAGATCCGGGCAGGGAACGACGTGGTGATCGCCAGCCGGTACATGGAAGGGGGCGGGATCAAAAAGTGGCCCCTCAAGCGCCGGGTCATCTCCATCGGGGCAACCTTCCTGGGGCGGTTGTTGTTCCCGGACGTCACCGACCCGGTAAGCGGGTTTTTCGCTATCCGGAAGAGCGTAGTGGCGGGAGCGCATCTCAAACCCCGGGGATACAAGATCCTTCTCGAAGTCCTGGGGAAAGGCACGTGGGAACGCGACAGGGAAATTCCGTTCGAGTTCAGCGACCGCGAGACGGGAACGAGCAAACTGAAGATGAAGACGATCGTAGAATATGCCCAGCAGGTTGTCGATATCACCCTGTACTCGTTTGCGCATCACCAGAGTGCGGCATGGCGGGAGTGGAAGAAGGTATTCAAGTTCGGGATGGTAGGGTTGTCGGGTATCCTGGTGAATCTTGCCATCCTGTTTTTCCTTGTGGAATATGCATACGTTGACGTGAAACTGGCTAGCCCCATAGCAATTGAGATCTCTATCCTGAATAACTTCCTGTGGAACGATATCTGGACGTTTGCCGCTGAACATGACCGGCGGTTCTCAAACAGGTGGCACCGCCTGGTTGCGTTCAATATGGTCTCTATCGGGGGAGCTGTCATCAATTATGTGATCCTCTTGGCGTTGACCGAAGGGTTTGCCGTGTATTATATGGCAGCCCAGTTCATCGGGATCCTCGTGGCATTCATCTGGAATTTCATGGTCAATCGCCGGTTCACTTACACGCGGAGATGAATCTTCCCGGACTCCCCGAACGTATTTTTTAATACTCCTGCTCTCAGAAATCACGACGAGAAATCCGAACTCCCCGAACGCAAACCGGGGCTGTCGTGGGTAATCCGGAGATTTATTCTGGAATGCATATATGGATACACCGGCAATAGGTGTACAGGCAGCGGGGTTCCACCATGGGAAAGAAAGGCAAACGCGAGTCGGAATCGGAAGGGCATAGACAGAGGAAAGGGACCGGGAGTTATTCCCTCCTTGGCATAACGTTGGATTCTGTCGACAAGGGGACCGTGCAACGCCATCTCCTGATCCTTGTGGCAGCCTGCATCCTGATGAAATTCATTGTGGCGTTCTTCACGACAACGGTGTTTCATTCGTTCATCGATTACTTCGATATCGGGACCTATTTCAACCATACGCTCCCCCTGCTGGAGGGACAGATCCCGTATATCGATTACCAGATAGAATACCCGGTTCTCGCCCTCCTGCCCATCCTCATGGCCCTGGCTCCGGCGGTCCTCGCAAACGATGTCGTGGTGTTCATTCTCTTCTTCCAGTTCCTGATGATCCTCTGCGATATCGTCACCACCGTCTGCGTGTACCTGATCGCCCTGAAGATCTGGGACGAGAAGAGGGCCTTTCTCTCGGCGGGCCTCTATGTCACGTCGTTTTCAGCCGCGTATTTCGTGATCACCAAATACGATGCATTCCCGACGTGCCTCCTGATGCTCGCGCTCCTCTTTACGCTGTATGGCATGAAGATGAAAGGGTACCTGTGTTCGGGCCTCGGCTTCTTTGCAAAAATCTATCCCGCCATCGCCATCCCCTTCTTTGTCCTTCATAATGCGAAGACCACCTCCCTTAAAGAGGAGATCATCAGCGCCCTGAAGATTATCATCCCCCTGTGTGTTGTCCTCTTTATCCCGTTCCTCATTCTCCGGCCCGAGGTTATCAAGACGTACCTCTTTACCACCGGTTCATCAGCAGCAGTCTATGCCAATACCCTCACGTATACGGTCTACGCATACCTGCAGGGCATCGGGCATCTCGGGATTACCATGGAGGCATGCTCGATGGTCATGTACCTCATCATGGGGCTTATCGCGATTGCCCTTCTCTGGTCTGCATACCGGGATCCTGAAAAGAGACCGGTGACGCTTCTCAAACTGATCGCGTGCGCCCTGATAGCGGCAGTACTCTTCACGAAGTTCCACAGCCCCCAGTATATCGTCTGGTATACGCCGCTTTTCGCCCTCCTGGTTGCAGACGATCTGAAAAAGATCGTCCTGTTCTACCTGTACCAGGCCCTGGCATACATTGAATTCCCGCTGATGTTCGGGAGCTTTTATACCAACCTCGAATATACCAACCCCGTGGGAAGCGCAGCCTGGTATGGCACGCTCTTGTTTTTCACCGCAGAATTCGTGGTATTTATCCTTCTGGCAATCCTCGTCGTCAGGCCAGAAGGCGGTATCATACGATCGGCAAAAAAATTTTTTGGAATGCGGAACACCAATGAATAACCATGCTGCCGGTTAGTACAGGACATCCTCAGGAACACGATACCTTAAATCAAGTCCGCCCTTCAGGGAGAAAAAACATGAAAATTGCACTTGCAGCAGGAACGAGACCGGAATTCATCCAGTTCGAACCGATTGTACGGGAAGTGAAGAAGCGGGGACTGGATTATTTATTCATCCACTCCGGCCAGCACTACGATTACGAGATGGACAAGATCTTTTTTGACGAGATGCATGTCCCCGCACCCACCCATTACCTCAGCGTGGGATCCAAGCTGCCGGGAGAACAGGTGGGGGAGATCATCACAAAATCGGAGAAGATCTTTCTTGAGGAGAAACCCGACCTCCTCCTCGTTACCGGTGACACCAATACCGCCCTCGGGGTGGCCCTGGCAGCAAACAAGACAAAGACACGGATCGGTCATTTCGAGGCGGGTATGCGGAGCTTCGACCGGACCATGCCCGAGGAGAACAACCGGATTATCATCGACAATATCTCCGATTACCTGTTCTGTCCCACGAAAACGGGGGTGGAGAACCTCACCCGCTGCGGGCTGACGGAGAACCTGTACAATGTCGGGGACGTGATGCTGGATTCCATGCTCCATTACCGGGAGAATATCCGGATGCCCTCACAGGTTGCCGGCGACCTCGGCCTTAAGGAACGCGAATATTTCCTCCTCACTATCCACCGCGAAGCCAATACCGATAACGAGACGCGGCTGAGATCGATCCTCGGTGCCCTGTCATCGGTCCAATGCCCGGTTGTCTTCCCGATCCACCCGAGAACCCGCCAGCGAATCCGCCAGTACGGGCTCTCTCTTCCTGAGAATTTCGTGACCATCCCGCCCCAGGGATATTTCGAGTTCCTCCGCCTTATGTACCACGCGCGGATGCTGCTTACGGATTCCGGCGGCGCCCAGAAACAGGCGTTCTTCCTTGCCCGGCCCTGCGTAACGCTCCGTCCCAACAGCGAGTGGATGGAGACCGTGGAAAACGGCTGGAATATCCTCGTTGACTCAGATCGGGAGAAGATCACAAAAGCGGTTGCCGGGTTCTCACCCCGGGGCACTCCCGACCTGACCCTCTTTGGCGACGGGCACTGTGCAGAAAAGATTATTGATAAAATTATGATCTGAGGGTATTTTCTGAGTGATCAGACCTGGCCCGACGCCCCGCCTTTGATATACCACCGGACATATTTTGCAATACCCTTCTTAATGTCGGTCCTCGGGGTAAATCCAAGCATCTTTTTGGCAAGGGAGATATCGGCGGCAAAGCGCATCACTTCGCCGGGCCGTTTGGGAAGGTGGATTGGCTCCATCTCCGAGAGATCCCGGCCGGTCTCCTTGGCGACCGTATCGATGATGATCTGCGCCAGGTCGTTGATGCTCGTCTCCTTGCCGGTGCCGAAATTGATGGCAGTGCCGAACATGTCGAGTTCCTGCCATTTGTCGATAATGAGCGAGTAGGCGGCGATGAGATCGTCGATATAATGGAAATCCTTTGTTTGTACGCCATCGCCATAGATTGTCGGGGGACAGTTGTTCATTACCTGTGAGACGAATTTGGGAATCACGGCGGAGTATCCCTTCATCCTCTGGTTGGGCCCGTACGTGTTGAACTGGCGGAGGATGATAATGGGGAGGTTGTATACGTGGTGGTAGGACGAGCAGAGCCGGTCCGCGGCTGCCTTTCCTGCCGCATAGGGGGACTGGGGATTGAACGGATGGCTCTCGTCCATCGGCATGTACTGCCCGGTACCATACACCTCGGACGAGGAAGCATAGAGCATCAGTTTCAGGGGGTCCTTCCTGGCCATGCCTCTCCGCACGGCTTCAAGCACGTTCTGGGTTCCCCGCGTATGGACTTCGAAGCTGGGTACCGGGTTATCGATGGACTCCTCCCAGTGGACCTGTGCCGCAAGGTGGAAGACCATGTCGACATTGTTTACGAGCCGGTCGACGAGATCAAAGTCCATTACCGAACCCTTGACAAAATAGAAGTTGGGGGAATGGTTGTAACAGGCCCTGATATTATCCGTTGTACTCCTGGACAGATCATCGAGGACAACAACACGGTGTCCTTTTTTAAGGAGGAACTCGGTTAAATTGCTGCCGATAAATCCTGCTCCTCCCGTGATTAAAACGGTCTCTTTGTGCATGATGTGATCGTTTCCTCTTAATTACTGGTTCTGGCTGACCAATTCATTCGTATGGTGGGGGCAATAAAAATATAAATATTGTGAAGACGAAAAAATCGCCCGTATTACGGGATAATTCCGGTTTATCCGTTTGGAACCGGCCCTCCGGCCACCCCGCAGGCAGGGAATCACTGCCATTTCCGTCCGAGATACTTTGCCTTGAAAATCTTGAAGAGGATCCGGAGATTGTTCTTGATCTCCTTTTTCACGTTCAGCTTGGACGTGCCGTATTCCCGGGTATATACCCTCACGCCTATCTCCTGAACCTGTTTCCCGCTGAGGATGAGTTTGGCGATGATCTCGGCACAGATCTCGAAATTGTTGCTCTCGAGGGTGAGCGTATCCAGCGCCTCTTTTTTATAGAGCCGGAAGATGGCGCTGACGCAGGTAAGGTCGTCCTGGAGGAGTGCCCGGTATAAGAAATTGACGGATTTGCTGATGAAGAGCCTGAACGGGGACGAGATCTCCGCTGCGAGATCTTTGCCCCGGTAGGGAGATGCGGAGATGCAATCCGCTCCTGTATTTTTATAGGCTTCCAGGAGTTTTTCGATGTCTTCCGGCCGGTACGTGAGGTCGGAGTCCATCATGATGATCAGGTCGCCCGAAGCGTGGGAGAGGCCGGTCCGTACTGCCTGCCCCATACCCTTGTTCACCCCGTGAGGGACGACGACGACGTTCTTTTGGGTCCCCATGAGCTTGTTCAGCTCCTCTAGTGTGGCATCCCTGCTCCCGTCGTCCACGAGGATGTATTCACAGGTCTCGCCGTACCGCTCGATGATCGGCCCGGCTACCGGGAAGAGCCGTTCCGGGTAAAGCCGGGCGTTCTCCTCCTCGTTGAAGAGAGGTATGATGATCGATATCATGCCGACACCCCGCTGACCTGATCCTCAGCACATTTCGCAAAAAGGAAGCCGATGATCAGGACGAGATACATCGAGAGCAGCCGGTCGGTGAGGACGATCCCCATGGCGTTGGTCGATGAGACACCGAGCAGGATGAGGAAATATCCGAGCGAAGCCTCCATGACCCCTACGCCGAGCGGAATCTGGGAGGCAAGGCCGGCGACGATCGACAGGCAGAAGAAAACCGTGAGGATGATAGGGTTGAGGGTATATCCAAAGGCGAGGGCAACAATCCAGAGGCGTACGAACTCCGAACCGAGTGATACTATCGTTATACAGAATACTGCGACAATATCCTTAAACGGGAGTTTCTCGATTTTAAAATCGGCCGGAATTCGTTTGAGGAAGGGAATCTTCGAGGAAAACCGTTCCGCGAGCGAAAGGAAATAATCCGCCTTGTAATAGAAGAAGAAGAGGAGAATGAGGAGTACTGCCGTCACCTCCAGGACAATGACGGTGATCCCCCGGAGTTCGATGAACACTATGGCCGAAGCTGCCAAAAACAGGATCATCAGCTCGAAAAACCGCTCGTAGAAGATCATCGATATGCCGGTGAAGAACCGCATGCCGTACCTCTTCTGCATATAGTAGGCCTTGTAGAGATCCCCCACCTTCCCCGGGGTGATGTTGGCATAAAACAGGCTTGCCATACTGACAATCGACGAGTCACGCCAGCTGATGGAGGTATGGTAACGCTCGCTCAAGAATTTCCAGCGGTATACCCGGATCGCAATCGTCCCGAGCGACAATCCCAGGGCCAGCAGGAGGAGGGGGAGGTTGACGGTCAGGAGAACCTGATAATTTTCGATGATACCCGAGCGGTAGATGACATACCCCAGGATACACAAGCCGGCGATGAGCAGAATTGTCTGTAATGTCCGCCGGTTATTTTGTTTATTTTCCATGGATTCCCCGATCTATTGCAGCCAGTACCTGAGTAATTATGTGCACCATCTCATTATATCTGAATCGGTAATCCGCCCGTGCCGTCCGGGAGGATAAACCCTCATAAGGTTCCGGGAGAAACGGATAGTATCATGTCCAACCTTACCGTTGCCGTTCTCGCCCCCCCGGACTATGCCAGGGATCTGGGGAAGAAGGGCACGACGAGCGATATCACGTTCTATAACCTGAAGAAGGGCGACGCCACGATCACCTTCATCGAACCGACCCGCTACCCGGAGAAACTGTCCTCACTCTTTTATGCCGTCTCCATGGCGGACCGGGTCATCCTTGTCGTAGACGAGATCAACGCCACGTTCGGCGAATGCGTGCTGATGCTCCAGAGCGCCGGAAAATCCGCGGGCTCCCTGGTCCTCAAGAACTATATCTCGCCCGACCAGATCGCGCCCCTCATCAGGGGGACCGTGCTCGAGCATTACGAGGTCATCGAAGAGGATATGGTCGGGATCCGGGAGAACCTCCTCGCCCTTGCCGCAAAGGCAGGCGCCCACCAGAAGGAGAAGGGCACGACCGGCAACGGCATCGTCCCCGTGGACCACCACTTCAACGTCAAGGGGGTAGGTGTCGTCGTGCTGGCGTGCGTTGCGGGCGGGTCCATCAAAAAGCACGATGCCTTGAAAGTGCTCCCCACCGGCAAGACCGCCCAGGTCCGGTCGATCCAGAAGCACGACGACGATGCCGAGACCGCGGTGACCGGCGACCGGGTCGGCCTCGCCTTAAAGAACATCGAGGCAGAGGACCTGGACCGGGGATATGTCCTGACCAACAACCCTGCCGTGAAGCATGCCGGTTCGGTAACGGGGAAGGCCCAGCTGGTGAAGTACTGGCCCGCACCGCTCAGGGAGGGGATGGTCCTCTATGCCGGCCACTGGATGCAGTTCCTCCCCACCCGGCTCGAGAAGGCCGTTGCCGAGAATGACTGGCGGATGCCGGTGCTCACCCTCTCCATGGAGAAGGATCTGGTCTATCTCCCGGGCGACCGCGTGGTGCTCCACTACCTCGAGGGCGGGAAGCTCCGGGTTGTGGGCTCGATGACGGTCGAATAATTCCCTTTTTCCGGCAGGTCCTGCCGATACGATACCTTATCTTTTGGAACGGTTATCAGTACTGCGAGAAACCATGCTGGAAGGTTTAGCAGGGTATATCGGATGGATCATCCTGGGCTTTGTCGTCCTGGTCATCATAGGACTGGTGCTCTGGATCATCGGCATCTACAACCGTTTCGTCAGCCTGAAGAACTCCTCGGAAGCCACGCTCGGCCAGATCCGGGTGGCCATGAAAAAAAGGCTCGACATGATCGACCAGCTCCTCGGGGCGGTCAAGAGCTATGCCAAGTTCGAGAAGGAGACCCTCGAGCGGGTCACGGCCATGCGGGCCAGCGTTGCCACCGCCGGGCCCGGGGACCTGAACAAAGTCGAGGCCGAGTCCCGCTCCATCTTCGGCCGGCTCCTCGCTGTTGCCGAGAACTACCCGGACCTCAAGACCTCCGGCACCGTCACGAGCCTGATGGACTCGGTCAAGAGCCTCGAGGACGAGATCGCCCGCCAGCGGTACACCTTCAACAACATATCGCAGGAGTTCAACACGATGATCGACACGATCCCCTCCAATATCGTGGCAAAGCTGATGCACCTCGCCAGGCTGGAGTACCTCCAGTTCGAGGAAGCGATCCAGACCCCCCCGAAGATCGAGTTCTAGGGGACCTGACATAAGGTAATGCCTGTGGACGAGACACGACAACTGGCATGGGTGGCGGGGGCAGGCCTTGCACTGGGCCTTGCCGCCCTCTTCCTGATTGCGGCAGCCGGTTCCCTGTCTGAAGGGGATCTTACGGTCTCCTCGTATAATGCGGTCCTGTACGAGGACGGGAACCTCACGGAACAGTACACGTACGACGTTGCCGGCAGCGGCGAGTACCGCATGCTCTACCGTATCTGGGAGGTCCCGCTGGTCCTCAATACCTCCGGCCAGCCCTATATCCGGCTGGATTCCCTGGAACCCGCTCCCGGGACCGTGGGTTATACCCGGGACTCCTCCGGCACGGTCACGGTCTACGGCCCCGCTGCCACCGGTGTCGATGCCAGCCGCATCCAGGATCTCGCCGAGCTCAACGAAGTCGGGATCTACAACCCGTTGTATTACGATGCCGGGCAGTACACGGCGCACTACTCGTACACGGTCAATCCGCCCCTCGAGTACGATGCCACGACAACGCACCTCAACCTGAAACTGGCCGGGGATACCCACATCCCGTACCGTTCCGTGAAGGTCACCCTCCCCGCTGAGGGCATCGAACAGGTATACGCCTATCCCCCGTCCCTACATACCGAGAAGACCGGCGACAGCTACGTGATCACCGGGAGCATTGCCGAGAACGAGATCCTGGCAGTCGAGCTGCTCGGGCCGTCCGATGCCTTCGGCCGGTTCCCCGGCTTCCGCAGCAGCGCTGACGACGTGAAGGGAAAGGCCGCATCGGCCGCATTCTGGTACAACCTTCCCTACTATGCGGCGTACCTGGTGCGTATCCTCGGGACCATCGCCGTCATCCTCGTCCCGCTGTTCCTGGTGTTCGTCTATTACCGGTACGGGCGGGAGAAGTCCTTCACGGTGCCGGCCTACTTAAGCACGATGCCGGCCACGACCCTGAAACCCTGGCAGGTGAACCTGCTCTTCAAGAACGACGCCCTCGACTTCGACGAGGACGGCTACTATGCCACCCTGCTGGACCTCCACCGGAAGAAGAAGATCGCGATCACGGAGAAAAGCGAAGGCAAGGGCCTCCGGATCCGGATCCTTTCAAAGGACGGGACCGACCCGTACGAGCAGCGGGCGATCGCGTTCCTTGATCTGCTCGCGGAGAACGGGGTGGTGGATACCGATCGTATCGAGACCTTAACAACGCGGGCCCGGACCGTGAGCAGCGCCGAGGAGACCGCCCTGAAGTACCAGCGTTCCTTGAGCGACGTGACCAGCCGGGTCGATACAACGCTGTCGAACGAGTACATCGTCGACGGCAGGGACCACCTCCTGACGCTGCTGTTGCCGGCGCTCTTCATGGTCGGGATCACCGTTATCCTCGCGCTGGTCTGCCCCATGCAGGCCTCCATCCTCTACCCGGCGGTCGCGCTCTGGATCGTGGTCGTGGTCCAGCTGGCCATTGCGTTCGCCGCCCCCTCCACGCTCTTCGGGCACTGGAAGGACGACCGGTACCGCGAGAAGCTGGAGTGGGACGCCTTTTCCCGCTTCCTCTCGGACATGGCCATGATCCAGAAGTACGCCCCGCAGGATCTCGCCATGTGGGGCGAGTGGCTGGTCTACGGCACTGCCCTCGGCGTGGGGAAGAAGGTGGAGGCGGCGATGAGATCCCTGAACGTCAGCATCCCCGAGACGGGCGTCCCGGTGGGCGTCATGGGGATGAACAGCGCCTTTGTTCCCCTCATGCACTTCACCCCGCCGAGCCACGGGAGGCCCGGCGGGGGAGGATTTGGCGGCGGGGGCTTTGGTGGGGGCGGAGGTTTCGGCGGCGGCGGAGCCGGCGGGCGGTAGATCCCGCGCCCCCTGTCCGGTTCCGTGCCGAAACGTGTCTGACCCGGGGTCGTCCGACCTGCCGTCCCGCACAAACCATATCTAGCGGGACACGGAATCACTTAGTACATGCAGTACACGGAAGGCCGGATCGGCCGGATCTTTGTCGTACGGATCGATGACGGGGAGGACCTGCTGCAGGTGCTCCGGGAGTTCATCCGCGACAGGGAGATCGATGCCGGCTCGGTGGTCTTCCTCGGTGCCCTGAAGGAGGGCAAGATGGTGACCGGTCCCGAGGAACCGGTCATCCCCCCGGTTCCCCACTATGTCTTTTTCGAGGGAGGCTGGGAGATCTTCGGCATGGGCACGATCTATCCCGGGGACGGGGGGCCCCAGATCCACATCCACTCGTCGGTGGGGCGGGCGGGCCATGCCCTGACCGGCTGCCTCCGGGAGACGGCGGTGACCTACCTGATCGTGGAGGCCGTCATCTACGAGATCACCGGGCTCTCGGCAAAGAAGGAGTACGACCCGAAGACCCAGCTCATTCTGCCCGTACTGGGGGACCGTGCGAATCCGGAGGAGCAGGAGTCCGGCAAAAAACCCGTGACAGCCCCCCGCAAAGGAAAAACCGATGAGCCAAAAGACCTTCCGGGGGGGCTTGCGGATATCATCCGGGACCTGACCCGGCGCCCCCCCGTATAACCCCGTGCTGACATGATCCCCCAGCCCCGCTTCCTCCCCATGACACGGGATGAGGGGACCGCGCTTGGCATCGGCCGGTTCGACGTCATCCTCGTCACCGGGGATGCCTACGTGGACCACCCGTCCTTTGGCACGGCCCTCATCGGCCGGGCCCTCTGGGACGCGGGATTCTCCGTGGGCATCATCGCCCGGCCGGACTGGAAGAGCAAAAACGACTTTTCCCGGCTGGGGGCTCCCCGGCTCTTCTTTGGCATCTCCTCGGGGAACGTCGACTCGATGGTGAACAACTTCACCCCGAACCTGAAGCGGCGGAGCGATGACGTCTACTCCCCCGGCGGGATCCCGCACCGCCCGGACCGGGCGGTGATCGTGTACGCCAACCGGGTCCGCGAACAGTTCCCCGATACCCCCATCGTCCTCGGGGGGATCGAAGCGAGCCTCCGCCGGTTCGCCCACTATGATTACTGGCAGGACCGGGTCCGTCAGGCCATCCTCGCCGATGCCCCGGCCGATCTCCTCGCGTTCGGCATGGCCGAGACGCAGATAGCAGAGATCGCCCGCCGGCTCGACGCAGGGGAGCCCGTCGCTGCACTCCGGGATATCGGGGGGACCGCGTACACGATGGAAGTCGCCGCATGGCGCTCCGGCCGCCCGGAGGGCGTCGTGGAGATCCCGGGGTTTGCCGAGGTCTCCTCCGACAAGACGGCCTATGCCCGGGCCTTCGCCCTCCATTACCGTGAGCAGGACCCGGTCCGCGGGAGGGCCGTGGCGCAGCCCCATCCCAAGACCGTGGTGATCCAGAACCCCCCGGCCCTCCCCCTCCCCGGGCCGGCCCTGGACCAGCTCTACGAGCTGCCCTTCTCCCGCGAGGCCCACCCCTCGTACCGGCAGCCGGTCCCGGCCCTTGAACCGGTCCGGTTCTCGGTCACCAGCCACCGGGGGTGTTTCGGGGGGTGCTCGTTCTGCGCCCTCACCCACCACCAGGGACGGATCGTGCAGAGCCGGAGCCCGGAGTCGATCGTCCGCGAGGTCACCCGGATGGCGGCCATGCCGGGCTTCAGGGGGATCGTCCAGGACGTGGGCGGGCCCACGGCGAACATGTACGGGCTTTCCTGCGACCTCTGGGATGAGTTCGGTGCCTGCCGGGACAAGCACTGCAGCCCGGCCTGCCGCACCCTGCACACCGACCACACCGCCCAGTGCGACCTGCTCGGTGCGCTCCTGCATATTCCCGGGGTCCGGAAGGTCTTCATCGGCTCGGGCATACGGTACGACCTCGTGCTGGCGGACAAGACCCGGTACCTTGAGACGATCTGCGAACACCACGTCTCCGGCCACCTCAAGGTGGCGCCCGAGCACATCGCCCCCCGGGTCACCGGCTGCATGAACAAGCCTCCCTGCGAGGTCTTCGACCGGTTCCGTGCCCGGTTTGCCACACTGCAGAAGGATAAGAAGAAGAAACAGTATCTCCTCCCCTACTTCATGGCCGGCCACCCGGGCTGCACGGTCAGCGACATGATCGCACTGGCCGAATATATCCGGGACACCGGGCTGTATACCGAGCAGGTCCAGGACTTCACCCCGACCCCCATGAGCGTCTCGACCTGCATGTACTATACCGGGCTCGACCCCTTCACCATGAAGCCGGTCCACGTGGCAAAGGGGCGCGAGAAGCAGGTGCAGCGGGCCCTCCTGCACTACCGCGAGCCCAGGAACCGCCTACTCGTCCGGGAAGGGCTGTTGGCGGCGGGCCGGCAGGACCTCATCGGAGCCGGGAAAGGCTGCCTCATTCCCGGGGAGAGAGGAGGGTTGCGGGCGCACCTGCAGGCCCCTTCGCGGGCCGGTGGTGATCAGGCAAAGAGATCAGGTCACCACCGGAAGAGACCGGATCAGTAACAACAAGACCAAGCCGGGCTTTCAGCGCCGGCCGTACTCGTCCTCGAACCGGACGATGTCGTCCTCTTCGAGGTAGTCGCCCAGCTGCACCTCGATCACTTCGAGGGGGATAAGCCCCGGGTTCTTCAGCCGGTGCATCGTCCCGCTGTGGACATAGGTGCTCTCCCCTTTCCGTAAGAACTTGGTCTCCCCGTCAAGTTCCACTTCCGCCGTGCCGCTGACCACCACCCAGTGCTCGCTCCGGTGGTGGTGGAGCTGGAGGGAGAGCCTCTCGCCGGGCTTCACGGTCACCCGCTTGATCTTGTAGATCCCCCCGTCCTCAAGGACCGTATAGGAGCCCCACGGGCGGTGGACCTGCCGGTGGAACTTGGTCACGGGATCGTTCTTCGCATTGAACCGGCCCACCAGCTGCTTGACCTGCTCGGTCTTCTGGCTGTTGCAGACGAGTAAAGCATCGGGGGTATCCACCACGACGAGATCGCGGACCCCGATCAGCCCCACGCGCTTGCCCTGCGCCAGCACGTAGTTGTCGCGGGACCCCAGGTATTCGGCGTTGCCGGCATTACCGCTTTCGTCGCGGGGCTGCGTGTCGTAGAACGCCCGGAATGTCCCGAGGTCGTTCCACGCCGCCTCCAGCGGGACGACGGCGACCTTCTCTGAGTGTTCCAGCAGGCCGTAGTCGATCGAGATGGCATCGATGGCGGCATAATCGGGATCCTTCCTGGACTTCAGCGCGGCATACAGGGACGGCTGGTACTTCTTCAGCTCGGCAAAGAAGCAGGGAACGGAGAGCAGGAAGATCCCGCTGTTCCAGAGGTATCCCTTCTCCACGTACTCCCGTGCGGTCTTCTCGTCGGGTTTCTCCCTGAACTGGTCGACGACGTTGCCGATCGCAAGCGCCCTGCCCGGCCGGATATAGCCGTACCCCGTGTGGGGCGAGGTGGGTTTTACCCCGAAAGTGACGAGGTATTTCTGTGCAACGGGTTCTGCGGCCCGGATCTGGCCGAGGGCATCGTTCCCGAGGATGTGGTCGCTCGGGAAGACCGCGGCCGTTGCATGCCGGTCCTCGCTGCGGATCCGCTGCAGGGCCCACCCGATGGCAGGCAGGGTGTTTCTCCCCTCGGGCTCAACGAGCAGGTGCGCGGGATCGATGGCATACCCGAGCTCGTCCGCCTGGTTGATGACGAGGTACCGGTGGATCTCGTTGGTGACGACGATAATCCCGTCCGCTCCCGAGAGCTGCACGGCCCGCAGGAAGGTCTCCTGGAACAGGGACCTCCCGTCGAGCTGGATGAACTGCTTGGGATAGTACTCGCGGGAGAGCGGCCACAGGCGCGTCCCGACGCCGCCGGCAAGGATGATCGATCTCATGGAAAACCCAAAAAGGATCCGCAGGCGGCCTGGTGCCCCGGATCCCGGTCTGTTTATATACATCTGTCCGAATTGACCATTTATAGGATTCGATCGGCAGGTTCCGCGGCAGCGGCACGGGCGGTCAGGCACCCGTGCGGCACCGGAGTTCTCCCCTCCGGTCGAAGAAGGTCCGGAGCCAGAGTTCTGCGCAGGCGATCCGCCAGATCTCCGGCGAGTACGTGGATCGACCCTCAAGGAACGCCAGGTAATCCCGGGTAACGGCCGGCGCATCCCAGTACGGGCGGCCCCGGAACGAGTCTGAGGAGAGCAGTTCCAGCATGAACGGGCGGAGGTCTTCTTTCATCCAGACCTCCTCCGGCGTGACGAATCCCATCTTGTCCATCCGGCAGCGGATGGATTCCGGGACGATCCCTTTGATGGCGGCCCGGAGCACCCGTTTGGTCACGCCGCTTTTGATCTTCTGGTCCAGCGGGAGGCCGGCCACGTACTCCGCGAACCGGTAATCGAGGAAGGGGACCCGGGACTCGATCGAGAATGCCATCGCGTTCCGGTCCTCGTAGTGCAGGAGGGCGGGGAGGTTGGTCGCAGTGAGTTCCCGGTACAGCACGCGGTCCGGGCTGCCCCTGTACCGGTTCACGGGTTCGCCCGTGCACTTCAGGAGGTTCCGGCGTTTCTGCCGTTCGCGGAGCTGCCGGAACGCGGACCGGAAGAACCCGCCGTGGTGCCGGAGGCTCCCGACGAGTTCCCTGAGTGCCGTTCCCCAGCGGAAGGAGCGGATAAGGGAGCCGATGTACGTTCCCTGGTATGCGAGGTAGCCGGCAAGGAGTTCGTCGGCGCCCTGCCCGTCCAGCACCACCTTCACATCGTTTCTCGCCAGGCGCATCACGCAGTACTGGGCGTAGATGGAGAGCGACCCGAAGGGCTCGTCCTGGAAGTACACGAGCCGGCCGATGTCGTCCCAGAGCTGTTGCGGGGACGGTTCGACCCGGTGGGCATCCACCCCGGTGGTTGCGACGATCTCGTCGATGTACTGGCTCTCGTCGAACCGTTTGTCGGAGAAGACCGCGGAGAAGGTCTTCTGCCGTTCGCCGACACTCTTCGGTGCCTCCTCCCGGATGAGGTTGTTGATGAGCACCGTCAGGGTCGAGGAGTCGATGCCGCCCGAGAGGCAGGTGCCGACCGCGACGTCGCTCCTGAGGTGGATGCGGGTCGCGTCTTTGAGGAGCGCGAGGAGCCGGGAGGCGGCCTCGGCGTCGGGAACCGGGGAGCGGATGTCCGGGTTCACCTGTACGTCCCAGTACCGGAACGGCTGCTGCACCCCTTCATGGGTGACGACCAGGGCGTGGGCCGGCTCGAGCTGGAGGACTCCTTCGAACATGGTCCGGGCGGAATGGTCGAGCACCCCCCAGGCAAGGTAGGTACCGAGCGTCCGCTCCTCGGGCCGCGGCCCGGCATCGGGATGGGCGAGCAGGGCCTTGATCTCGGAGGCGAAGAGGAACGAGCCTCCCGCCACCGTGTAATAGAACGGCTTGATGCCGAAGCGGTCCCGGGCGCAGAAGAGCTGCTGCTTTTTCTCGTCCCAGAGGGCGAACGCCCACATGCCGTTGAATCGCGAGAGGCAGGCGGTGCCCCACTCCTCGTAGGCATGCAGGATCACCTCGGTGTCGGAGCGGGAGTGGAACCGGTGTCCTTTGCCCTCCAGCTCCTCGCGGAGCTCGACAAAGTTGTAGATCTCGCCGTTGAAGACCAGCCAGAGGGTCCGGTCTTCGTTGGTCATGGGCTGGAGCCCCTCGTCGGAGAGGTCGATGATGGCGAGCCGCCGGTGGACGAGGCCGGCGCTGCCGGAGATCTTCGTGCCCTCGCCGTCGGGCCCCCGGTGGGAGAGGAGGCTGCCCATGGCGGCGAGGAGGCGGGGATCCGGGGCTCTCCCGTCAAGACAGTACTGGCCCGCGATCCCGCACATACAGGTAATGGTGGGCAGCGCGGGTAAAAAAAGATGTGAGGGGGGGTGACCCCCCCCGCCTCGTCCGGATTGGGCACCCCCCTTACCCCCCTCTTGAAAAAAAACTGGTGGGGGGGTTACTCCCCCAACCCCCCACCCCAAATGCGAGTAAACGGGCATGTACCGGAGCTGGTCTGCGGGCGTTTCGCCTGGAGCATCCGGCGTAAGCGTATCAATTCGCGGGGTTATCTGGAATGAGTAGCCGGCCGGGATCCGGCCATGAAGGAGGGGGGTATCCCCCCTCCCGCGTTCCTGCATGGGGGGGTGGTCACCCCCTTCCGGAAAAATAATGGCAGGGGGGATCGGGGGAGTGACCCCCTTTCCGCTCTACCCCGCTTGTGGCAAAGCCGCATCCCGGCGACCTTTGTACCAGAACAGCCCCGCCAGCGCAAGGAAGCAGAGGCCAATGACGGGGAGCCCGATCATGTAGTGGAGAAGCAGGAACAGTAATCCCTCTCCATCGGACTTCACCAGCTGGCCATCGATATACTGGGGCTGGGCCGGGGGGAGCAATCCCGCCGTCACCAGGCAGGGGGAGAGCACAAAGAACGTGAGGATCAGCGCATTCAGCGTGACAGCCAGGGCGATACCGGTCATCACCGGCGCCCACCTCCCCGCCCGTCTCTGCGACCAGAAGAAGAGGGCGGCGCAGGGAGGGAGGAGGACCGTCCCGTACGCGGCCAGGAGCGAGCACACCACCCCCGGGTGGTAGAGCGGGGGAGTCATATCGTGGATGACAAAGAATCCTTCGGCAACCGGTGCCACAACAATAACCGCGTACGCGACAACGAGGGGGATTCCCAGGTGCCACGAGGGGTTCTCCTCCCGCGTCCATACGAGAAACGCAATCCCGCCGCACAACGAAACGAGGCCAAGGGGTATGGTGCTCCACATCATGGATGACAGGATGATCGTCACGCCGGAGGGAGCCCCAAGGGCCCGCAGCACGCGGTCCGTAAGGGGAGCGATGGCGGGAAAGAAGAACAGGAGCGACATCGCCACCAGTGCAAGGGGTACACTCCAGGACCGCTTCATCGTATTAGCGTCTGGCGTTATACGGTCATATATAATCCGATGTGAATTTTAGGGGGTATGACCATACAACCCGGTCGCCGGGAACCGGTGATGAGCCGGTTGAACAAGAGGATGGACCGGTACGGCCGGTTACCGCTTTTTTTGGGAAGAACGCTTCGTAGCCTGCCCCGTCCCGGCTGCCTGCAGCCTGCCGTCCCGGTATTGCCTCCACTGCAACCAGGGCAGATACGGACGCGGTGCCGGCGACGTTCGGCAAAACGAACCGGCGTCTCTTCTCCTGCCTCCTCCTCGATCTCTGGCATATTTTTCTGATACCCCTTAAAAAATTTGTCCTCTCTCCCCCGATCCGGTTATAAAATTATATAATCCAGCATCATCCATCCCATAGTATGAGGAAAACGTCATCGTATCGTATTCTCCCCCTCCTTGCCGGATTGCTCATCGTCACCGTTCTGGGGATATCCCCCGGTGCGGCGATCCAGTTCCAGATCTATTCGAATCCATCCGGCGCCGAAGTCTCGGTTGACAATTTCTGGTTTGACCAGACACCGGCCACCATCCAGTATCCCGGCAGCGGCTGGCATACCATCAGTATCAGCAAGGAGGGGTACCAGACCTCCGTCCGCTCGGAATACTGTACCGGCGGGGACAACGATGTCTGCGTGGTGAATGTTGACCTCTCCCCCACCACGCCCTCGTACGGGTACCTCTCCCTCAGTACGGTCAGTGACGCCGCGGTCACGGTCGATGGTATCTTCCAGGGGTACGGCAGCATGGTCATCCCCCTCTACACCGGCAGCCATTCCCTGACCATCAAAAAGCCCGGGTATTACGACTATTCAGAGACATTCACCATCTATGACGGGCAGACTGCCAGCCGGGCACCCGGGCTGACGCCCTACCCCCAGCAGCCGCAGTACGGTTCGCTCCAGATCGATTCGGAACCTCCGGGTGCCTCCGTGTACCTTGACAATGTCTACAAGGGGATTGAACCTGCGACCGGGGCATTTTATATCACGGATCTCGCCCCCGGAACGTACACGCTGACCCTGAAGATGCCGGATTACCAGACCTGGACGCAGCAGGTCCAGGTGCAGGCCGGGATCGTGAACGACATCTGGCCAAAACTCGTGCCCGCCCCGGCAGGCTCCACACCCGATACCACCGGCCAGGTCTTTGCCTATTCGACGCCATCCGGTGCGAACGTGTACGTTGACAATATCTACAAGGGGATAACCCCGGTCACCTTAAGTGACATCCCTGCCGGGAGTCACACCATAACCTTCAGGATCATCGGGTACCAGGATTATTCAACGGTTGCCAGCATCAGCGGCGGGACCGTCATCAATGTCCCGGCAACGCTCACCCAGGGTGCGTCAGGAAATGTCCCCGCCGCATCGGCAGCAATGCCGGCGGCCACGAAGACCCCGATCAGTCCCCTCTCGGTGCTCGCGGCACTGGGTATCGGCAGCGTTGTTTTCCTTGCTGCCAAAAAAAGGTAATCTCTCTGTTTTTTCTCCGGGAGCAGCGTATCAGTTCTGATCTCTCGCTTTCCGCGTTGCGGAAGCTCTCTTCTTCCCTTTCTTATCCCCGACTCCCTTCACTTCGCACGGAACACACCGCTCCAGCTTCTCGTCCACGATCCGGTAGGCGTTGGCGAGCACGGACGAGTTGGAGATCATGCCCGAGAGCAGGATCACCTCGAGGATCTCCTCGCGGGTGGCCCCCATCCTGAGCGCCGCCGTCATGTGGTAACTGGTGCAGTGCGGGCATTTTAAGGCCGCACCCACGGCCATGCTGATCAGCTCCACGTACTTCGGGTCGAGCGGGCTCGTCTCCGCCACGGTGCCCTTGTACAGGAGGTGGGAGATGAGCACCTCGGGCCGTTCGCCCATCCGCTTGAAGATCAGGGGCACCTTCCCGTACTCTTCCCCGATGGCCTTCATCCACTCTTCCGCGGTCACGTCGGCTCCCTGCTCGACGATCCGCGCCAGTTTCTCTTCGAACGTAACTTTCGACGATCTGCCCATGGTCTTCCTCCTTATACCACCGTGTTTGTCTCCGAGAACGGGAGCACCCTGACAAGGATATAGTCCCGCATCCGCGAGGGCTGGACTTCCGCAATCTCCCCGAGCAGGACCCCGTCCTCGACCTCGATCTGTTTTACCCGTTCCGCAAAGGTGTCGTACGGCAGCTTCACCCGGAGCCCGGCCATCTGGACGGTCAGGGGCGTGGGAGAGGTCACCTCGAGGATCTCGGGGATCCTCTCTTTGATGAGCCCCATCAGCCGGGCCGGCGCCACCGAGAGCGGGTCTTTTGCAATCTCCTCCCGCCTCTTCTCGAGCACCCGTGTGATCTCCGCAATGATCTCGTCCAGTTTCGAGAGCTCGTCGGCCTCCTTGGTCCGGCGCATGAACCGGCCCACGTTCCCCACGTAGCCGTCCACCGGCGGGTCCGTGATCCGTTTCAGGGCCCCGATGTCCGGGCCGCCGCAGAGCACGAGGGGGACCTCGATCCCGCGCCGGAAGACCGGCATCTTGTGCTCGATGCAGTGCTCGAAGTTGCCAAGCAGGAAGACCGCGATGTCGTGCTCGTTGATCACGTCCCGCTCCTCGTCGTTCATCCCCGCGATCCGCTTCCCCGGGCCCCGGGCCAGGCTGACCATGTTGCTCTTGGCCCCGAGGCGCCGGACGTACTCCGCGATGTCGCAGGAGGGGTGGGGCAGGTGGTGGATCTCGAGGCTCATGCTGACCACCGCGATCTCGGTCCCCACGAGCGGCGAGTCGGTCACCTCGCCGAAGAGCGGCCGCGAGATCCGGCGGATCAGCTCGATGTCCTCTTTGGGCACGAAGCACTGGAGCACGACCTCCTGCGCGAGCACGTGCTTCTGGACCACGTAGCCCCCGAGGTCCTCGATCAAGTCCACCACGATGTCGTGCTGGAAGATCCCGCCCTTGTAGGTGACGGGGACGAGCGTCATGGCGGCACCTCGCCCATCTTTTTGAACATCTCCGCCACCAGCGCCCCGATGTCCTCGGCCAAAGTGTTCTCGCTTGCGACAAAGGTGAGTTTGTCCTTAGAGAAGACCTCGCTCCGGAGCCGGAAGCCCTCCGGAGCAATGCACCGGAAGGCGTAGATGAGGTCCTTGTGCAGCGACGCGCTCGGGTCGCCGATCACGATCTGCTCGATCTCGGCCGGGGTGGCCGGAACACCGGTGAGGATGATGGTAAACCGGTCCGGCTGGTCGACGTGGTCCTTCCCGAACCGGTCCCAGAAGATCTTCAGCATCGGGGCCAGGTAGGTCTCGTCCGAAAGGGAAAGCGTCATCTTCCCCTCCAGCGGGTTGATGTTGGCGCAGTCCCCGACCCGGACAACGGTCGTGATCCGCTTTAAGGTGGCGACCGCGACAAAGACCGGGACTTTGGGGTCAATGTAGATGTGGAGCTTGTTGATCACTTTCAGCAGGTTGTGGTCGAGCAGGACGTCGTTGGCGATCTGCCGGTAGTACTCGGCTCCCTGCGGCTCGGGGCACTCCACCTCAAAGTACTCGACGGCTAACATCTCACTGGTCCTTTATGAATCCCGATGCAAGGAGCGCTGATCCCACCGACCCGATGTACTGGGAGTGGTGCGGTACCACGATCTTGGTCTGGAGCAGTTCTCCCATGGCATGGACGAGCCCCTCGATGAGCGAGGTGCCGCCGACCATGATCACCGGTTCCTTGATGTCCACTTCCTGCAGCTGCTGCTCGAAGACCTGCTCGGCCACGCTGTGGCAGGCGGCGGCGGCCACGTCCTCCCGGGTGGACCCGGCGGCAAGCGCGTTGACGAGGCTCTGCGTACCGAAGACGATGCAGTAGCTGTTCATCGGTACGCGGCCGCCGAACCCCTTCATGGAGAGCGGGCCGAGCTCGGTGATGTCCACGCCGAGCCGTTTTGCGGTCATCTCCAAAAACCGGCCACTTGCCCCGGCGCAGATCCCGCCCATCGTGAAGACGCCGGGGATGCCGTCCATCACCGCGATGGCCTTGTTGTCCATGCCGCCGATGTCGATCACGGTGGCGGGGCCGTGCTGCCGGTCCGCGAGGTACACCGCCCCTTTCGAGTTGACGGTCAGCTCTTCCTGGATGAGGTCGGCGTTGAGATCCTTTCCCACCAGGAACCGGCCGTAGCCCGTGGTGCCGATCGCCTCGATCTCCTTCATCGTGATGCCGGCCTCGGCAAGGGCCGTGTCCACCACGGACCGGGCACTCTTCAGGACCTCGGTGGTGGGGGTCCAGCCGGTGCCGACAATCTTGTTGTCCTTCATGACCACGGCCTTCGTGGTGGAGGAGCCCGAGTCAACGCCGAGCGTGATCCCCTGCTGCTCCTCGCGGGCAAGGAGGGCACGGCGGCGGGCGATGGTGGTCAGGGCCTCCATACGGGTGAGGAGCGTGCCGGCGGTGGTCCGTTCGGTGAAGGAGTAACTGACCACCGGGAGCTTCGAGTGCTCGTGGATGTAGCGCCGGAGCTCGTTCCTGACGATAGCGGCCTCGGCACACCGGAAACAGGTGGCGATGAAGACCGCGTCGGCCTCCACCTTGCCGTCGACAAGGGCCCGGGCCCGGGCAATGGCGAGCTTCAGGTCGGGGCTTTTTACGTCAAGCCCGAACGCATCGAAGTCCTTCCGGATGTCCTTGAGCGCGATGTCCGGGAAGAAGATCTCGCCGTTCACCTCGTGTGCCGCGGTATCGATCTCATGCTGCACCCCCGAATAGTCGGCCCCGCAGGAGAGCTGGGCGATCCGCACGGGCTGGGTCATCTGGCACCCCCGAGCTCGTCGAGGAACCGTTTGATCGCGGCCACGAACCGGACCCCTTCATCGGGATTCTTCGGGTAGTTCAGGTCCAGCTTCGGGATATCCTTCTGGCGCAGGAGGAACTTGATCAGTTCGTTCGTGCGGGCGCACCCCATACACCCGAACGCGAGGTCGGCGTCGTTGATGATGATCGCTGCCTCGGCCTCGCCGACCATCGGGCCGTAGAGCGCCATGCGGCCCCGGACCCCGGCCGGGACCTCGACGGCGGCCCACTTCAGCCCCTTTTTGGGCTCCTCGGGCGTGATCTGGAGGGGCGGGGATTCGAGGCCCGGTGTCTGGATACGTTCGCGGATGGCCACGGCGGACGAGAGCGGGGTGTGGCCGTGCCGTGCCACCAGGTCGGAGAGGATCAGGCTCGTTGCGGGGTAGATGAATACTTTTGCCATGGGTCAGGACTCCTGTGCATCGATCAGTTTTCTGAGGTCTGCGACATCCAGCGCCTCGTGGGCGAGCGGATCGGCCGGTGCGGGAACGGAGGCCGCATCGCGTTTCTTGAGTTCTTCGAGGCCGTGCGAGACGTAGGGGATGACGGTCATCTCGAACTCCATGCCGTGGTAGCCGGGCCGTGCGCCGCCGAGGTTGGCCCGGCAGCGCCGGGCATCGCCCGGGGGAAAGCCCCGGTCCTTGACAAAGATATGGTCCGGGTCCATGTTCCGGAGTTCCTCCACGATCCGGTCCACCTCGTCCGGCTTCCCGCTCACGACAAGGCCGAAACAGGTCTCCTTGATCATGGCCCCCTGCGAGATCTCGTAGCCCCGGATCGCGAGATCCGCCGGCATGACATCGAACGACTCCACCACCACGTACTTGGTCACGGTTCCCACGTGGACCGGCCGGTATTCCGTCACGGCCGCACCTCCCTGATATACACCATCTCCCGCTCCTTCACTTTTTTGAGTTTCTGGGTATCGATCACGCGCCCGATGATATTCGTCCCCTCGAACGGCTCCGATGTGGGCCCGAACTCTCTGTTGGCCGACATCCGGACCCCCACGAGGCCGGTGCCCTTCCGCGAGTCGTTCGTGATCGCGAGGGCCGCGGCCGGGGCCTCGTCCACCGGCGGGTTCTCGGGCGTGATCTTCGTCCCGGGCTCGATCGCCGGCTTGAAGAGCACCACGTCGTCGAACTTGAAAAAGACCGGCATCATGCCGCAGTCGTGTTCGTCCAGGCCCGTGTACTTCCGGAAGACCTCGCAGCTCATCGGTGCCGCCCTATCGTCGAGCACGATGTCGATCACCTTCTCCACCGGGGCCGTGGTCACGGTCACGGCCTTCTCATTCAGGACATCGAGGGTATTTCCCGGCTCCTGCGAGATGACGATCCGGGTCTCTCCCTCCCTGTCCGTCTTCAGGGCGATCCCGGCCGCCGCCGCGGTCGCCTGCGCCTCGGCAAGCGGCCGGCCCAGAAGGTCGATCCGCTGCGGGGTCACCGAGACCGCGAGGAGATCGTTCTCCTGCGCCAGCCTGACCAGTTCGATCCCGTGGACCACCTGCCCGGCCATGGTGTGTTCCATGCTGGCCGGTACATCGACCCGGTAGATCGCGATCCCGCCGGCCGACTTGCCGGAGATCCTCACCGTGACCGCCCCCTCTCGCCGGGGCCGCCGGACCTCGCGGTTCAGGGGGCCCGTGCCGGCCCGGCGCGTATCGAAGATGTGGGTGCTGGCCGCCCGCCCTACCGAGAACCTGCCGTCCTGCAGGGTGAGGAGCATGTGCTCCACGCCTGCTGCGGCCGCAGTATCGATCCTTCCCCCTCCGTAGCCCTGCGCCACGATCTCGAGCCGGGTCACGATCTGCATCCCGTCCTCGAGCACGAGACCCGGGTCTTTCGTGGTGAACGACCGGCTCGTGTCCGCCCAGCTGACCACCGGCTCGATCCCGGTGATACGGTCGCCGGTGGCGAACCGGTCGAGCATGCCCTTTCCGCTGACGACCCTGCCAATCACCCCGCCGCTGTCATCGGCGCCGTGGTCTGCCGCGTGCCGGGTCCTGGCCAGGATCAGGTACGACCGGGCCGGGTCGTACCCGCCGCAGCCGAGGATCACGTCGCCCCGCTCGTACACCCGGGGCTTCCGGGAGGGTTTGATGGACGTGGGGAAGGGGCCGAAGGCCGCGGCGTAGCGGTCGGCCCAGTGGAGGGTAAGCCGCCCGGTGATATCCGGGGCGGAAAAAACACTGCTGCCCTCCTGCCCGGCCACCTCGACCGTGATCTCACCGGCGGTCGTGGCGATCGCGAGGTTTGCCGTCTGCATCTGTTCCTGCGTTGCCGGCCGGATGATCCCGACGGCGCAGTCCGGGGGATGGCCTGCGAGCACGGACGAAAGCGTGCTGCCCCCGGGCAGTTCCATCTTCCTGCCGTCGAGGTGGATCGCGATCATGGGAGCCTCAGGCCGCAGGCTGGCCCATGACCTTCCGCTCCTCCTCGGTGAGCATGGCAAGGATCTCGGCGGTCCTGCCGATCTCGATGATCTTGCCGCCCCGCATCAGGGCGAGCCGGTCGCAGATGTCCCGCACGAAGTCCATGTCGTGGGAGACCACGATGAAGGTCTCGTCCATCTCCTCGCGGGAGTGCATGATCGAGTGCTTCACGTCGATCTTGGTGATGGGATCCATGGTCCCGGTCGGCTCGTCGAGGATCACGATCCGGGGCTCCCGGATCAGGACCTGGGCGAGCGCAACGCGGTGACGCTCCCCTTCCGAGAGCTGGCCGGGCATGCGGTTCAGGATCTCCGCGCTCTTGGTATCGGAGAACCCCGCCATCTTCAGGGTGACGAGCGCCTTCCTCATGGCCAGCTCCTTGGGGAACTCGAGGCCGATCGCGTCGGTGAGGTTGTCGAGCACGGTCCGGTGGGGGAAGAGGTCGTATTCCTGGTGGAGGAGCCCGATGTAGCCCGTGGCCCGGCCCCGCTGGTCGATCCCCGGCTTGGTCATGTCCACCCACTCGTCGCCGATGTGGACGTTGATCTCCCCGCTGGTCGGCTCGATCAGGCCGGCGATGATCCCCGAGAGCGTGGTCTTTCCGGCCCCGCTCTTGCCGATGATACCGAAGATCTCCTTGGTGTAGACCTCGAACGAGACCCCGTTCACGGCCTTGACCACCCCGCGGTCGACCGAGATGTACCGCTTCATCAGGTCGCGGGCCTCCACGATCTTCTCCCCGAGCTCGGTCTCCCCGAACTGCTCGGTGTCGTCGCATCCCTTCATGAACTCCGCGATGACGTCCTTAGGTGCCCCGATCTTCTGGATCTTCCCCTCGACGAGCAGGATCGCACGGTTGGCCACGTCCTCGATCACCTGCGAGAAGTGCGAAGTGACCACGATGCCCATGTTGTTGGCCTTCGCGGCATCGATCAGCATCGAGTGGACGATCCTGGCGGTGCCCGGATCGAGCGTTCCCGTCGGCTCGTCGGCAAAGAGCATGAAGGGTTCTTTGGCGAGCTGCCGGGCCAGGACGACCCGCTGCTTTTCCCCGCCCGAGAGGTCGCGGGCGATGTGCATCATCCGGTGGGAGAGCCTCACCTGGTCGATCAGGTCCGCCGCCCGGCCTACCGCCTTCTCAGGAGGGTAGCCGATGTCGTCGAGCGCGTGCAGGACGTTCTCGATCACCCGGTCGTCCCCGTACAGGGCGAACGTCCGCTGGAACATGATGGCGGTCCGGCGCATCAGCCGGCGCCGCATCTCCTCGTCCCTCTCGTTCCAGAGGTCCACGTCGAGCTTTGCAAGGGAGGCGCCGCAGTGGGGGCAGGGCTTCCCCGCAGCGCTGCCGACATCCATGAAGTCGCACGTCCCGCAGGCAGCGACATGGTACACGATCTTCCCGCTGGTCGGGGGCTGCTCGACGCCGCGGATGAGGTGCATCAGGACCGTCTTTCCGGCCCCGCTCCTGCCGATGATGCCGAGGATCTCCCCCTCGCCAATCTCAAAGGAGATGTTATTGAGTACCCTCTCGCCGTCAAAATCCATGCAGAGGTTGTCGACCGTGATCAGTGGGGCCTTCATAGAACTACCTTTGTACCTAATGTGACAGAGGTGGCATATTACCTTTTATATGATACACCGCAGTCGTCACGATCGCAAATTTTCCCGGACCCGAGAAGCCCCTCCACGATCGGCACGATCTCCCTGACGTTTCCCACCACGTGGTCGGCGGCCTTGTGGAGTTCCGCGGGCCGCTCGCCCGGCTGCTGGAGGGTGAGGACGCCGACATCTGCGCTCCGGAGGGCCAGCAGATCATTGATCCCGTCCCCCACCATCACCACCCGGTCGTACTCCTGCCGGAGGTCGCTGACGATCTGCGCCTTGACCGTGGGGGTAGCCACACCGTACACCCGGTCGCGGGGGATGCCGAGGTGGTCGGCCATCATCTCGAGCTTCGTGACCCGGTCCCCCGAGGCAATGAACGTGGGAACGCCCATCCGGTGCAGGGTGGTGATGGTCTCCCGCGCCCCATCGAACGGCCATCCCCCTGCCGTGAGGGTGAACTCGACAGCCCGGTATTTCATGTTGATGATCGCCCCGCTGTTGAGGGTGACCATGGTCTCGTCCTTGCAGACCGACCAGACATTCCGGATGCATTCCTGGAGGTCGCCGGCCTGCGCCCGGGTATCCGTGTACAGGACATCCCCGATATCCTCTGCCGTGACGATCTTCCGGGTGCAGCTGATCCCAAAGCCGATGTTCTTCTTTACCAGGTAGTCCGACAGGAGCATCCCCCTGTCGGCCGCCATGAGATCCTTGGAGTGGACCGGGAGCACGATCAGCACCCGGTCCTGCGAGCTGAACGTGAGCGTGGTGGTCTCGACCCCCGGGAGGAGCCGGTGGTTGCAGATATCCCGTGCAACCCGGTAGGTATTCAGCAGCGTTCCGGCACTGTCAAAGACCACGGCAACCGACACGACATCACCCGGCAATAACTCTTTGTAGTTCCCTGATGCATGGGATATCAGGGAACCTGATGATCGTACCTGAAACGGCAGAGAAGATAAAGAGCATGGAGATCCGGGGCGCCGGCCGGATCGCCCGGGCCGCGGCCATTGCCCTCCGGGACCATGCCCGGACCCTGCAGGCCGCAGACCATGCCCGCTTCTGCCGTGAGATGGAAGAAGCCGCCGCCCTCCTCGTCGCGACCCGGCCCACCGCGGTCTCGCTCCCGAACGCGGTCCACTTCGTGATGGCCGGCCTTGCCGGGACCCGTACGCCCGGCGAAGCACGGGACGGGGTGGTCGGTCGTGCCGAAGAGTTCATCCAGTCATCGCAGCACGCCGTCGGGAAGATCGCGGAATTCGGGGCCCGCCATATCCGTGACGGGGACGTGATCCTTACGCACTGCAACTCGGAGGTGGCGCTCGGCTGCATGATCGAGGCCCGCCGGCAGGGCAAGGAGATCGAGGTTTTTGCAACGGAAGTCCGGCCCCGGAACCAGGGCCATATCACGATCCGGACGCTGAACGATGCCGGCATAAAGACGAACTTCATCGTCGACTCCGCGGTCCGGTCCTTCATCCACGATGTCGACCTGGTCATCGTGGGGGCGGACGCGGTGACGGTGAACGGGGCGGTGGTGAACAAGATCGGGACCTCTCAGGTGGCCCACACGGCAGCCGAGGCCCGCGTGAACGTGATCGTGGCGGCCGAGACCTACAAGTTCGCGCCCCGGACCGTTGTCGGGGAACTGATCCGGATCGAGGAACGCCCGCCCGGCGAGGTGCTGGCAGACGAGATCGCAAAGACCCTGCCGCATGTCACGGTCCGTAACCCGGCATTCGATGTGACGCCGGCGGAGTACATCGATCTCATTGTCACGGAACAGGGCGCAATCCCGCCGCAGATGGCCTACGTGATCATCCGCGAGTACCTGGGCTGGGACATCGGCGAGTTCCACAAGGTCTTCGATATGCGCACCGGGAACGGGGAATGACCCCCCGGCCGGGTATCGTCCCCCCGGATTCCGATGGATTTATTGAACGGAACAGCGCCTTGAGCTGTAGGCAGGTCCGGCAGCCCTGATTCACGGGCAAGCCGGCCACGCATCCAGAGGACCAGTATGGAGATTCCGTTTTCCAAGCTGCACGGGAATGGCAACGATTTCATCGTGATCGACGAATTCCGGCATACCGTTATTCCGGATGACATGAAGGCACAGTTTGCCGCGCTCTACTGCGACCGCCGCTTCGGTATCGGGGCCGACGGGGTGATCTTCCTCCTTCCCTCAGAGAAGTCATCGATCCGGATGCGCATTCTCCAGCCGGACGAGAGCGAGGCCGAGATGTGCGGCAACGGCATCCGGTGCCTTGCCAAGTTCGCGGCCGATGCCGGGTACGTGAAGGAGTCCTGCACGGTCGAGACGCTCGCGGGTGAGATTGGCGTCTCGATGGAGTACAAAGAAGACCAGTTCACGGCAGCGATTGCCATGACCCGCCCGGCCTTTGTCCGGAAGGAGATCCCGGCAACCGGGAAAGGCGAGTACCGCGAACGTATCGGGTCGTACGAGGTCCACGCGGTCAATACCGGTGTGCCGCATGCGGTGATTGTTGTAGACGATGTGGATGCGGTTGATATCGGGAAGGAAGCTCCGGCAATCCGTCACCACAAAACCTTCCCGAAAGGAACGAACGTGAACTTTGTTGAGAAGTGTGGTAAGAACAGCATCCGGGTCCGTACCTTCGAGCGCGGTGTCGAGGGGGAGACCCTCTCCTGCGGCACCGGTGCCACGGCTGCGGCTGCGGTCCTCCACCACCTCGGTCTCGTGGGCGATGTCGTGGACGTGGAGACCCGTGGCGGGCCGCTGGTCATCACCTTAAAGGACGGGGGCGCCACCATGGAGGGCCCCGCGGTCACGGTCTATAACGGCGCCATCACGTACTGACCTGTGGCCCCCGGGGGCCACACCCTCTTTTGACCGCAGTGCCGGATGCAGAGGTTCAGCAGGGAAAAGGGGGCCGGCTCGTGCCCGGCAGGATCACCCGGAATTCTGCCCAGACCGGCCCGTTTACGGTGATGTTGCCGATCGCGTACTGATGTCCCGGGAGATGCTGAGGAACTCCTTCACGTTCCCCGCAGCGTCCCTGACGATCCGGGTGGTGGACTCAAAGAGGAGGTAGTGCCCGTCCCGGTGCCGGAACCGGAAGGTGGACGTGACGGTCCCTTCCCCGCTGTCGCGAATACGGGCGATATCCGTAAGGACACGGGGGAGGTCATCGGGATGGATCATCCCGAGCACGTGCTTTCCCAGCACCTCCGCTTCCGCGTACCCGAGGAGCGTGGTTATTGAGGGGGAGGTATAGGTGCAGACGCAGTCCGGGGTGAGCCGGTGGATGATGTCCACGCAGTGTCCGGCAATGAACCGGCTGGCCTGTTCGTTCTGCTGCCGTTCCTGTTCGGCCGCAATACGCCGTGTGATATCCCTGGAGACGCCCAGCACCGAGGCAACCTCTCCTGTCTCCCCGGGGATAGGCACCAGAGCGTGGTCGTACCACCGGACCCCGCCCCGCATGTTCATCGGCCCCTCGTTCCGGAGCGGCTGGCCCGTGGCAAAGACGTGCTGGAGGGCCCCGAACTGGCGGCGGGAGACATCCTCCGGGAAGTTGGCGTCGCGGGGCCGGCCGATGATCTCACGCGCCGGTCTCCCGAGGAAATCCGCTGCCGTCTGGTTGACATAGAGCACCTGATCGTCCCGGTCGATCAGGAAGATGATGTCCTGCGAGACCTCGGCGAGGGACCGGTACCGGGCCTCGTTCTCGCACAGGGCTGCCTCGATCCGGTTGCGTTCGGTAATGTCCCGTACAAAGCAGAACACATACTCCTCCTCCCCCCTGGTGACATAGACCGAGCTGATCTCCACGTCGAGGATTACCCCGTCCTTGCGCCGGTGCCGGGTCCGGAAGAACTGTTTCTTGTTCTTCCGCAGGTCCGCAATGGACTCTTCCCACCTTGCCGGGGTGAAGTCCGGGTCCAGAGTAAAGACCTTCATGGTGTAGAGTTCCTCACGCGAATACCCGGTGATCCGGCACGCCGCATCGTTGACATACAGGAAGTCCGCCTGCATGTCCATCCAGAAGATCTCGTCGTACGCGCTGTCGATCGAGATCTTCATGAGCCGGAGCTGCTCTTCTGCCTTCCTGCGTGCGGTGATGTCACGGATGATGGCGAGAGCCACCAGCTGCCCCTTGAAATCGAAGAGGTGTGCGCTGATCTCAACCGGTATTTCCCTGTGGTCTTTGGACACCAGGGCCGCCTCGAATGTGGCGTGGCCGTCCGCAAGGAGTCGCCGGGCACACTCTTCAGTGTACGGCAAGGATTCGCGGGCAACCAGATCCTCTGGTGTTTTTTTGAGCAGTTCTTCGCGGGTATACTGCAGCTTCCGGCAGGTTACGTCGTTCACCTCGATGTAGTGCCCGTGCAGCCGGTCTTCGCCGAGCAGGTTGAGCGTCATCATGTCGTCGGCGCTGTTGAAGAGGATGCGGAACTTCTCCTCGCTCTCCCGCAGGGCCCGGTCCGCCCGCTGCCGCTCCGTGATGTCGAGTGCCGTGAAGGTGATCCCGGCCTCCGGGTGATCGGGATCGAGAAGCGTGGAACTGAGCAGCACACCGATGATCGTGCCATCCTTCCGGAGCCAGAATGTTTCGACGGAACCGGTGCCGGTCCGGTCCATCTCCCGGTACTTGACCACCCCGACCCGGTCGTACTCCTCCTGCGTCGGGTAGATCATCCGCACGGATTTCCCGACCAGTTCGTCTTCGGTATAACCGGTCATCTGGCAGACCCGGTCGTTCACCTCCAGGAACGTGCGGTCGACGACCAGGCCGATCCCGATCGGGGCTACGCGGATGATGCTGCGCAGGCGCCCCTCGCTCTCCCGGAGGAGCCGCTCCCCCTGCTTCTGCAGTGTGATGTCGTCGAAAAGGATCGAGACCCCTTTCTGGCCATTGTTGAATACCGTCGGGGCCACCCGGCACGCGAAGATCTTCTTCCGTACGGGAACGGCGATTTCGCCCCGGAACTCCGTGCCGGAAAGGCCGCTTGAGATCCATTCGAGGATCGTGGGAAAGGTGTCATCGAAGTACACCGCGACCCGCGAGAACTCGATATTCTTCCCCGTCAGGTCCTTCTCGGTGGCCCCGATGAGCCCTATGAACGGCTGGTTCAGGTAGATGATGCGGAGGCCGGCGTCCAGCTGCATGACGAGTTCGGAGGAGATGGAGAGTACCGAGGAGACCGGCAGCCGGCGGGAGAGGGTGTAGATCTTGGCCATGCCGAAATGGCGCATCTCCACCTGGCCGGTGACCAGGAGGTTGTCGAGGTACCTCCCGGCAGTGTTCCGGTTGATGCCGCCGTGTTTCACGATCTCCGTGATACTGAGGCCCTGAGGGTTCTGCTGGAGAAGATCGATTATCCGCGTGGTGATCTCCCTTCTCAATGCCATAGGTCAGGAACTATTCGCCTCAAGAGATATAATATTTTCAGGGAATGGCGGTGCTGTCGCAGGTTTACCGGATACCGATCCCGTCTTCCACGATCCCGTAGTCGAAGGACGCGCCCTCGGGACGGGAGCGGTGCTTGACGAGCCGCGCCCGCCGGATGCCGGGGAGATCGGTCTTTTCGAGCCGGACGATTACCTTGGAGAGATGCTCGAGCGCCGTGCCCCCGAGCCCGGCATAGGTGTTCCGGACCGTGTCCATGTATACCTGGTTGGTGATGATCACCGGAATCTCGTAACGCTTCGCGTACCCGAGGAGGTGGAGCATCTGCCGGGTGAGGGCCTGCATGGCATCGCGCCCTTTTTCAAGGTCGGTGCGGTACAGTGCGGTGGCGGAGTCCATGATGAGGAGGCCCGGCGCATGGGCCTTTAAGACCTTCTCGGCTTCGAGGATCATCGATCCCTGATGCTCGAAGTCGACCGGTTCGAAGAGGAAGAAACGGTCGGCGATCTTCTCGGCATCCGACCCGGCAATCTGCCGGAACCGCTCGATGGAGAAGCCCTCGGAATCGATGTATACCACGGCCCGGCCGGCCCGCAGGCAGGCAACGGCCGCGATCGTGCAGAACGTACTCTTGCCGCTCGCCGGTTCGCCGTAGAACTGGGTGATCGTGCGCGGTTCCAGGCCGCCCCCGAGGAGGGTGTCGAGTGCCGCATTCCCGCTGGTCTGCTTCTCGATCTTCACCCGGTGCCCTCCATGTACCTCTGAAAAGTATCGTCGGGACGATGTGATAAGGGTTCCGGCCCGGGTCCTCCATTACGTTCGGAAAACCCTTTCATCGATCTCCGGCCAATATCTCCATCACAGGAAACGGTCTCCATGAATGCACTCACCCGGTCAGCAGTCCCGCATCGGAACCGGGCGTCTCATGACCCGCTCCGCCTCGCCTCCCGACCGGGATTTCCCTGCGGGAAGATGGCAAAGCCGGACTGTGATATCATCAGGGTAGCTGTAGCGTTCGTTCTCATGATCGCCCTCATCCCCCCGGCGATGGCCTCCGCCTTTCCCGGGCCCGGTGAGCCGGCGGTCGAGGGGGATAACGCGGGTTCCGGTGCTGCAGCGGGCCCGGCGATCGCGCCCGGGGTAACCGGCCCCTCAGTATATCCGTCCATTACCTCAAACGAAAGCACCGGGACGCTCTCCCGCCACGTTACGTTCCCGTTCCAGAAGACCACTATCGCGATCACGGCGAGGGTCAACGCCTCCGTCTATTACGGGGCGAAGAACGGCGACAAGTTCGCAACCGTTCCCGAAGGTATGACGCCTTCGGATGCGGCTCCCGCGTATTACCGGGCATTCATCGAGGATCCCCGCCAGGAGGAGATGTACCGCGACCTGCTCGAAACGTTCCGGGCCGTGCGGCAGGAGCATGGGTTGACGGATGACGAGTACCTGGAGCTGCTCACGGTCTTCGTCCAGAGCCTCCCCTACGATACGTTCCCGGGGACCCGTCCCGACACGCCGGCCCGGTTCCCGGCCGAGACGCTCATCGATGGCAAGGGCGACTGCGATGATAAGAGCCTCCTCCTTGCAGGGCTCCTGGCGCGGGAAGGGTACGATACGGCCCTCCTCCTCTATCTTCCGGAGCACCACATGGCTGTTGGCGTGAAGGATCCCGGCGCCCGGTACGGGGATGCCGGCTACCTGTACGTCGAGACCACCGGCCTCTCGCTAGTCGGTGCCCTGCCATCGAACCTCTCCCAGTCCCCCAAGTACGTCCCGGACGGGCAGTCGCCGCACCCGGTTCCGCTCCAGAGCACTCCGCTGGTCATAAGGGAAGGGAACGGGAGCCGTGCCTACTCCCGTGGCAATGAGACGGCCTTCATCGCTGAGCAGAAACGGACGGTCGATGCCGATATCGCCCTCCTCCGGCACCAGCTCGATGCGTTCCCGGGGGACGATCCCATCCGTTACCGGCGGCTCATGGAGGATTATTATGTGTATACCGGTATCCACAATACTCTGGTGACGAGGTCGTTCGACCGGGCAGGGGAATACCAGTACCTGGTCCACCTCGCCCCGGTATATCTTTGTGCGGAGCCCTCAGGCAACCGCACGGCCGGGCAGCTGGCGCTCCCCCTCCCCGGCCCCGACGGTGCCGCAACCCTGGGATCCTGCCTGCCGCTAACTCTCCACCGGCCCGGTCAGTACGGCCGCACGGATGGGTCCCCCGTCACCGGAGGCTGAGTTCCTGCAGTGCATGGTGCCGATGCCGGTCCGTTTCATGATGGCAGCCATATCGTCGGAGAGGACGTACCGGGAGAATTTCCCCTCCCTGCTGACCCGTACGGCGCCATCGGAGGCCAGCCGTTTCATGTGCCAGGTGACGGTCGGCCCGGAGACGCCCAGGATCTGCCCGAGCTCTGCCCGGGAGAGGCCGGGCGTTGCGGCCAGCGTGCGGAGGATCTTCTGGGCAGCCTCCGACCGGAAGCAGGAAACCATCGTCAGTTCGGAGCGGCTGAACGTGCCGGAGTTCTCGAAACACCCGTTTGTCCCGTGGGTTTTAACGAGGACGATCTTTCCGGTGGCCCTCAAAAGGGCGATGTGGTATGCAAGGGCTCCGCGGGAGGTCCCGGTCTCGCCGGCCAGTTCGCCGGGACTGATCCCCGGCCGTTCGCGGATGCTGCGGTAAATGGCCATCCTGACCGCGTTATTCAGGACATTGCCCCGCACGATCCGCCGGAAGCCCAGGAACGAGAGGAGCTTGAGGGCAAAGAGGATCTCGGCCGGGACGAGCAGGAGGGGGGAGATGGCAAGGGCCATGACAATCGCCATCTCGCGGGGCGTTAAGTCCCCGAAGGAGAGCGTAACGATATCCCCGGCCGCGGTCCCGACGGCCCCGAATCCCGGTTCGACCGTATACTCCTGCGGGAATGCACCGGCCGGTACGGCCAGCAGTGCGAGCAGGATACCGGATACGAGGATGAGAGACCACGGACGGGCCATAATACCATTACATTTTTTTTATTTATTCATCAGCATTGTGGTCGCCTGTTCCGGCCCTGACCCACGAGAGGTTCTCAAGGCTCCCGTAAGATACATTCCTGTTGCTGTGGATCAGGAACTTCCAGAGTCCCGGGGTCAGGTTCTCCGGGGTGCTGATCTTCAGGTCTATCCTCCCGTTGATGATACCGTCGGAATCATCGTAATACGGTCCGAGGGTCCTGTCGGGCGCGATGATCGTTGCGGAGAGCGGGTCGGCGGTATCGCCGCTGTAGAGGGAGACCACGATATACCGGGTGCCGGGTGATACGTATTTTGAGAAGATCGCGGTCCTGAAACCTTCCTGCGTCTCGTTACGATCCGGATGAAGACCGGCAACTGCCCGCTGCCCGCCGTCATGCAGGGGATTCTCGCCGGCACGCGGCAGGTACGTCTGGTCATGAAGAGGATACGTCATGAATGCGGGCACCAGCACGAGCAGCGCCCCGGCGCAGAGCAGCACGGCGATCCAGAACCCCTTCATAATCACAGCTGATCGCGGGGATCATATCAGGATTCCTCTTTTATCCCGAACGGATCCGGTGACATGTAGAGTGTCTGCTCATAAATCGTTTAACTACCCCCCCCGATGATCCTGATGAAAACGCACCGCCGCATGGCGCCTGCGTCCACCGTAGAGATGAAATCATGATCCAGAAAAACAACCTCCTCTTCCTGCTCGGGGGACTGGGCGCCGGGCTCATCGTTGCCCTGCTGCTCGCGGCCGTACCGGCAGTTCCGCATGCGTCCTTGGGAACGGTCAACGCACCATCCGGACCTGCGGTTGTGATCGCGCCATCCCCGGGAGAGATCCGGCAGTTCTCCACGGAAGCCGATGCAGAAGCATTCCTGAAAGCCCGGATCTCCCCCGGGGAACTCCAGGTCCTCCCGGAAAATGCCAGCGGATCTGCGGCGTTCCAGCACCTGCTCGCAAACGGTACCCGCCGGTGGAGTTATGCCGTTGATACGTCCACCTTCAAACCGGATGAGTACCTTGTCGTGGCTTCGGCGATCACCCAGGATGCAACGGGAACGGCGCTTTTTAATGTCCTCGATCCATTATCGGCAACCGGGAGTACGTACGAGACGCCGCCGGCTCCGCTCCCCCAGCCGGGCCGTGACGGGTATTTCATCGCCGTGAACCCGGTCCGGGACCGCTACATCGGCGACCGGTTCACGATCAGCGGGTACACGAACCTGCCCAAAGGCGCCGAGATCCTTGTCGAGGTCTATTCCTCGTCGTTCAAGCCCACCCAGAAGAGCCAGAGCGGGGAGTTCAGCGGTTCGACCGGCACCATCAGTACTTCCGGAGAGTCCTCGTTCTCCGCGTCCCCCTCGTCCGCGACATCACCTGCCGTCCAGGGATCGGCCTGGTCCGGAACCAATGTCCAGGTCCGGGGAGTTGAAGAGGCCGACATCATCAAGACTGACGGGACGTATATCTACGCCATCACGGGCAATACGCTTGCGATCGTGCAGGCCAGTCCCCCGGAATCCGCACGCGTTCTTGCCTCACGGCAGTTCTCGGGAACACCACAGTATCTCTACCAGTACGGGAACCGGCTCGTCCTCATCACGGAAACGGAGGAGCCGGAGGAGTACTGGGACTGCGGCACGGGGCCCTGCAGGAATTACCCGCTTACCCCGGTCCGGACCGGCATCTTCATCTTCTCGGTGGAGGATCCGGCCAACCCCTCCCTTGTCCGCGAGATAAAGATGGACGGCCGCTACGAGGACTCCCGGATGATTGGGCCGGTACTGTACTCCCTCTCCACCGGGACGGTGGACCCGTATGCCGGTGCCATCACGTTCCCGGAGATAGATGACAGCGCTGCGGGAACTGCCACGCCCCGGGTTTACTACTTCAATGCCACCGATAACGAATATGCCCTGACCACCATCGGGTCCGTTGATGTCTCGGCCAATGAACCGGTGCGGGCAAAGACCTTCCTCATCGGGTCTGCAGGTACCGTCTACGTCTCGCCCGCACGGCTGTACATTGCGGTCCCGGAGATCGTGAACTTCCGTTCCGGGAAGACCGGGGGGATGACCTCCATCTACGCATTTTCCCTTGATGACGGGGAGTTCTCGTATGCTGCCCGGGGAACGGTCGAAGGGACGCTCCTCAACCAGTTCTCCCTGGACGAGTACGGGGGGTACCTCCGGGTTGCCACCACCCAGCAGGGATGGACCCGCGGCCAGAGCGCCCGGTCCAGCACGGTCTCGGTACTGAACCGGCAGCTCGATACGGTGGGCACTCTTGCCGGTCTTGCCCCCGGTGAAACGATCTACGCTGCACGGTTCATGGGAGACCGGTTGTACCTGGTAACGTTCCGGGAGACCGATCCGCTCTTCGTGATCGATCTCTCAAACCCCGGCCACCTCAAGGTTCTCGGGGAGCTCCACATCCCCGGGTTCTCGCAGTACCTGCATCCCTACGATGCCACCCACCTGATCGGCATCGGGAAGGAGTCGACCTGGGGCGGCCTCAAGATCGCGCTCTTCGATGTCACCGATGTGCACAATCCTCACCTGGTCGATGAAGAGAAACTTGGCGGATACGGCAGCGACTCGGAAGTGCTCCGCGATCACCGGGCGTTCCTGTTCGACCGGGAGAAGAGCCTGCTCGTCCTCCCGGCCCGTATCGTCGAGCCTGCAGTGTCGCCACGGGCCGACGGGACGTCGGAATGGTCCGGTGCCTATGTTTTCAAAGTAAGCCCGGACCGTGGATTCAGCCTGAACGGTACCGTCGTCCACCACCGGGGATCGCGGGAGCCCGGTACCGATGTCAGGCGCTCGCTGTATATCGACAATGTCCTGTATACCATGTCGCCGGAGAAGATCGTGCTGAGCGATCTTGCCAACGCCACCCGGATGATCGGGGAAGTAAGGTTCAGGTAACGGAATACCTCCCTGCTCCCCGGGACCTGGTCCCGGCGCTACCTTTTTTCCAGGATATAACTGACCGTGCCCTCTTCTGCACCGGTTCCTGAGAGGGGGAGATCGGTCTTTTCAAACCCGGTCTTCTCAAGCACCCGGATGGATGCCCCGAGGTCCGGGTACGTGGCAGCGGCAATCCGCCGGATGCCCGGCAGCGAGAAGACGTGGGGGACCAGGTGACGGACAGCCTCGGTTGCATACCCCTGGTTCCGGAACTCATCGAGCACGGAATACCCGAGCATCACAGTGTCGGGAGCAAATTCCATGGGCAGGACTCCGCCGCATCCGACCAGAGTCCGTGATGCCGCGACCGGGTCAGCGCGGACCCAGTACCACGTTGAGAACCCCGATACACTGGTGTCGGCGCACATCCGGATGAAATCACGGAGTACATCCTCATCCATGAGCGGCGGGGGCCAGGCCGCGGGAATCTCCGCCCGGAGAAGCCGGGCCAGTTCTTTTTTGTTGCTAAGGTCGCTTTCAAGAATCTTAACGGTGGCCCCGATGAGTTCGAGACGCGGGGTCCTGATGCTCTCGGTCATGAGAACAACGTTATTGGGGGGACTGCACGCGTCCGGCGTTTACCCGTTCCCATGCCGCCTCTTCAACGAGCCGGAGCACGTCCCGGACCGGTACGCCGGCTTGTGCAGCAGCGGCCCGGGCCGGCTCGAACTCCGCCTTCAGCATGTACACCGAGCCGTGCATCCAGCCGAACTTCACCGGTAACTTGTGGCGCTTCCCGGCAAGTTCGATCTCCACCTCTCCGATGGTCCGGTCCGCGATGAAGCGGTGGACCGCCGGGATGCAGCGGATGCCCAGTGTCCCGAGTTCGCGGGCCATCAGCTCCGCGAGCTGAACGCTCGTTTCCGGCAGGCTGATCACCCGGATCAAAAATCCCGGCCTGCCCTTCTTCATGATGATGGGCGTGGCGCTCGAGTCCCGGGCGCCGGCCTCCATGAACCGGGCGATCGCGTGGGCGATCACCTCGCCGCTCACATCGTCTACGTTCGTTTCGAGGATATCGACCGTGTCCTGCGGGAGTTCACCCGGTGTCCCGGGGTCACCGGTCGTCTCCACCACCATGGCCCGGAGCACGTTGGGGGTATGGGCGGGGTCGCGGGTGCCGGCCCCGTACCCGATGGTTTTGATGGCGTATGGTGCCAGGGCCGTCTCATCGACCGCCTGCACGGCAAATTCCGCGAGGAGTGCGGCACCGGTTGGGGTGCAGAGCTCGCCCACGTGAAGGCCGGAGATCGTGGCGAGGTTCGTGTGCCGGAGGATTGCTGCCGTTGCCGGTGCCGGGATCGGGAAGGTGCCGTGGGAACCGGTGCCGGTCCCGTGGCCGAGCGTGACCGGCAGGATCCGGATACCATCGACTGCGAGCGTGTGGAGGGCGGTGCAGGCCCCGATGATATCCGCGATTGCGTCATCGGCCCCGACCTCGTGGAAATGCACGTGGGTGCCGTGCACCTCCTCCTCGGCCGCATTGATCCGCAAAAAAACCCTTCCCGCCATCGCGAGTGCCGGTGCCGGCACGTGGGGAGCGGCCTCTTCAATTCTCTTCAGCACCTCGTCAAGGGTCCGGTGGACCGACAGGGCATTCGTATCGATCTTCAGTGCCCGGATCCCGGCCCGGGTCACGCGGGAGATCGCCGGCTCGGCTACCACGGCCTTCATTGCCTTCACGACGATGTCCCTGTCCGCCCCGCAGTCCAGCAGGGCCGCAGTGATCATGTCGCCCGCCGCCCCGTGGAAGGGATCGAGTATGAGGAAACGCATTATCAGTACTTATAAATCCCTGCGTATATGACCTTTAAGGTAATGCCAGAAGTGCAATTAAGGGTGGATTCCGCGTACCCCGGCGACCAGGGCGGCGGAAAGGCCCGGCTGGATCCCGAAACGATGCTTGCCCTCAAGATCTCACCCGGCGATCTTGTTGCAATAGAAGGGAAGCGCCGGACCGTTGCCAAGGTCTGGCGGGCCCTTGTCGAGGACTGGAACCAGAAGAAGATCCGGATCGACAACTTCACCCGGATCAATGCCGGTGTCAGCATCAACGACACGGTCAGGGTTGCGAAGATCACGGACGAGATCGAGGCAAAACGGGTCGTGCTCGCCCCTCCTGAGGATCTCCCCAAGAAAGTCCCGATCGCGAACAACCCCCATGTGGTCAACGGCCTGATCGATTTCCCGGTTGTCAAGAACGATACTGTCCCGGTGATGCTGGGCCTGCCGTTCATCCAGCCCCAGATCGTGGGCTTCAAGGTGGTCGAGATCGAGCCCGAAGAAGCGGTCATCATCACCAAGAACACGTCCGTTGAGTTCTCGGACAAGCCCGCTGCGGGCTTCGAAGGGATCAAGCGCTTCAGTTACGAGGATATCGGGGGCTTAAAGGACGAGCTCCAGCGGCTCCGCGAGACGATCGAGCTCCCGCTCCGGCACCCGGAGCTCTTCCAGAAGCTCGGGATCGAACCTCCCAAGGGCGTGCTCCTGTACGGCCCGCCCGGCACGGGCAAGACCCTGATCGCAAAGGCGGTGGCAAGCGAGAGCGGTGCGCACTTCATCTCCATTGCCGGCCCCGAAGTGATCTCGAAATATTACGGGGAGAGCGAGCAGCGGCTCCGGGAGGTCTTCGAGGAGGCCCGCGAGAACGCACCCTCGATCATCTTCATTGACGAGCTCGATTCCATCGCCCCCCGGCGCGAGGAAGTGACCGGGGAAGTGGAGCGCCGGGTGGTGGCCCAGCTCCTGACCATGATGGACGGGCTTGAGGAACGCGGGCAGGTCGTCGTGATCGGCGCCACGAACCGGGTGGATGCGATCGATGCCGCCCTGCGCCGGCCCGGCCGGTTCGACCGGGAGATCGAGATCGGCGTCCCGGGCGAACCCGACCGGATCGAGATCATGAAGATCCATACCCGGGGCATGCCGCTCGCCGAGGACGTGAGCCTCGATGTCCTTGCCCAGCAGACCCACGGGTTTGTCGGGGCAGACCTTGCGGCCCTTGCCCGGGAAGCAGCGATCCGCGCCCTCCGGCGCTACCTTCCCGAGCTCTCCGAGCACCTCGATGCCGACGAGATCCCGGCCGAGCTCCTTGAAACCCTCAAGGTGTTCGCAAGCGATTTCCGGAGCGCCCAGCGCGATGTGGGCCCGAGCGCTATGCGCGAAGTGATGCTCGAGGTCTCGCATGTGGGCTGGCAGAACGTGGGCGGCCTCGATGCGGCCAAGACCGAAGTCCGCGAGGCGATCGAGCTCCCGCTCACCGACCGGCAGAAGTTCGAGGACCTCGGGATCGAGCCCCCGCGGGGCATCCTCCTGTACGGTCCGCCCGGCACGGGCAAGACCCTGATCGCAAAGGCCGTGGCAAGCGAGAGCGGCGCCAACTTCATCCCGGTCCGGGGGCCCCAGCTCCTCTCCAAGTGGGTGGGCGAGAGCGAGCGGGCGGTCCGCGAGGTCTTCAGGAAGGCCCGGCAGGTCTCCCCCTCGATCATCTTCTTTGACGAGATCGATGCCCTCGCACCCTCGCGGGGCACGAACAGCGATTCGCACGTGAGCGACAACGTGCTCAACCAGATCCTGACCGAGATGGACGGCCTTGAGGAACTCGGGGACGTGGTGATCATGGGCGCCACCAACCGGCCCGACATCGTTGACCCGGCGCTCCTGCGGGCCGGGCGGTTCGACCGGCTCGTGTACATCGGCGAGCCCGGGCCTGAAGACCGGAAGAAGATCATCGGTATCCACACCCGGCTCCTGCCTCTTGACGGCTCAACGCTCGACGAGGTTGTCCAGCTCACCGCGAAGTTCAGCGAGGATGCGCTGGGAGAACTGGTCGAGAAACTCGGAAAGGAGAAGGCGGTCTCGGTTGAGGATGTGAAGGCAGCGCTCACTCCGGTAAAAGAGGACAGCGTCGGGCTCGCGCCCGGCGCAAGGCGGCGGCGCTTCGTGGAGATGCTTGCCGAGAAGAAACTGACGTTTGCCGACCCGGCCCGCGAGAAGCTGGCTGCCGATCTTGCCGGCATCACGGAAGGCTTCGTGGGATCGGATCTCGAGTCCCTCTGCCGGGAGGCCGGCATGCTTGCCCTCCGCGATGGGGCAGTCGTTGTTGCCCGGTCTCATTTCGATGCGGCGCAGAAGAAGGTCCACCCGACCATGAACGACAACCTCCGGCAGTACTACGGCAAGATCCAGCAGCACTTCAAGGGCGGGCTGCCAAAGGCGGTCCAGCCGCCCGAATACCAGTAAATCTCTTTTTTTAATCCGACAGGCCATCAGGCATGGAGGACGGGATGAACCCGTCAGCGTTCTTCGATCCGGGGAGTGTCATCAGACTCGAACCGTGAGAAGAGCCCCTAGGGCTCTTCGGGTTACCCGCTGATCAGCATCAGCATACCGATCATCACCAGCAGCCCGGCGAAGGCGATCTGTAAATTCCGGCCGGAACAGCGGTGGGCGCACAACACGCCTACGCGGGCGAGGGGGATCGTGGTGATTGCAAGGATCGCGAAGGTGATGAGGTCGACGTACCCGATGGAGTATTGTGGCAGGCCGACAACGTCGATCCCGTTGACGACATACGCGATTACGGCGCCGGCTGAGGAGAAGATGAGGCAGGCCGAGGACGTGCCTACCGCCCGGTGGATCGGGTAGCCGAGCAGGATTACCAGCGCCGGGACGAGCAGGGCGCCGCCCCCGACCCCGGCAAGCCCCGCGATTGTCCCGATCCCAAACCCGAGCAGGATGCAGAGACCGGCAGATCCCTTCCGTTCGCATGCCGGGCACTCGCGGAGCTGCCAGACCATCCTGGCCGCAATCGCGATGATGAGGATGGCGAAGAAGACCCGGAGCACGATGCCTGGAAGGCGGGTGGCGAGCGTTCCCCCGAAAAGCCCCCCGAAGACAGCGGCGATTCCCATCGGCACGGCGGCCTGCCAGTCCACTGCGCCCCGTTTGTGGTGGCCGAGGGCCCCGCTGATCATGGTCGGAAGCATGACGGCGAGCGAGGTACCGAACGCGACCCGGGTGGCAAGCGTGCCGTCCATTCCCCCGGCCGTGTACAGCCAGAACTGGACCGGGGACATCAGTACCCCGCCGCCAATCCCGAAGAGCCCGGAGGCCGTGCCGGCGCAGATCCCGGTGAGGAAGAGGCACACAAACTGCACGACAGGGTCCATGAACGTCTCCGGATGCTGATGAGTTATTATCTGCCGGGTCTCAATAGCCTAACGGGAAGATATATGAAAAGTGCAGCGCTGCTGGTCATCGATATGCAGAACGATTTCGTGCATGAGGACAGCCCTTACCGGGTTACAGGTGCCCGGGCTGTTGTCCCGAAGATCCGCCAGGTCCTCGACGCGTTCCGGAACCGGAACCTGCCGGTATTCCATATTGTCCGGGTCCACCGGCCCGATGGCTCGGACGTGGAGATCATCCGGCAGGAAAAATTCCGGCAGCACCCCTTTGCTGTGGCCGGAACGCACGGCGCCGCAGTCATCGATGAACTCGCGCCCCGGCCGGGTGAGTACGTGCTGGCAAAGACGCGGATGAGCGCGTTCATTGGCACGGAACTCGACCTGATGCTGCGCTCCCTTGGCGTGACCGTTCTCTTTGTCACCGGCATCCAGACCCCGAACTGCATCCGGACCACGGTCTTCGATGCGATCGCGTACAATTACCCGGTGGTGCTGGTCGATGACGCGGCCGGTGCCGCATCCGAAGAGGTGCACCGCGCCAATGTGCGCGATATGGAGAATATCGGGGTACAAATCGTGCCGGCAGCAGACGTTTTCGGCCTGCTGGGCTGATCCTGCCGGAACAGCGGGTTTATAAAAAACGGGGCGGGAAGGAATCCCTATTCGCAGTAGATATCGTATTCCCACTCTTCGACGATCTTTTTCGGGGGCCGGCCGCCCCGGTGGTGGCGGTGCTGCGATGAACGGCGATCGCGCCCGCCTTCTTCACCCTCGTCATCCTCTTTCTCCTCTTTCTTTACGGGTGCTGCCGGGCGGTTTTCCTGGGGGGGGTGCTGGGGCCGGTCGCGCCGGAACCGGTGGCGCGGGTTCCCCGGGTGCCGGCTCTGGCCGCGATCATCCCGGCGCTGCCCGTGCTTCTGCGGGTACTGCCGGGCCGGTGGCGCCTCTCCCTTTGAATCGGCCGCCGGCTGGCCTGCGGCCTGCTGCTGTGGCTGTCCTGACTCTTCCGCCATACTTGTCCGTCTGATAATTCGGGGCAGGGAGCAGAAATAGTTTGGCATCGTTTGGATATTTCGGGGAACTGCCGGATAATGAACGCCTATATACATCAGCGTCCAACTTTGTATCAACAGGAAGAGCCCCAGCCATGTCCAACGTCACTACCCTGCTCGATGCCAAGAGCGTGCCCGAAGCCAAGGCCGCGCTCGTCTGCTCCTCGCGGAACGAGATCTACAGCTACAAGACCCTCCGCGAGGAGATGAACCGGGTCGGGCTGGGCCTCCTCTCGCTCGGCGTGGAGAAAGGCGACCGGGTCTGCATCTTTCTGGACAGCTCACCCGAGTACCTGATCAGCTACTTCGCGCTCTGGCGGATCGGGGCGGTGGCGGTACCCACCAACATCGTATATACCGGCGACGAGCTCCGTCACGTGATCCGGGACGCCGGTGCCATCGCGGTGATCACGGACCAGCGGGGAGCGCCGGTCATCGCCTCGATCCGGGACCAGATCCCCGGCGTCTCCTCCGTGATCAGCGTGGGCGGGGCAGCCCCGGGCTGCGTGGCATGGGAGTCGTTCCCGCCCGCCCCGGCGGGAATGCGGGCGGCCAACTGCTCGACCGAGGACCTCTGCCATATCCAGTACACGGCGGGGACGACCGGTAAGCCGAAGGGCGCGATGCTGACGCACGGCAACTGGATGACCGCGCTCGATACCGAACGCGACGCCCTCCGCCTCCGCCCCGTGGACACATACCTCGGGATCTACCCGATGGGGCATGTCGGCCTCTCGTGGGGCCTTGCGGCCATCCGGGCCGGCGGCACGTACGTGATGATGGAGCGGTTCGACCTCGAACGGTACCTCGCGCTCGCGGAGCAGTACGGGGCCACCATCCTGGCCGGCATGCCGCCGGTGATCCATTCGCTCGTCCACGCGGCGCCCGGCACCGAAGAGCGCCTCGCGACCGCCCGCGTGATCATCTCGGGAGGGGGCGGGCTCCTCCCCTCGGTCTGGGAGGCGTTCGATATGCGGTACCATATCCCGGTGGCGAACTCCTACGGGCTTTCGGAAACGATCGTGATCGGGTCGGGCACGACCACGCTCCCCGAGTACCCCCATCTCACGAAGAACTACACGAGCGTGGGCGTCGCAGTCGGCTACACGGAGATGAAGATCGTAAACCCGGCCGATCCGGAGACGGAGCTGCCGCACGGCGAGAGCGGAGAAGTGGCCCTCCGCGGCCCCGCGGTGGCAAAAGGCTACTGGAACCTGCCCGAAGCGACCGGAGAGGTCTTCTTACCCGACGGCTGGTTTCTGACCGGCGACATCGGGATCCTTGATGCAGACGGGATCCTCTGTATCACGGACCGGAAGAAGGACATGATCATCATGTCGGGCTGGAAGATCTATCCTACGGAAGTGGAGAATGTAATTGTCCGGCACCCGGCCGTTGCGGATGTGGCAGTCTTTGGCGTACCGGACGAGCGGAAGGGCGAGCTGCCGGTCGCGGCCGTGGTCCTCAGGCCGGACGCCTCGCTGAGCGATGCGGAGTTCTCCGCGTACTGCCGGGAGCACCTGGCCGCGTACAAGGTCCCGAAGAGACTGATCCTTGTGGATGCCCTGCCCCGGGTCCATGGCTGGAAGCTGCTGCGCCGCGAGCTCCGGCAGAAGTTCGCCGGTTCGATCGTCTGACCGGTTCAGCAGCCGCCCTGCGACCTGCCGGTGGTCACGTTGCTCAGCCGGGTTGCACAGGACCCGGGCTGCGTCAAGAATCCGCAGCAGAGCAGCGTCTTGACCGCCTCCGGGTTCCGGCCGCCGAAGTCGAACTCGCTGACCCTTGCGCCGTTCAGGACCAGCGTGGGAGAACCGGTGGCGCTGTAGCCATCCGCACGCGAGAAATCGTCCTGTGCATACCGGATGCCCCGGGCCAGGTCTGACAGGCAGGTCCCGAGCCGGTCCGTGTCAACGCCAGCCGTTGCGAGACATGCGGAGGACGATGTGGAATTGATGAAACATGCAACGTACTTCCAGTACGCTTCCGGCTGCTCTTCGCGGATGCAGATCTGCCGGAGGTTTTCGGCCGCTTCGGTCGATCCGTGCATGGACTGCACGGTCCCGTTCGTGATCTGGCCGATGTACCGCACCGTGATGTGCTCCGCAAGATCCGGTACCCCCGCAACCACGTCCGCGAGCACGCCCTGCATCTGCGTGCCGTACGGGCAGTAGGAGACCACGAATACTTCGAGCGCCGCATCGTCCTGCCTGGTGAGCGCTGCACAGCTCTCTTCCGCCGTCTTTTTTACGGCTCCCCCGGCCCGTGCCGTTAGCGGGTAGGCGGAGGGAAAGAGCAGGCTCCCGTCCCTTGTCAGGTACACATACGCGATCTGGTCTCCATCAGAAGACGAGTACCGGATGACGGTCTTGTAGACACCATTTGTCTCGGTGACATTCACGAGTCCTGCGGTCACCCCGGCGTTCAGGTAGTTCGCGCTGATGAAGTCCACGGCCTTCTGGGCAATGGCCTCCTTGCTCACGGTCGAGCTGTAGAACGACGGGTTCGCGATACCGCTGTAGGCTCCGCTGATACCGAGAAGGACCGACAGGACAAGGAGGGCAGCGAGTGCGATGCATGCAGGTTTCCACGGGTTTTCCACGGTTCCACCGATCCAATCTTTCTGATAACGGATCAGATCCGCCGCTCCGGATAGTAAACCCCGCGTATTCGATCCGGCATACCGGTTACACACCGGTACGGATGTCGCAGACTGCGTGCCACTGCCCGGGGGAGTAGGAGCGCACCACCCGCTCCGCGATCACGGTCCCGCCCAGTTCCTTTATCCGGGCCGCGTGCTCGCCATCCGCGGACACGAGGGAATAGAAGTGGATGGTGCCGCCGGGCCTTGCGAGCCGGAAGGCCTCCGGTAGGAATTCCGTGCCGGAGAGGGGGAGGTTCATCACGATCCGGTTGAACCGCCACGGGAGGATCCGGTCCAGGTGCCGGGCGTCCGCGAGCAGGGGCAGGACATTCCTGGTCCGGTTCGCGGCAAGGTTCTCCCTCATCAGCAGGACGGCCGCGGGGTTGAGGTCGGATGCAACCACGAGTCCTGCCCGCGCAGCAAGCGCTATTGCGAACGGACCCACGCCCGCGAACATGTCGAGCACGAGTTCCCCCTCCTGCACCTGCGCGAGGATCCGCTGCCGTTCTGTCGAGAGCCGGGCCGAGAAGTAGGCGGCGGCAAGGTCCACTGCGAACCGGTGGCCGTGCTCGGTCACGGTCGTTTTCGTAGTCGGCTCCCCGGCAAGGATCACAAAGTCGCGCGTGCGGTACTCCCCGTGCACCTCTCCGCAGGCACAGACAACGGTGTGGAGCGATGGCCGCGAGTCGAGAATGTCCCGCGCACCGGCCGGGTCGTTGTCCTGCATGATTGCGATCCCCCCCACCAGCTCGTGCCGGGGCAGGGGAACCCTGCCGGGCTGCGTCTCGAATACATACCGGGCCGCGCCATCCCGTCCGGCCGTAAGGGGCAGGATCAGGTCCCGGCCCTCCCGCAGCACCCGGAGCGAGAGGTCAAGGGTCCCCTCCCGCAGGAGCGCCTGCCGCACTGTCTCCCCCTCCCGCGCCGGCACGCGGAGGCCCCACTGCTCCACCCGATCGCTGACCACGTGTATCATAACGGTATAGGTGCTAATGATTAATCATGGCTGATGATGCGGAGCACCGGCCCGGCCGGGAGGGCGGGCCGGATTCGGGTCACGACAGGGAACGGGATGCCATTATTCATGCAAAACTGAAGAAAGGGTCGCTGAAACTCTATGATCTGGAGAAGGAACTCTCGCCGATCGATGCGATCCGCGTCCGGCGCGAGTATATCGAGCAGGAGACGGGCACGCAGTGCGAGAACATCGGGATATTCAGCATCGATGTCGAGCGCGTGGTGAAACGGAACTGCGAGAACATGATCGGGACCGTGCAGGTGCCGCTCGGCGTGGCCGGCCCGGTTCTCGTCAAAGGGGGCTACGCCACCGGCAGCTTCTGGCTCCCGCTCGCCACCACCGAGGGCGCGCTCATCGCCTCGGTCAACCGGGGCTGCAGCGCGATCACGAAGGCAGGCGGCGCCGACGTACGCATCATCCACGACGGGATGACCCGTGCGCCGGTCTTTGCCACCGACAGCATTGTGCACGCGGTGCAGGTCTGCGACTGGGTGACAGTACACCGCGACGAGCTCGTGGCCTCGGCGGAGAGCACCACGTCCCACGGGAAGCTCACCGGCATCGTGACGTTCGTTGCCGGTACCAGCGTGTACGTCCGGCTCGAGTTCGACACCAAGGACGCAATGGGGATGAACATGGTGACCATCGCGGGCGCGAAGGTCGCCGACCTGATCGCACAGGGCACCGGGGCCCGGCTCATTGCGCTCTCGGGCAACATGTGCACCGACAAGAAGCCTGCGGCGATCAACGGCATCATGGGCCGGGGTAGGAGCGTAGTGGCCGGGATCGCGCTCACGAACGAACAGATCAGTACCATCCTGAAGACCGACGCCAAGACCCTGGCCGAAGTGAACTACCGGAAGAACCTGGTCGGCTCCGCCCGGGCCGGCGCCATGGGGTTCAACGCCCACGCCGCCAATGTCGTGGCCGCGATGTTCATCGCCTGCGGGCAGGATGCGGCCCATGCAATCGATGGCAGCACCTGCATCACCACGGTGGATATTACGGACACCGGCGCTTATGTCTCCGTCACGCTCCCCTCTCTCCCGGTCGGGACCGTGGGTGGCGGGACCGGGGTCGACACCCAGCAGGAGTGCCTCAAGCTGCTCGGCGTTGCCGGCAGCGGTACTCCGCCCGGCACCAATGCCAGGAAACTCGCCGAGATCATCGGCGCGGGCGTCCTTGCCGGCGAACTCTCGCTCCTCGGGGCCCTTGCCGCCCAGCACCTTGCCCGCGCCCACCAGCAGCTCGGGCGGGGATAATCCCCGTTTCGTGCCGGAATCGAAAAGAAGATAATAACTCCTCTTTTGCCGCATCATTACGCAGCAGGGTGTGTTCGCTTATGCCGGAAAAAGAGATGCAAAATCCGCCCAACATGTGGGCACTCGCGGGGGTCGTGGTCCTGATCGCGCTCGTCTTTGCAGCGGCAACGTTCTATGCCGCGACCAGTACGCCCCGAAGTTCCAAGGATACGGTACCCGCTGCACTACCGGTCCCGGCCACGGGTCTTGTCGCGCTTCCCGCGCCGGATCATACGACCGGCACATCTCTCGATGATGCGCTCGAACACCGCCGATCCGTACGGGAATATCAGGAAAAACCGGTCTCCCTGGAAAATCTCTCGCTCATCCTCTGGAGCGCCCAGGGTATCACGGACCCGGCCGCCGGGAAGCGGACCGCACCGTCGGCCATGCGGACCTATTCCATTACCCTGTACGTGGCTGTAAGCAACGTGACGGGCGTGAGCCCGGGCGTATACGTGTACGCTCCCGGAACCCACAGCCTGGTGCCGCACCTTGACGCTGCGGGAAAGGACCGACTGCTGCAGGCCGTTGGCCAGCGGCAGGTCTTTTCTGCCCCGGTCACTCTTGTCATGAGCGGGAATGCCACGGTATTCAGGGAACGGATGCCATCGTCCGATGATGTCACCCGGCACATCTCCCTTGAAGCAGGCCATATTGCCCAGAACGTCCTCCTGATGGAGACGTCCCGGGGCATGGCCGGCGTGCCGTTCACCGGATTCAATACCACGGCAGTCGATGAGCAGCTGGGGCTTTCAGGAAACAACCACGTGGTCTATGCAGTGACCGCGGCCTGGCCGATAGACCGGTAATTCTTTTCGAAGATTGGGCGGATGGCGGGGGCCCGCGTTACCGGTCCGCCCGCTTGTCCGGGAAGAGCTCGTCAAACGGTTTCTCATCGGGGTTCAGGAACTTGATGCCGCTGATCTTCCCGATCCTGCGGCCGATCCAGTACACGATCATCGGCACAACAACCACCGGGACCGAGAGGTAGAGCGACCCGGCCAGCTCCGGGTTGAACGCGAGCACGACAAGGGCGATCACTTCCAGCACGACCCCGATCAATACCGGCATCCACGGGGAGAGCGGGGCCGGGGCAATGATGTCGGCCTTGGTGTACCCGCGCTCGGTGATGCGCTTCCTGAAAACCACCTGCGCCCAGCAGATCGAGATCCAGCAGATGGCTCCCGTGAATGCCGAGACCGAGAGAAGCCAGATGTAGAGCTGGCCCTCGCCGTTGGTGAACCACCAGAGCGAGAGGACGAGCCAGCAGCAGGCAAGTGTCAGGAGCGTGCCGATTATCGGGACATGGTGCCGGTTGAGTTTTGAGAACGCTTTCGGGGCCATGCCCTCGAGCGAGAGGCCGTACATAGCACGGACTGCCCCGTAGAACCCGCTGTTTGCGCACGAGAAGGCTGCGGTCAGGACGATGAACGAGAGGATGGCCGCGGTTTCCGTGAACCCGTACCGGGCAAGTGCCGTCGAGAAGACGCTGTCGGTGAGGCCGGCCTCGGCGTACGGGATGATGAGGATCAAAAACAGGATGGGCAGAATATCGACGCGGATAATACGGTGGACCACCTGCCGGCAGGCTTTCGGCACGACCTCCTTCGGGTTCTGGGTCTCGGCCGCGGCAAGGCCCACGATCTCCGAACCCTGGAAATTGACGAGGATCAGAGCGAGGTTGGCAACGAGGATGAACGCCCCGGCGGGGAAGATGTCGTCGTAGATGTTGGTGCCCGGCGGGATGACCACGCTCGTCCCGATAAACCCGGCCGTCCCGATCAGCCCGAGGACGATGAGGGCTGCGACCACGCAGAAGATGACGTTATGCGCGATCTTGACAATGGCAAGCGAGCTCTCCACCAGGCCGAATCCCCCGACGTGGATCAGGTTCAGGATAGTAATCATGAAGAGGAACGCAACAGCCCAGAGAACGACCGGCACGTGCGGTACAAAGACGTGCATGATGATCCCGCCGGCCACAGCCTCCGACGGGATATAGGCACACCAGTTGAACCAGTAGCTCCAGCCGGTCGCGACCGCCCACGTGGGGGAGATGAACTCCGCGGAGTAGCTGATGAAGTTGCCCTGCCGGGGCACGTTGACGAGGAGCTCGGCAAACGACTGCATCACGGTCCAGATGATCAGGCCCCCGATGGCGTACAGCAGGATGACGCTGGGGCCCATCTCGGAGATGAGGTACCCGGTCCCGATGAAGTAGCAGGAGCCGATGATGCCGCCAATCGCGATCAGGTTCGCCATCCAGGGGCGGATGCCGCGTTTCAGGCCGTATTCCCCCAGCGGGGGGAATGGCTCTGCCGGATGACGATCAGGATCAGAAGAGGTGGTTGCAGGAGATTCGGTGCCCGTACGGGCGGGATCCGGTGGATAGGTATCGCTCTTCACGCGGGCTCACTCGCTCTGAAAGTCAATCTTTTAACGTATTCCCGATCAGGAAAAAACAGTTTTCATTTACATCTGCAAAACGGGGATGCCTTATGGCTCAGAACCGGAACCACTTCATCATGACAATTGCGTCCTCGCCGTTGGCATAATATTGATCGATGCCAAAGACCGGGCGGTACCCCATCCTGTGGTAGAACTGCTGGGCGGCGGTGTTGGAGACCCGCACTTCCAGCTGGACACCCGTGGCCAGCTCCAGCGCGAACTGGTGCTCGACCCTTCTGACAAGCAGCCTCCCGAGACCGCGACGCCGGTAGCGGGGTGAAACTCCGAGATTACAGAGGTGGCCATAGATATTCTCCCCGGTGTCCTCGAGGCCGCCCACCACGAAACCCGCCACCGCTCCGTCGCAGACTGCCACAAAGTACGTGGTCGGGTAGTACGCCAGGGCCTCCAGGAAGACCGGGGTGTCCCACGGGTCTATGAACGACTCTTTTTCGATCTCCACGATCGCGGCGATATCCCCGGGACCTGCCCGCCGTATCTGGGGGAGCGGGAACGTATTGCCGTTATGCGATCGGATCATCAGAACAACCTGCCGGTACCAGTAGTCATGCGCGCCCTGCCTTCAAAGCATTTATCCCGGGGCGGAAGTCACCGGCCGCCGGTTCCGGAAGAAGAGACTTGACTATTATAAGGGATCAGGCCCAATGATGAGAGCACAGGAGACTGCCCGGGGCGTTTTTAAAGTATGGTGAGGATCTATCGTTTTGCAGGAGTGCGGCCCGTGCCGGCGGCCGCCCCGGCGATCGCCGCTGTTCCCTACGATGTCGTGACCGCTGAAGAGGCGCGTGCGATCATACAACGGAATCCGAAGAGTTTCCTGCGGGTGAGCCGGTCCGATGCCGAGATGCCCGATATCCCTCCCCACGACGCCCGCGTATACCTGCGTGCCCGGGAATTTTTTCTGAAGCTGGAGCAGGACGGTCTCCTGAAACAGGATGCCACTCCGGGGATGTACCTGTACCGTGTCGTGCAGGGAGGCGACGAGTTCCTCGGGCTCTGCTGCTGCCTGGATGTGGACGATTACCGGAAGAACAACATCCGCAGGCACGAGCTGACCCGGTACGACAAGGAGGAGGACCGGACCCGGCACATCGAGGCCGTGCAGGCCCACAACGGGCCGGTTGTGCTGCTGTACCGGGATGAAGATGGGATCTTCCCGTTCATCCACGGCCTGATCACGCCCGGCACCGCACCGGTGGCAGAAGTAAAAACCGGTGACGGGGTTCTCCACCAGGTATTCCGGATCGCCGACCCGGAAGCGCTCTTTCGGCTGGAGCAGCGCTTCTCCCGCGTCCCCGCGCTCTACATCGCCGATGGTCACCACCGGGCAAAGGCCTCGGTCAACCTGGCGGACCGGATCGCCGCATCAGGAAAGATTCCCCCGGCCGAGGTCTGCCGGTTCATGGGCGTGATGTTCGCCCATAACCGGGTGAAGATCCACGGGTACAGCCGCCTGCTCACCGATCTCGGCGCGTTCACCCCGCAGTCGTTCCTCGACCGTCTCGGGACGTGCTACACAGTCAGGCCGTACGGCGCCCTCGACGCCAGCGGGTACAACATCGCCCCGAAGATTACAGATCCCGGGAAGTATCATATCGTTCACCTCTACCTCGCCGGGACGTGGTACGAATGCACCCGCCCGCGTGACCCGGGTGCTGACCCGATCGCATCCCTCGACGTCGCCATCCTTCAGGAGCATGTCCTGGAAGGCATGCTCGGGATTACCGATCCAAGGGGCGATGCCCGGCTCCAGTATCTCGGTGGCGCCCGCCCGGTGGCTGATCTCGAAAAACTCGTGGATGACGGGACGTACCGGCTCGCATTCGCCATGCAGCCGGTCCGGGTGGAGGAGGTCCTCGCAATCGCCGACGCCGGCGGGATCATGCCGCCCAAGTCCACGTGGTTTGAGCCCAAGCTCTTAAGCGGGCTCGTCATCCACTCGTTCGGACCCCGGACATAACCCCTTCGTGCCCATCCTTTTTGTGCCTTCACAGCGATGTTGTACGGTATGATCACCATCGCACTCCCGAAGGGCAGCCTCGAGGAGCAGACCCTCCAGCTCTTCAAGGAAGCGGACCTCGAGGTCAGGCGCACGGACCGCGATTACAACCCCCGCATTGCAGACAGCCGCATCGGCAAGATCAAGATCCTCCGGCCGCAGGAGATCCCCACCTATGTCGAGAAGGGGTACTTCGACATCGGGATCTCCGGCCTCGACTGGGTCCAGGAGACCAACTCGGACGTGATCGAGGTCGCAAACCTCTCCTACAGCAAGACCGGCGAGGGCAATGTCAAGATCGTGATCGCCGTCCACCGCGACGAGCCCATCGACGACGTGCGGCAGATCCGTCCTGACAGCCGCGTCACCACGGAATACCCGGAGATGACCCGGCGGTTCTTCGAGGGCCTGAAGATCCCCGTCCAGCTCTTCCACTCCTACGGTGCCTCGGAGGCAAAGGTGCCCGATCTCATGGATGTGGTGGTGGACCTGACCGAGACCGGTACCACGCTCCGGAAGAACGGCCTGAAGATCATCGGCCAGATCATGGAGTCCCACACGGTGATTATCGCCAACAAGGCTGCCTGGGCAGATCCTGAAAAACGCCGGGAGATCGAGGAGATCAAGACCCTGCTCTTCGGGGTCATCGATGCCCGGCACAAGGTGCTCCTGACCATGAACGTGCCTACGGCCGCAATGGAGCGCCTTGTTGCAGCACTTCCGGCAATGAAGAAGCCGACCGTGAGCCGGCTCCACGGGATTAACTATTACAGCATCCAGACCGTGGTGCAGAAGAACGCGGTCAACGGCCTCATCCCGAAGCTCAAGGCCTGCGGGGCAGAGGACATCCTCGAGATCCCGATCTCGAAGATCGTGCCGTAAAATTAAGATATACCATACCTTTTTTTTAGGCCCAAGGGCCCGTCGCCACAATGATTTGTACGTGAACGTTGCGCCCGGTTACGGCCCGTTTATGTTGCGGAATGAGATGAGCTCAGCGCGTTGTCCTTTGTACGAGATCGGGTTGCCACAACCTTCAACAGTAAATTTCCTGCCCGTGATTGAGACCATGTGATACCGGACAACGCCAGGATTGTACGTGCCGCTGACATCCGCCTCAAGGTCCCGTACTGCACTCTTCTGGGACTCCGGGGCGAAAAACTCCATCACATTTCTGCCCATGAGAATACTGCTCTCACCTGCATCCATGGTGCGGGCTGCCACATTGTTGGCAAACAGGATTGTGCCATCCGCATCGAGGATCAGGATTCCGTTGAGGGCATGGTCCACGAGAGTGTGCCACATCCCCTCGCTCTCCCTGAGCGCATCCTCGGCCCGTTTTCTCCGGGAGATATCCCGGAGCGTACCGCTCACGCCGGCAGGAGTACCGTCGATGCCGGTGATGCGGCTCGCGTTCAGGGACGCCAGGACCTGCGTGCCGTCCTTCTTCCTTAGCAGCAGCTCGTAGTCCCGCACGTGCCCGCTTTGTTCCAGCGCTTCCAGGAGGAACCGGCGGTCCTCCGGGTTGACATAGATATCGGTCACGGGTTTTCCCACCAGTTCATCCTGCGTGAACCCGGTCAAAGCCCGCAGCGAAGGAGAGAGGATGGTGATGATACCGTTGTTGTCCGTCTGGTAGTACAGGTCTTCGAACGATTCGAAGATCCGCCGGTACCGCTCCTCGCTCTCTCTGAGCGCTTGTTCGGCATGTTTTCTCTCGGTGATGTCCCGGATCGTCCCAAAATAGGCCTTGGTGGTCCCGTCCGGATTTTTCTGGGCAACAATAGAGATGAGCGTGTCGAAGTCTGTGCCGTCCCGTTTCCTGAACGTAATGGGATACTCCTTGAGGTACCCTTCCCGCTGAACCCGCTCAAGGAATTCCTCCCGCTCTTCCGGATGTGCATAGGTGGATGTGGTATCGATGGTCATCACCTCCTCACGCGAGCTGCAGCCCAGTCTCTGGAAGAGGTGATCGTTACAATCGATATACCTCCCGTTGGTCCCGACGATGAAGACGCTGTCCTGGGAGGTCTTGAAAAAGAGGCGGTACAGTTCTTCGCTCTCTTTTAATGAATTTTCGATATTCCTCTTCTCCGTGATATCCGTCACGGCCCCGAGCATCCGGGTCCTGTCACCTTCAGCACCGGCGACCACCATCCCCCGGTCGTGGAAGTACCGGATAGTCCCGTCGCAGGCGGTCATCCGGTACTCTTCATCGAATGGTTCGCCGGAATCGAGAGACCGGCGGATGGCGTCCATAATACGGTCGTGATCGTCGGGATGGAGGTGGCGTTCCCAGGCCTTGAAGGAATGCGAAAACTCCCCGGCCGCATAACCGAGCAGGGTATCGATATCCCCGAACCACCGTACGCTGCCGTTGCGGATGTCCCAGTCCCAGACAAAGTCCGTGATCAACTGTGTCACGAGCCGGTACCGGTCCTCGCTCTCCTTGAGCGCCGCTTCGGCCTGCCTGCGTTCGCTCACGTCCCGTATCGTACCGATGAGCGTCTTGGCCGAACCCTCGGCATTGTTCCGGAAGGCTACGGTCATCAGGGTATCGATGAGGGATCCGTCCCGTTTCCTCAGCTGAAGGGGGTACTCTTTCACGTAGCCTTCCCGCTCAATACGTTCAATGAACCGGGCGCGTTCATCCGGGAAGGCGTAGACCGAGATGAGGGGAATACCGAAGAGTTCGCCCCGGCTGGCATACCCGAGCATCTCCCTGGTGGCATCGTTGAAATCGATCCACCGGCCGTCCAGGGTGGTGATGAAGAGGCCGTCCAGGGTGGTCCTGAAGAACTGGCGGTAGCGCTCCTCGCTCTCTCTGAGCGCATCCTCGGTCCGTTTGTGCTCGGTAATGTCCCGGAGCGTGCCGATGAACATCCGTGTGGAACCATCGGGGTTCCTCAGGGCGACCACGGTCATCGTGGCATCGAAGTGGGTGCCGTCCCGCTTTTTGAACGTGAGGGGGTATTCTTTCACGTATCCCTCGTTCTCAACGCGCCTGACAATTGCGACCCGGTCCTCCGGGTTGACATAGAATACGGGGATGGGGTTTGCAATGATCTCATCCCTGCTCCGGCACCCGAACATCTCCACGGTGGCATCGTTGAAATCGATCCACTCTCCTTCGGTCGATGTGATGAAGAGGCTGTCGATGGAAGTCCTGAAGACCTGCCGGTAGCGCTCCTCGCTCTCTTTGAGGGCATCTTCCGCAAGTTTCCGGTCGGTGATATCGGTCATGAAGTTCAGGATGGCGGGGCGCCTGTCCCAGAGGATGCCGACCACGTTCAGCTCGACCCACCGGATTGTCCCGTCTTTCCTGACGATCCGGAACGTATAGTGCGAGGGTACGCTATGCCCGGCGCTCCGTTTCTGGAACGCATCCAGCAGGGAAGCGCCATCGTCCTGGTGGACGAACCGGATAAAGGGCTTGCTGAGCAGTTCCTGTTCCGTGTACCCGGACAGGGTGCTTGCCTGCGGGTTGATGAGCATGAACACTTCGTTCTGGATGACGAAGATCGCTTCGCCGGCGTGCTCGATGAGGCGCCGGTAGTCCTGTTCGCTCTTTTTCAAGGCAAGGTCCGACCGTTTCTTTGCGATGGCCCGGAGGATCTTGTGTTCCAGTTCGGCGAACTGGGCGGTCGGGTCGCCGCCTTTCTGGAGGTAGAAGTCGGCGCCGCTGTTGAGCGCCTCGATGACCACGTCTTCCCGCCCCCGGCCGGTGAAGATGATGAACGGGGTGGCGTCGCCCCGGGACCGGAGTTTTTTCAGGAACGCGATGCCGTTCATCTTCGGCATCTCGAAGTCGGAGACGATGGCATCGTACTGGATGGACCGGTCAAGCCGGTCCAGTGCCTCAATGGCTGAAAGAGCGGTTTCGACCTGGAACGAACGGTTGTCTTCCAGGAAGAGTTTGCCGATTTCGAGCATACCGGGCTCATCATCAACGTACAGGATCCGGTTGATGGCGGACGCTTCGGTATCGCTCAGCATCAGGTGAAAATATTATGAACAGGTTATTTAATGATACCGGTTTGTTGTGAATTCCGGCAATGGTCCGTAGCACTCCGGAAGTCCTCGCAGGTCTTTTCCTTGGGCCTCTGCGTGATGATGGAGACCGTGGTGATGTGCCGCGGGTCTTCTGCTGCCATGCCCCCCTGTACGGGGGTAGCGGACAATAATCTGTCGGCCGGTCGGCAGGGAAAAGATGTTTCTGCATGGCGGACTAACCTCTCCCGCACAAAACCCGGCGACCACTATGGTATTCTCCCTTGCCACCGACCGGCTTACCCTCGAAGACCTCACTCCTGCGGATCTTCCTGCACTTCAGAGCCTGGCCCGGAACTGCGATGTCATGAAGTACGTGCTCATCTGGCTCGAAAATGACGAGCAGGTGGCCGGGTTCCTGCAGCACGCGATCGATGAGGCGGGATCGGAGGAGCGGATGGACTATGTGCTTGCCGCCCGGACACCGCAGACGCGGGAGTTCGTGGGCCTGACCTTCATCGAGATCGACCCAGAATTTATGAGTACTGCGGAAGTCGGGTATATCCTGCTGCCGGAGTTCTGGAAGAACGGGTATGCTTCAGAGATCCTCCGGGCGTACCTTGCATTCGGCTTTGAGACGCTTGCCCTCCACCGGGTGTACGGGAAGTGCGACGATATGAACCACGCCTCGGCCCACGTGATGGAGAAGTGCGGTCTCCGGTACGAAGGCACGATCCGCGAGCATGTCTGGCTCCGGGACCACTGGCGCTCGACCCGGTACTACGGGATGCTGGCGGAAGAATACCGCTCCCGTGACTAAGAGCAGCCCGGCGATCTCGTTATTACGCAGTCCGTTACGTAAAGGATCCGTACCTCTCGCCCGGGACGACCGTGTTTCTCAGCTCTGCCCTAACCGGTATACCCCTTCCGGCACGGTGATCTCGAACCGCGCACCCTGTCCGGGTTCTCCGCTCTCCGCGATCGTGATCCCCGTGATGGCAAGGATCTCCCGGGCAAGGAACAGCCCGTTACCCGCCGTGCTCCGGTATTCCCACGTGAAGATTGCCTCCTTATCCGCAGCCGGAATCCCGGCCCCGTTGTCCGTGAAAAGGATCGTGACGCTCCCGTCCGCATTCCGGCGATAGCGGATGTCTGCCGCTGTCGCCCCCGAACCCGGCGATGTCACGGTTTTCATAAGGGTGAAAAAGACATCTTCGAGCAGGGGGTCTGCATAGATCTCGAGCTCCCCCAGTTCGGCAGTGCGGGTAACCGCGAGGGAATCCAGGTGGGAGACTGCGGTAAGCAGCGTGTGGTTCACGTTCTGCCACCGCGGCCGGCCGATCCCGAGATCCTGGTATTTTTTTGCATAATCCAGGCTCTTTTCAACATCGCTGACGATCTCCGATGCCCGCCTGAGGAGATCGTCGGATTTTCCGCTGCACCCGGCAGCGTTCTTTGCCAGCTGCAGGTATCCTGAAAGCGAGAACATCCGGTTCCGGATATCCCGGATAGTCAGGGTGTTGAGCAGGGTCAGTTTCTTTCTTGCCTGCATCAGGTCCTGCTCGCTCTTTCTTAAGGTATGGTAGTTCTCCCGCAGCTCCTCCTCGGTCGCCGTCAGTTCCTCGTAAGCCGCCTGCAGCTCGTCATTCTTTAAGACCAGCGCATCCTCTGCCTTCATGCGGCTTTCAACCTCTGATTCGAGCTCCGCGTTCTGGCGTGCGAGAGCGGCCGTCTTTTTCCTGACCTCCCGCCGGAGTACGACACTCATTATCACGAACAGGCAGACAAGGGAGATCGCGATGGCCAGGCCCCCGATCGCCCAGGGGGGGATGGCCCAGCCGGCCTTCTCCCCGAACCATTTCTGCATGGTCTGGCTGTAGAAAGAGGTCGGATCGTTCTTCTGGCGGGCAAGGTACCGGTCAATGGCAGAAAGGAGGTCGGCATCCTTGCCTTTTGGAACCGCACATACCAACGTTACGGGAGAGAACATGACGGGCGTCGTGGAAAGGCCGTACGCGTTATTGTTTTTCAGGTTGGGCATCCATAAGGCGACCACGGCTTCGGCACTGCCGTTCTTCACCGAATTAAAGACATCATCGACATTGACCTCTTCGATGTAATCGGGGTGGACATTGAACTGCGCCGCATAGCTCCTGAATGCAGCGTTGTTGCTGTCCCCTTTCAGAACGGCCACGCGCTTTTTGTCAAGGTCGAGGATGGTCTGGATCCTGCTATTGGGCCGGGCATATACCTGCGTCCACGAGCTGAGGACCGGTTCGCTGCTGAAATCATAGACCTGTGCCCGTTCTGTTGTGTTCGCAATCCCCAGCATGAGATCGATATCTCCGGCTGCGAGGCGGTCGAGGTTCTCGCGGTAGGACCCGTACACCCAGATGATGTTCCAGCCGTTCAGGGACCCGATGTCTTTTATCAGGTCGACCATGAATCCCGCCGGCGCGCCCTTTTCGTCCGTGTAGAGCGAGGGCCTGATCTCGTGCAGGCCTATCCGGACATCGCGGGCGGCAGCCGGCTGAAAGAGGGAGGCAAGGAGAATGAGGAGAACCAAAAACAATACGGCCCGGTAAACCCGGTTCAGTGTCCTGTGGTCGTTGCAAAACATCGTGTGCATATTACCAGGATCCGTGAGTGCCCGTTGCCGGTATCCGGGCACGATGGTCTTCTGATTGCGATTGATGGCTGGTTGCATGCGATGATTTTTATTCTTTTGGGGCGGGAGTGCTCCGGGCAGGGAAGGCCGGGGTCCGTATCCTCGCCGGTCGCCTCCCGGTGTTTCCGGGCCTTACGTGAGCAGGGTGAGGGAGAGCAGGATGTACAGCGAGATCGAGAGGGCCGGGATGATCCGGATCGACCAGTAATTCACCTGCTCGATCCGTGCCTGGTCGTGCCGTTCCGAGAACCGGATGGTCAGGATACCGGAGACCAGCACCATGACGAGCGTGGCATAGGTCAGGACCATGAAGTAATCGAGGAAGGTCGCGTAGGGGATGTTCGGCAGCGTGTCGGCGATGCGCCAGTGGAGGAGGACCGCGGCAAGGAACATCGACGCATTCAGGCCGAGCCGGGAGGTCACCTTCATTAAAAGCGATGAGAGCGAGACGATCACGATAAGCATGATCGGCAAAAAGAATTTCAGGAACGTCGAGAGGGAATCCCGCGCGATGTCGTACGTGAAGACAGCGCGGGAGTAGGGAGCCTCCCCGTTGCCATAGCTGTAGTTCGTGACATAGTCATGGCTTCCGGTGAACTCCCACCCGGGAAGCATGGCTGAAGGATCGAGCCCGCTGGCGTTCTGGTCGATGACAATCGCCAGGTCGTCCGCGTTCCTGATCCGCGGCTCGACGATGATCTGGAGCGTGTGCCGGTCGAACGGGTACCGGTGGAAATCGGGCTGGGCATCCATGGTGGCCTCGACCCGGAAATATTTCAGCCCGGGGGTATCGGTGAAGAGCCCGACCAGGTCCGCGTGGCCGTTCACCATCTCGAAGTCCGTGGTGTTGACCGGCCGGTCGGAGTACAGGCTCACGTAATAGTTGGTCTTGAACGTCCCGTCCCGCTCGTTGTAGTTGGAAAAGTCCATCACGTAGGTCCCGAGATGCACGATCTGCGGGCCGGCAGAGACGTTCGCGGCGTCCGGTTCGGCTGCCGCGGACGGGGCAATAATGCAGGCAGCGATGAGGACAAGAAGAATAAGGAACCGGCCCTTGCCGCTCCAGAGCGGGCCGCTCATCCTGCCGGGTGCTCCGGGCAGTCGTGCCAGTCTGCATGCGGGAGTGATAAGACCGTCCTCCTGATGAAAAATAGTGCCCGTTACGTGATATGTGTTATGTTCCGGCGTTCAGCCTGCACCCGGTACGGTGAAGGGATGCGAAGGAGTCGGCTCACTAAAAAAAGAGAAGAAACGGAACCGGGTTACTTGTGCTCCATCGGAACATCGAAGAAGATACTCTTGCCCGAGGACTTGAGCGGGATCCCGTACACGATCGTGCAGCCTTTCAGGAGCCCGAGCTTCATGGCTGCAAGGCCCGCGGTGTACATGATCCGGTTGTCCGCGTTGTGGATGCTCGCGGTCTTGACCGCGGAGCCGACCGCGATGCCGAGGTCGGAGACCTTGAAGACGCAGTTGGGCCCCGGGTAGTCGCCCCTGGTCTCTTTTGCGGCGCGGAACGCCTTTGCCATCTCCGCACAGCCGGCACACCCGCACCCGCCGCAGTTGAGGCCGAGCGTCTGGGAGCCGTTCACGCCGATCAGGACGAGCGCCTCGCTCGACCTGACCTGCCCGCCGTTGATCCGGAAGAAGTCCATGCCGTTCTCTTTGGCAAGCGCGATCATCTTCTCTGCGATCTTTTCTTTCTCCTTGTCGGTGGCGACCTCGATCGTGAGCGAGTCGAGCCCGCAGGCTTTCGGGGCGGTGCGTGCTGCCAGGGCCATGAGCCCGGCAACGGTCTTCACTGCATCGGTTTCAGCAGACATGCCGGTGATGTTTGGGGTGCCGGGTGAAAAACCGGGAAGTAACCGGGAGGGTATTCTGTTTCCCGGAGGTAACCGGGAAACTGGGCAGTCCGGGTACTTGTGGCCGGGGGGTCGGGCGGTGTACTTCATGTAGGCCTGGGGGCCCCACCCATTCTGAATCCATCACTCAGTTATGGTGCCGGATCCTGTTTTTCATAGGGACACTCATCATAGTTAATCCGGGCACTGTACGGCCCCGGATTGCTCTCCCGGGAGGCACTTTTCCGGAATAATGTGCAAAAACCGGGACATTTCAGCTCAGGTATTCCGGATTCCTGCGTAAAATCGGTTTCACGCCAATCGGACGAACCCGGAGGCGGGAAAAAAGATCGCTAATGTACGCTTTTGGAGGGCGAAAGTCCGACCGGATTGGACTGCCCTGGAAGCACGGGATTATCCGCCCAAAAAAACGTGCCGGCGGACGTCTTTTTGCAGGGTGATTTTCAGCAGCTTTCGGCCCAGTATGACATGGTCGATCCGGGAGGAGATCCGCTGCTGGAAAGGGTCTGTTAGCGCACTTTTCCGGGCGCAATTTACCAGGATTTACGGCAATCGGGGGAAGGATGGGGGGAATCGCAAAATAATTGTCACCTTTTTTCACGAATAACGCACTTTTCGGGTGCCAAAAGGGGGAAACGGGGGCTGGAGAGGGCTCCGTTTGGTCAGGGTGGGGGATTGAGACTGCTGACTGCCGCCAAATCTGTTTGAGGGAAAGAAGCTTTAGGAGATCCCTCAAACCCGAAGAGTTATTTTGATGCCGGATTAGCGCAGTGTTCACCGATCGGTTTCCTGCTCCCATATGAAGTTCGCTACATCGGGATCGTTCAGCAAAAGATCTGTCACCGGCAAAAAAATTAAAAATTTTATAGCTTTCGCGGTAAATTATTAAAAATAATTGTATGTGTGCGGGGCATCCATGAAACGATCGAAAATTACGATTGCGGTGATCCTTATCGTTATCGCAGGCATTCTGGCATCAGTCGTGTTCAACGTGCCTCTTCCCGGCATTGCACGCTATTCCAACTCTCTCGCCCAGTATCCTCCCGAAGCAGATGCTACGCTCTGGGAAAAAACAGCCTGGGAAAAAAACCACGGGAATGTTCCCCAGTGCGGGTATTTTGCCGAGTCTCAGGATCCTGTAATCCTGTACCCCTCCACCGTTACAACGATCTCCAATATCTCGTTCCGGTTCAGTCTCGTACCGGGTGAGCCGGCACACGAGATCTCGGATATTACGTACACCCTCTCAAACCGCTCTGCGATGAAAACAGTCCGGTCCGGCGACCCGGGCGTCAGGGTGACCTACCAGCCAAAGGATCTGATGCCGGGAATGCCGGCGGGCGATCTCCACAACTCAATTCTGGAAGGTGACGAGATAGTAACCGTTGAACTGGATTTGGAAAAGATGGGGCTCGAAACACCGGTTCTCGGCCCGAACCAGAAATTCGTGATCGACATCGTTCCCACGGATAGTGACTGCAGCCGGCATTTTCTCCTGCTGGGTACAACCCCGCTCTTCTTCCTTCCCGGGACACCGATCGAACGATCCGGGAAATTATAACCCCTCTCCATCAACGATCACCTTTATTTCCTTTTACGTCAAAATTAACAGACCCAAGCTTGAAGCCCTTACTACGTAAGGGACGGCATGGTGCAAAGACTATGGCAGAAGTGGTCGAGGTATTAGTACCCGGCGGAAAGGCGACAGCCGGTCCACCCCTTGGACCGTCGCTCGGGCCCCTCGGTATCAACGTGAAGGCCGTAGTCGACGAGATCAACAAGAAGACCGCATCCTTCAACGGGATGCAGGTCCCCGTGAAGATCGAAGTCGACGCAAAGAAGAACTTCACGCTGACAGTCGGCATACCGCCGACAACGGCACTCATCAAGAAAGAGGCCGGTATCGAGAAGGGATCCGGAGAGCCCAACGCCAAAGTGGCAGGTAACCTGCCCTTCGAGGCCGCTGTACGGATTGCCAACATGAAACTCGAAGGCATGCTCTCCTACGAGCTCAAGACTGCCGTCAGGGAAGTCGTGGGCACGTGTGTCAGCATGGGAGTCACGGTCGATGGCAAGAAGCCCAAAGAGGTTCTCACGCTCATCGCCGAAGGCAAGTACGACAGCAAACTCGCAGTGAAATAACACGTGCGAAAACCATAGGAGATCGGGAAGGTCCGGTCGCAGAACTATGGAGGAATCTGATGGTTGATAGGGCCAAGATTTTAGAAGCCGTAAAAACGGCTATTGAGAAAGCGCCTAAGCGGAAGTTCTCTGAGAGCATTGACATTACCATCAATCTCAAGAATATCGACATGGCGCAGCCGAAGAATCGTATCGACGAGACGGTTCTTCTTCCCCACGGGTCCGGCGAACAGGTCGGCATCTGTGTCATCGGGAAAGGAGACATCGTCACGCAGGCAAAAGATGCCAAAGTCGACCTGATCATCGGCCCTGAAGAAGTTGAACGGCTCGGCGGCGCACCCCGCGAGGCCCGGAAAGTGGCGGCACAGTACCGTTACTTCCTGGCAGAGACCGCGGTGATGCCCCAGGTCGGCCGGTACCTGGGTCCGCGGCTCGGTCCGCGGGGCCGGATGCCGATGCCGATCGCAGGCGGGCAGGATATCCGCCCGATCGTCGAGCGTCTGCGCAACTCGGTGAAGATCCGTACCAAGGACAGAACGGTCTTCTCCATGAAGATAGGGTCAACGGCCATGAAGCCGGAACAGGTCGCTGAGAACATCGAAGCGGTCGTCAAGAGAATCGAGTCTGTTCTTGAACAGGGCGCACTCAACGTCCGCTCCGTGTACGTCAAGACCACGATGGGTCCCGCAGTGAGGCTGGAATAATGGCATTATACACCCACCACCTCCCCGCGTGGAAGAAGGACGAGATCGCCGAGATCAAGAAGAACGCCAAGGAGTACAAGCTCATCGGGCTTGTCGACATGTACGGCATCCCGGCCCAGCAGGTGCAGCAGATCCGCCGCAACCTCCGGGGCAAGGCCGTCATCAAGGTGACCAGGAACACCTTAATCGAGCACGCGTTCAACGAGATCGGCGGGGACTTGAAGAATCTCTCCAAGTACATCTCCGGCCACTCGGCGATCATCTTCACGAACGACAACCCCTTCAAGCTCTACAAGCAGCTTGAGAAGACCAAGACCAAGATGGCGGCAAAGCCCGGCGAGACCGCACCGGAAGACATCGTTGTTTCGGGCGGCCCCACGAGTTTCAAGCCCGGCCCGATCGTCGGCGAGCTCCAGCAGGCCGGCATCCCGGCAGCCATCGAAGGCGGCAAGGTCAAGATCAAGGAGACCAGGACGGTCGTGAAAAAGGGCGCCGTCATCTCGGCCAAGCTCGCGGCAGCGCTCGTCAAGCTCGAGATCAAGCCCATGGACGTGGGCCTTGCTCTCCAGGCAGCCTTCCACGAGGGCAGCGTGTACGAGCCCTCGGTCCTGGCGGTTGACGAGACGGTCATCCTCGGACAGATCGCGCTTGCCGGCAGGCAGGCAACTGCACTCTCAATTGAGGCAGCATACCCGACAAAGGACACTGCCATGGCAGTCCTGACCAGGGCGGTCAGGGATGCCCGTGCGGTTGCCATCGAGGCGGCGATCTACGAGAAGGACGTTGTCGATGCGATTATCGGAAAAGCGCAGAGAGAAAGCCAGGCCCTCAAGAGCCTGGTAAAATAATATTTGAGATTCAAGTAACAGGTGAATTACGATGGAGTATATCTATGCAGCACTTCTCCTGCACAAGGCAGGCAAGAAGGTCGATGAGAACGGCGTGAAGGCAGTCCTGACCGCCGCAGGTGTAGCAGCAGACGAAGCACGGATCAAGGCACTCATTGCCGCCCTCGACGGCGTCAACATTGAGGAGGCCATCAAGGCAGCCGCAGCAGCCCCGGTCGCCGTTGCAGCAGCAGCACCTGCCGCCGCAGCAGCAGCACCCGCAGCAAAGGAAGCACCCAAGGAAGAGCACAAGAAGGAAGACGAAGAGAGCGGCATGGCCGGTCTCGGCGCCCTCTTCGGCTAATCTTTTTTTTATTCTTCTTCCGTACGAATAGTATCTCTGTTACCGGTTGGAATTGTATACATCAACTCTGCAAGCGGAGCGGCTCTTCCGGTCTCCTGTATCCCGCCGGCGAACCGTGCCCCGTTCCCTGATGAGGGTCTCCGGAACAAATCTGGTAAAAAGGATCCGGCTCACGTGATCGACAGGATATCCCGGACTTCGCCCGCGGTCATGCCCGGCTGGAGACGTTTCCCGTACAGGAGCTCCAGGGCCTTCTGGTCGATGTAGGTCAGGTCCGTATTGGTATTGTCCCCGCTGAAGAAGAGGCTGTCCTTGTACTGGTCCGAGTCCCCGACCACACCCAGCTCGTAGAAGAGACTCCTGATAAGCGTATGGTTGCGGACATCCCCTTTGAGATTGGTGTTCAGGTAGATGGTACCGGGCACGATCCTTGCCGCGGTGATCCCGTTGACGGTCACCTCCTTCAGGGCATTGCCGCTCGAGACATTGAGGGCAAGCCCTGCCATGCCGCTCTCCGGGACGAACTTGATGGTGAGATCGCCCTCGGAATTCTGCTTGATGTTCTCGGAGATCTGGTTGGTGGCCGAGAGGCTGTTAAACTGGCGGACGGCCGTGAGGACCCCCTGGAGATCCCCGGAGTTTCCGCCGTTCACGGAGACGATGATCCGGCCGTTGTTCCTGGCGGGATCCCAGCGGAGGAGGTTGATGTTATCATTGCCGAACGCGATATCGACCAGGTACAGCTTGACGGCGTCCGGTGACGGCAGGATGGTCGGCGGCGGCGTCTGGGCGGTGGAGGGGGGTTCGTCAACCGGGCCTGACGGTGTGCTGACGGGCGCCTGCGGTGTCCCCTGGATATGGCCGAGCTCCTGCATGATCGGGGCGCTGCCCGGCCCGCCCACGACAAGCCAGATTATGCCGACGATGATGATGACAACTCCCGCGGTCAGAAATCCAAGGCCCGATCTCATTACTCATCATTTGTTCACGGGGGGAATTAAGGCTGTCCATCCTGGTACGGGGCGGTGCCGGGGCACAGCACGCAGTCACACGGGCACCGCGGTGTAGATGTTGTGCTTGGCCGAGACGATCTTCACCCGCACCTGCCCCGCGGTCTTCCCGCAGTTGTATACCGAGACCACGCGGTTCCGTGCAACGCCCAGCATCTCGCCCCGGATCCAGCCCGGGGCACGGATCTCTACGGTGACCTTCTCGTCCCGGTGGAGCGCGAGCGGGACGAACGGGCGCCGGACGGTACCGAAATCCCGTTCCGCATCGAGCCGGAGAACAAGGCCGCACTCCTTCTCCCACACCTTAATGCTCCGGTTATAGAACTGCCACCAGCTCTGCACCTTCACGCCCTTCGGGCTCCTGCCGTACCGGTAGCGTTCGAACTTCTGGATGCCGAGCGGGGGAAAGCGCTTCCCTGCCCCGGTCTCCTGCGCGAACCGGATCAGCCGGGGGATCTCCTCATCGTTGATCCCCGGCATGTACACCGGTGCGACAAGGAGATCGATCCGGCTCTCTGCCACGGCCCGGGCCGCATCGGTCACCTGCCCGATGTCGAACCAGTCTGCGCCGGCCAGTGTCTTTGCCAGCGCCGGGTCGAGGGCATGGAGCGAGAGGTTGATCCGGTCGAGGCCGGCCGATTCGAGGGCTGCGATCATGCCGGGAGTAAGCAGGGTCCCGTTGGTCTGGAGCGAGATGGTCTTCACGCACGCGATCTTCCGGAGCCCTGCCACCAGTTCCGGAAGCCGGGAGTACATCAGGGGCTCGCCCGGCGAGTCGATGTGGCATTCCACGCCGTCGCCCTTGAAGGCCGCGATCTCCTGGACGGCCGGGAGCAGGTACTCCAGCTCCACTTCGTAGCTGCTGGTCCGGGTGGCGGACTCCGGCCCGGCATCGACCGAGCAGAACGGGCAGCTTAGGTTGCAGCCGCAGCTCGGCCGGACCTGCAGGATGTTCGTGCCCCGGTCGATGATGCCAAAATAGAGGGATCCCATGAGCGGGATTCCCGATTCTTCCGTGATCCGGATGTGTGCCATGGGGGAACGGTCCCGTCCGGGGCCTGAGTCAGCAGCTCCCGGAGCGGAGCCGGTACCCGGTCCATTCGCCGCGGTCGAGTACCGGCGCCGGGTTCTCGATATGGGCAAAGACAAAGGAGAAGCTCTCCTCCTCCATCACGTCCCGGCCGTTCTTCTGGCAGTACCGGACAAACGCCTCGTACATGGCGGCAACGGTAATGCGGGATGACGGATCGGGGACCAGCACGTCCTCGTGGAACCGCCAGATGGACTCGAACTCGAGGTCGTCGTCCACGAGGGGCTTTGCCACGATCTCGTCAACGGCCTCGACGGCATCCTGCTGCCGCGAGATGCGTTCCAGGTCCCGGTAATAGTCGGAGATGAGCGTGAGCCCCTGCCTCAGATCGTTGAGCTCCTGTTCGAGGCCTTTGATCTTCTGTTCCGTTGTTGAGATCTTATCCGGGGACTCCATTGCTCGTGCATCACTCTTGTTTTTTCTGTTTAATAATTTGTCCGGTGAACAGACCGGGGAGCAGTACGGGCGGTTTTTTAATCTTTCCGACGGAGCAGCCGGCCGGCATACACGCACTGGCCGTAGGAGACGCAGCCGTCCCCGAGGGGATACTCCCGGCCGGTGATGCAGGTGAACCCGGCAGCGGTCACGTCCCGCTCGATCGTGGTGCGGATCGCATGGTTGTACGCGACACCGCCGCTGAGGGCTATGATCCTGGTGCCTTCGCGCCCGGCCGCACGGACGGCCATCTGCGCAATCCCCCGGGCCAGGTTCTCCTGGAAGGAGGCGGCGATGTTGCGGACGCCCCGGCTGCCCGGGCTGTTGTCCGGCAGGGCGGACATGTTCTCCAAGGCAGTCTCCATGAGCGCCCGGGTGGAGAGCGTCTCGCAACCGTTGCGGGAGAAGAACGCCAGTTCCCATGCTTCCGGTGTTCCCGCCGCGGCGGCCGATTCGAGCTTCATGGCGGGCTCGCCATCGTACGTCCGTTCCCGGCAGATCCCGAGCAGGGCCGCGGCGGCATCGAGAACCCGGCCGGTACTCGTGGTCATGGTGACGTTGAATCCGGTGGCGACCTGCTTAGCGAGGACGCCGAGTTCGATATCTGTCCACCCTCGGGCGGAGAGGAGAGATGTGACCCGCTTGTCCGGCAGGATGCCGTAGAGCATCCGTTCCGGGAACTTCGTGGCAAGGTCGCCACCCGGCATCGCCGCGGGTTCGAGGTGGGCGACCCGCACCAGGTCCGGCACCTGCCCGCAGAAGATCTCGCTCCCCCAGACCGTGCCGTCGTCCCCGTACCCCACGCCGTCGATCGCGATCCCGGTGCAGGGCTCCGTGGTCGTGGCGGCGATGTGGGCCCGGTGGTGCTGGACGGGAACGAGTTCGAGACCGTGCTCCGATGCGATCGTCCGCGCCAAGCGGGTGGAGAGGAACTGGGGATGGAGGTCGTGGGCCACGACATCGAACTCCGCCCCGAGGATCCGCCGGAGGTTCCGGATGGTCTCTTCCAGGTATTCGAGCGTTGCGGGGTTCCGGACATTGCCCACGTGGGGCGATGTGACGCAGAATCCCGACTTGTAAATGGTAGCGTTTGCGTTCAGTTCCGGGCCGACGCCGAGGATGCAGTGCGTCCCGAGGTCGATCGCGGTCCGTTTCGGGGCGATCCCCCGGGAGAGCCGGATGATAAACCCGTCCCGCACCACCGAGTCGTCGCACCGGTTCACGATCCGCCGGTTGTGGGCAAGGAAAAAATCAGCGTCGCGGGCCAGCTTCGTGAGCGCGCTCTCCGTCTCCGTGATCATCGGGTAGCCGGGCATGTTGGCGCTCGTCATGATCAGGAGCGGATGGGCGAGGTGCGCGAAGAGGAGGTGGTGGAGGCCGGTGTAGGGGAGCATGCAGCCGATGGTGTGGAGGTTGCTGATGCCGGCATACGCTCCCGGATCGCGTTTAGCCAGCACTGCAATCGGGTGGACGGGGCTCTCCAGGATCACCCGGTCTTCCGGTGAGACAACGGCGAGACGGTCGAGGTAGTCCGGCCGGACCATGACCGCGAAGGGCTGCTCGATCCGGCCGAGCCGTTGTTTTAAGGTACCGGCCGATTCCTCCACGCATGCGAGGTGGAAGCCCCCGATGCCGCGGATCGCGAGGATCCGGCCTGCATCGAGGAGCCGGGCAGCCTCCTGTACGGGATCGGCGCATGCAACGGCCCGGCCGGCACGGTCGATGAGGGAGAGTGCCGGGCCGCAGGCTGCGCACGCGATCGTCTGCGCATGGTGGCGCCGGGATTGCGGGTCGCCGTACTCGGTGGCGCACGCGGGGCACACCGGGAACTCGTCCATCGAGGTCCGTTCGCGATCGTACGGGATCTCACGGATGATGCTGTACCGGGGGCCGCAGTTGACGCAGGAGGTGGTCCAGTAGTTCCGGTACCGTCCCCCATCCCGGAAGATATCCGCGATACATTCATCGCAGATGGCGATGTCGGGCGGAATCATCCCCGAGAAGGAACCGGTCCCGCTCTTCAGGATTGTAAACCCGTCAGCGATTGGCTGATCGGTCTCGGTGCACGCCACGGAATCGATCCGGGAAAGAGGCGGGCCGCGGGAGACTGCGGCAAGGAACGTCCCGAACGCTGCAGCCTCGCCCCGGGCCACGATCTCCACCTCGCTGCCCAGGTTCTTCACGGTACCGGAGATACTCAGGCGCTCCGCCTGGGCAAACACGAACGGGCGGAACCCGACCCCCTGGACAATCCCCCTGACCGTGATCTTGCCCGTTCTCTGCATAAAACAGCCGCAAAAATTTATTGATGCTCGCGGGGATATATGTATAGGGTTTTCACCGTGCCGGGCCACATTCGCATCGTCAACGATCCTGTAGAGCTGGTCCCTCTCCTGATGACATTCAACGACCCAACCTTCAAGAAAGTCTACGAGCTCCTCGGCAAATCATGGCTCACCGAGCGCGAGATCCGGGCCCAGGTCAATGAGGAGTCCGTGCCGCTCTGTCTCCAGATCTTAAAAAAGGGGAACCTTGTCGAAGAGCAGTGGCGGATGCCGAAACCCGGTGCCAAGCCCGAGAAGGAGTTCCGGGCCACCTACAACAAGTTCCGGGCAAACTTCCAGTGCAACCTTGCCGATCTCTCAGACATCCTCTACATCGCACTCTCCAATGACGAGAACCTCCGTGACGTGGTGGAACAGATCGACCAGGAACTCTCGAACGGGAACAGTTCGATCGGGGATCTCTCCCGCAAGTTTTCCGTCAGCCCGGTCTTCATCAGAGGTCTCGCCAAACGGATCCCCCATATGGACGTGAAGGGGCAGGGGCTGGTGCTGCTTGACACCGGGCGCTAAGGACCCCCTGAACGCCATCCTGCGCAGCAAGCGCGAGGTCTCCCGCCTCCAGATCCTCGTGGAGATCGCCGAGCACCAGCCGGCCGTCCGGCAGCAGGAGATCGCCGAGAAGCTGGGGGTGACCCCGCAGGCGATCTCGGAATATATCCGCGAGCTCGTGGACGAGGGTATGGTATCAGCGAGCGGGCGGGGCAACTACGAGGTGACCCGGGCCGGGATCGAGTGGGTGCTCGCCAACGCCGAGTCGCTCGAGACCTATGCCCGGCACATCCGGCGCGACATCATCCAGCAGGTCTCGGTCTGGGCGGCGATCGCAGCCGAGAATTTAAAAGTCGGGGACGAGGTTGGCGTGTACATGAAAGACGGCTTCCTGTACGCGGCAAAGAAACCTTCCGCCGCCACGGGCTCCGCGGTCGCTGACGCGAAGAAAGACGAGGACGTGGGGATCGCCCGGCTGAACGGGATCATCGACCACCACGAGGGCACGGTCCATGTCTGCAAGGTGCCGCGGATCCAGAACGGCGGCTCGCGCAAGGTGAAGCGGGACAAGCTGCTGGAGGTTGTCGGAAAGGCCGGCCTGGTCGGGGCGGTCGGCCTTGAAGCCTGGATCGCCTTAAAGGCTGCCGGGAGGAAGCCTGACCTCTTCTTTGGCGCACGGGAGGGCGTGATCGAGGCTGCGTTCCACGGGATCGAGTGCACGATCGTGGTCGTGGACGAGGAGTTCACGGACTTTTTGAAGCGTCTGGAGACGGCCGGGCTCGCCTATCAGATCCACGACCTGATCTCGCCATGAAGATCATTGTCCAGCCCCAGAAAGGCGACAGTTACAAGCTCCTCTTTTACGATGGCAGGAACGTGCGGGGGGCGGGCTTTGTCGATCTGCAGGACACGCCCCGTGGCCCCCGGCCCACGAAGTACCGGGTGCGGTGGGGCACGAAGAAGGAGTACCGGCATACCCCGTCCAAGGATCTTGTCGCAAACCTCCGCGAAGCCGGGATTCTGCTCGTGAAGCGGGACCACCGGTTCGAGACCTTCCTTGCCGATTTCCAGCTGAAGTTTTCACCCGTCCCGGCCTGCAGGATGTGCCTGCTGGACGACCGGTTCACCCCGCTCGACGCCAACAACACGGTGCAGTTCGGCAAGAACGAGAAGATCTGCCTCGACTGCGGGCGCCGCGAACTCCGGCGCGAAGTCTCGCACCTGGGCCGGCTGGGCCGGGACGGGATCTCCCACCTCGAACGCCTCCTCATCGAGTTCCGGAACCTCGACCGGGTGCTGGCCACGCTCAATCCCGAGAAGGTCACGATGGGATCTGCCCTCTTCGACAAGCTCGAGGCCCACCCGGTGATGAAGACCGCTCCGCTGGAGGAGCTGCCCCTTCCCCGCCAGTTCGTTGACGCAAGCGGCATCAGACACCTGATGCCTGCCCAGCAGCTGGCCGTGGAGGCCGGCCTGCTCTTCGGGAAGGATCTCCTTGTCGTGGCGGCGACCGCGAGCGGCAAGACCTTCATCGGCGAGATGGCGGGGATGAAGAACTATCTTGAGGGCCGGGGCAGGACGCTCTTTTTAGTTCCTCTCGTGGCCCTTGCCAACCAGAAGTACGACCGGTTCTCCGAACGGTACTCGAAGCTGGCAAAGACCGGCCTCTTGACCGGTGTGAGCCGGCTGAACCTGCCCGAGACCCGGAAGACCGGCGACCGGAACCCGCAGGCCCCGATCATCGTCGGGACCTACGAGGGCGTGGATCACATGATCCGGCGGGGGCAGCGGATGGTAAATATCGCCACGGTCGTGATCGACGAGGTGCAGATGCTGGAGGACAAAGACCGGGGCCACCGGCTCGACGGCATGATCGCCCGGCTGAAGTTCCTCTGCCCGCAGGCCCAGTTCCTCTACCTCTCGGCCACGATCGGGTCGCCGAACGTGCTGGCAAAAAAGCTCGGCTGCACCCTCGTCCAGTACGCGGAGCGGCCGGTCGGCCTCGAGCGCTACCTGCTTTTCGTGGAGCGCAAGCAGAAGATCCCCACGATCAAGCAGATGACAACCGAGGAGTACAAGCGGACTTCCACGAAAGGCTACCGGGGCCAGACGATCATCTTCACCAATGCCCGGTCCCGGTGCCACACGATCGCCGAGGCCTTAGGGATGCGGGCAGCCGCCTACCACGCGGGCCTGAGTTCCGTGGAACGCCGGGACGTGGAAAGCCGGTTCCTGCAGGGGAAGCTGATGGCGGTCGTGACTACGGCGGCCCTCGGCGCAGGGGTGGACTTCCCGGCCTCGCAGGTGATCTTCGATGCCCTTGCCATGGGCCGCGACTGGCTCAGTGTCCAGGAGTTCAACCAGATGGCCGGCCGGGCCGGGCGGCCGGACTTCCACGACCTCGGCCGGGTCGTGATCCTGGCAGAGCCCGGCGGCAGTTACTCGCGCGAGAACCCGTTCACGGAAGAGGAGATCGCGATCCGGCTCCTGAAAGGGGCCATGGAGGAGGTGGCGCCCGAACATGACTTTGAAAAGAGTTCGGAGGAGTACGTGGCCAACGCCGTGGCCTGCGGTGGCAATGAGGCAGACCTTGCGCGGATCAACGGCCTGATGGTCGGGAGCATGGAGCCGGTGCTGCCGGATCTTGTCGCCCACAAACTCGTGGAGCGGCATGGTGCAAAACTGGTGCTGACCCCCTTAGCCCGTGTCATGGCGGAGCACTTTATCGGGATGGAGCGGCTGCTTGAGATCGTGCGGCTGACGAAGACGATGCAGGACCCGGTTGAGATCATCGCGGAGCTGGAGAGCGAGGACGTTCACAAGGAGAAGAAACCGGATCCGGTGAAGAAAAAAGAGCCGAAACCGGCGCCCAAGCGGCAGGAGAAGTCTCCTGCCGGCAGCCGCGGCCGGCGGCGCCGGTAGGCTGGTGTTGGCTATTGTGGCCCGGGCTCCATGATTTTATACCGGGAGCGTGCAATCGATCTGTATGGCAGGCCGCAAGGAACAGGATAAACAGGTGCAGCAGGATCTCCGGCACCTGAGCAGCTCCCTCCATGGCGATGACATCAGGCCCGATGTCATGTTCGCCCGGGAACGGAACATCCGCTCCTGCACCCCCCCGTTCGGGACGAAGGAAAGCGAAGTCCGTGAGCGGCTGAAGCGGGTGCAGCCGCCAGAAGAGGAATAATATCCGGTGCTCGTATTCGAACAGCAGATCCCTGGTCATGACCGGATCGGTCGCACCATGCCCGGATCAGCTGCGCCTCCGGCTCCGCCCGGTTGCGGCAAATAACGTTAAAAAAAACTCAGGTTGTTAGGCGCTCTTTTTTGTGGGACGTTTCTTCCCGCTTTTCTTTGGGTATTCCGTGCGTGGTTCTGAAACCGCATTTGGCAGATCCTGGGATTGGCCGGGGTAACCGGCAGGCAGGAGATGATCCCTGATCAGGATACCGCGGATCATGTCGCGTCCCCGATCGGATTCGAGATAACGGGTAACCGTCTCCTCGACAGTCTCCGCTCTCTGGGATTTTTCCAGCAGATCGTGGAGAGCCGATACGATGACATCGGAGATGTCTTCGTACTCCCCGTTATTGACAAGGACCTGCATCTTTTCAAAAACCTTGGATGAAATCCTGAAGTTCAATTTTATTTTGAGGGGCTCTTCTCGCATGATTCTTGAAAAAAGTCGCACCCGCGGCTAATGAAGTGATGTGTTACATATGGATTTATTTGTGATACAATTATATGGGAGGACATCCAAACGGAATGTAAGGGATGTACCCTCTAGCGAGTGTAAATATTCCTAGTGCTTTTCGCAAAGGATCAGGAGATCCGGGTGCATCCCGATCCCGGCCGGATACAATAGGATTGACCGCGGATCACGAACGTGGTTGCCCGGGGATGGCCGAACCGTTGGACCGGTGAGGTCCGGCAGGCTGTGGAAATATCCCGATCCCGGCAGATATTCCCGCGTGCGGGCTCTTCCTGTCAGTCGCAGCCTTCCAACCATTACCTGTCGGCAGCAGGCCGGGCTGCACACACCCACCGGTCGTAGATCGGATCTGCCGGGTTCTCGGTCACCTCTACGTGACGGCCGAGCTGAGCGCCCCACTGCTGGATCAGCCGGGCTTCCGGTTCCGTACCGACCGTGATGAGCGTCTCCCGGGTGAGCGCGAAGAGTTGCCCGACGATCTGCTGCCACATATCGGCCGAGAAGTGGTTGATCTCGCCCATCATGATCCCGATGCCCCGGGGCACCGGCTGAAGATACTGCGAGGCCCGTGTGGCATCCAGCCACATTGTCTCTTCCGAAAGGAGCCGTTTCTCGGTCAGGCCCCGGCAGAGCAGGGTCTCGTCGTTGTCGTACGAGAGCGGGGCGTACCCGAGGTCCCGGAGGACCAGCGACCCCACGCCGGATCCGCAGCAGGCATCGATGCAGGCCTCCCCCGATCCTGCGCCCCAGAAGGAGCGGATAAGGGATCCGATGATCTCCCGCCGCACCGGGTTGAGATCCTCGACTGCCGGGAGAACCCCCCCGAGGAGGGCGGTACTGTAATAATCCCTTACCGCGGCAGCCCAGACGGCCCGGTCTTCCTGGTAGATCTCCCCGCTCGCATTCTCGAACCGCTCGATGAGGGCAACGGAAGGATTCCGGCAGAGAAATGTCCCGGCGGTCCAGCTGCTCCCGTCACGGAACGCGAGGGACAGCGGCTCCTCTTGCTCGTCCAGGAGGAGCAGCCCCTCGTCCCCCGGGACGCCGGTAAGTACTGCATTGAATGTCCCGTCGGTGAGTGCCGCAAAGGCCGGTTCCACGAACGTCAGGGCATCCACCCCGAGGAGATCGGCTGCTTTCACGACCGGTCCCCCCGCTCGATCCGCATGCCGTGCGGCGCCTCGATCGTCCCATCCACCTTCGCGTCCTCGTGGAGCACGATGGACTTCGCCTTCACGTCTCCGAGGACGTGGGCGCCCTTCTTCACGTACACGGTGGAACCGCTCTCCACGTTCCCGTGGATCGTGACGCCTTCGACCACGGTGATCCGGTTCTTTGCCCGGAGACTCCCGAAGATCACGGTGTTCGCCTGGACGTCGATCGACCCGGCACGGATATTCCCGTGGAGCCGGCAGCCCTTCCCGATCTTCATCGTTGAGGGCACTGCGAAGAGCTTCATGTCGAGCTTCGACCGGGCCGGGATCATCAGCGGGATCTCGGGCTTCTCCTCGTCCTCCGAGAAGAGGTCGTCAAGGATCCGGTCCAGCTCCCGCTCGTTCTCGATGTGGAGGAGGGTCATTAAGTAGATGATGATGAACATGAAGACCGGCATCGGGTTCCGGATCTCGATGTCGCCCTTGGCGAAAAAGCCGTCCCGGATCTCGACCTTCTCGCCGATGTCGAGTGCGCCGTTCACCTCGAGCTTGCCGTTGATCTTCACGCCTTCGCCGATGTAGGCATCCTCCTTTGCGATCACGTCCCCGCCGATCTCGCACCAGTTCCCGATCCTCGTGTCGCCATTTGCCCAGACGTACTCGCGGATCTTCGATGACTCGCCCACGTACACGTCGCTTCCCCGCAGGCCGTAATCGATCTGGCAGAACTCCCCCACAACGATGTTGCGGCTGGTCTTGAGGCTGTGCTCCTGCAGCTCCGTGCCGTCGGGCAGGAGACAGTGGTTGTGCCAGTCTTTTACGGTGCGTTCCTTCATTCAATCTCCAAGAATCAGGCGCCGAACTTATGGGATTTGTTGATGAGGTCGAGCGCGATCGGGAGAAGGTCGACTCCCCGGATCCGGCAGAGTCCCCCCTTCGCGCAAGCAAACTCGTCGTACCGGACCACGTCATCCATACGGACGCCTTCGCCCCGGATGATGACAGGGACGGGGTCGGCGGAGTGGTCCTTGATGCAGGCCGGGGTCGAATGATCGCCGGTGATGATGATGATAGTATCCCTGAGATCCAGCAGGGGTTCGAGGATCGGATCGATCCGCTCGATGAAAGCCTTCTTCTGCTCCGCGAGGCCGTCGTGGCCGGACTCGTCAGCGCCCTTGATGTTCATCAGGACGAAGTCCTTTGTCTTCAGCTCGGTTATTGCCGCTGCGACCTTGCCGGCGATGTTGCTGTTCACCGATCCGGTGATGCCCGGCACTTCGATATGCGGGAGGCCGACAGCCTTGCCGATCCCCGTGATCAGGCTTGCGGCCGATATGACCGAGCCCGACATCTCGTATTTCTTCGGGAAGGGTTCGAAGTCCCCCATCTCCCCGGCGCCCCGCATCAGGACGATGTTGGCCGGGTTCTGTCCCTGTTTCATCCGTTCCTTGTTCACCGGGTGATCGAAAAGGATCTTCGTGGACTGCCTCACGAACTCATTGCAGACCGCTGCCGTCTTGTCCTCCGTTGGACCCTGCCGCAGCGCCTTTACGGTGAGCGGGGATACACCCTCCTTCTTCGGGTCGTTCGAGGAGACGCAGTGGGAGAGCCCTTCGCCTTCGAGCGCCAGGGCGGCCCGGTGCCCGGCCCCGGAGCGGAAGACGAAGTCCACGCCGAACTTCGAGAGGTCGACGCCGTCCTGGATTGCTTTACTGAGCGCCTCCGTATCGTGGATGCGCCCTGCACGGCGGTCGGTGACCTTCCCTTCAGGGGAGATGGTCGCGTAGTTGCAGCGGAACCCGATCATGCCCGCTTTCATGTCGATGCCGGTGCCGACGCATTCGAGCGGTCCCCGGCCCGTGTAGTATTTGTAGGGGTCGTACCCGAGGAGGGCGAGGTGGGCGGTGTCGGAGCCCGGGCGGACGCCGGGGGCAATCGTGTCCATGATCCCGCAGATCCCTTCGGCAGCAAGCTTGTCGAGGACAGGTTTTCTGGCCGCGGAGAGCGGTGTTCCGCCCCGGAGTGCCGGGCAGGGGCGGTCGGAGATCCCGTCGAGAACGATGAAGAGGATTTTACTCGCGGTCATTCTTGTGCAATGGTTGGGCGGGAGGGGTAATTAGGCTTCGCGGTGGGTATGAGGCAAAAAACAGACGATTGTCGCTCCAGGGTGGTTCCGACCGGCAATGAAGCACAGTACAGGACTCCTGTTGGACCGTTCACTCAGGCTCTCTTCAGGTCCGGCACGACCGCCGAGAGTACCAGCGCGATGACTGCAAGGACAACCCCCGCTGCGACCGTGAGATGGAACCCGGAGAGGAACGCAGCCCCGTCAAGGTCGGCAAATGGCACGATCATGCCGGATTGCATAGTGGTAATGGTGAAGATCGTTGCGTAGATGGCAGTCCCGAGGACGGCGCCGAAATAGATCGTGGTCACCATCAGCGAGGACCCGGTCCCCTGTTCGCCTTCCGGGGCGCTCTCAATGACCCGGCTGGCAGCCGGGCCGGAAAAGATCCCCACGGAAATCCCGATCAGGACGAGACCGGAGAGAAGGGGAAGGACCCCCGATTCCGGTACCAGGAACGCGAACAGGACGCTGTAGACGATCATGACCCCGGTGGCAACAACCGCAAACGCCCGGCGGCCGGACCGGTCCGACCACTTCCCGAACGGGATGGAGAGCAGTGCGATGGCTGCCGGGGGAACAAGAAGGCAGAGGCCGGTGGCAGCCGGATCGTATGCCATCATCGTTGTCAGGTAGAAGGGAAGGAGGTAGATGATCCCCATGAAGACAACGTTCATGAGCATGTACGCGACCAGGACTGCCGAGAATGCTCCTGACAGGAAGATCCTGATATTGATCAGGGGGCCGCTCACCGTCAATTCCCGGAGCACGAACAGTGCCAGAGAGAAGATACCAAGAGCGATACAGCCGGTAATCAGGGGATCGGAAATACCCCGCTTCAGCCCCTCTTCCAGGACAAAGGTAACGAGGGCCATAGCTATGAAGAGGAGGACGGCTCCCGGGTAATCGAAGGGTGTCGGACACTCCTCCGGTTCGTCCTCCGGGATGACCCGGGCTGCAAAGAGAATCCCGGCGATACCAATGGGGAGGTTGATTAAGAAGATCCAGTGCCACGAAAAGTACTGGGTGAAAACCCCCCCGATCGCCGGCCCGACGGCGAACCCGATTGAGCTTGTGGTAGCAAGGACACCGAGGGCCATCGCGAGCATGCCGGGTGGGAGGTGGCGGACGAAGAGCAGCGGGGCTACCGCGGCGATCATGGCGGCACCGGCACCCTGCGCCAACCGGGCAGCCAGCAGGACGTTAAGCGTCGGCGCCAATCCGCAGGCAAGGGAGGCGAGCGTGAAGATCGCAAATCCCAGGAGGAAGATCTTCTTTGCCAGACCCCGTTCGGCGAACTTCCCGAAGACGAGCATGAGCCCCGCCATCATCAGGAGGTAGGTGATGATCACCCACGCAATCGTCCCGGTATCCGTAGCGAAGTATGCGGCCATGGTCGGGAGCGCAACGTTCACAATCGCGCCGTCGACCCCGTCCATCACCACGCCGAGCGCAACGGCGCCGAGCAGGAGCTTCTGGCGGCGGGGATCGGTGATGACGGAGGACATGAAGCACAGTATGGGGCGGGAAATCTCATTAACGTTCGGGACTGCGGCGGGATGATCCTGTCACGGGGATTACGGATCTCCGGCAACGCAGGAAAAGGAAGAGTAAGACGATGGACCGGAAGCGCGGGCCGGTCTGTCACTTCTTCTGCTGCATTGCCTGCGCTTCACTCTCCAGGGTTGCCTTCAGTCTCTCCACGGCTTCGGCAAGATCGGTAGTCGTAGTGATGGTGAAGGAGTTGTCGCTCTTCTTGTCGTGGTAGTTCACAACGTACTCGATCTGGCCGTCCTTTCCCTTCTTGGGTTCGATGATCAGTTGCGCCATAGGTCAACGCAGGGATCGTTGGTTCCCGGCAGACATCATCCTTGTGGACGAAGAGGATCAGTAACAACTATATGGAATCCGCAGAAAAATAGTATGCCGCAAACAGCGGTTTGCAGGGGCTCGTAGATCAGGGGTAGATCGTCACGTTTGCAACGTGAAGGCCACGGGTTCAAATCCCGTCGAGTCCATCCGGTTCTTATCGCTTTTTTAGGATGATTCAGGACCGCAGGTCAGGATCGATCAGTATCCTGTGGCCTCCCGGTTGGATCCGGCACCGCCCTCCTCCGTGGGTCCGCGTTCGAAAATCGCCATGCCCCTTTCGGCACCAGGATTTCGAACCGGGCGCCGGCCCCGTATGTCCCGGTCTCCCGGATAGTGATTCCGGTGATCGCAAGGATCTCGCGGGAGAGGAAGAGACCAAAGCCCGTATGCTTCCCGAAGCCCCGTTCGAAGAGCCGGGGCCTGTCCCTGTCTGGGATTCCTGTCCCGTCATCCTGGTACATGATGAGCAGGCTCCCGTCCCTCACCTCTGAAGATACCCGGATCGATCGTAACTGCGCTCCTCCGTACTTCAGGGAATTGTCGATCAGGTTGTAGAAGACCTTCTCGAAAAGCGGATCCCCCAGTATCTCAAGATCCGGCCGGCCCGGATCGATATTTACAGCATCGACCGGAAGCGCACCCTTGGCCCCGATGATCGTGCTCTTCATATTGTACCATGAGGGCGCTTTCACACCGGTATCCTGGTAGTCCCGGGTGAAGAGGATCTGGCGTTCGATATTACGGGTTGCCCGAATACTCTTGCCGATAAAATCAAGAAGCACCGGGTTGTCTGTCCTGGTCTTGAGCACCGAGAGGAACCCTTTAAGGACCAGGAGCTGGTTGATGATGTCGTGCCGGGTAATGGAGGAGAGGAGGTTGAGCTTGCGGTTCGCGAGGGTCAGGGCATCTTCGGATCGTTTCTGCTCGCTGATATCAACAAAGGAGGCGATCGATTTGCTGGTCCCGGGGATCATGGCAACGATCGCATGGACGGTTTTGGTGACACCGTCACGGTCCCGGATCCGGAGCGTATACGATGCGGGCGCCGATGCCGGGTCGACACGCCGCCCTTCGTGGTATTTCTTCACCATTTCGAGATCTTCAGGCAGGGTGATGTCGCTCATGCTCATCTTCCCTTCGATCTCCCCGCGCGAATACCCGACCAGCCGCGAAAACTCGGAGTTCACCTGCTCGATGATGCCGGCCTTATTGAGAATGTGGGAAGCGGTACCGGTATGCTCGAAGAGGATGCGGTACCAGGCCTCATTCTCCGCGAGCGCCTGCTGCATCTTCTTCTTCTCCGTGATGTCCTGGATGACTCCGACCATGAATTCCTGCCCGGAGATATCTTCCGTGTATAATGCCGAGGTGATGGTGACCTCACGCACCTGTCCGTCAGGCCGGGTGATCGTTACGTCATCCTCGCGAGTGATACCGCGGGAGAAGACATCTTCGGTCTTCTCCCAGAAGATCCGGGAATCCCGCTCATTGAAAAAAGCGTTGGGCATCATGTGCAGAACCTCGTCCCGCGAACGCCCGACAAACCGGCACAGGCTGTCGTTCACAACCCTGAAACGGTGGTCCCGGTCAAGAACATAAACCGGATATGCGATGGTATTGATGATCGTGGACAGGTTTTTCCGGGACTCCAGTTCGAGTTCTAACAGGCGCACCTTTTCAAGATTACCTCTTTCGTCGAGAAGGGCATGGACGACCGTGGCAAAGATGAACATGCCGATGACATTGAAGACGATCATGGGGATGATGACGGTAGTCACCACGGTCAGGACCTCGGCGGGCCGGGTGACGAGAACCAGGGTGTAACAAGAGATCAGGGTCTCGGAAAGGCCGATGAAGATCACGGCCATCCACGTGGGAACGAAGCGTCGGTTATTGGCGAGATACAGGATCCCCCCGAGGACGCCCGAGAGGACGGGGGCTGACAGACCGGTCCACAGGTACGGCCCGCCCTGTGCAAACCGGAAGAGGCCCCCGATGATCCCGGCACCGAGTCCGACATATGGCCCGCAGAGCAGGCCAGCCGCCATGGGGCCGAGATCGCGGATATTGATCACGGCGCCATCGATGGAGAGCCCGCTGAGTGTGCCGAAGATAGAGAGGATCCCGAAGAAGACCATGAGCAGGAGGAGGGTCGGCCAGCGTGCACGCTGCTCAAAGACCTGGCTGAAGAACCGGCTGCGCATGAAGAGGAAGGCAAAAACGATGATTACACAGAGGATCTCGAACAGAGTGATCGATCCCTGTATGATCAGCGGCTCCATACTATCGGATAATTAAACAACATGATAAGCCTAATTGAGGTGGCTTTGAAGAGATGGCGGAGGATGATGAACCGCAGGGGCCGGGTAACAAGAAAACAATGGCCGGATCAGTCCACCCAGTCCAGCAGGTGGCTCTCCTTCTTCTCCTGTTCCTCGCGCCGGACCAGCTTCCGTTTCACCTTCTTCACGGCCTCCGTTGCAGGAGAGGGTGCAGGATCGAACCGGCCGAGGTCCATGTAGTCGCGGGTGAGCCAGTCCTCCCCGCCATGGATCTCGTACACTGTATCAGGGGCCGGGGCAGCGGGAGCCGGAGTGTCCTCATGGTACGGGGTGGCAGGGACCGGCTGGAGCGGTGGGACCATGAGCGGCGCGGGCTCCAATGAATGAGGCGCATCCATGAGTACCGGTGGAACCGGTGCAACCGGCCGGTCCGGGTCCGGCCGGTTGTCCGAGCGGAAGAGGAGGAAGTCCACGTAGTCCTCCACCTCCCGGCGCTGCTCGGGGGTGAGCCGTTCCAGCTTGTTCAGCAGCAGATCCACACAACAAACCTCCCGGTCATTCAGTAAGTACCATATCTTTCCTGATGTATTTAAGGAGCGTGCGGGGGGAACGAAAAGAAATTATTCCCATTTATGCTGGTAGCCCCGCCTCTCCAGCGGCACGCCGTCAACGGTCACGCCGCGTCCCTCGGTTACCGTGCCGATCACGGTGGCCTCCACACCCTCAACCGGGAACCGGTCCGGCGCAATGGTAAAGATCAGCTCGTAGTCGCCGCCCCCGTAGAGGGCAAGCTCTTTTGCCTGCTCCGGAGGAATCCCGGCAGGCAGGGGAAGTGTTGATGAGTCGAGTGCGAACCCGCAGTTCTCATTCACGCTCACCAGGTCGTAGAGAGAGAGTGCGATCCCGTCGCTGTCATCCATCATCGCGCTCACACCGGCTCTGCCGAGGAGCTGCCCCTCCGTAACCCGGGGCTGCGGCTCGAATAAAAATTTCTCGAACTGGCGGAACCCGTCCAGCCATGCCTGCGCCTGCCCGGGGGTACCGGTGATACAGACCAGATCGCCCGGCCAGGCCCCGGTCCTGCGGGTAATATCGCGCCGGTCCACGAGCCCGAGGCCGGTTGTCACCACGGTCAGTTCGTTGTGCCGGTCGATGTCGCCCCCGATGATCTCCGCCCCGTACTTCGTGCAGCAGTCTTTCGCCCCTTTCATCACGCCCTCGAGGCACTTCCAGTCGTCAAGACCAACCGCGATCAGGAGGTACTTCGGCGCCGCCCCCATGCTCGCGATGTCCGAGATCGTCACCGCCGCGCTCATCCAGCCGGCCTGCCAGTCCGTCATGCCCGGCACAAAATCCGTGCTCCGGTGGAGCATGTCGGTCGTGGCCACCATCACCTGCCCCCCGCAGGCAAACTCCGCACAATCGTCCGAGCATCTGTCCCTCCCGACAACGCCCATCACCACCTTCAGCAGTTCCCGGTCATCCACCTTTCTTCACTTCCTTACCGCGTTCGCTCTTGTACTCCTTGAACATGTGCTCGATCAGCGCAGACTTCTTCTCCCGCTCGTGTACTGCCTGAGCCTCGCCCCACCGCCTGAGCGCCGCATCGAGCGCATCCTTTCCGCAGAGCCCCTGTTTCCCGCGGACCTGCGTGCCGGTCTCCGCTGCCGAGAGGAGGGGGATGCCGGCCTCCCGGAACGCGGGCAGCAGCAGCGGGTCCTGCTCGCCCTGTGTTTTCACCGGGAGGATCACGGCCCCGGCCCGGAGGGATGCAAGGTCTTTTACCACGCTCCGGCCCCAGCCGTCCGTCCGGCCCACGTACACGAGCTCGCCCTCGGCAATCCCCACGTCATCGGCAAGCTTGCGCAACCCCTCCTTGGTCAGGGCCTCCATCACCTTCACCGGCACGACATCGCCCTCCATCGAGAGCTCGGCAAACTTCTTGATACGGCCCAGCCGCCTTACCAGGTTCTGGTTGTGACGCTCCTCTTTCCGGAGCCTTTTTTTAATGCTCTGGATGATCGCGTCCCGGGTTGCGATCTCCACATCCTTTGCCAGCTCCGCGTCGCGGGTGGAGTGGACCCGGCGCAGCCGGGAGGAGAGCCGGTGGATCTCGTAGTCCCTTGCCTTGATCTCCTCCTCGAGCTCGGCAACATAGGACCGCAGGCGCTTCACCATCCCCTCCAGCACCCGGACCCGCTCGTCGTGCTTCCCGTCCACGGCTGCCGGGGTCAGTGGCGCTTCTGCCTGCGGTTTTGTTGCGTTCATCTCGCCGAGCACCTGGTCGAGCGACTGGCCCCGGATCACCCGGGCCCGCACCTCGTCGAGATCGTGACCCGGCGGGACGCGCTTTAAGAGGCTCTGGAACCGGTGCCGGTACTGGCGGTAGGCATCGAGCGCCGCGGAGAGGGCGTCCCGCTCGTGGTCGTTCCCGTACTCAAACGGGGCGGTGAGCTCCATCTTCATCTCAACGCTCGTGTCCTGCCTGGGCGTGAATGCAACCGCGGAGAACGCCCGCCGGATCTTCTCGACCGTGAATGGCATCTCCTGCACATCGGAGGCGATGACAAGCGGCTTTCCTACCTTCCAGAGTGTCTCGATCACATCCGCCATCGCCATCTGCCGGGAGCTCTCCAGGTGGAGGAGGTTGCCGTCGAGGTCGAGTGCCGCGATGCCCGTGGTCGTGCCGGGGTCGAGGCCCACGATCAGGTACCGGGGTTTGGCCGAGAGCGGACGGAACCGGATCCGTTCCAGCCGCTTGCCGCTGATCCGGACCTGCACGTCCGCCCCGCGGTACGTGGAGACCGGCACCTGGTCTCTTGTGGCAAAGACCCGGAACGCCACGCGGCTGCATCCCCCGAATGCTTTAGTCTCCTTCTTCTCGTACCGGAGCCCGGCAGCCACGAGCGCCTGCTCGATCTCGCGGCCTTTGAGCTGGACCGCACCGTGCATCTTCCTCACGTACCGGTTCTGGCTCCACCCGCCCTTCCCGGGTGAACGGTGGCGGCTTGCCACGATCTCGCTCTCGTTTTCGAACGCGATCACCTCGGCCCCGGCGCCGAGCGCAGCCACCTGCGCCGTGGTCCGGGCCTCCGCAAACGGATCGAATTTGTTGAAGCTGATGTTGTACCGGCCGGCCACCTTCTGGAGCGTCTCCTTCCGCTCGCCGCCGGTCACCTGCACGAGCCGGGTCTGCGGGGGCAGGCCCTGCAAAAAGAAGAAGAGCTCGTGCTGGTCGGCTGCAATCTCCTGCAGGCTGTCCACGGCAAGGATGTCCGGCTGCTCATCCCGGAGCATACGAAAGAGACGGAACATCGAGACCTCGGTCTCGCTCTCGATCTCCGGGCCGTCCATCCGGACCAGGGCGTACATCGGCCGCCGGGATTTTGACCGTACGGACCCTTTGATGATGTCGATACCAAAGACCTTCAGCCGGTCACGCATTGCATCGCAACCTCCCGGTCGCGCGTGATCTTGTACTTCCTCTTGAAGAACGTAAGGATGTTGTCGATGTCCCTGCCGATGATTGCCCCTGCGTTCGGGTGATCGGTCCCGACCCACTGGGGCCAGTCGATGATGACGAACCTCCCGGCTTCGACAAGGATGTTATATTCCGAAAGATCGGCATGGATGATGCCGGCGCCCCAGGCAGAGCGGACGTTTCCCAGGATCACATCCAGCGCCTCATGGGGCGCCTCGAGCCGGGTGCGGCTGAGACTCTGGCCGCTGATGAGCTCCATCACGACCGCGTGCCGGTTGTGGGCGATGGGCAGCGGGACGCTCACCTTCGGGTGGAGCGCCTTTAAGGCCTCGTACTCCCGTTCGGCCGATCGCCGGGAAGCGATCAGCCACGGGCAGTGCCCCTCCTCCATGTACTCCCGGTTGAGCCGGGCGGAGGAGAAGGACCGGCCGCCCACCCGGTGGAACTTGATGGCAACGGGCCCGAGGCCAAGGGCGTCGTATACCACGGACTCCTTACCTTCGCCAATCTGCGAGCCGAGGGCCGCGATCGTGCCCTTCTGCGTGAGGGTGGCAAGGGCCAGCGTATCGTAGCCCCCGAAGACAAGCGCGTAACCGTCGTACGGTACGGGGTTGAAACGGACCATCCCCCAGGCAATGAGCCGTGAAAGCCGGTAGTTGATCTCGGACTCCGAGAGCTTGGTGGCTGTTTTTAAGTGTTCGAGCGGCACCCACGAGTACCGCTTCATCCCCCGTTCGAGCGCAAGGAGGATGGATTTCTCGTACTTGTTCAGGGTGCGGACGTACTCCGCGGCAACGGCCATATCCGCTAGAGTGGTTATGCCCGGGACTATAAAATCACATCTTTTATACAAAGGGCCGGCATCTATGCCATAACCTTAAATTCCTTGCATGGTAGAGAGCTGAACAGGATAAGGCGGATGCAGTGCAGTGCGTGCAGACATGAGGCGGTGATCTTCCAGCCGTACTCGGGGCGGTACCTGTGCCGGGACCACTTCTTTGAGAGTGTGGAGTCCCGGGCGAAAAGGGAGATCCGGAAGTGTCAGGGAGTGCGGCCGGGCGACCATATCGGCGTTGTGCAGGACGGGAACCTGCCGGCGCGGGTGCTTCTCACCTTTCTTGAAGACCTGACCCGGGGCCGGAAGAACATCCGGGTCTCGGCCGCCTGTGCGGGGAGCTGTCCCGATCCGTCGATAACTAGGATGGCTCTTGCCGTTACCCTGGAGGATGCGGCAGCCACGGTACTCGCCTCCCTCCTGGAGGGATACCGGGGGCAACCGGTCACGGCCTGCCGGGATGCCGGTCCCTGCAGTCTGCCGCAGTTCGCCCCGTTCGCCCACATCCCGGAAGAAGAGATCGTGCTGTACGGCCGGTTCCTCGGGATCGCCGGGGAGGCAGGCAGCCCGCAGGATCCAGATCCGTTCGTCTGCGAGGTAAAGTCCCTGCTGGCGGACTATACCGGAAAACACCCGGCAGCACCCTACGCAGTGCTGAACCTGGGCGGGGAGCTGGACCGCATCCGCTGCACATGGCCGGGGGTGGACCGGCATGGCGCATAAGCGGGGCCGGGTCTGGCGTGCGATCCGGAACTCCCCGAAGATCCAGATCGCGATATACTTCCTGGCATTCGCTCTGCTCATCGGGGTGTATACCGTCATCTTTTACAAATTTTATCCTATCCTCGAGAACCAGCAGATCTCGTGGATGCAGGCCCTGCTGTTCGTGGTAGAATCGATGACTACGGTTGGGTACGGTGACCTGTTGCCGTTTACCAACGACCTCACCATGCTCCTCTCCATCCAGCTCATGCTCTCAGGAGTCATCATGATCTTCATCGTGGTGCCACTCCTGCTGGCCCCGTTCCTCACCGCCCTTTTAGCCCCGACTCCCCCGAAGAAGACGCCGCACGCCCTGGCCGGGCATACGGTGATCTTCGGGTATGACGAACTGACCCGGTCGGTCATCGACAGCCTTGCCATCTCCGACCATGACATCGTCATTATCGAGGAGGACAAGTCCGCCGCCCTGGAGATCGCCACGGAATACCGCATGAGAGCCTACGTGATCTGGGGGGACAACACCGAGCCGGAGACCTGGGAAGCCGCCCACCTGAAGGATGCGGGGTACATCATCATCAACCGGGACGAGCGCGTGACCGCGAGTATCATCCTTGCGATCCGGAAGATCGCGCATGGAAAGATCATCGCCGTGGTGGACAAGATCGCGTTCGACCGGTACCTGCGGTACGCGGGGGCGGACTATGTCCTCTCCCCCAAGCACTCCACCGGCCGGATCCTCGCCCGGCACACGGTCCTCAATCCCCAGGGAGACGCGGTGCCGGATATCCCGGGTCTCGACCGGATCAGTCTCGCCATCCCCGAAACCACTTGCCACGAGCTCCGGCTCATCAACATCCCGATCGTGGCCGGCTGTAATGCCGATGGGAAGAACCTTCGGGAGCTCGCGCTCTTTTCGCACTACGGTATCCTCGTGCTCTGTCTCTGGAAGGAAGGGACGTTCGTCTCCCGTCCGCACGACGACATCATCGTTGACGACACCACGTCCCTCTTCCTGCTCGGCACCGCAGACGCCCTCCGGCAGGTGATCGTCCATGAGTTCGAGGGCGACGGCAGGACCGGGGCCCGGGCGGTGATCGCCGGTTTCGGGGACGTGGGGTCGGCGGCACACCGCGAACTGACCGCGGCAGGTGTAACCTGCACGGTCGTGGACGCGCTCCCGCACGAAGTGGAGAACCAGGTCGTGGGCAATGCGGAGGACGAGGCCGTCCTTACCAGGGCCGGTATTGTGGAGGCGAAGTGCTGTATCATAGGTCTCAACGACGACGACATCAACATCTTCGCCACCCTGATGGCCCGCAACCTCAACCCGGGCCTCCGCCTCCTTGCCCGGGCAAACCATCCCTCCACCGTGGACAAGCTCTACCGGGCCGGGGCTGACTATGTGGCCCTCATGCCCACGATCGGCGGGCAGACCATCGGCCGGATCGTGCTTGCGGAGACGGTCACGGTCCTCCTGGATCTTCCCGATGGCGAGATGGTCGTGATGGCCCCTGCAGGCGGCTCCCGGTATCCCACGGCCGGCTCGCTTTCCCGGAAGACCGGTGTGCGGATCATCGGTATCGAGGGTACCGCCCGTTCGGTCGTCGCGCCGGCGGACGGCGAGCGGATCGGGAAGGACGACCAGCTGATCGTGGCCGGGGCGACCGAACAGTTGAAGAAGTTCATCCGTCAACTCTAAGTGATACGGTCATGGACGACGAACTCGGGTGCAGGATGGGCAGGGTGGAGCAGATGATCCGGTTCGCGTACTGGAACACCGGCTGTTCCGGGATCGTTATCGGCCTCTCCGGCGGCGTGGATTCCGCGGTCGCAGCCGCGTTCTGTTGCCGGGCGGTCGGACCGGACAAGGTGCTCGGCCTCCTGCTCCCCTCCCCGGTCAGCAGTGCAGCTGACCTTGACGATGCAGCCGGCCTCTGCCAGAAACTCGGCATGGCGCACCGGGTCGTGCCCATCGGTCCCATGCTCGATGCCTTCCGGTCCATGCCGGGCTTTACGGAGACATCGTACCTGCTCGGCAACCTGATGGCCCGGATCCGCATGACCGTGCTCTACTACCATGCGAACCGCGAGCACCGGCTCGTCTGCGGCACTTCCAACCGGAGCGAGTACATGCTCGGCTACTGCACGAAGTGGGGCGACAATGCGGCCGACATCCAGCCCCTCCTCCACCTCTACAAGACGGAGGTCTACGTGGTGGCCGAGGAGCTGGGCATCCCGGAGCCGATCCGGAAGAAGGCTCCCACCGCAGGACTGTGGGAAGGCCAGAGCGACGAGAAGGAGATCGGCCTCACTTACGCCGAGATCGATGCGGCGCTCAGCGCCCTTATGGACCAGCAGTGGCAGGCGCGGACGCCAACAGAGGAGAAGGTGCTCGCGCTCGTGAGAAAGAGCGGTCACAAGAGGATGCCGGCCCCTACTCTTTTAACAGGATCGACAGAATAGCGGCGGACTCTTCCGGTGCGTTCAGGAATGCGAGTGCTTCCGCGTTTCCGATCAGACTGTAGAGGGGGCCTTTTGGGACCCGGTGATCCCCGTTTCCCGATCGCGGCCGGACTGATCGGACAGGGGGCACTTCCGGATAATGAGGGTTCTTCCGGAGTTCCCCGGCCGTCAGCTCATAGTAGGCTGCACCGCGGTGCGACTCGTACTCCCCGTACTCGCTCTCGAATGCTGTGGAGACGATGTTGGCCATTGCGAGCGTCGTGTCCGGCGAGGGGTTGATGGAGATATGCCCGTAGCCGGGAGGGATGATCACGATATCGCCGGCGGCTGCGCTGATCATGATAATATCGGTGAGGTTTCGGGACTGGAGCAGGTAATGGGCTTCACCTTCGAGCACTTCGTATATCTCCGGGTACCCCACGCCCGCCGGGTCGGGCGGGTGGTAGTGCCCCTTGGTCTTCACCCGTTCCCCGCAGAGGTCGCGGGGCGGGATCACAGTGAGGTCGTACCGCAGGTGGTGGGCGTGGAGCCAGCGCCAGTCCGTGTCCGACTTTGCCAGGTCGCGGTACATGTAATAGAGCGCACCCGTGCAGTCACACGCCGGATCCCAAAGGACAGGGCGCATCTCTTCGATCGTCCGGACCAGTGGGGGAGGCAGCTCCCCGTCCCATCCAAGCATCAGATCATCATTCTCCCTAAAAGTAGATAATACCCGGCGCGATGCCCGGGACCACAGCATGGGGGGGATACGTGTTAAAAGCGCCGGATGTCATCCATTTCGGCGATGTCCATCATGCCCTTCATGGCCTGGATCTGCACCCACCGGTCCCCTTCGCGGATAGCGGCCAGCGGGTTGGTCCCGCCGATCGCGGCAATCCCGATAAACTCGGGGGAGACCGGGACGCCCAGGAGCGGGACATTGGGCATCCCCACCTCGAGGATCCCGGAGTAACTGCTGCTCGCAAGCTCGTCCAGCACCATCCCGACCAGGTGCTCGGCCTCCATGTGGAACTCCCGGATGTTGGCGAGGATAGTGCCGCTGCCCCGGCGCATCACGTTCGTCACAGACGTGGTCTTCTGGGAGATGAGCACCTGGAGCGGATCGATGGTGGTGTGCTCGTACAGGATCATGTGGGTGAACCGGATCGGTGCCCGGTCCTCGACTTCCACCACGCCCCCTCCGATCGGGTTGACGGGGATGCCCCGCCGGATCAAAAGCCCGTCGAACGTGATGCTGCACATGGTGCAGATGCCGGTGCACCCCGCCGGGATGACGAAGTCCGCCACCCGCTCCCCTGAATGATAGAACTTCACCATCCCGCTGACGCTGACCCCGGTTTTATTGGCATCCTTGAGAACGGAGATGGCGAATTCCAGATCCTCGTTTTTCACCAGCGAGAGGTTATACACCACATCGCCCCTCCCTTCGAGAGGATCGAACGTGACGCGGATAGCATAGTCCTCGATATTGTTGTTGACGAATTTCAGGGGGGGCATCATCACCATTAATCTCGGACACGGCAATAGAAAAATTGTTCTATAAGAGTAGGGCAATTTATATATGATGGAACCAGACATGCGGGAAAAGGCCAAGAATGCGATGAGACTCATTCTTGAAGCGGCTCGTTATGACGTGGAAGAGGTTGACGATCCCCTCGATCTCTCGGCCGTCCGGGACGGCACCTGTCTCCTTGTGCTCTGCTCGAACGATGCGGGCCTGATCGCCCAGTTCGACAAGACCAACTACAGTCTCATGATCGACGATCAGGAGATGACCTGCAAGAAGCTCCTCTTCACGCTCGAGAAGGGTGTTGCCACGGAGAACTGCATCCCGTGGGGGGTCGACGAGTTCGTCCGCTACACCGGTGAGGCCGTGCTGGCCGACATCGTGGGTCGCGAACTGGCGCTCGATCTGACACCCACCAAGGCAAAGAAGACAGCTGCCGCTGCTGAAGCAGCTGCACAGGCCGAACCTTCGGGCATCTCTCTTCCCCATTTCCCGGTCAAGGTCTCCGAACAGGCGGCCATCCGCTCGGCCGGGATCCAGGGAACCGCCAAGCTCCGGTTCATGCCCTACTATCTCTTCCACTACACGAGCACCGGGGAGCAGGTGTACAAGGACCGCCGGATCCCGTTCGATGCCGAGGGCTGGGGCGGCGTTAACGCCATCAACGGGATCAAGATCGATCTTGACGGCAAACAGGTGGAAGACAAGGAGATCCCCGGCGGGGCCGAGGTCTGTGATGCCCATATCCGGAAGGATGAGGCCACCGAGAGGATAACGAGCGAGCTGATCGACCGGCTCACCCAGAAGGTCCGGATCAAACAGGAGAAGGGCGATGCGATCTTCTACGAGGAGAAGATCCTGAAGCCGGACCGGAAGAACATCACGGTCGATGCAAAGCAGGTCTATATCCCGGTCTGGCAGATACGCGGCAAGAAGATCGTTGAAGTGAATGCCTTTACCGGCGAACTCCTCTCCGAACCGATGGACGAGGGCGTTGAAGTCTTCTGATCAGCGAATGGCCGATCCCGCCTCTTTTTTCCCGCATTTTCAGGTTCCCCCAGCGTTCCTTCGTTCCGTATGTACCCGTTTTCGGGCAGCTGCCCCGACACGCCGGCCCCTGCAGGGGGATGACGGGCCGTGATCGTCATCCTCGGGGGGGGCCCGGCCGGGCGCCTCGCCTCGATCCGGCTGGCCGGGGCCGGCAGGGACGTCACTCTCGTCGAGAAAGGGGGAATCGGCGGCCAGTGCCTCCACTACGGCTGTATGCCGGTCTGCGCCATGAACGACGTGGCCCGGCACGTGGAGACGGCCCGCACCCTCCACGGGCTCGGGGTTCTCCGCGAGGTGCCCGGGGTTAACTTTCCAGTCCTCCTTTCAGAGATGCAGAAGGTTCAGGCAACTATCACCGCGGTACTCGACAAGGAGACGCGGGATGCCGGCGTTACGATCCTGTACGGACGGGAAGGCCGGTTCGACGGGAAGCAGGTGATAGTTGGCAGCGACGGGCTGGAGGCCGATGCAGTCATTCTCTCGACAGGATCGCGGCCGGCGATCCCGTCGGTTCCCGGTATCGACAGCCCGGGTATCTACACGCCCCACACCATCCGCACCATGCAGGAGCTGCCTGAACGCCTCGCCATCATCGGCGGGGGCATCATGGCCGCGGAGTTCGCCTACATATTCTCCCGGCTCGGAAGCAGCGTCGTTTTGATCTCCCGCAGCGCATTTCTTAAAAATCTTGACGGACAGCTGAGGAGACGGGCCGTCCGCGAACTCTCCGGTGTTACCATACGGGAGGGAACCGAGATCCGTTCCATTACCGGAGAGCCAGGGAGTCTCCAACTCGACCTGAAGACATCCGGAGACTCCGGGATCATTGAATGCGATGCAGTCCTCATCGCTGCTGGACTCACCCCTAACTCAGAAGGACTTGACGGGGTCGCAAAGCGGCCGAACGGCGAGGTGATCGTAGACGATTTCATGCGGACGAACATCCCGTGTGTCTATGCCTGCGGCGATCTGACCGGACCGCCGTTCATGACACCCGTAGCCCGTCAGCAGGGGATCGTGGCGGCGGACAATATCCTCGGTCTGCACCGGAAGATGGATTATACGTTCCTGCCGCAATCGCTCAATCTTGGGTACGAACTAGCATTCTGTTCAGATAACAGCCCGACCGCAAAACCGCTCGTTGTTCCGGGTGTTGCCGGCCCGGGCACGTTCTGGGAGGTGCCCGCATCCAATACCGGTGTTGCCAAGATCATGGTCGAGGCCGACGGATCCATCAGCGGGATGTGCACTGCCTCGCCCGGCGGGGGGCTGATCGCCGGCTACATGGCGCTCTTAATGAGGCACCATTTCTCCGTCCACGATTTTACGGATTTTATCGAGGTCCACCCATCAACCGATGCCGTGTACGGGCTTGCCAAGTACGCATCCGGGCTCCTCCGGAAACGCGATACCTCCCGGCCACAAAAATAGTGCCCGATTCTGCGGTATCCGGCGTAAGTGCTGATGGTATTATTACGCCGCACATCCCAGATATACGGTACAATCCGACATAACCGTGGTGCATACAGGAATGACCGACCCTATCGAGAACACGCTCTTCGACCAGACCCGGATCGAGAAGATCCAGGCCCTCCGCGGGAAGGGACTCGCAATGTTCCCTCCCACCTTCGACCGCCAGAACACGGTGCTTGAGATCAAGACCCGGTACGCGGAGATCACCCATGAGAAGAGCACAGAGAGCGTCTCGACCGCCGGGCGAATCTACATCGTGCGCAACCACGGCAAGACCATCTTTGCGGATCTCGGGGACGAGACCGGCAAGATCCAGCTCTATATCCGCAAGAACGATCTCGGAGAAGAGCAGTTCGAGCTCTTCAACCAGTTCGTGGAGCGGGGCGACATCGTCGGGGTTATAGGACATGTGTTCCGGACAAAACTGGGTGAGATCACGATCTGGGTGGACTCCTTTACCCTCCTCTCGAAAGCGGTCTGTTCCCTGCCCGAGAAGTTCCACGGCTTAAAAGACGTGGAGAAGCGCTACCGCCAGCGGTACGTGGACCTGATCGTGAACGAGGAGAACCGGCAGACATTCAGGAACCGGAGCCGGATCATCTCGCTTCTCCGCAGATACCTGGACGATCACGGATTCCTGGAGTTCGAGACCCCCATCCTCCAGCCGGTCTACGGTGGTGCGAATGCCCGGCCGTTCACCACCTACCATAACTTCCTGGACCAGAAACTCTTCCTCCGGATCGCACCCGAACTGTACCTGAAGCGGCTCGTGGTCGGGGGGTTCGAGCGGGTCTTCGAGATCTCGCGGAACTTCCGGAACGAGGGCGTGGACACCGACCACAACCCCGAATTTACGATGGTTGAGATCTACTGGGCGTACCGGGACTTTAAGGACATGATGGGACTCACTGAAGACATTGTCACATCCATCATGCAGCAGGTCCACGGAAAGACCGTGATTCCCTTCGGGGAGGCAACGCTCGATTTTACCAAGCCGTGGAAGAAGATCTCCATGGCCGATGCCGTGAAGGAGATCGGGGGCATCGATATCTTCTCCCATTCTGTTGAAGAACTCCGCAGGCTCGCCCACGAGTATAAGATTGACGACCCGGATAAGCCACAGAGCCAGCGTGAATACCTCATCGCCTTCTTCGAGGGCCTTGTGGAGGAGAAGCTGATCCAGCCGACCTTCATCTACGATTACCCGGTCGAGAACTCGCCCCTGGCCAAGCGTCACCGCGAGAAAGAGGGCTTCACGGAGCGGTTCGAGCTTTTCATTGCCGGCATGGAAGTAGGCAACGGGTTCTCGGAGCTGAACGACCCGGTGGACCAGAAAGAGCGGTTCGAGGCGCAGGACGAGAAGCGCCGGCTCGGGGATGTCGAGGCCCAGATGATCGATTACGACTTCATCAACGCGATCGGCTTTGGCATGCCCCCCACTGGCGGTGTCGGGATCGGCATCGACCGGCTCGTGATGCTCCTCACCAACAACAACTCCATCAAGGAAGTGATCCTCTTCCCGTCCATGAAGACCCTGAAAGCGGGTGATGACGGGGAAGCGGAGGAAGAGAAGCCGGCAGCCGGGAACTAAATGTTCCCCCTTATTACCCGGATACTATAAAAATCGGGCCCGTAGTATTCATTGTATGCATCATCGGATCCTGCTTGTTATCCTGCTTGTTCTTCTCGCCAGCCTCGCTGCCTTTACCGGATGTACCTCCACGACAACCGGCAAAGCCACGGCAACCCCGGTTCACCAGGCTGCTGTCCCTGATAGTACCCTGCCACCGAAGGGAGAACTCACCATGTCTCCGGCAGCGGCGGCGACTGCCCCACAGGAGAGCCTCGCAGAACAGCTGGCCTCAGTTCGGTCCGATAGTCCCGTTTTTCTTGAAGCCTACCGTATGTTCCGGAACATCAGATCCACCGAGTACGTCCACCCGCCCTATACAGATGACGAAACTGCCGGGATCTATAAGTTCGACTGCCTCGGCTTCGTGGACCATGTGCTGATGAACGCTTCTTCTGTATCGTACAAGGAGATCGGAAAGGGCGTCAACCCTTCCATCGAATCATACTCAGCATACTTCAACAAGCTCGATCCCACGATCCCGAATGCGCTCGGGTGGACGAGAGTGACGAGCCCGGGTGATCTGAAACCCGGGGACATCTGCCTCTGGCTGAAACCTACGACCCTCGATACCGGCCACATGTGGATCATTGCCGGTGAACCGGCCGTCAACCCGAAACGGACCGATGAGGTCCTGGTCCGGATCTTCGACTCTTCCGTTGCCCACAGCGATGATTCCCGGACGGGCTCATCGTTTAAGACCGGTCTTGGCTCCGGTATCATCGGGTACATGGTGGATCGGCAGGGTGCCCCTATCGGCCTGTACTGGGATGGCGGAGAGAGTACGTCCGCTGGTGAGAAAGATACCACGATCGTGTGCGGGCGGCTGAACACATAATCGCCGGTATCCTTCTTTATCATCCGGTTTTCCAGGTTATCCGTTGTGTCTCTCCCGGCGAGAGGGGTTAAAAATCAGTCCGGGATTGTTCCCGTTGGGCACCCTGTATCTGACCAGCAAGCATATCCCGGACCCCGGTCAACTCGTATCGCATGCAGAGCAACAAGGCCGGCGGCCGTGTACACCAGATCATTGAGAAACGTTCGAAGAACCAGAAGCGGCTGAAAAAAGAAGCCCCCCTCCTTTTCAAGGGATTCGACGACCTGATGACCGCGTACTATGCAAAAAGCGCCCTGGACTCGAAACACAAGGAGCTGATCGCCATCGCCCTGTCGGTCTCCCGCTGCTGTATCCCCTGTCTTGCCGTCCACACCAACAATGCCGTTGCGGCCGGGGCAACGCGGGATGAGATCATCGATGCCGCGAAGATCGGGGTTGAGTTCGGCGGCGGGCCGTCGTTCGTCGTGGTCAGAAACAACCTGCTGGAGTTCCTGGACGAGCTGCAGCCGTAACGCTGGCATGGGCCCGCGATCCCGCTTTTCTTCAGCATCGCTTACCGGGAGTGTCTTTCTGTTCCCGGTATATTAAAAAAATTACTTCTGGTCGGAGAATTTCTCGACCACGCGGACATTGTCTCCGCGGACGGTGATCGGGATCGGGACCACGCTCTCGTACAGCTCGACCGTGATCTCTTCCTTGCCGGAATCGACGCGCTTGACCACGGCCTTCTCGCCCTTGAACGGCCCGGCGATCAGTTCGACGATGGTGCCCTCTTCGATACCGGAAACGACCGGCTTCGGGATCAGGAAGTGGCCGACCTCGGCGAGGTTTGTCTGGCCCTTGGTTACCACGCGTGCATGGGCGATCATCTCCACGAGCTGCTCGATCCGGTTTCTCTCTTCCGGCGTCTCGACGAGCACATAGCCCTGCAGCTCGTTCGGGACGATGATGGAGGTCACCCTGATATCGGTAGCCTTGGTGTCGATGGCTTTTAAGATATTGTCCGCCACGGTCCGCTCCTGCTTGGACGTGGTCTTGATCGCGAAAATCCGGTTTGCAAAGACCTCGGGGGCGGCAGGGGGAGCCGCCGTTTCAGGCGCGGACGGGACGGGGGTCTGGGACTGGGTCATGGATATCGGGGATATTAGAATCCCAGCATTTTCTGGTGTTCGAAGATGACGAAGATGATGAAACCGATCATCCCGACAACGAGGACACCGGCCGCCGCAACGGTGGCGATCTTGGTGAACTCTTCCCGGGTGGGGGTGCGCGCGAGTTTGAGGACCCGGAGGTATTTACGGAATAACTCCTCGTGGATGACGTCCGTTTTGATTTCAGGCTTTGATATTTCCATATTCACTCACTTGAGAAAATCGATCTCAAACTGTTTCTGTACTTTGGGGGTAAGCTTCTCACTACGACCATATATTTGTGGCGACCGTACGCCCGTCACCACTAAAAGGCACCGCATCTTGTCTTCCATTGCCGGGTCGATCTGCGCACCCCAGATGATCCGGGCGCCCGGGTCCACGCGGGCATAGACTTCCTGGACAACGCCCTCTGCCTCTTCCATGGTCATGTCGGGGCCCCCGACAACGTTGACGAGGGCCGCAGTGGCGCCGCTGATGTCCACGTCAAGGAGCGGGGAGCGGATCGCCTTTTTGACAGAGTCGGCGGCTTTGTCCTCACTGTCGCTCTCGCCCATCCCGATCATGGCAACGCCGCCGCGTTCCATGACGGTCCGGACATCGGCGAAGTCGAGGTTGACGAGGCCCGGCATCGTGATCAGTTCGGTGATGCCCTTGACTGCCCGCATCAGGACCTCGTCGGAGACCTTGAACGCGGCATACAGGGGGAGCTTGGGAACGACCTCGAGCAGTTTGTCATTGGGCACAACAATGACGGTATCGGCAACGTCCCGGAGGCGTTCGAGGCCGGCCTCCGCGTTCTCCATACGGATCGAGCCTTCTGCGGCGAACGGCAGGGTAACGATCGCGATGGTCAGGGCCCCTTCTTCCCGGGCAGCCTTTGCCACGACAGGCGCAACACCGGTACCGGTGCCGCCGCCGAGCCCCACTGTGATGAAGACCATGTCGCAGCCGGAGACCACGGCGCGGAGCTCCTGTTCGTTCTCGAGAGCTGCTTCCTCCCCGATCTGCGGGATGGAACCGGCGCCGAGGCCGCGAGTCCGTTGCCGGCCCACGAGGATGCGCTGGTCGGCGCGGGTGCGGATGAGGTGCTGGGCATCCGTGTTGATGGCGATGAGCTTGGCGCCGTGGATACCTTCCTCCATCATACGGGAGATCGTGTTCGACCCGCCGCCGCCGCAGCCGATCACCGCGATCTCGGTCTTGAGCTCGGCAAGAATCTGGTCAAGGTCTTCGTTATTCTGCGTGGGGGACACGGTCTCGTCCCTTGCCTTGGTAAGTGCCTCTTCAACAATGGACCTCATGAATACTTCTCCAACCCCGGGATCTGGACTCGGATCTCACTGCGGGAGGACACCATATCAGGTGTGATCGTCCGTCCATCGATCACTACCGTCCGGCCCCCTACCAGCTCGCGGTAGGAAGGCCCGGGCGAAATCCCCAGTTCGCGCGCTTTTTTTGGATCGAACCGGACCTTCGTGATGATCAGGTAATCGTTCTCCGTTGCAGTGATCTCTCTACTACGTATGATTTTTACGCACAATGTATTTAAAGCATTTATTATTTCCGAGGAATGCTCGTCAAAGGTGATGAATTCGGGAAGCAGGCGGTTATCGTGCGTGGACAGGTGAATGACGGGCAGATCGTCGAGTTTTTTTAAGAGTCCCGGCTCGTCCGTTCTGGCGGTCTCGGCCAGTAAAACGGGATTTGCCCGCAGGAGGACCGGCGTACCGGGCCCGGCCAGTGCATGGATATAGCACCGTGCGCCGGGGGAGACTGCCCCCGCCATCTTCCGGACCGCTGCGTAGGTCTCCCACGGCAGGTGGCCGAGCGATGCGATCTCGCTCTCGGAGAGCCGGGGGATCTCCAGCGATTCGAGGATAGCTTCCAGCCGCTCGAGATCGGGGCGGGGCACGGCCTTCCGGTCGATGTAGGCCGCAACCGCCCCACTCTGCCGGATCATCTCCTGCACCAGCTCCCGGTCGAGTGCGGCGACCTGCCGCCGGGAGCCGGCGATATGCCCGAATGCCCCCCGGCTGGAGAGGGCAATCTCCGTCTCGCGGGGTGCGTAATGCGTACCGCCGATCCCGATCAGCGGGACCGGATCCTGCGGAACACAAAAGAGGACACTCATCGCCACGGCCCGCCCGGCCGCGGGGTCGTTCCATTCCTTTTCCGTGCTCCCGATTTCGACGAAAAACGAAGGGCGGGAAAGGTCGGTTGGGCCGTGGTGAGTGACCTCGTACGAGACGCGGTACCCCTCCGGGCAGTGCCGGGCCAGGGCCCGGAGGATGGCCTGCATTATGCCCGGGGCGGCGGGAGGAAGCGTCCGGGGCGCTCCCCCGAGTTCCGCCTCCCCGTAATTGCCGGTCACGTGGACGGTGAGGACCGGTACCGGGTTCACGCTGGAGTGGCGCGAGAGGAAGATCACGAGGTCCGCGTCCAGCCCGGTGTCCATGTGCTCCGCGTGAATCAGCCGTCCCGGCACATCGTGGAACGTGTAGGTCCTGCCGGGAACCTCCGCCCCCCAGTTCTCGTCCAGCAGCTGCCGGATATTGTCGCGGATATTCATGCCGGCCGCATCCTGCAGGGAGGTGACGAGTGCGATCTTCATGGCAGTACTGTTGGGCAGGAGAGACGATTAAGGGCGCGATATGGCGGGGGGGATCGGCGGGTGCCGGCCATGGGCCGCTTCAAGTGCACGCTCCACGGCCTCCTCAGGGGTCCGGCATACTACGACACCCGGGATATCCCACGTGAAGAGGCCATAAACCGGACAGCCGGTCTTGATGGCGATCGCGATCTCCGAGAGGGTGCCGTACTTCCCCCCGACAGCGATCAGCGCGTCGCCCGACTGGGCGACCAGCACGTTCCGCCCGTGGCCGAGACCGGTCCGGATCATGATGTCGAGGTACGGGTTCCCGTCTCCTGTCCCGGAGATGATCCCCACGGTCGTTCCGCCGTGCTCCCGGGCACCGCGGCTGGCGGCTTCCATCACCCCTCCGAGCCCCCCGCTGACAAGCACCGTGCCGCGTTCCGCAAGGAGCCGGCCCACGGTGTATGCGGCCTCGTATTCTTCCCGCGAAGCCTCGGCTGCCCCAGCTACTGCGATCTGCATGAACTGTGTGTTGTCGTGCCGGGTGATAAAGGTGGATTTGATCGGGATCCCTGTAGCCGGTATCAGGGTTTCCGGTCGCTGCCGGCTTTTTCCGGGAAAGCGCTGCGGAACTCCCGGAGGGCCGGGGCCAGTACCCGGGTCTTCCCGATGGTGGCTGCAATCAGGATGGCGTCGTAGATCTCGTCCCGGTGCGCCCCCTCTTTTACGGCCGCCTTTATGTGCACCCGGAGGCATTGATCCGCACCGGCACCGGCCGCCGCGGCCACTGCCACGAGCTCGGCGGTCTTCGGAGACAGGTGACCGGGCCGGCAGACCATTTGGTCGGCAATCCCTGTCAGGGCAAAGTATTCCGGCCGTTCCTTCAGGACCGGGAAGATGAAGGGCAGGCTCCCGAGCATCTCCTCGGTATCTGCTAAGATGTCGTTGCCGATCTCATCTGCACGGGAGAGATACTCATCCAGTGCCTTCTGGTTTTCAGGTTTCAATCACAAGCTCCGGCTTTCCGATTTACAATTCCATGGTGAAACGGGATCGTATAAATGCACCCGTATTCTGATGCACCGTGTTCCATGAGACCGTGGACGATGACTGTTGTCGGGGGATTACCCCACGCCTCCGTCCCGGTTGACTACCATAAAGCGGAGCGCACTCATCTCCTCGATCGCGAACCGGGGGCCCTCGCGGCCAAGTCCAGAGCCTTTGGCTCCGCCGTACGGCATCTGGTCGGTCCGGAACGTGGAGATGTCGTTGACGATCACGCCCCCGACCTCCATCTCGGCATATGCCCGCATTGCACGGTTGAGATTCTGCGTGAAGATGCCTGCCTGAAGGCCGTACTCGCCGGTATTGGCGATGCGGAGGGCCTCATCGAAATCATCGTACGGGGTTACCGTAATGACCGGGGCAAAGACCTCCTCGTGGTTTACCCGCATCTCAGGTGTCGTGTCCGCGAGTATTGTGGGGGCAAACATCGTCTCATGAAGCGTCCCGCCGGCAAGCACCCGGGCACCCTGCCGGATAGCCTCCTGCACTTTCCGGTAGGCCTCCTCCGCCTTCAACCGGTCGATCATCGGGCCCACGTCCGTTGCCGGATCCCGCGGGTCGCCCACCTTCAGGGCCCGCGTGCCCGCGAGGATCGCTTCCACGACCTCATCGAAGACCGGCCTGTGAACGAGCACACGCTGGATCGAGATGCAGATCTGCCCGGCATTGACAAAGCCGCCGGTAACGATCCGCTGGGTGGCAAACGGGATGTTTGCATCCTCATGCACAATCACCGCCGCATTCCCGCCGAGCTCCAGCCCTACTTTCTTCTTTCCTGCAATCTCCCGCAGGTGCCAGCCGACCGCACAGGAACCGGTGAACGAGAGATATGCAATCCGGGGATCGCGGGCAAGAGCTTCCGCCCGGACACCCGTGCACGGGACGACACTGATCGCCTCCGGGGGCAGCCCGGCATTAAGGGTCATTTCTCCAAGGATAATGCTTGATACCGGCGTTGCTGACGCGGGCTTGAGGATCACGGAGTTGCCGGCTGCAATAGCCGGTGCGAGCTTGTGGCAGGCAAGGTTGAGCGGGAAGTTGAAGGGCACGATACCTGCAACGGGGCCGAGCGGGAAGCGCCGGAGGAATCCGGTCCTCCCCTCCGTGTCTCTGCTCAGGTCGAGGGGAATGATCTCGCCATGGATCCGGGTCGCCTCTTCCGCGGAGGTCCTTACCGTTGTCTCGGCCCGGGCTACCTCGGTGGAGGCGAACTTCCGGGTCTTGCCCCCCTCCATCACCAGGACCTCGACCAGGTCCCCGGACCTACGGTGGATCTCGTCTGCGAGGTTGTGGAGGATCTCCGCCCTGGCGTGGGCAGGGAGCCTTTTTGTCTTCTCAAAGCCGGTTATTGCCCTAATAACGGCAGTTTTCAGGTCATTAGGAGTGGCCTGGCAGACCGTGTAAAAGAGTTCGCCCGTGTACGGGAACCGGACCGGGATGGTCTCGGCCGTCTCTTTCTTCTCCCCGCCAAGAAGGATCGGATAGGTTTCCGTCATATTGCTCGCCTGTTCTCCAGTACAGCATACAGGCACCTGCAATAAGAAGTTCGCGGTCAGATCCGAGGGTAAAAAAAGGATTCAGGAGACCTTCAACAGCTTGACGGGGACATGGTAGATCGCCTCGCTCAGGCCAGTCTCCTTGCGATCGTCCACGCAGATATAGTATTTGCTCTGGGTCTTGATGATGAAGGTCTTCTGCACTGGCCCCGTGATGTCGTTGAACTGGGCCAGCGGGACGAGGCCGGGGTATTCCCATTTCTTGTTCAGGCTGTCCCACACGGGCTCCACCTCGCGGAATTTGAGGTTGTCGTTCGCATCGAGGAAGAGAAGGTTGACGTTCACCGCGCCGGTGCCGGGCGTCGTGGCGGAGAGGGTATACTTCTCGTCTGGGTATAGGTATTCCGTGCCCATCTCCTTCTGGACATCGAGGCAGGCATAATCGTTGAAATTCACCGCAATCTGTGTGTCGACATTCGCGGTCTTGGCCATGGGCTGGGTGGCGATGACCCCGGTGGATGTGGCCGCTGCGGTGGCAGCCAGCGTGCTGTCGGAGGCCTTTTGAGCAGACGTACAGCCTGCAGCCGCTCCGGTAAGCACGAGCAGCATCACGAGGAACAGCGCCAGAGTATTCCTTCTGTCTGGTACCATGGAGATTCTGTATTCGAACCGGCGGGCATATATGTTTTCGTTTGTTCCCGTCCCCATCCTGCCCCAAGAAAACTACTTTGTGCAGTGGCGCTAATGATCATACCACATGCCCACCTTGTTCATAAGGAGCGGGCTGATACGAGGGGTTTTATTGAAGGAAGTCACCGCGAACTTCAATGCACAGGCAATCGAGCGGAGCGTACAGGAATACTGGCGCACCAACGATACCTACAAAACCGTCAAGCAGCAACGGGCCGCCGGCAAGCCGTTCTTCTTTGTGGACGGGCCGCCGTATACTACCGGCCACATCCACCTCGGGACTGCGTGGAACAAGATCATCAAGGATTCAATCCTGCGCTATTACCGGATGAACGGCCGGAACGTGATCGACCGGGCCGGTTACGACATGCACGGACTCCCCATAGAGGTGAAGGTGGAGCAGGCGCTGGGCTTTGCGTCAAAGAAGGACATCGAGACCTTCGGGATCCGGCAGTTCATCGAGAAGTGCCGTGAGTTTGCCATCGAGAACAAGCTGCTGATGGACACCCAGTTCGAGAACCTCGGGGTCTGGCTGGACTTCAAGGACGCGTACCAGACCGTGAAGCCCGAGTACATCGAGGCGGCCTGGTGGACCTTAAAAAAGGCACAGGAGCGGGGCATGCTCGAACGCGGCCACCGCGTGGTGAACTGGTGCCCCCGGTGCGAAACGGCGATCGCGGACGCCGAGGTGGAGTACTGGGACGAGAACGACCCCTCGGTCTTTGTCAAGTTCCCTCTCTCCGGCAGGACCGGCGAGTTCCTCGTCATCTGGACCACGACCCCCTGGACCCTGCCGGCCAATGTAGCGGTGGCGGTCGCAAAGGAGTTCGAATACGCGCGGGTGTTCGCAAAGAAGGACGGGAAGGAGGAGTACCTCTGGATCGCCGAACCGCTCGTGAAGGCGGTTCTGAAGAAAGGGCGGTACAAGGACTTCTCGGTCATGGAGAAGAAGAAAGGCTCGGAACTCGTTGGTTGGGCTTACGATTCCCCCTTGAAAGAGAAGGTCCCGCTCCAGCGGGAGATCCAGCACAAGGTCGTGGCCGCGGACTTCGTTGCCCTCGAGAATACCGGGATGGTCCATATCGCTCCCGGTCATGGCTGGGACGATTACGTGCTCGGGACAAAAGAAGGGCTCCCGGTGGTCTGCCCAGTGGACGGCGCCGGGAAGTTCCGGGACGAGGCCGGGGAGTTCGCCGGAAAGTTTGTCCGGGACGCAAACGAGGACGTGCTTTTGGCGCTTGGCGACCACCTGCTCGCAAAGGAGACCGTCACCCACCGGTACGGACACTGTTGGCGGTGCAAGACCCCGATTATCTTCCGGGCCACTTCCCAGTGGTTCCTGAAGGCCTCCGAGATCCGGGACCTGATGCTCTCGGAAGTGGAGAAGGTGACTTGGTATCCCGATTGGGCGGGCAGTGCCCGGTTCTACGACTGGATCAAGGAGGCCCGGGACTGGTGCATCTCCCGCCAGCGCTACTGGGGCATTCCGATCCCGGTCTGGGTCTGCGAAAAATGCGATACGTACCAGGTGGTCGGCACCCTTGCAGAACTTGAACACCTGAGCGGGAAATCCGTACCCGACTCCCACCGCCCGTACGTGGACGAGGTGACCTTCCCGTGCTCATGCGGGGGCACGATGAAGCGGGTCGGGGATATCTTCGATGTCTGGTTTGATTCAGGGGTTGCCTCGTGGGCAACCCTCGGTTTCCCAGAAAAGATCGAAGCCTTCGAGAAGTTTTGGCCCGCCGACTTCATCACGGAGGGGCAGGACCAGACACGGGGCTGGTTCTACTCGCAGCTGGGAACGAGCACCATCGCCTTTGGGAAGGCTCCCTACAAGAGCGTCTGCATGCACGGTTTTGCCCTCGACGCCGAGGGGAAGAAGATGAGTAAAAGCCTCGGGAACGTGGTGGACCCGGGCGACGTGATCGGGAAGGTCGGTGTGGATGTCCTCCGCCTGTACGTCCTCTCCTCCTCGGCCCCGTGGGACGACCTGAAGTTCAACTGGGAGGGCGTTGCCACCGTCAACCGTGCGATAAACATCCTCTGGAACGTGTACCGCTTCCCCCTGCCCTACATGATCCTCGACGGGTTTGAGCCTGCCTCGAAGAACGGCATCTGGGACGATGCCTATGTACGGGCACACATCCGGCAGATGCCCGACGAGGACCGGTTCATCATCTCAAGGATCAACACGGTGGCCTCCGTGGTCGACAGTGCCGTAAAGGAGTGCCAGCTCCACCGGGCTACCCGCGAACTGGTGAATTTCATTCTCGAAGATCTCTCGCGCTGGTACGTCCAGCTGGTCCGCCCCCGGATGTGGCTCGAGGGCGAGTCGGAGCAGAAGCGCTTTGCGTATGAGACGATGTATTACGTGGTGCGCCGCCTCACCGGTCTCCTTGCGCCGTTCTGCCCGCACCTCACCGAGGAGATCTACGTGAACCTTCGCTGCCCTTCCGATCCCGGGAGCGTCCACCTGCTAGACTGGAACGCCGGTGAACCGGCGCTCATGGACCGGGATCTGGAGCACGCGGTAGAGATCGTCCGTTCGTTCGACGAAGCTTCTGCCAATGCGCGGCAGGCCGGGAAGCGGAAGCTCCGGTGGCCGGTGGCAGAAGTCGTTGTCGTGACCAGTGCCCAGCCGGTGAAGGATGCGATCGAGCGCCTCGATGCTGTCTGCCGGGACCGGGCCAATGCGCGCAAGGTCTCCGTGGTCATGGGCCGGTGGGACCGGGTAGGCTGGCACGCTGGACCCGTGATGAAGGCACTGGGCAAAGGATTCGGCAAAGATTCCTTTAAAGTAAAGGGACTGATAGAGGCCGCCGATGGTAACGCGATCAAGGCTGCTTTTTTAGCCGGGCAGAAGTATACCCTGACGGACGGCAGCGCCTCCTTCGAGATCGGGGCGGACCAGATCACGTTCACGGAACAACTCCCCGCCGATGTCTTCTCGGCCCCGATGACCGATGCCATGGTATACGTGGACGTGGCGCTGACGACCGATCTCGAGGCTGAGGGGTATGCCCGCGAAGTGATCCGGCGAATCCAGGAGATGAGGAAACAGCTCGATCTGTCAGTCGAGGACACCATCGCGGCCGAGGTCGCGATCGGGGATCCGCGGGTGCTTGCGCTCCTGAATACCGAAACGATCGCTGCCATGATCGGGGACGAAGTACGGGCCACTGCGTTCAGGTTCTGCAATGACGGGCAGCGCCCGGACCCGGCACGCTTCGCGTCCGTTAAGGACTGGGACGTCGAAGGCGTGGCGGTGATTGTCGGGGTTGCAAAGGCCGGATAACCCGGCGTTTTTTTTCTTTTCTGACGATAGAATTCATTGACATCTCCGGTGGATTTTTATCAACCGTTTTTAGAAAAGGGGAAGAGTGGTTGTTTTTACTGCCGTGTTACATAGCGGGCAGGTTCTGTACAATGGCCTGGAGGACTGCGATGAGGATTTTGAGGAAGATCGCCCAGTCGAACACTACGTCACCTCCTGTCTGTTGATAGAGCGTACTGTACTACAATTATATTTAAATATTCGTTTTTAGAAATATCAAAAAATAACAATCCGATTAGTGATTAAACGAATAATTTCCCTTAAAAATATAAAAAGGATCCGTGGGGGAACCGTGTTGCGATGCATGTAGCAGATGGTAATACTCCGGGAAGAGAACAGGAATAAAGCGTACTGCGTACCTGACGGGATAAAAAGATAGGGATACAAAAAAACCGGGGCCGTGGCCATCGGGTGCGGCCTACTCCGGGGTACAGAGTACCCGTTTCAGGAAGGCCTTCCCGTCGGGGCTCGTGAAGAGCGGGAGATCCGTATCTGCGGTCACGGCGCTCCGCTCGGCGACCACGAATTCCTTGGTCAATGGGTTGAAGCCCTCCTTCTCCGTGAGCTTCCGATACACCATGCTGCCCCGGCGTTGCCAGGCCGGGGTGGTCGCGAGGTTGAACCCCCTTATGTGCATCATCTCGTGGAGCTCCTTTGACGGGAGTCCCTTCAGCCGGGCGGCGGCCTCCGCGGCATCCAGACCCTCTTCGATCAAAGCCTGCTGGCAGTAGGCATTGATATGGTTCCGCCACGCCTCATTCTGCCGGCCGGTCAGGTACTCCACGGCATATCCGGGGGTGGCCGGGATCACCCGGGCATCGAAGGCAATGAGCGTTGTCCCCCCCAGGGCAAGAGTAAAGGAACTGGCCGCGTACGAGGCTGCGACCGAGTCAAGCTTCTCCACGCGGCCGGAGAACGGGAGCTTTGTGAAGTAGAGGCTGATCTCATCCGAGAAGGTATAGGCACTATCCGGGTTCAGGCCGCTTTCGGCCACGAGTGAGGTGCACGCCGTGACCATCGCCTTGTGGAAGAACTCGTCGAACGGCTTCTCGAGGCCGAGGGAATCGGTGAGCCGGTGGAACGCCCGGCCGTCAAGCCGGACAAAAACGGGGGGAATGGCTGTGATGGAGGAGAATATTTCCCGGTTTTCCATAAGCGTACCGTTGCGGGAGCACAAAAAATATGGGAAGTGTCGGGTCTCCCGCGGATCTGGTGCCCCGTCCTTACTCTTCGTCGCCGCCGCTGCCGCCCGCAAAGGCGCCCGGCAGGTGGCGGATAATGACGATGTCGTCGATTGCGCTGATGATCCGGTAGGGGATCTTGAGGCCCTTGAAGTTCTTGAGCTCGAAGAGCTGGTCGTTGACCTTGCTCACCACGAGCGATTCCATCTTCTTGGTATCGACGTCGATGACCACATCGTCAACTTCGCCAATGAACATGCCCTTTTCCGTGTAGATCTGGAGCCCGAAGAGTTCGGTAATCTGGGTTTCCATCGTTATCAGATGAAAGTATATACTTTAGAGTTAAAAAGATAACCCCTTATTATGGACGGATCTATCCGGATCGGGCGTTTATTCAAGATTCCAATCCTGATCCACTATACCTTTCTTTTAGTGATCCCCCTCTTTGCCTATATCATCGGGAGCCAGATCACATTCACCGTCAACATGTTGCAGGAGATCTACCAGGTGCAAATCGACACCTCGCTCGTCACCTTCGGGGCCATGCCGTACGTTCTCGGTGCCGCCATCGCCCTCGGCCTCTTCTTTGGTGTTCTCGTCCACGAACTCGCCCACTCGCTCGTTGCCCGGAGCAAGGGGATCGCGATAAACAGCATCACGCTGATGATCTTCGGCGGCATCGCTACCATGGAGGAAGGCATGCCCGACCCAAAGGCGGAGCTCCCCATGGCTATCGTCGGGCCGGTGGCAAGCCTCATCTTCGGGCTTGCCTGCTCCCTGGTGGTGTACGCGATTCCGTCCCTGGCCGCGGACCCAGGTACCGCCGGGATTCTGGTCGTGTTCTTCGGGTATCTTGGGATGCTGAATATCCTCCTCTGCTTCTTCAACCTGATCCCCGCGTTCCCCATGGACGGGGGGCGGGTGCTCCGGGCCTACCTGGCGTCCCGGATGCCCCTGCACCGGGCCACCCAGATAGCAGCGGACATCGGCAAGGGCTTTGCCATCCTCTTTGGGATCATCGGCCTCTTCTCATTCGAGCCCTTCCTGATCCTGATCGCCCTCTTCATCTACATCGGGGCGAACATGGAGTCGATGGCGGTGAAGTACAGCCACGTGCTGCAGGATGTCACGGTCGGCTCGATGATGAGCAGCCCCGTGACAACGGTAGGGCCGACTCAACCCGTGAGCGTGGTGATCGCGATGATGTACGCAAGCAAGCACCTCGGTTTCCCGGTGGTGGAGCGGGACACGCTGGTCGGGATGATCACGCTCGCTGATGTGAACAGGACCTCTCCCATCGACAGGGAGGCCCTGCAGGTCCGTGACATCATGACACACGAGATCATCACCCTCCCTCCGGAAGCGCCGGTCATCGAGGCGTTCCGGGTCATGTCGGCGAAGAATATCGGCCGGATCCCCATCGTTGCCGAGGGCAGAATCCTCGGGATCGTGACCCGCACTGACATTCTCAAAGTGATGGAACTGCGGCAGATCTGAAACTCCCGTGGCCGCTTTTATTTTCTTGAGCCCCGTGATGTTTACCTCATATCTGCGGCAGGATTCCAAGTTTTTTTAGGGTGGGGGGTCCCGGCCGACCCTGCATAAAGTACACCGTTCGACCCCCATGTCAGTCCGGACCTCCAATCTCAAGATCATCCGGGGTAAAAAAGCTCTTTTCCGGAATACCCCGGCCTAAGGGCACAAGGGGTCGGGCGGTGTACTTCAGTTCATTCCGATCCGGTGAAGAGAGTCCCGGTGGATTGTTACGAGAAGCCTTGCAGGCGTCTCTTGTTTCTGCTGTGGGGGAAGTACACCATCCGACCCCCCATATTTTACTTCACAGGGTCAGACAGGCAATTCTAAAACGAGATGACCGGGTCCAGTGCAGAACTCCCTGCCACCTTCCGGTACGCTGCCAGGTCCGCAAACGGCCGTTTCGCAATCACTGCAGCCACCCGTTTCTTCCCCACACTTGGCAGCCACCGGAGGGCCGTAGCAGGGAGGGTATTGATTGTGACCGGCACCGGGAGGGCCGTCACCGACCGCATCCCCCAGTCAACCACCACGGCGTCGGTCACGGTCCGCGTCGGGAGCCGGAGGGGAATCCCCACGAGGATTGGGTACGAGCCCGGCTGCCGGCCGAACGAGAGGTCGCCCGAGACCTCGATCCTGACGTCCCGGAGGACCGTGCCGACAGGGAAGACCCGCTGGAGCATGGGGAGGTCGATCTTGTTCCGGACAAATTCCTTGAATGCCCGGAACCGCCGCTCGTGTTTCCCGAGCGTGTTGTCGGAGTACGCCCGCGTACCTTCAAATGGCATCACCTGCCGGATGTTCACCCGGCGTACAGCGAGGCCGGCGTCGCAGATCCGTACAAGGAACTGTTCGTTCAGGTCGTAGGTCTTTTCAGTCTCACCAGCAAGGCCGCATACGAAGTTGAGACCGGGCAGCAGTTCCGGCACACCGTCCCGGCGTGCTCCACCCACTTCATTAACAATCTGGATGGCACGGAAGACTTCGTCCGGCTGCGCTTTTAAGTTGTTGGCCGCGACCACCCTCGGGTCGGCTGACTCCATCCCGAACGCCGCTACATCGCCGGGAGTGTGGTACCGGACGATCGCTCGCAGGGCCTCCCGCGCAGCCTCCTCGTGGCGGGCGATGGTGGCGGGGTTGGTGTTGTCGATGTGGAGGGTGCGGAGATCCGGGGCGGCAGTGCGGATACCGGAGAAGAGCGCTTCGATCTTCTCGGGCACCGGTGTCGGGAACTCTCCCGGCCCGGCACCGTACGCGAGGATGTCGGGCTGCCGGCCCACCCGGAAGTGCCGGGCCCCGTAGGATGCGAGGGCGGCCACTTCCTCCGTCAGAGCCATTATGGGCCGGTAGTTCGGTATCCCGTAGAACGGCTCCGTGCAGAACGAACAGCCGCCCGTTGTCCCGTGGGAGCAACCCCGGGCCGTCTCCAGCTCACACATCACGTACGGGAAGTCCGGATGCTGCCCTATGATCTCGCTCCCCGCCACGCTCCACGGGTCGGTCCGGGTATAATCGAGCGTCCCCACCGACTCGTTGCCCGAGAGCCAGCTATCGAGGGCGATAGCCGGCTCCCCGGAAAGCAGGGTATCAAATCCGGTGATCACCTGCCGTACCGCCCTCTGCCCGCCCTCTTTGGCGTACCCGAACCCGATGGGGCCTCCGATCGCCTTTTTTGGCCCTTTCACCATCGCCCCGACCTGCTGGATCTCGGTGAGGGTTGCCGGTGTACCGCCAAGGTACTTCCCGGGGACGGTCACCCCGGCGATCATCACCAGAAGATCGGCCCCGTTCATTTCCGCGGCCCGCAGGGGGTCGATGCGGAGCTGGTCGATAGTGAGATACCGGACGGCGTACCCTCGGGAGAAAAGCGCCCCGGCTACCGTGCGGATGTAGGGGGAGATGTACGGCGGCACGCCGAGGCAGGCAGGCTCATCAACGTACCCATCAAGAATAACGGCGGTATAACTCATGGGGAGTGTCCGATCATGGCAAGGAGCTTCTTCGCGATATAGAGCTTGCCCCGCTTGAGCGGGTCGACGTTAAGGTCATCAAGATCGAATCCCACGAACGAAATCGACGCGGCCCCGAGTTCGTCGGTGGCAAAGACGGCCCGGTCGCCATCCGTGAACCCCCCGAAGTTGTGGACATGGGGCAGGGGGGCTGCTTGCGTGGTCCCGACAACAGGGCCGGTGAAACGGGGTACCCAGTGCTTCAGGAGCGGGATGTTGTCGCCGTGCGCATGGATGACAACGACCGTTCCCCTGCGGTTCATCGTAAGGAGACGGTCGGTTGCCCCGTCAAGGTCCGTGAAAACTGCATCCGGCCGGACGCCGTTGTCGTCAAGCACTTCTGCCGCAGCATCAGCGGCAAAGACAACGCCATGGATCATCGGGATCTCTTTCTTCAGGCAGGGAGCGTTCCCGCAGACGGTCACGTCATTTCCCTCCGTCATGGTGACGAGCGAGAGGAGGTTGTCGCGGTCGAGGAGCGAGGATAAGAGCCGGGCGGCCTCTTCGTCACCGGCCCGGTCGAACCCGAAGTACGCGAGGATCTTCACGTAACAGGGTTCCCAGTCAGTAAAATTCATGAGTGCCTCATGAATTTCTCGATCTTCAGATAAGCGAAGTTCATACGTGCCCTAAAAATATCTCGTTCTTCAACACCGGATGGTGTTTCGTTTCAGAATACTGCATACTGCTGCACGGCTCGTTCAGGAAGCCGCCGGGCCTCCGGGCGCCGGGCCGCCTCCGTTCTTCCTGTTTTCGTTCTCCAGCCCGACCAGGTTCTTGAACTTCTGGAGCACCGGATCGATCACGATCTCGAGGAGCCTTTCTTTGTTCTCTACCTTGCCGAAGTAATGGAGCGGGAGGCTCGCGGCCCCCATGTTCGGGTGGCCGCCGGCATCGCCCATCTCGCCGAACGCTTCCGAGAGGGCGTTCCCCACGTGCAGCCGGATGTCCCGGTTGCGGGCGGAGATCACGATCGCGGTGTCCGTGATGCCGTACACGAGCGCCGTGTTCACACCTTCGAGTGTGATCAACAGCTCGGCGGCCTGCGGGAGGGCATCGCGGTTCATCACGTAGCCCACATTGGCGAAGAGGTACCCGCTCTGGATCTTCCGCTCGTGGATCGCTTTACCGATGATGTCGAGGGTCTCCTGCGACATGGACGGAGACATGATCTTGTCGAGCAGGTCTCCGTCTGTGAGCGGGAGCAGGAATCCGGCATAACTGAGGTCCTGCGGGGTTACGTTCCGCTTGAACTCCTTGGTGTCGGTCCGGATGCCGTAGAGCAGGGCTGTGGCCACCCGCTTGTCGATCGGCACATCCAGCTCCTGCAGGTACTGCGTCATGATGCTGGCCGTAGCACCGACACCGGGCCGGATGTCCACGAACGAGCCCGGAGCCGGCGGGTGCTTACCCTCCTTGTGGTGGTCGATGATGACGTTGATCTTCGTCTGCGGGGAGATGTCGTTGTTGGCGCCGGGCCCGGCACAGTCGACCAGCGCGAGATACTGGCACTGGACAAGAGCCTCGGGGGTAAGGTGCTCCATCTTGATGTCCAAGAGGTTGACGAAGGTCCGGTTCTCCTGGTGGCCGATGTTCCCCTCGTAGAAGATCCGGGTAGTGAGCGTTTTGCCGTTCGCCTGCTTTGCGATCTCGGCAAGAGCCATCGCGGAGGAGATGGCGTCCGGGTCGGGGTTCTTGTGGGTGATGATCCCGAGCGTCCCCTCCCATCCGGCGATCAGGGAGAAGAGCCGCTGAGAGATCCGGCTCGAGTGCTGCTTCCGTATCTGGAGGACGGCAGAGCGGGCCACGACTTCCTGCGGGTAGAGGACAAACTCTGCCCCGGCAGCGGTCAGCTTCTGTCCGTTCACGGGGTCGATGGCCCGTACCACGATCTGGGCGGACGGGTAACGTTTCTTGATGGTGAGGACGGCCGCAAGGTTCGCCTCCCCGTCGCCGGTCATCACGAACGCGATCTCGAACGGGGGGATCCCCGCGAGCATCTCGGGCGAGGTGACGTCGCGCTGGTAGGCATCGTACTTCTGGTCGCGGAGGTGCCGGACCCGGGTCTCATCACGGTCGACGATAGTGACGCGTTCCTTTTCCCGGGCGAGCTCGAGGATGATATTGAATCCGTTCGTCCCGCACCCGAAGATGGCATATTTTGCCGGGCCAGGCGTCTCAAACGGGGTTTCCAGCGGCATGGTACAGAATTTGTATTCCTCCTGCGTATTAAGGGATTCCAAGTGCGACAGGCCATCGGGCCTGGAGCACGAGAAGAATTGCATAGCAATTCTTCGAGTTGCGATAGGGACTATACATCAGCAGGTTGAAGAACCATGGTGGGGTCTTCTCCTGCTCGGGGTCTGATAACCCCTCACAGACCCAAACCTTTATTCGCCATTATCAACCACATTATTAGGCCTACATAAGCGGGTCTGTAGCTTAGTTCGGCATAGCGGCGGACTCTTAATCCGCAGGTCAAGGGTTCAAATCCCTTCAGGCCCGTTCCCTTTTACCAGTGTTGCATGCAGGAGCCCGCCGGTTTGCCCTTCCCCGGGAAGTATCCCCCAGCCTGTCCAAAACATTCATCTATTTTACAGGACGATTCCTGTCATCCAGACACACCCGTTGCCCCTCCTGATGCCGGAGCTTCTCATCATGTATTCCCTGCTCTATGTCGATGACGAACCAGGCCTTCTGGAGATAGGCAAACTCTTCCTGGAGAGTACCGGTGATTTCGAGGTGACCACGGTTCTCTCGGGGAAGGAGGGGCTCGCGCAGATCGGTAGACGGGCCTTCGATGCCATAGTCTCCGATTATCAGATGCCCGAGATGGACGGTATCGAGCTTTTGAAGGCAGTGCGGAAAGACCACGGGGCTATCCCGTTCATCCTCTTCACCGGGCGGGGCCGGGAGGAGGTTGTGATCGAGGCCATCAACAACGGCGTGGACTTTTACCTCCAGAAGGGTGGCGATGCACGGGCCCAGTTCGCGGAACTCGCCCACAAGATCCGCCAGGCCGTCAGCAGGAGGAAGGCCGAGTTCGCCCTCTCTGATTCGGAGAAACGCCTTTCTGACCTCATCGACTTCCTCCCGGATGCAACCTTTGCCATCGATACCAGCGGGCACGTGATTACCTGGAACCGGGCCATGGAGGAGATCACCGGCACGCCTGCTGCAGCGATCATGGGTAAAGGTGACCACGAGTACGCCATCGCGTTCTACGGAGAACGGCGGCCGATGCTGATCGATCTCGTAATGCAGCCCGACGATTCGTTCGAGCAGGCCCGGTATTCCTATACTATCAGGTCCGGCACCACGCTCACTGCGGAGACAGTTCTCGAACGGGAGGGGAAGGGCCTGATCAGTTACTGGGGGATGGCGAGCCGCCTGTTCAACCGCCAGGGAGAGATAATCGGGGCGATCGAGTCCATTCGCGATATCACGGAGATGCGGAAGTCTGAAAAAGCCCTCTCCGATTCAGAACGGCGCCTCGCAGACATTATCAATTTCCTCCCGGATGCAACCTTTGCCATCGACAGCAACCGGCAGGTGATTGCCTGGAACCGGGCCATCGAAGAGATGACCGGCCTTTCGGCTGCTGACATCTTGGGAAAAGGCGATTATGAGTACGCGCTCCCGTTTTATAATGAACGGCGCCCGATTCTTGTTGACCTGATTTTTGAACCGGACGAGAAGATCACTACGGTCTATTCCAACATTATAAGGAGTGGGGGCACGCTTTCGGCGGAATCGGATCTCCCCCACCCAAAGGGCCAGCAAATCCACGTTCTGGCCAAGGCCGGCCCGCTCTACGATCGGGAGGGGAGGCTTACCGGTGCAATTGAGTCGATTCGTGATATCACTGACCGGAAGAAGAACGAGGAGGAACTCGTTGCGGCCAATGAGCAGCTGGCCGCTTCGGGTGAGGAGCTACGGGCACAGTACGAGGAACTGGCCCAGAACGAGCGGCGTATCCGGGAAAGCGAGCGGCGGCTCAGCTTCATTGCCGGGTTCTACGAACATGCCAGGAAGAGCGAACGGGAACTCCTTGATTTTGCCATCGAAGGAGCCGGGTCTGTTACGGAAAGTCCCCTCGCGTACCTCGCATTCCTCAACGAGGATGAGAGCGAACTTGCCATGTACGCCTGGTCAGACTCGGCCACGGCCGAATGCACTATGCGAGATAAGCCCATCATTTACAAAACGGCCAGAACCGGCCTCTGGGGCGAGGCGGTCCGGCAGCGTCGGGCAGTCATCATCAACGATTACGAGGCAGAGAACCCTTTGAAGAAGGGATATCCGGAAGGCCACCCCCGCATCATCCGCCACATGAACGTCCCGGTGATCGACAACGGCCACATCGTACTCATCGCTGGCGTAGCCAACAAGCCGACCGACTACACCGAGGGCGATACGGTTGATCTCGAACTGCTGATGCAGGTGCTCTGGTCGCTCATCAAGCAGAAGCGCATCGATCAGAGCCTTAAGAAGAGCGAGGCCCGGTACCGCATGATCGTGGACAACTCACCGGCCGGGATGCACTTCTGGGAGCTGAAACCGGACGACACCTTCGTGCTTGTGGGTACCAACCCGAGTGCGGACACGATCCTCGGTGTTGGTCGGGAAGCGGTGATCGGCAGGCGTGCCGAGGAGGTTTTCCCCGCGCTGGGACAGACCGGCATCCTACAGGAATGCCGGAGGGTGGCACGGGACGGTGGCGCATGGCAGACGGAACTGACCATCGGGGAAAGGGAGATCCGATCGGCCTACTCCATCACCGTGTTCCGGATCTCCCCGGGATTCATCGTCACGATGTTCATCGATATCACCGGCCGGAAGCGGGCGGAGGAGGAGCTCAGGGCTGCGTATGAGCAGGTGGCCGCGACCGAGGAAGAACTCCGGTCGCGGTATGATGACCTTTCCCATGCGCAGGAAGAACTTGTCCGCAGGCAGAAGCAGCTTGAAGAGGTAGCCTCTACGGTCCCGGGCGTTGTGTACCAGTATGCGGCCTGGCCCGGCGGCAAGCGGGAGCTGAGTTATGTCAATATCCCTGCGGCCGTCGGGTTCTTCGGACTGGATGCATCGAATGGTGATCTCCTGGAGCAGTTGCAGGCATGTATCCATCCCGAGGATCGGGAGCGGTTCGAACTATCCATTAACGATGCTGTGGACCGGGCTGCCGACTGGAATTTTGAAGGACGGTTGATCAAGTCTTCGGGAGAGACGATCTGGTTCCAGGGAATGTCCCGGCCGGCGCACCACAGCGACCACCTGGTCTACACCGGCGTCCTTCTTGACATCACCCGGCGGAAAGGGATCGAGACCGCCCTGCGCGAGAGCGAGGAACGGTACCGTCTGATCACGGACAATTCACCGGATATGATCTATTTTGTCGATGCCGAAGGGAACGTGCAATACCTCAATGCAAGGGCTGCTGCAGCGATGAATGCAGCACCTGCCGAACTGCAGGGAAAGAACCTGGCCGAACTCTTCAGCGAGAACCTGGCCCGTCGCCATATGGAGGCGATACAGCGCGTCATCAGCACGGGTGCGGCCATCCGTACCGAGGTACATGAAGACTTTCCCTCAGGATCAATATGGATCGATGTCCGTCTGGCCCCCATCGTGGACGAGGCAGGCCGCGTAAGAGGTGTACTTGGCCTCTCTCACGACATCTCTGACCGGAAGATGGCCGAGGAGGCGCTGCGCGAATCGGAGACCAAATACCGAATGCTGGTCGAGAACAGCCACGACATTATCTACACGATCCGGACAGACGGGATCCTGACCTTTGTCTCCCCCAGCTGGACCAAATTCCTCGGTCACGACATCAAGGATGTAGAAGGGAAGAGTTTCCGGGACTTTGTCCACCCCTCCGATGTACCTGCCTGCGAGGAATTCCTGGCAGCCGCCGTTGCCAGCCGCGAGCGTACGACCGGGATCGAGTACCGCGTCTTTCATACCGACGGCTCGATCCGGATCCATACCTCGTGCCTCACCCCAATCTTCGACAAGGCCGGTACGCTCATTGCCTTTGTCGGGGATGCCCGGGATATCACGGACCTCAAGCAGACCCAGAGTGCGATCCGGGAGAGCAACCGGAAGCTCAACCTGCTCTCCAGCATCACGCGGCACGATGTCGCCAACCAGCTGACCGTGGTTCAGGGGTACACGCAACTTGCAGCACTTAAAAAACCCGAACCGGTCATCGCGGACTTCCTGGCTAAGATCGCTGCTTCTCTCGATATCATCCAGCACCAGATTGAGTTCACCCGGACCTACCAGGATCTGGGGCTGCAGGAGCCGGCCTGGTTCCCGGTCAGCGAGGTGATCTGGAGCGTTAAACCCCCCGAAATCGCGCTGGACTGCACCTGCGACGCCTGCGAGATCTTCGCTGACACAATGATCGGCAAGGTCTTCTACAATCTCTTCGATAACGCTGTACGGTATGGCGAGACCGTGACCCTGATTACGGTCCGGTGCCGGAAGGAGGGCGACGAGCTGGTCATCACGTTCGAGGACAACGGGGTGGGCATCCCTCTCAATGAGAAAGCGCGGATCTTTGAGAAGGGATTCGGTCAACACACGGGGTTCGGGCTCTTTTTAGCCCGGGAGATCCTGGCAATCACGAAGATCATCATCGTTGAGACAGGCACACATGGGAGGGGAGCCCGATTCGAAATTATCGTGCCGAAGGGTGCGTTCCGGCCCCTGTGACCATATGCCGCCTGGAGAAACCGCGGATCAGGCAGGGACGGCGATCACGTACGCCCGGTTGTTCATGTTCCCCGGGAAGTAGTGGGCATCGAACCACATGGCATCGAACTGCCCGTAGTTGGCATACGTGATCCCGTCAACCCGGTCATCGTGACAGTCCACGGAGTCAGCGAAGATGATCACATCGTCCCAGATTGTTTCCGTGCCCCGGGTGTCATAACCGACCACCACCACCCAGTGGCCGCCCCAGTCGATCCACTCGACGATGGTCGGGATCCCGGCTTTCAGGTTGGAAAGGAGCATCTGCCGGCTCCCTCCGGTTCCCCACGTGGCGTTCCAGCCGTTATGGGTGAACCAGGCCGCGATCTGTTCCGGGTTCGTGCCATTCCGCGAGGTGTTCATCTCCCGTGCGATCGCGATCTCTTCGGCATCAGTATTGGCAACCGGCCTGCCATAGTAGGCCATCACGGTCATGGCCGCAACCGGGCCGCAGGAATAATTAGTGGCCTGCTGCCGGTAACTCTTCAGCGGGATGACGGTGAGATGGTCGCCCGATTTCAGGGTATCGAAATCGATCCCGGTATAGTAGTGCGGCGCTGGAAGATCGGTGTCAAGGCTATAGGTTACCGTGCCGTTGCCAGCGGATGCCTCCGGCGCCGTTACACTGGCAGCCAGCAGGACACAGTACGCGACAAGAGCCGACAACACAATCACTGCAAGGATTAGGAGGGCATTCTTTTCCATACTCACCATACCGGATACCCGTTGCAGTGTTGGATGCATGCCGTTATGAAAGTGGCAGATCCTGCCGGACGCTGGGTATATCTCCTCGTGCTGCGAATCTCACACGATCTACTATGAAATTTTCCGGAAGTTTGACCGAGAAGAACCTGCTCGCGGCATTTGCCGGCGAGTCTCAGGCACGGAACCGGTACACGTTCTTTGCAAGTGTGGCAAAGAAGGAGGGATATGAACAGATCGCAGCTGTCTTCCTGCAGACCGCAGATGAGGAAAAGGAGCATGGGAAGATCTTCTTCAAACAGCTGAAAGGGGGTGAGGTGACGATCACTGCAGGATACCCGGCTGGCGTCATCGGTACGACGAAAGAGAACCTTGCCGCCGCCGCAGCCGGGGAGCAGTTGGAGTGGGGCACGCTCTACCCGGCCTTTGCGGCTACCGCGGAGAAGGAGGGTTTTAAGGATATCGCCCTGCTCTTTAAGATGGTCGGCAGGGTTGAGGAGCACCACGAGGCCCGGTATGCAAAACTCCTTGCGAACATGGAACAGGGCACGGTCTTCAAGGCCGAGACGCCCGCGAAGTGGTACTGCCGGAACTGCGGATTCGTGCACGAAGGAAAGACCGCCCCGGTAACGTGCCCGGTCTGCGATCACGCTCGTGCCTACTTCGAGCTGCTAGTTGAGAACTACTGATTCTTTTTTTGGCCGGCTTCGCGTGCCCGGCGAATACGCACTATGTCCTCCGGTTCAACCCTTGTCTCTGGTCTTCGGTGTCGGGAACGGGGACGTAGTTCTCGATGAGCAGTTTCCTGCCCCCAATCATTACTGCGGTCACGGTCTTGAGCACTGGGATCTCCTCACCGTAACAGGTGAGGATCGTGCGCTTGGAACGGTCAACGGTCTGGTGCAGGTCGCTGATAGGGCAATGTCCTTTTTCAGCCGGGCAGATAAACGTGTGGCAGGTTTTACCGACCATTTCTCTCTCCATATACCCTGTTAGCCGTTCCGCCACGGGATTTGCCGCAACGATCTCGTGGGTGGCGGCATCCACCAGAATGATCCCGGCTTGGATGTGCTCCCAGATGGCGTGGAACTTCTTCTCGGATTCTTCGATCTCTTTCTTCTGGCAGCAGATGCGCATCGAAAGAACCGCAACAACGGCAGCGATGATGACAAATACAGCCATCCTTGCCGCTGCTGCAACCACATAGTTGGGATTGTATCCCGAGAGGAGGATCACGCAGGTCAGATAGAAGAGCCCCATTGAGGCCGCGTACAGGATCCCGCTCTTCCGGTACCAGAAAGCGGCCAGAATGATGGGGACATAATAGATGTGCGGGAAGACGGTCTGGATGCCATTCAGGAGGCAGTATGCGGTCAGGAGTGCGACGATCATGGAAAGGACGAGGAGGAGTAATGGCCTCCAGTACCGCACGATCCCGGCTTCAGGCACGAACATAACCATACAGATCCCTCCTTGCTGAAAAGGTAAAAACCCCGTACATTCCGTGGTGTTTTGTGTCTTCCGGACGATCCTGTTTCATGGTTGTTGCGCTATCTTGTCGCTCTCTCCTCATACAATTCCCTTCCATGGTCTCACCCGAATGTTGCTGCCAGCGTGTGGGCAGATATGATATTCGTCAGGCTGTACGAAATGGTGGTCCCTTTTGAAGACCCGGAATAGACAACAGTCCCGTCAAGCGTAATGGTCTTGACAGCCTTGTTGGCAACGGCCGGAATGAAGTAAAATGACTGGCTGCCACCGGTCACGACACTGATCGTGGCAGGATTGGTTCCCAGGCACGTGGGCGGGGAAATGGATCCGCACCCGATGCCGGCTCCTCCAGGAGACCAGCTTACCGTCACTGCAAGCGTTGCCGCCGGTGTGGTGGCCGTGGCGGTCGTAGTCGTTGCAGTGGTCGTTGTTGTCGCGGTTGCTGTCGCTGTCGGTGTAGCCGAAGTGGCGGTTGTAATCGGGGTAACGGTGGTTGTCGTCGTATTGGTTGGTTCTGCTGTGACCGTGATCGTGGGGGAGGGTGTTAAGGTACCTGTCGTTGTTGTCGGAGTTACTGGGGCAGTTGTCGTTCCGGTTGAGGGTGCCGTGGTCGCGGTAGTGGCGGACGTTGCTGTTGTCACGGTCGCCGTTGGTGTCAACGATGGGACGGAAGTACCATAATCCCAGGACTGGATCAACAGGTCCGCCCCTGTATCCATGAGCCGGACCCGCAGTGCTCCGGTAGGAAGCGGAACGGCCCCTGCCCCCGCCGGATTACGCGTGATGGCATAGCCCGAGCCGGTATTGTACAGGTAGATCGTGTCGCCGGGCTGGAACGTGGCAGCTTCCGTTCCGGGGACTGCTAGGAACGAACCCTCAGATGTATCGACATAGATCGCGGCAGGATGCACTGCATCTGCAAGACCGGTAAAATTCAGGGTATCGCCAGCCTGATGATGGACGGAGATCACCGAGTAATTGGGTTGCTCGATGAGCGAACTCTCCACGGCAAGGTAGGCGGTCGTCGGGATCTGGGGCATCACTCCGAATACCATCACGAATACGATACCGCCAAGGGCAAGGACGAGCACGAGGATGAGGATCTCCGCGGCCACTTCACTGACAGCATCTTCTCGCGATCCCATATATCTTCAACAAACCCTCTCCGCAATAATTATAAAATAATTTCTATGGTGGTGCCGCACACCACAGCCGGGTTGGCTTCACTAGTATCGGGGATCCGTCCGCTGTCAGCTGAGACCGGGCGGCTACCCGATCCAGCCGAGCCGGACCCACCTGTCGTACTCTTCCGTCCGGAGGTCATGGTTCTCAACAACAATATCCTTAAAAAACTCCCGGTTATCTGCGATCTCTGCTTCCTGTTCCGGATCGGAGAACCCGTCCGCGATCGCGTCCGCCAGCTTCCGGCCGAGCGCCCGGGCATCCGCTTCGCGGGCATCTATCGTCCCTCCCTCCCCTCCCGTTGCCACACTGATACCACCCACAAAAACGACGGCGAGATAGTTCAACACGTGGTTCTGGTACGCGACAACCTCATCTCCGCCGGATGTATGCGTTGTTGCCACCGAGCACCCGAACTTCCCGGAAAGGATCTGGTAGTGGATCGCGTCTGCCAGACGGTCGAAGAAGACCTTCATCTGGCCGGAGACATTGTCGATGTACACGGGCGAGGCAAAGATGATCCCATCCGCTTCCTTCATTCGCTCAACGAGCGCCGGCATGTCATCGTCAAAAACGCAGATGCCGTTGAACGAACAGCCCTCGCACGCGGTGCAGGGTGTGATGTGGAGATCGCAAAGGTCAATCATTTCCGTTTCAGCGCCGGCCTCCGCGGCACCGGTAAGGACAAGCGAAACGAGCTGCCGGGTGGTACTCCGGAGAGTCCGGGGACTTCCGTGGATGGCAAGGATTTTCATGGATGGCACTTCCTGAGGAGTGTAATTGGGTGTCGGACGATATATGGGTGGGGGCGGGAGGAATATGATTAAAAAAGAGTGAGAGTCCGGCCCGGGTTATTTCCTGAACACCCGTTCGAGCTGGTCGCCCACAAATGTTCCCATCACGAAGACGACGATATAGATTACCAGGGAGACGATGAGCCCCAAGATCCCGGGGAAGATCGTGCCGCTCTGGAACTCCGCGGGCAGAAGAACCATCGACAGCAGGAGCAGGATGACACTCATCACCACACCGGCCACGAAACCGTTCTTGAGGATCGCCACGTAGTCTTCCTTTCCCCGGTGACCGTATCCAAACCCGATACCGATCGCAAAATCCAGCAGTTCGAGCCACATAAGAGTAACCTGCACTACCTCACTATCTCTCCGCGGGCCAAAAATAGGTTCCGGGCCGGGGTAAAAATGGAGGTCTCCGTCATACCTTTCATGCCTTTACTGACGTATCGTTAACCGGCATCAGCCCGAGCACGATGAAGGAGAAGCCGGCGCAGACCATAGTGCCGATCGCCAAGAAGAGCGGGTCTGTGGCCAGATAGATCTCCCGCAGGGGATAGATCATGAACGCGAGGCCGATGAGGAGAACGCCGGGGATCAGCAGTGTGCGGTTTCTCCCGTCGGTGATCAGCCCTCCCGCGATGAGGAGGCCGCTGACTGCAAAGTAGCAGTACGTGACTGCCGCTGCCGGCAGGCTGAACCCGGCCGAAAGGAGCATGAGGGACGGTACCGAGAGGGAGAGGACAAGGATGGTGATGACGATGGCAGGTGCGGGCACGGTACCGGGCCGGCCGGTCCACAACCCGACAGCGAGGAGGAGAAGTCCGAGGATCAGGCCGGCATCGATCAGGCTGGGAAAGACCTCGCTCCGGAAACCAAGGAAGGTGAGTGCGTACCAGCCGATGTTTGCGATGCCCCAGATCCCGAACCCGGCACCGGCCCAGAGCAGGAGCTGCTGTCGGCCGGCCCGTTGCCCGCAGTACAGCAGGACCAAGGCTCCCGCGAGCGCGGCGATGATCTGGAGGTAGTTACTGAACGCGAGGAAGAGATCGGATGGAATGACGACGAGCAGGATCGTTACTAGAATTGCCGCGGCGATCACGGCCAGAAAGAAGAACGAGACCGGTTGTGGATCCGGCAAAGCGGATGAATGCGACATATCTGATTCTGTTAATCTGGTACTAAAAAAAGGATTGTGAAATTGATTGCGGCCTCCGGGGCGGGCCGATCTTTTGCGGGAACCTCACGGTGAATCAGGGGCCGGTCAGTACGAGCCAGGCAACCCCTAACAGGACGAAGCCGATGATGCCGAGCATGATCCAGAGGTACGGGATTCTGACCCCTTTCTGTGGACGGATCTTGCGTTTCTCCGCTGCGACTCCTCCCGTGGCCGACACTCCACCACTCCGGCTGTAATGCATGCCGACTTTGGGCCGGGGCTTCTTGTTCCAGCTGCCGATACTCGGGCAATCATGGTTGGGGGGGAGCCGGCAATCGGCGCAGAACTTCCCCCCGCAGTGCTGGCAGGTGAAGGGAAGGGAGGTCTCGCTGCCGCAGTGGTCGCACCGGGTCATACACCTGCTTATGCATTCCCGGGATTTATCCCTCATTGTTCCGGCAGGCACATCTCTTATCCTGTTCCGCGCCGGATACTTTTTACATGGGGCAGTATATTGTGGGCGATGTCCTGCTGGCCACCGTGGCACTGGACGACCGTACCGCGCCCAAGACCCGACCGGTCGTGGTGATCGCATGCGACAACGAGGGCCCCGTCCACGTCTGCCCGGTGAGCAGCAAGCCGCCGACCGATGCACCCTGGCTCCCGCTCGCGATCGATGACTTCGAGACTGGCGGCCTCGATCTCTTCTCAGAGAGTTACGTAATGACCTCCCGAGTGCTCATACTCCGTGCCAGCGATGTTATTGGGAAGAAGGGCCGGCTCACCCGGGACTCGGTTGCGGAAATTGCATCCCGGGCGCCGGCCGCCGGATCCCCGGATCATCAGGTGTGGACAGTAAAACGACCGGCCACCGGCCGGTCCCGCCCGCGGCGCCGCTGATCTCTCTCACGGTAGGTGGTGTATCAGCAGCCTTATCTTCCGGTGCGATAACGAAGGTTGGATGGACATCGCAGAGGCAATCCGGGCCATGGAGGCGCAGGTCGGGAGGATCTCGCCCGTGCAGAAGTTCCTGCTCGGCACGGACGGATCGGTCACCCAGATCCTCGAATCGATCACCGGTAAGAAGGTAGTAATCCGGACGCTCGTGCAGAAGGTAGTGCCGGCCGACCGGGACGCGGCCGGCCATCTCCATATTCCTGAAGGCGACCCGGTGAATTTCCGGGTTGTCGAAATCAAAACGGAGGGGAGCGGCGAAGTTCTCATCTATGCCGTGTCCCATACCCCGGTCAACCGCCTTTCACCGGAATTCAAAGATGACCTGATGAAGGCCGACATACCCATCGGGAAGATCATCTCTCAGCACCAAATTGAGGCCCGCCGGGAGATCCTGAACGCCCGCGTCCTCACTGCAACCAAGGAGGCCGGCCGGGTCTTCTCGCTCTGCAAAAACGAGCCGCTCCTCTCACGGCAGTACCAGATCATCCACGGGGGCGAACCGCTCATCTTCATCGAGGAGCAGTTCCCCTACAACCGCTTCCTCGACACCCGGCGGGTGATCGTTGAGACACCGTCCCGGATCCATGTCTCGCTCATCGACATGCACGGGGGATTGGGACGGGTTGACGGCGGGATCGGCATCACGCTGGACGATCCCGGGATCCTGATCGAGGCCGAGGCCGCCCCTCTATTCTCCGTGACCGGCTGCGACCCGGCCACACGGAACCGCATCGCCCGGGCAGCGGAGGATACCCTCCGGGAGCTCGGCCTTGCCGGGAGCGTTGCGATCACGGTCCGGAAGTCCTTCCCGTCGCATGTCGGCCTCGGCAGCGGATCCCAGATCGCCATTGCCGTAGCAAAGGCCGTGGCCGAGCTCCACGACCGGCACCTTACGGCCCGCGATCTCGCCCGGATCACCGGGAGGGGAGGCACGTCCGGTATCGGCACCGCGGCGTTCGACTTTGGGGGTTTCATCATCGATGGGGGACACCGGTTCGGTACCGGTGAGGAGAAGGCAGACTTCCGGCCGTCCTCGGCCTCGCGGGGTGTCAGCCCCCCACCGGTGATCGCCCGCCACGAGTTCCCGACAGACTGGAAGATCCTGCTGGCCATCCCAAACCAGCCGGCCGGGGCGAACGGCGGCCCTGAAGCCGATATCTTCCGGACCCGCTGCCCGGTCCCGCTTGACGAGGTCCGGGCCCTCACACACGAGGTGCTGATGCGGATGCTCCCGGGCCTTGTCGAGCGTGATCTCGATCTCTTCGGCTCCGCAATCAATACCGTACAGGGTCTCGGGTTCAAGAAGGTCGAGCTCGGCCTCCAGCCGCCGGTTGTACACGGGCTCCTCGACACGCTCAAAAGAGCCGGAGCGGCCGGAGCAGGCATGAGCTCGTTCGGCCCGGCAGTCTACGCGATCGGTGACACGGATATGAAAGCAATGGAGCGGGCCGCCCGCACCTACATGGATGCATCCGGTGGAGGAACCGCACTGATCACCACCGCCCGGAACAGCGGGGCAGCGGTCCGGGTTATCTAACTCCCTCGTCATGAATTTAAAAAAAGTTTTGATAGTCTTAAAAATATTTGGTGGTACTCCCAATACCAACTCTGTTTGCATCACTCAGCATAAATTGGTTACATACCACTATATTCAGATAATGGTCAGGGAAACGAACTATCCGTGCTAACGACAGATGAGAGAAATTGAATAATCTTAAAAGAAAGATACCGTATCTTGAATTGCACGGCAACATAGGCCCCACTCTCTTAAAAATGGAGATTCAATTGATTAATCATCCCCTTTCCGGGATACTACCAATATCCTGAGTATTAATGACCTGATTGTTATCATTCAGAAACGTAATTGTGATATATTGCGTGCTCTCCTCGACACTGAATACAACCTCCCCTGTTTTTTTCGTATGTGCCGGAATCGAAGACCAGTAAAAGGGATTTTTTAAGACATCATACAGTTTCTGTGTTAACGGACCCCCGCCAGAGATACGAACGTGGTCTTCTGTAAATGAGTAATCCGTATCCCCGAGGTTTTCAATCGTCATATTGGTGACAACAAAAATTCTTCCGGTGTAAGGTTTTGAGTCTTCGATTTTCATTGTCTTGTATGCTGAATGAATAGTCACATTGAGTAACCGGGTATTCCCGCTATTCATTGTATTATCTTCAGTGTTCTGTGAATCCGAAGTGGGATGTGTTGGAATACTGCCAATTTCCTTATCAAAACTGTCTTTCCCGTTGTTGTAAAGGAATGTTATCGTAAAGTCCTGTGTGTCTTCACTTGCTCCGAATATGACTTCACCGGTTCTTTTTGCACGGGGTGGGATAGGCCCCCAGTATCCGTGGTGCGTAATTTTTGTAAACATTGGTGGATTAAGCATTTTACCGTTTGTTATTACAGCGGATTCATTGTCAAACCGGTAGGTCTTATCTCCGCGGTTTTCAACAGTCATATTAACAATAATAAACAGAGTTCCCGGCCTAGATGCCTGTCCTCCGATTTCTGTTGTCTTATACGCAGAATGAATGTTGATATCTAATGGAACGGGATTTCCAATCTGTAAACAACCAGGAAAAAATGACAGTACCAACAGAAATGAACCCATCATAAAAAATATGAGTATAATAGATTTTTTTGGAATCATAAGCCAATATCACTTGGTTAAAAGATAGTATTTTTGAAATGTTTCTGTTATTATAGACTTTACTTATAATCGTATTGAACCTGAAACCAACATGTATCGACAGCGGTTCTCTCTCATGATAGTAATTAAAAAAAAGATCAGGCCGGGTTTATCCCGGTTAACCATCTCCTGATCACGAGCGATGCCGGTTTCTCCCGCATGGAGGATGACTTTTCAAACGAGTATTTCGGGTTGAACCCGGGATCTATCCAGTATCCCCAGGTATAGATCCTGCAAGCCAGGGCTCGTCCAGCGTTGATTGGCCAAACGCCTCGTAAAGGTCTGCTTGTCCTGTCAGGTCCAGCCCTGTGGTGGGCGATGATGCGAGGGGCTTTCCCGTGATGGAGCACCACGGGGGCTGCGGCCACGGGCCGGCCGGCGGGCAGAAACCGGTCGCGGCCATCCCTGCCATGGCAGCGACGATCAGCACAACAAGCACGAGAATGACCTTCACACCGGCATGCAGGGAGTGAGATGAATGGGGGAAAATTTATGGATTAGACTTCTTACTTCCCGATCTTCAGGAGCATCTCCTCCAGGGAGGGGTACGAGGATTCAATCTTCTCGACCCGGCCGCCGGCCTCGGTGATCAGGGCCGTGCACTCGTTGAGTTCCTTCATCTCCTCTGCTTCGCACACGAAGGAACCCTCTTCCTGACGGTACGGTTTAGCATGCCCCACGAGCCGGCTGGGGTCGTCGATTGAGAAGAAGATCGTGTATGTAAGGGTTCCGAACTGCTCGCGAAGTTCCTTCAAGGTCCCGAACGCGACCATTTTCCCCCTCTTTAAGATCATTACTTTGTCGCAGATCGCCTCGACCTGGTAGAGGTTGTGGGCCGAGAGAACGATTGTCTTATTGTCGCTTTTCAGCTTCCGGAGGTAGTCAGCGATGAACCGGGAGGTCATGGGGTCGAGACCGCTCGTGGCCTCATCATACACCAGAAACTTCGGGTCGTGGATCAACGACCGGGCGATCGCAGTCTTGCGCTTCATGCCCTTGGAAAACTCACCGATCTTCTTCCCCCCGGTTTCGAGCGAGAGGGCCGCGAAGAGCTGGGAGGACCGGACCCGGATCTCCTGCGGGGAGAGCCGGTAAATCTCGCCGAAGAACGCGAGATAGTTCTCGGCCGTCATGGTCTCGTACAGGCGCGACTCCTCGGGCAGGTAACCGAGGTTTGCCTTCAGGGACAGGGGATCCTTCACCACATCGATATCATTTACGAGGAGTTCCCCGGCCGTCGGGGCGATGAGGCCGGCAACGATCTTGAGGAGCGTGGTCTTGCCGGCCCCGTTATGGCCGATGATCCCGAAGATCTCGCCATCCTCGAAGCTGAAACTGACATCGTCGAGTGCTAAAAATCCGTCGAAGTCTTTCCTGAGTCCCCGTGCGGTGATCATGACTGCGTCTCATTCAGATGTAGGTGGTGTCCCACATATAAGTTGGGATAACGGTCCTCTGGTCCAGCCTGCCGGTACCGATGGATATTTCACGGATACCCTGTACTATTCTGTACTCATGACCCGCCGGCCCTTTGCCGGCGGGGAAAACCCCGGGGTACTGGCATGGGCGCACTTGCCGACATTACAACCATCGCGAAGTGGGAGGTGAAACGATCCGTTACCATGATGAGCCGTGATGTGCTCCCGCTGGCCATCATCCTCTTCGTGTTGATGGTTGCGGTCACCGGGTATTCTGCGCAGAGCGGCCTGCACCTCCAGGACGGGATATACCGGGTCGCGACGAACGATGAGGCCGTCGCCTCCCTGCTCGCGTCCGACAACCGGTTCTCGGTCACCCTGCTTGACAACAACCCGCTCTGGGCCGGCCGGAGCTCGTACGATTTCATCGTGATGGGCGGCCAGGTGCTCCCAAGCGACACCGACAAGGGCCGGGCCGCGGTGAAAACACTCGAACGGGATTACGCGAAGTACGTCAACAGCGTTTATTCCCGTCAGGATGACCTTTTTGCGGCCTATCCGCTCTGGATCGATACCCAGAGTATCCAGAGCGCGCTCAGCTTTTCCGCAACCCAGAGCGGCCAGCGCGTCGGCGCCCCGCCGCAACGGGGTCCCCCGGTGCCGGAAGGCACGATCGAAGAGATCGCCACCCCCTCCCCGACTCTCGCTGCGACCGAGGACGAGCTCCGGGCAGAGCTGGTAAAATCCACATCTCAGAACACCCAGATCGCACGGTACACGGAGACGCTCTCTTCCGGCAGTTCCGCAATGGGCAGCTTCAGGACCCCGGCCCAGCTCTCCCCGCCCCTCCCATTCGACTCGATCATCCTCATCTTCGTCTTCATCTTCCCGCTCTACTTCACGAGCCAGTTCTTTATGATGAGCATCATGAACGAACGGATCGAGAGGAAGGGCGAACTCTTGCTTTCAGCGCCGGTAAAGACCTCTACTATCATCATCGGCAAGATGCTCCCGTATTTCCTGATGATGCTTATAATCTGCTCCGTCCTTATCCTCTGGATCCACGCACCCTGGCTGATCCTCCTTCCCCTGATCCCGGTGATCTTTTTCTTCCTTGCAAATGCCCTGATCATCGGAATGCTCGCCCGAAGCTTCAAGGAGCTCTCGTTCGTCTCTATCTTCTTCTCCACGGTCGCCACCTCGTACCTCTTCTTCCCCAGTATCTTTGCCAACGTCCACGTCATCAGTCTCATCTCCCCCCTCACCCTGATCGTCCTCTCTATCCAAGGCACTGCGTGGACGGCTGCCGATTACCTGTATTCGACGTCGCTCTTCTGGCTCACTGGCGCCGTCCTGTTCTACATAGCTGCCCGGAACTTCAAGGAGGAGCGGCTCTTCTCGGAAAAAAGTCTCGTCACCCGGATGCGGGAGTTCCTCTCGGAGATCGTCTCTCAGAACCACCCGTTCCTGGCTCTCTTCCTGATAACGGGATTCTCCATCCCGTTCGTCTTCATGGTGCAGATGATGTGCCTCGTCCTCTTCTTCAACCTGCCCATGCCGCTCTCGCTCGTCTGCCTCCTCCTCTTCGCCGCATTGGTCGAGGAGATTGCAAAGGGGGTTGGGATCTACACGCTCTATGCCCGCGACCCGGGTTTCTTTTCAGTAAGAAATCTGGTGATTGCCAGCGGGGTAACAGCGTTGGGGTTCCTGGTGGGTGAGAAACTCCTTCTGTTTGCCACGCTCGCCGAGATCTCGGACTCGATCTTCGGAAGCATCCTCTTCCTCTCGCTCGGGTCGCTTTGGCTCCCGCTCCTCCTTCACTTCGGCTGTGTGCTGATCGTGGCCTGCTGCCTGAAAAAATGGGGATCAAACGGGTTTGCGCCGGGGGTCGGCATTGCCATGATCGTGCACTGTCTCTATAACCTCTACTTTATCCTGGGGTGGCTCGGATGAGGTCCCGGCACCTCGCGATCATAGCAAAGAAGGAGTTTTCGGGCCTCCTCTCCGAACGGACGATCCTGCTCGCCATCCTGCTCCAACTCTTCGTCGCGCTCTTCTCGTCCTTCTTGATGGTGGGTTTAACATCGATGTATGATCCGACCTCGCTTTCGCAGTACTCCCATTTCAGGTACAATATCGGGTACGCGGGCAACGACACCGATCTGCTCTACACGCTGTACCAGAGCCCGGACTTCCGGGTCTATAGGATAGATCTCTCCACCGGGGTTGCAGCCTTAAAAGAGCGGAAGCTGGCGGCGGTAATCTGGGCGCCGGATACGAGTCCCGGCGCACAGGAGCCGGTCAAGGTCACGCTCTACACGCTCCAGAACGATCTCCAGAGCGCCATCGTAGATGTAAAACTCAAGGATGTGTTTCTCAACTACGAGAAGGATCTCCGGGCGGTCCGGGTGGATCGTCTGAACGAGCAGCCGATGCCGCTCGAAATCCCGCCATCGCGCGGCGCAGGGGACTTTTACGAGTTCGTGTACGGTCTTTTAATCCCGCTCCTCGTCTTCATGCCGGCGATCATTGCCTCGGCGCTGATCATCGATCTGATCACGGAAGAATACCAGCACGACACGCTGGAGACGCTCGTCTCGACTCCTGTCACGTTTGCCGAAATGGTCTGGGGCAAGGTCTTGGCCTGCGCCGTAATGGTCCCCATCCAGGCCGCGGTCTGGCTTTTCCTCCTGATGATCAACGGGATCGCTATCAGCAACGGCGGCCTGATTCTCCTCCACGTCACGATCAGCGCGCTCGTCCTGATCCTCCTCGGGGCCCTGACCGCGCTCCACTATCGCGAGCGGACGGCGGCGCAGTTCATCTTCTCGACCGCGCTCGTGGTCGTGATCATCCTCTCGCTCTCCCTGCCTGCAAACCCGATGAACCTCCTGACCCGTCTCGCGGTGGGGACAGCTGGGCCGGAGCAGTGGATCGTGCTTACGGCCGTTATCGGAGTGGTGGTCCTGCTTGCGTACGTGCTGCAAAAGTATGCCGAACGGATCAGCAGGATCAGTCACAGCGGGTAAGAGAATACCGGAAAAAGAGGATTAGAGGGTGTGGGTGACCAGGACGTCGTCGAACACTTTGTACATCTGACCCCCGCTGGTCACGAAGACTTCCACGCGGTCGCTGCCCCGCGATCCCTTGATCACGATCTCGTCGCCACGCCGTGGTTTCCGCTCGTTGTTGTTGAGGTATTGTTCGGTGACCGTGCCATCGGAGAGCGTGGCCCGCATCAGGATCTGCTGGACGGTGATCTCACCCTTGCCGCCATTATAGATCAGGTGGAGCGTGTAGTCCGGGCGTTCCTTGGTAACCTGAATATCCACCTCCTGCCCGGCAGGAAGCGTTGCCAGAGGCTCCGGCAGGGCAGTGGTCATGGTCGTCACAGCGGAAGAGGTCGGTGTCGGGGACAGAGTCACTTGATCGATGAAGCCAGCTTCGGTCGGACTGGTACAACCGGCCGAGAGCGCACAGAGCACGAGACCCGCGATGACAAGGGGGATCAGGGCAGCGTTCATACAAATTTCTTCGCCTTGTTCGTATTACTGATTTGCGATTGAAAACCGGAACCTGCCAGGATACGCCGGTGGGAATTCCGGAAGTAACAGCAAAGAACAGTTAAATTAAAAAGGACACCCGGTTTATCTCTACATATCAGGAGTAAACAAATGTTCTGTCCAAAATGTGGAAAAGAGACTGATGCCTCCGGAAAATTCTGCCAGTGGTGCGGGGCCGATATCTCATCCGTGCACACCTATCCCGTAGCCGCTCCGGAAGAGGAAGAGGGGCCCGAGGTCGGGGTATATGCAGGTCTGGGCAGGCGGTTTATCGCATTCATTGTGGATATCATCCTGGTCCTGATCGCGGGAAGCATTGTCATCACATTCTTCTCCCTGACGAACGGACTGAAGTACGCTTATTATATGGGTGTCAGCCATGTCCACTACAGTGAACTGACGGAAGTAGGCACGCTCGATGCGGCTGTAGGACCGATCCTGGCAGCGTTCGGTATGCTCGTGGTAGTCATCCCGTGGCTATACTTTGCCGGGTTCGAATCCTCCCGCAGCCAGGCAACCCCCGGCAAGGTACTGATGCACCTGATCGTTACGGACATTCAGGGTGGTAAGCCGTCCTTTGCCCGGACAACGCTCCGTTTCTTCGGAAAGTTCATCTCGACTTTGATCATCTTCATTGGCTTCATCATGATCGGGTTTACGAAGAAGCGCCAGGGACTCCACGACAAGATCGCCGGGACCCTCGTCCTCCTGCAAGACTGACGTCCCCTATTTTGATATTTTTTCCCGCCGGAACTCATCGGGAAGGGACTTGGCCGGGCCGAACCATTATTTTTTATATAGTATTCGATGGAAGTACACTACCACCATGATCTCCGCAAGAATCCCTGAATGGAAGAAACCCATCAGCGTTCTTATCGTGGACGATGAACCGTATCTTGCGGACATCGCCCAGCGGTTCCTGGAGATGAACCATTTTTGTACGGATGCAGCATATTCTGCCGATGAAGCGCTCGAAAAGATCCGACAGCAGTCCTTTGACATCATCGTATCCGATTACCAGATGCCTGAAAAGGATGGGCTCGAACTCCTCAGACAGGTGCGGGCAAACAATCCTTCGCTGCCCTTCATCCTCTTTACCGGCAGGAGCCGGGAGGAGGTCGTGATCCAGGCGCTCAATGAGGGTGCCGATTCCTATATCCAGAAAGGCGGAGAGCCCCAGTCCCAGTTCGTCGAGCTCGCGCACAAGATCCGGCGGGCGGTCGAACGGAGGAACGCTGCCGCAGCCATTGAGGAACGCAACGAAGTACTGGGTGCGATTCTTGCCGCATCGCCCTTTGGGATTGCTCTCGTGAAGAACCGGACCATCCAGTGGGCCAACGAAGCCCTGGGGCAGATGTTGGATTATACTGTGGACGAACTAATAGGGATGCCGGTCAGAAAACTTTACGAGACTGAAGAGGAGTATGTCCATACGGGCGAGCATATTTTCTCCGATCTGAAAGTGAGGGGCCAATCGAAGATCCATACCCGGCTTGTGCGGAAGAACGGCAGCCCCATCGACTGCGAGATCCAGATGGCGACCCTCAACACGAAAAATCCCCTCTTCAGCAGAATGGTCACGATCACCGATGTCACGAAACGGCTGGCCATCAGCCGCGAACTTGAGCACCTCTCGCGGATGCCCCACCTCGAACTCAGCCCGGTGATAGAGGTGAACGAACAGGGGCAGATCGTCTATTTCAACGAGGTTGCCATCGATGTCCTGATCCGGCAGGGAAACGGGATGGGGCTCGAGGCATTCCTGCCTCCGGATATCGGAGAGATCCTCTCCCAGATTCCTCAGGCTGACGGCTGCTGCCTGTACCGCTCTATCCAGATTGGCTCCCTGTCGCTGGTGCTGCATATTATCCTCAGCAGCACATACCGGATCGCCCGGATCTCGGCATTCGACACCAACGATGCGAAAAGGATAGACGATCTGATCTGCGGAAATACGAGCCGGTGACACGCGCTCTACGGCTGGTAGCAGTGATCCCGTTGAAGGGTACGGTCAAATCAGTACCGTATATGATCACCGGTACCGGATCTTCAGCCCGAGAAGAACGAGGATCAGGGCAAACGTGACGATATTGGCAGCAATGACGGGCAGGGAATCCACCCAGAATCCATACAATGTCCAGAGGAGGACGCCGATCCCGAAGAGTACGAGCATGACAAGCGAGATATCCCGCGTCTCCTTCATCGTCCATGCCTTGGCTACCTGTGGCACGAACGAGATAGTGGTGAGTGTACCGGCGATGTAACCGACCGTGATGATGGTATCCATAAGATCTCTCCACTCCTGTTATTCTCCGGATATTTTAAAACCGGCTGTACATCCTCTCAGCGCTCACACCGGATGCGGTTCGGGCGAGAACTGGTCGGCGGCAACAAGCCACTGCTCCCCCTCCCGGACCAGAAAGAACATGTCCCGACCCTTCATAATCTGACGCTGCCCCCCCATGGTGAAATCGATCGTGAAGAGGTACGTTGCCACGGCACACTGTCCGCGGGCATACAACCGGACATGGTGATCCATCCCCCGCCACGCATGGATGGTCGCGGCCTGTGCAAATCCTCTCCATCCCGCTACGTAGGCTTCCTTTCCTTACCTTCGACCCTCCCGGGGGTGGATGGTACGATCGCCACTGCATCGGGATGGATATACTGCCGGAACTCCGGCTCGTCCCATAATTCGGTCCAGCAGCGGTTCATGAGCTGGAGGGTCGTGATAATGTCCTGTTCCTGTGCGGTCTTTTCCATGGGAAATCTCCAGAACTACAGAAGATCGGCCCTAGTAAAAAGGGAACGGGTCGGGCTGTGCGAAAGTAACAGTGTGATTAGTGTGCCGGGGGAAACGTAGCAGTAACCATTTCCCGCACTTCGACAAGCCACGCCTTCCGCTGTTCTTCCGTACTGGTGACCATGATCCCGAACATCCTCCTACGGATTACCGGGACGCCGCAGAACGAGAGGACGCAGTCCTTCCAGAGGCGCTCAAGCGGATCGCCGAAGACTGCGATCTCCCGTTCTCGGGGCGTGTTGGAGGTATTGAAAACAAGGGCAGCTTTTGCCTTCAGGAGACCAAGGGGAACGCCCTCTCCGGAGTCCGTCTCCGCGAACTGGTATGTAACACCCGGGCGGAGAACCCGGTCGATCCAGCCCTTCAGGATAGCCGGGGGCATCCCCCACCAGTCAGGGTGGACGATCACGATGCCATCTGCGGCTGCGATTTCTGTGCAGTGCCAGGACACCAGTGCTGGCAGGGTGGCATCGCGGGCGATTTCGGCTGGTGGAAGGGGGGTCGAATCCTTCTGCATAGAGATCGTGGAACCTTACCGTATGGCCGGTGTCTTGGAGAGCAGAGGCCGCTTCATTGGCTATCGCATGATTGAAACTCCCCGGCCGTGGGTGGGCGAGAATGATGGATATCTGCATGATGGCCTCATTTCTTGGCGATTGCCTTGAAGAACGTATAACAGAAGACGCCATCGGGCTCTGCGGCCCGGTACAGGGCGGCGATTCCCCGCTCCCATGCATCCCGGCTCATAAGTCCCTGTCCGAGCACATGTTCCCTGACACCCTCTACCATAGCCGTGAATGTCAGCCGGGTAAATCCCTCAACGAGTGCTGGACGGGATGCGTCTACATACACCATCCGGGGCGAGACGTGGACATCACGGTATCCGGCGCTGCTTACCAGCGGGTAGAGTTCCCGGCCGATCAGGGCATTGCCCCCCATCTGCTGCTGGAGATCCACAAGGCATTGCACCGCCCTCCGTGCATCCGGATTCTCCGGGTGGAAGAATGTGGAGCCGTGATCCCCTTCGATAACCGTCAGCGTCCCGCCCTCCTTCAGGAAGGGGCGAAGGGCTGCGAGGGCCTGTTCCGGCTCGGCAAGGTGCTCCAGCACAAAACAGATAAAGATATGATCGAAGCTGCCCGGGGCAAACGGCAGGTGGAAGAGATCCCCCTGCCGGAAGGTAACATTGGCGATCCCTTCGTTCAGGACAGTCTCCTTGGCACGGGTAAGCGAGTCCTCTGAAATATCGATGGAGGTGATCCAGGCCTCCGGGCTATTCCTTGCAAGGATCACGGTCTGGGCCCCGATGCCGCAGCCGGCTTCCAGCACCGATGAGCCGGCAGGGTATCGCGTGTCGTCGTGGAGGAGGCCAGTCAGCACCTGTGCCTGGTCGGAAAGCCGTTCCGATTCCCGTGCGGAGTACCCGTGGACATAGCAATGTTCTGGCATAGTTTGGTTGTACCTCTCTTATGTGTTGACTACCCGGAAGTGTTGCCGGAAGAATGAATAATTTTGGCTCCCAATGTATAAAATAATACATCGTACCAGTATGCTCCGTTGTACAATCCTCTGCGAGTGTATGTTCAGCGGATACGTGATTGCCTGGAGTTGTCCGGATCTTTATACTGTTATCCGGCATACCAGATCCCGTGATGGAGTTTCTCTATCTGCTCATCGTCTTTCTTGCCGGGGGAAGCATGGTAGCCGGTACAACGTACATCGCTGATCTAATCGACCCGCGGTACGGGGGGATTCTGGCGGTGGCCCCGATCATCACTACCATCTCGATTATCTTTACCGGTACCCACGCAACGCAGGATCGCACACAGGCACTGGTTTTGGGGTCCCTGATCTTCCTGATACCGTGCGTTCTGTTCCTCCTCTCACTCTACTTGCTCCTGAACCGGTACGGGCTCATCATCGGTATCATCGGATCCTACGGTGTCTGGCTCGTATCCGTCGTGATTGTTGCAAAACTCGCCGGTCTTCTCTAGAAAAAACAACCCATGAAAAGAAAAGGCCAGGGCCGAGATTCGAACCCGGGTCGGAGGATCCACAGTCCTCTAGGATAACCAACTACCCCACCCTGGCAAATGTCCCTTTTACATTGGTACCGGACTCTGATTAATCTATCCGTGCGTTTTGGACGCCTGAACGGCCGATCATGGCAGCCCGGATGTTAACTGCAGCCTGTCACCGGGGCGATGGTTAAATAGTCCCGGGCGTCCATTACATATCAGACGGCCCCGCACATTCAGCCCTGATAGGGCTGTCCGTTACGGCTGGCGGTGTGGAAGGGACCGGTGAACGGGGTTTTTTATCCGGCTCCGGAAATTCAACGATACTGGGAGAGAGATATGGCAGAGAACCCGAAGATCAGGACCCCCATTGTCTGCGTCATGGGGCACGTGGACCACGGCAAGACCTCGTTGCTCGACCGGATCCGCGGCTCGTCCGTCGTGAGCTCGGAGGCGGGGGCCATCACGCAGCACATCGGGGCAACGATTGTCCCCATCGATGCGATCCGGGCCATGAGCGGAACCATGGAGAAGATTCCGATCAACATCCCCGGCCTCCTCTTCATCGACACCCCGGGTCACCATGCCTTCACCACCCTCAGGGCCCGTGGCGGGGCGCTGGCCGACATGGCTATCCTGGTTGTGGACATCAGCCAGGGTTTCCAGCCCCAGACTATCGAGGCCCTCCAGATCCTCCGGAACTGCCGGACACCCTTTGTGATAGCCGCCACGAAACTCGATCGCATCCACGGCTGGCGGGTGAATGAAGGAGAATCGTTTATCTCCTCTTTTACACAGCAGAACGACCGGGTCAAGGGCGATGTGGAGAACAAGACCTACGAGATCGTGGGCAGGCTCTCCGAACTCGATTTCTCTGCGGACCGGTTCGACCGGGTCCTTGATTTCCAGCGCAACCTTGCCATCGTCCCGGTCAGCGCCCATACCGGAGAAGGGATTGCCGATCTTCTCCTGGTCATGATCGGGCTCGCCCAACGGTACATGAGCGAGGCTCTGAAGCTCTCAGTAGAAGGCGCCGGGGCCGGTACGGTTCTCGAAGTAAAGGAAGAGCGGGGCCTTGGGACTACGCTGGATGTGATCCTGTACGACGGGACGCTCTCGGTTGGCGACGAAATCGCGGTGGCAACGCAGAGTGATGTGCTGGTAACGAAGGTCAGGTCACTCTTAAAGCCACGGCCCATGAAGGAGATCCTCATTGAGGACCGGTTCGAGCGGGCGAAGTCCGTCGCAGCCGCGGCCGGGATCAAGGTCTCCGCCCCCAATCTCGAAGGCGTGATCGCGGGATCCCCTTTCTTTGTCATAAGGGGGAACCGGGACGAGATCGAGGCCAGGATTAAAAAGGAGATGACCGAGATCCACGTGAACCTCGCCGAAGAGGGGATCATGATCAAGGCCGATACGATCGGCGCCCTCGAAGCCCTCTGCAAGGAGCTGGAGGCCAAACAGATCGGCGTGATGCGGGCGCAGGTCGGCCCGGTGAGCCGGCTCGACCTCGTGGAGACCGAGACTATCAAGAACCCGATGTTCCGGGTACTGCTCTCGTTCAATACCCCGATCCTTCCGGATGCCGCGGAGATGATCAAGGATCCCCTCTATACGCAGGTGAAGGTCTTCGATGGTAAAGTGATCTACCAGCTGATCGACCAGTACGTGGAGTGGCGTGACGAGCAGAAGCGCCTTATTGAGAAGCAGCGGTTCGAGCACGTGGTGATGCCGGCCAAGATCCGCCTGCTGCCGGACTGCGTCTTCCGGCAGAGCAACCCGGCGGTTGTCGGGGTCCGTGTGCTTGGTGGGAAGCTTCGGAGCGATGTTACCTTAATCAAGCTTGACGGCCGGAAAGTGGGACACCTCAAGACCATACAGCTCCGCCAGGAATCGATCCGCGAGGCTGATGCGGGCCTTGAAGTTGCCATCTCGATCGAGGGTGCCACGGTCGGGCGCCAGGTGAGCGTGGGCGACGATCTCTATGTAGACATTCCCGAGAGGCACGTCAAGGTGCTCGAGAAGGAGATGATCAAGACGCTGAACCAGAGCACGCAGGAGATACTCTCCGAATTCGTCGCCATGCGGCGCAAGGAGGATCCCTTCTGGGGAAAGTAGGATCCGGGCGGCCTGCTGCGGACACGAGGGTTTAATAGCGTACCGGTTAAATTAAGTGGGTACTTCTCACGTGTAGGCGTATCTGCCGGCAGCCGGAGACGTGAAGAGAATCCCGGGAATCCCGGATCTCTTGGATAACACAATACGGAGAATCACCAATGGTTGAGTTTAAAGTCGTAGTATCAGACCCCAAGACCGGTCGTGCCTACAACGTCGACGCCAGTGGCGGCGCCGCAGGTGCGATCGTGGGCAAGCGTATCGGCGATGAAATCGAGGCAGGTCCGCTCGGGCTGGCCGGCTACAAGATCCAGATCACCGGCGGATCGGACCAGACCGGGATCACGGCCAAGAAAGGTGTGCCGGGTGCCGGCAGGAAGAAACTCCTGCTCGCCGGCGGTATCGGGTTCCACCCGGTTGTCGAAGGCGAGCGCCGCAGAAAGATGGTCCGCGCAAGCGAGATCACGCAGGAATTCGTGCAGATCAACGCCCGCGTCACGGCATACGGAGAGAAAACCCTGGATGAGCTCTTCCCGAAAGTTGAGGGTGAAGAGAAGAAAGAGAAAGCAAAGACCGGTCCAAAGGCACGTGTCGGCAAGAAATAACAACATCTCTTTTTAGTCAGCTTTTCCGGAAGAGTTCCTTCACCGCCGGGGTAAAAAGTATCGGAAATTATGGGTACTGAATACTCACAATGCCGTATGCCGAGCTATTGGATGCGTACTTGACCGCTTTACCATTCTTCCAGATTTGGACGGTCAAGTCATGTTTCGTCGATGAATCCTGTTTCTGGAACTTGGCGCGGACGGTTCCGTTGGCATTCTCGATAGCGTACACCCGATCCCCTGAGTCCCTAGCTATGGTGAGTGCCCCGTCCGGCCCGTAACTGCCGGAGTAACTGCCAAGGTACGAGACCTCAACATACGTGCCGGTGGAGGGAACGGTGGGTTTCGTGGTCTCCTTGACCGTGATCTTTGCAACGCCGGTATTGGTCAGCATCGTTGACGAGGGAGATACGCTGCTCCCGGATGATGAAGATGCTGCCGGGTTTGATCCTCCATCGTTCCCCATAAAGAAGAACAAGGCAATCCCTGCAACTGCAATTACGCCGACAACCGCTGCTATGGTCACCCATGGCAGATCTGCCAAATCCCGCGATCTCCTCCTGCCGTGTCTCATAAAAATCTCCGTGTATTCTCTACTGAAAGGTAATGAGGACGATGAAAAATACTTTGTGTATGATATGTCCCGACGAGTTGTCGGATTACCGGGTCCAACGGTTCTGTGCGATGCCGAATCTAGGCTTTGTGTACGCTGTGCCGGAGCGGTTCCAAAAGGTCCTCGAACGGGACCTGGTACTTCTTTGCCAGGATTACAAGCGCAGCCGGCGGGAGGAGGTGGGTGTCGAACCCGTCCCTGATCACCTGGTTCATCTCCGCCACAACATCTTTTTCCTCCATATGCCGGACCCGGGCAATGCGGCCGATGAGTTCCTGCACCGGATCGTTCCGTTCTAAGATGGCGGACGTGGGCTTGAAACCGATGGGGATCGTGATCCCGGCGGGGTCGAACGCTGGAACGAGCTGCCCGTTCTCCTGCCGGAGCAGGCCGTCCTCCTCAGCACGACGGATGAGCAGGTTGGCCTGCTCGGTACTCATCCATTTCCGGTCGAGCGCGTAGTAATACACGAGCTCGTTCTTTTTCATTCCAGACTTCCGGGTATGCCGGAAGGGGGCGGCGATTGTGGTACGAAGGGTCACTTGGAAGCACCGAGCAGGATGTTCTTCATGTCCAGCGCATCGAGGCCTTCCCCGCGGCCTTCCTTGGCGATGTCGATATCTGTGCGCGAGATCTGGTCAGTGAGCCTGAGGTAAAAAATATCGTTGGCAATGGGGACCTTACCCCCGCCCCGCAGGGCAAGTGCGAGTACCGAGATGCGGAGGTCGACGGCTTCCGTGATGGCACCCGGGCGAAGCACATCGGACGTGATCTCCCCAAATGAGGCACGGTCGACTGCGATCTCCACCCGGGTCTTGACCTTGACCAGTTCCTTCCCGGTGGTCTTGGTAGACTCCTCGTTGTTCAGCTGGGCGATATACCTGAGGGTCTCGTTGAAGGGCATGCCCATGGCAAACGAGAGATCCACTCGCTGGGGAAAACGATAATAGATCCTGCGCATGTCTAGAGATTTGCACATCTGACAGAAAAAAGATTGCTGAAGAAGAGAACGAGAGGTACGGTAGTATCCGGTGAAAGAACGGTTATAAAAAAAGTATTTGCACGGTCTCACTCAAGCAGGATGGCGTTGATGATGCCGTCTTGGCCGGGGCGGCTGGTGATCCTGGCACTGCCAAGCTCGGTCTTGATGACTGCACCCTTGGTGAGCAGGTTCCGCCGTACATAGTTCGGGTTGGCCGTGTTCTTCTCTACAGTCTCGATCTTTACTTTTTTGGTCTCGCCGTTCTTGGGGTTGGTGACGTTGGCCAAGTTCGCTCTGAGCGCCCGGACCTTGTCGTTGCCACCATAGACCCTGAGGACCTTTGCCCGGTTTTCACCAATGTGGGTATCTGCCGGTGCAAGACCGATCTCCGCTCTCCGCTTCATCTGGGCCGGGCGGCGCCTGCCACCGGTGACCTTCCGAATTGATTCTCCCTGCCACTGCATGGTTACACGTTTCCTGATAATTCTCCGGAATGCCTGACCGGAGATGGTGCTGTATATATTCCTCTCCGGGATATTTATAGTACTTTGTTCTTCTGGTTCAGGCAACTATGGCGTCGAGCAGTGCCGCGACACCGTCCCCGGTCTTCAGGTTCGTACGGAAGACCGGCATACCTGGGTTGTAGCGCCTGATGTCGGCCTGCATCCGGTCTAGGTTGGCCCCTACGAACGGGGCGAGGTCGACCTTGTTGATCACGCCGATCGTGCAGTCGCGGAACATCATCGGGTGTTTATTCACCACATCATCGCCTTCCGTGGAGCTCACGACCACGATCCGCTTCTCGGCTCCGAGCTGGAAATCTGTAGGGCATACCATGTTCCCTACGTTCTCGATGAAGAGGATGTCTATCTCGTCCAGCGGGAGGTGATCGATTGCGTGTTCGACCAAGTGGGCGTCAAGGTGGCATTCCTTGCCGGTATTTGCGTTGTAGGCAGGGATACCGAGCGATACGATCCGTTTGAAGTCGTCGTCACCGTACACATCTCCGGCTATCGCGCCGGCCTTGAGCCCTTTTTTTGCTAGCAGCGGGACGAGCCGTTCGATCAGGGCGGTTTTACCTGACCCGATGGCCCCGAGCAGGTCGAATGCCCTGACCCCGTGTGCCTTCAGGTGCTGTGCATTCTTGTCGGCGAGAGAATTATTTGCGTCGTAGACGTCCTTCTCCAGCCTGACGTCGATATGGTGCATACTAGTAGGTAAGAGCGTGCAGTGTTTATACCTTGACCCACCAAACATTCCGGCAATGGCAGCTGGTGAGTGTATCCTCTATCCCTGTTACTTCAACGCGTCATATTCGCGGGCTCTCGGGCGGAGGGTCTCCCGGAGCATGGCGGCCAAAGCACCGGCCCTGTCCGATCTTGAACGGGCCCTCAAAAAAGCCGGAATCCCGTACCGCGTGGAAGAACACTCCCATCCGGCCCACTGGGCTCGGCACGAGGGGAGAGTCGTTGCTGAGTGGAAGGAGAAGAAGGAAGCGCTGATCAGGCGGGTTGCCCAGCGGATGGAGGGGCGGAAATGAGCGGCCTGTATGATCTCCACACCCATACGATCCTCTCTGATGGAGAGATGCTGCCTATCGAACTCATCCGGCGTATGGCTGTTACGGGTTATACGACCGTAGCCGTCACCGATCACGTGGACGTCTCAAATGCGGAACCCGTTCTTGCGACACTCGCACTCGTCCGTGACTCCGCAGCACTCTTTGGTGTGAAGATGCTCTGCGGGGTTGAGATCACCCACGTACCCCCGGCCCAGATTGCACTGCTTGCCCGATCGGCCAAGAATGCCGGGGCGGATATCGTTGTCGTTCATGGTGAGACACCGGTCGAACCAGTGGCAGAGGGAACCAACCACGCGGCCTGTACCTGCAGGGACGTGGACGTCCTCGCCCACCCGGGCCTCATCACGCTGAAGGATGCAAAGACTGCAGAGAAGAACGGCATCGCGCTTGAGATCACGTCCCGGGGCGGCCACAACCGGACCAACGGCCATGTAGTACGTATTGCCCGCGAAGCCGGATGCCAGCTGGTCGTGGACTCCGATGCCCATGCTCCTCACGATCTTCTGGATGAACGTGCGAAAATTCTCGTTGCCAAAGGGGCCGGACTGACCGATGCGGAGTGTAAACGAGTGCTCTCTTTAAATATCGACCAATTCTTCGGCTTCTGAAATTTCTATTTATACTTATACGCAACGTTTAAATAGCGTGCTGTCGCACATATATAGATTACTAAAAATTTCAGCAATATCGTAATCCCTGAGGTTCTTTCGTGAAAGTTGTTGGCCGAGCGATGAGCACCGTTGGCAGCCGGATGCTCATCATCCAGTGTGATGCAGCCCAGCTCCCCCCACTCTACAGCGAAGTGAGTGACCGGCGTATGAAACCCGTTGGTAAGATCCAGGATCTCTTCGGGAACGTGAAGGCCCCCTATGCCGCCGTTCTCTGCCGGGAAAAATGCACAGTCCAGCCCAACGAGAAACTCTTCACAAAGTAATATCCCCTTGGATACAGCGGTCCGGTAATCATCAGGATCAAAACAGCCCCCAGTACAAAGGTGAATATGGATGCAGGAAATTGAAAAACTAAAAACCCTCCAGACCGAGCGTGAAGCGCTCAAATCCCGTACAAAACAGAAAGAGCAGGAACGGAAAGCCGAGAATCATACCGAGACGGTCTGTCCGGAGTGCGGCGGCAGGCAGCTCGTGCACGACTACGAGCGGGCAGAACTCGTGTGCCAGAGCTGCGGTCTTGTGATCGATGACGACTTCATCGACCGCGGCCCCGAGTGGCGTGCGTTCGACCACGACCAGCGGATGAAGCGGTCAAGGGTCGGCGCCCCGATGACCTTCACGATCCACGACAAGGGTCTCTCGACCATGATCGACTGGCGCAACCGGGACTCCTATGGCCGGGCCATCTCCTCCAAGAACCGGGCCCAGCTCTACCGTCTCCGCAAGTGGCAGCGCCGGATCCGTGTCAGCAATGCAACGGAACGCAACCTTGCATTCGCACTGTCGGAACTGGACCGGATGGCCTCTGCACTCGGTCTCCCGCGGAACGTGCGTGAGACCGCTGCGGTCGTGTACCGTGACGCGGTGGACAAGAACCTGATACGCGGTCGGAGTATCGAAGGCGTGGCCGCGGCAGCGCTCTATGCGGCATGCCGGCAGTGCAGTGTTCCGCGAACACTGGACGAGATCGCAGAAGTGTCCCGTGTCTCCAGAAAAGAGATCGGAAGAACCTACCGCTTCATCTCCCGTGAACTGGGCTTGAAGCTCCTCCCGACCTCGCCGATTGACTACGTGCCCCGGTTCTGCTCGGGCCTCACCCTCAAGGGCGAGGTGCAGAGCCGTGCCGTGGAGATTCTCCGGCAGGCCGGCGAGCGCGAACTGACAAGCGGCAGGGGCCCGACTGGTGTCGCGGCAGCCGCGATATACATATCCTCCATCCTCGGCGGCGAGCGCCGCACCCAGCGCGAAGTTGCGGAAGTTGCCGGTGTCACCGAAGTAACGATCCGGAACCGGTACAAGGAACTCGCAGAGAAGCTCGACATCGAGATCATTCTCTGATCTTTTTTTATTCCGGTAATCGGGAACGCCAAAAACTATATTCCATCGATACGAAACGTATAATCCACAACAGCGGGCTCGTAGATCAGGGGTAGATCGCTACGTTCGCAACGTAGAGGCCGCGGGTTCAAATCCCGCCGGGTCCATGCTTCTTTTTTTCAGGACAGTGTATAATCCCGACGAACCATTAACGATTCGAAGAACTACTCGGCAGTTCCTCTCCTCTTTTTGATTCTGATGAATTCGAGATCTTCAACAGCATGTTGAAAATGGAATGAGAAGAACCCCTCATGTTCTTCGATCCCCTCGGAACTCGAAGGACTCTTATGAGTTCTTCTCGACCTCGAGGTATTCGATCTCTCGGGAAAAAATTTAGGTCGTGTCGACCGGTGCTGCAACCGGCTCGACCTTGGACTTGATGATCTCGACCCGGCGGGTCGGGTAGATGGTCTTGACGGCCTTGAAGAGATCGCGGGAGATCTCTCCCGAAACGATCCCATTGACGAGGGTGGTCAGATCCCATGCCGCGGCCTGGGTACCGATGGCCTGGAGGATCACGTTCCGGATCGCGTGTTCCTGTGAAAGGTTGGCACGGGCGAACGTGTACGTGCAGACCGTCAGGCGGACCTTCTTGCCGTCCTTGGTGGTGATCGGGACGATCGTGTCGACGCGGGAGCTCCGGCGCTTCACGAGCGAACGGAGATAATCCCGGGTCACTTCGTGGCCTACGAAGTCGGTATACGCCGCATCTCCGGTCACAGTCTCGATCTTAAAACTCATCTTCATGTACTGCTTGGCGTAATCGTTCGTGATCTCACCGAGCGTTGCGTGCATGATGCGGCCGACAACGCTCTCAGCATCGTTGGCAATGGTATCCCCGATATACACCTTGCCGAGGTTGTCGGGGGTGTGCACCTTGTACCAGCTCTTGGCTTTCCAGCCTTCAACTCTTCTTCCTACCTGTTTCTTCTTTGCCATATGTATCACCTGTTGGATGTTCCGTGCAGAGAACACGCGTCCTCCGCCACTCCCAGGTTCATCAGATAATCGTCCACCGATGCAATGACCGAACGGATTTGCGTGCCCGCTATGGTCGTCACGACCCGGTCGCCTTCAGCCCCAGTCTCCATGCTCCGCAGGTTGTCGGGCGAGAGCGCCGCGGCGACACAGGCAGCATCCGCGTGGAGGGTCGTGATGGTGCCCTCGATCTGCATCATACCGCTGTCGCCTCCTGCCAGCCCTTTGCGAACTCTGTAATCCGGTCGCAGGGGATCGTTGCCCCGGCCCGGAGGAGGTGCCCGCCGCCGCTTCCCCCACAGGACTCCGCGATGCGCCGGATGTTCGGTCCGAGCTCCACAGTACATCCTGCCGGGTTCCGTGCGGAGATCCGGCACTGGATGCCTCCCGACGTCTTTGCAAAGACGAGGACCGGGCAACTTGCGGGGACATCGCGGCAGAGTATATCGGCAACGTCGCTTGCAACGCTGGCGTCCTTCACCTCGTACACTCCCGCGATCTCCCCGAAGGGAGCTGCTCTCCTAACAGCCTCGATGATGCGGATGCGGTGTTGGCGTGCGATTTCCCAGGCACGGTCGATGTCGTGCGAGGATCGCAGGCAGAGCGTTGCCCCGATGTCGCCGTTGCCGGTCTTGCCGCAGGCATCGATGACCGCGGTGAGGGCATGGGCGTCTTCGATCACTTCCCGCTGGAGGTGATAGGTATCTCCCCAGATGCTCCCGAGCGCGGCTGGGGCTGCCTTGGGGGCCGCATCGAGCACTGCGCGGGAGACCAGCAGATCGAGCCGGAGCGGCTCGTCAGCTTTGGTCTGGTCGCGGGACGTATCGATCATGTCAGCGATCCGCTGTTCGGCACCGCTGATCGCTTCGAGGTACGGGTGCGTTGCTGTGTACCAGCGCTCGACCATGTCCCGGCCCGGGAGCAGGAGCCCCCGGTCGGGTATGACGATCTGGTTAGCTACGGCCTCGTTGAAGATTTCGAGATTCTTACCGGCGATTGCTTGGCCGTCCCCGATAATACCGGGGATGACGAGGCCGGCGAGGTCGCGGTTATCCCCCAGCTGTTGCGCCACGAAGTACGCAGTGCCGGCTGCGGAGAGCTCGCGGTCACCGTTGATACCGGCAAGTCGCGGGTTGGCATGGAACTCTCCTGAGAACGACGGGAGGTGGTGGTCAACCACCATCGTTGTCCCCGGAAGGTCGCTCATGCCGGCCCCCATATCGCAGAGGAGGTATGCACTTTCACCGGTGAGATCCGGTGTCGTGATGTCCTGCCGCACCCGGAGCCGGAACCGTACGTTTGCACGGAGCATCGCGTGGCAGAGGATGGCGGCGGCTGCAATGCCGTCTGCGTCGTGATGCGCCAGCACCTCGACGAACTCCTGCCGGCGGATCTGTGCCGCAACGGTCTCTGCTGCAGATTCAAGCGACGGGGACATGATGGACGATTTCCTGACGGTTTACCTGGAGAGGAGAATCTCGGCGTTCTCCGGCTTGTAGACCCAGCCGGCGGGCAGTTTCTTGCTCGACGTATAGTACTTCACGAGACGGCGGATCTTGGACTCGACCAGCTGGAGCTGGCGCTTGTTGTGCAGGTCCTTCTTGTTCTCGGAGAGGTGCTTCCTCATGCCGAGGGCCTTGACCATCAGGTCGCGGAGGTCCTCGGGGATATCGGTTGCTGCCTTGTTCTCCCTCAGGATGGTTCCGATCCGCTTGCCGGTGGCAAGCTTGACGTCAGGTACGCCGTACCGGTCCCGCAGGACCAGACCGATCTTCGCGCTCGATGCGCCATCCTTCCTCAGGTCCAGAACGATCTTGGTGATCGCGGCGGGGTCAGCATTCGACCACGCGGGCGCCTGGTTCCGGTAGGGGCGCACTGAGCATGACTTGCCCCTTCTGCGGGCGTGCATTCGTGCCATGGTGTAGCCTCCAAATTATCGACGAACGTAAGTCCAGAAAAGTGCAGCTGCAATGTACTGCTGCCGACTCTCTGTAATCCCAAAGCCTAGGTTTTGAGGCAGTGCGGTGTCGCACGTCGGACTTACATCTGTCAGCACCTGTGAATAGTGCTAGATATCTATTGGCGGGGAGGGATAATAAAGGGAACGGGGGAATTCTAGCCTGGTGGGAGATGTCCCTTCCACAAACCTCATCAGGTACCGCACGCAAGTTCCCCTATCCTGCGGAGGAATTACCATGAAGATTACGGATGTGGCAGCGGTGGTGTCGGGGCCCAACCCCCACCACGTGGACGCACGGAAGATCTACGATATGCCCCACGCGATGGCTGTGGTCATCACGCTCCAGCCCGGGGAATCGTTAAAGAAGCATATCACGCCGGTCGATGTCTTCTTCTACGTACTCGAAGGAACGGGCGTGGTCGAGATCGGCAGTGAGAAGGAAACGGTGACGCGGGACATGTTGGTCGAGAGCCCTGCCATGATCCCGCACCGGTGGTCCAATATATCAGATACCGTGTTCCGGGTGCTCGTGGTCAAGGTCCCGAAGCCGACCCAAGAGACAAAACTGCTCTGAACCCCCGGCCGCTCCGATACCTGTATGAGAAGGTAGTTCCATACCTGTCAGGTTCGTAACAGACCGGAACTGATCCTATGGATATGAAGCACCGTGAATGCTACCTGATGGCATCGCCCATCATCGACTTTCACCACCCGGATGTGGCACGGAAAGCACAGGAACTTGCTGTCGGATGTACCACAGACCGGGAGATTGCGGAACGCTGTTTTCTCTTTGTCCGCGACGGGATCCTACACAGCTGGGACCATAAGAAGAACCCGGTAACCCTGAAGGCATCCGATGTGCTTTTGCACAAGACCGGGTTCTGCTATGCCAAGAGTCACCTCCTCGCGGCACTCATCAGAGCAAACGGCATCCCCGCCGGGCTCTGCTACCAGCGGCTCGTCTCAGGCGAGTTCGGGCAGGAGTTCTTCCTCCACGGGCTCAATGCGGTCTGGCTCAGCGGGTATGGATGGTACCGCGCCGATGCCCGGGGCCTGAAGGCCGGGCATGAGGCAGCGTTCACGCCCCCGGTGGAAGTCTTACCCTATGAGGCGAAGGATGCAGGGGAAGCTGAGTTGCCGGAGATATGGGCTGAACCGCTCCCGGTCATCGTGGAAGGGCTCACCCGGTACAATGACATCGAGGAGGTACGCCGGCACCTGCCGGATATCGATATTATCTGCTCTTCCGCCATGGGACCGAACCGGTACTGATCTCCGCCCCATCATCCCCACACTTTTTACCCTTTCAGGAAGAACCCACTGGTACGTGATAGACAAGATCCCCCTTGAGATGGAAAGTCCGGAATCGTCGATCCGTTTCCGGGACTGCTTCTCCGTCCGGTACATCCAGTCCGCGGCTCTCCTCTGCCGGCTCGGGTACGGGATCGAGCAGGCAGGACGGACAGAGCCTCTCCAGCAGGTGGACCTCCTCCGGCACGAGGCGTTCATTCTCAATTCCATCCTCTCCACGGTCGCGTTCCTTGAATGCACCATCAACGAGCTCTACGCGGACGTGGCGGATGATGCCTACCTCTGCGAGGACGAGCAGCACGAAGCGCTTGTCGCCACGATCCGCCAAGGCTGGGCCAACGAGAAGAACTTCGACCGGTTCCCGTTAATCGACAAGTACCAGCGGATCCTCACCCTGGCAGGCCAGGCCCCGTTCAGCGAAGGAGACCGGGCATACGACAACGTGCGCACGCTGATCCTGCTCCGCAACCACCTCATGCATTACCGGCGGGAATGGGTGGAGATCCCGCTCGAAGGAGTGCCGCTGCCGCAGGAGGAGACCACATCCTCTCGGTTCGAGAAGATCCTCCGGAAGCACTTCGCGGTCAACCCGCTTGCAGAAAAGAACCGGCCCTTCTTCCCTGAGGTCTGCCTCGGCCACGGATGCGCGGAATGGGCGATCGTCAACAGTATCATTTTCACTGATGCATTCTTCCGGAAGCTGGACTTGCCGGTACCCTACGAAGGTATTCGGGATGAACTCTCGAGCCGGTGAATGACAGCATCCATCGTAAGGCTGTGGATCAAAGTATCCTTGCTCCCCAGGTGAAATGGTTCTCCTCCTTGCGCAGCCTGTATTACTTTTAGAAAAATAAGCATGCAGGTAATGCAGATCAGAAGCAGGCAGCCACAGCGGCGGGGCAGTGCCCTCTCGTGAACGTCAGAGCTTTAAAGGGAAGAATATTATCTCTTCCGCCCCTTCTTTTTCGGTTCATCCGCCATCGACATCAGGTCGATGATGTAGGAACCTTCCTTGCCCACGCTGACGATACGCTCGTCACTCTGGGCCATCCGCTCGAGGTTCAGCTCGTAGGAACCGGGCGAAACGATCCGGATCGTCTCGACCCGGTCGTACATCTCCACCTGCTTCTGCTCCTCTTGTGGTTCGACGACCTCGAGGACCTCCTCGTGAGATTCCTCCGCGATCTCGTCGATCGATTTCTCCTCGAGCACGTCTCTGTTGAGTTCCTCTTCCTTGACGTAAAGGAACTTCTTGCCGCCGCAGCTCTCGCACCCCTTCAGGATCTCAGTCGACCCATCCTTGTATTCCCGCCCGCATTTCGTGCACTTGTGCGGCATCGCGGCATCACCCGAAGTACTCGAGCATCATCTCGTAGAGGTGTTCGACGTTCTTGCCTTCGCGGCCTGAGATGGCTACCACCGGGTGCTGGGGGAACGCGCTCCGGATCCGGGCCGGGGCTGCGTCCGGGAGATCGATCTTGTTGGCCACGATGATAACCGGCAGGTTCCGGGCTTCGATGATCCCGATCATCATAATATTGACCTGCATAAAGGGATCGGTAGTGGAGTCGAGCATGTAGATGACCCCGTCAATGTCCTCCCGGAGCCAGTGCATCGCTTCGGCCACCCCTTCTGTGGCCTCGCGGGCCCGGATGATCGCCTCGTCCTTCTCCATCCCGAACTCGAGGAACTCGTGGTAGTCGATCTTGGTGGTGACCCCCGGGGTGTCGACGATGTCCATCGTGACGGTATTCCCATTTGCTCCGGTGATGACGATATCCTCCTTCTTCCGCGCCCTGCGGGTCTCGTGGGGAATCTCGCTTACCGGGCCGATTGCATCCCCGGTCCAGTCCCGGGCGATCCGGTTGGCCAGCGTGGTCTTCCCCGCGTTCGGGGGGCCGTAAATGCCGATCCGTGTCCGTTTCTTCTTGAAAAACCGGTTAAGCAGGCCGGAGAACTTCTTCTTCACCGTACCAAAGGTCTGATAAAAGATCTTCACTATCCACCTCGATGGCAGGGCCCGGTACGCAGGCACCGAAAGCCCCGCCATACATATTACGTAACAGTGTATTGGATACGCAGTTTATTATGTTTCTTATCCCTGAAATCCCCGGGAAGCCGTGCGGGGGGAGGCTGTCCTGTCACCTGAAATGCCGAGCAGATGCCTGCCGCAGCCAAATTGTATTTATACATGGGGAAGGGAGTATGCTAATTGTAATCATCAGTTCAAAGCACTTCATGGAGGTGACTCATGAAAAAGACGACCAACGCAATCCGGTTCGAGACCCGCGTCCCGCTCAGGGAGGTGATGAAGAAGAACCCGATCATGATCGGCATCGAGGCCACAGCAGCAAAAGCCGCACGGTCGATGTGCCATGAAGGAGTCGGGAGTGTCATCATCCTCAAGAACACGAAACCCATCGGTATCGTAACTGAGGAAGACCTTGCCTGTAAAGTGGTGGCAAAGGATCTCAAACCGAGCACAGTGCACGTAAACGATATCATGAGCACGCCACTCATTACGGTGAGTGCGGAGAAGACCGTGGCGGATGCTGCCAGAATGATGGTGAAGCGTAAGGTACGGAGGCTGCCGGTTGTCGATGACTCCAAGAAGGTCATCGGCATCGTGACCGTGCGGGATCTCCTTACCGTCTCCAACGAGCTCAACGAGCTCCTGACGGATCTCATCGAAATCAACCGCGAAGAGATCGTCGAGCAGGGGGTTTGCGACCGCTGCAGCCAGATGTCTGATGATCTCAAGCGGGTGGATGGTGTACTGCTTTGCCCGGGCTGTCGTGAGGAGGACAATATCCGATGAGGACAGCACTGGATTTCCTCGTCGAGATCCCTGTGCTGAAACCAGACGATAAAATAACGAGGGCACGGCAGATCTTGAGGGACGAGCGGTTCCGTGAGGTCTATGTCGCGGATGGGAAACGTACCCTTCTCGGTTACATTGACATCACAGATGGCCTGCGGGTGACCGCGACAAAATCCAATGTGACGATCGAGGGTTTCATGCGGGAAGCCCCGCATGTCGTACCGGAGGATTCCATCGAACAGGCAGCAGGGGTGATGCGGAGGTATAAGACCGACAGCGCCGCGGTAACCGACGGGAAACTGCAGGTGGCCGGCGGGGTACTCCTCGCCGATATCTTTCCGGTGATCATCTCCCGGAACGAGCTGCATGGCCCGGTCTCGCGGTACATGACCGGTACGGTCGTGGCAGCAGCCCCCTCCGACGAACTCACGAAAGTCCATGCCATGATCCTGGAGAGCGGCTTTGCCGCATTCCCGGTACTGGAGAAGAAGCGGCTCGTGGGGATCATCTCCCGCCGCGATCTGATCAGCAGCCGGCGGACGCGGGGAGCGCTCGCGCAGCATGGCCACAGGACGGTTGGGGAGGTAATGGTCAGGGATACCGTGACCATTGCACCGGACGACCCGGTCAGCGCCGCGGCGGAAGCGATCGTGAAGCACGACATCAGTCTCCTCCCGGTAGTGGACGGAGGGCGCCTGGCCGGGGTTGTGAACCGCCACGATATCCTCGCGGCACTGGCATGAGGGTCAGGCCGGGAGCGATCCCGCCAGGGAAGAGATAGGACCGAAGACTCAGGAATAGGAGGCACGGTAATGCACAATAACGGCCGGAGCACAAAACAGGCTGACCGGCTCCTGAAAAGTCAGGGAAAGCGCGACCGCGGGCCCGTGGAATTCGGCTCGCACATCGCGGAGCAGGAAGGGGAGATCATGGCGATCGCAACCCGCAGCGTCACCACGGCACCGCCAACGCAGAGCATCATCGGGGCGGTGGAACAGATGACGGGCTGCGGGTTCCGGCGGCTGCCGGTCACCGATCCGGGGACCAGGAAGCTGCGGGGAATCCTGACCTCGGGCGACATCATCAACCTGATGGGAGGTGGCGACAAGGCGCAGCTCGTGCAGGTCCGGCACGGCGGCAACCTCATCGCGGCCCTCAACGAGAGCGTACGGACGATCATGACGCAGCAGCTCGAGACGCTCGGTCACGATGCCAGGATACGGGACGCAGTCGAAGTGATCGTGAAGAAGAAGATCGGAGGTCTCCCGATCGTGGACCGGGAAGGGATCCTGGCCGGGATCGTGACAGAACGCGACGTCCTCGGGGTGCTCGGGGCCGAGCACAGCCGGCTCCGGGTCGAGGACGTGATGACCTCGGGGCTCCGGGTCACGACCCCCGACAGTCCGATCGCCGAGGCCACCCGCGAGATGACGAAGCACCGCTTCCGGCGGCTGCCGGTGGTGAGTGACGACGTGTTGTACGGCATCGTCACGGCCACGGATATCATGCGTTACCTCGGGAGCCGGGAAGTCTTCTCCCGGTTGACAACCGGGAATCTCGCCGAGGTGGCCGGCCTTCCGGTCCGGACACTCGTTGCCGGAGAGCTCCGGACCACAACCCCGGAGAAGACGGTCAGCGAGGCGGCCCGCGAGATGCTCTCCCGGAATATCGGCGCCCTGCCGGTGATCGAGAATTCCCGCCTGGTCGGGATGATCACTGAGTTCGACCTCGTGCGAGCGCTCGCCGGGGGGATGGCGCCATGAGGGCCCGCGACATCATGACTGCCCCGGTCCACGTGGTAACCCCCGATGCCACCGTAGCCCATGCCCGGAACCTGATGGTCCGGCACCGGATCTCCCGTTTACCGGTGATGGCTGCCGGGACGCTTGCCGGGATCATAACCAAGAAAGACATCGCGTACCGGCTGCGGCAGGGTGAGCCTGCCTGGCGCCGTCGGCCGCCGGACCGGATCCCGGTGGGTGCGCTGATGACGGAGAACCCGGTTAGCATCGCCCCCGAGACCAGCGTGCGCGAGATCGCCCGGCTCTTCGGTGACCGGAACATCAGCAGTGTCGCGGTCATGGATGGGGGTGCATTGGCCGGGATTGTTACCAAGACGGATCTGATGAAATCTGCCCCCGCCCGATCCCTCACAGGTACGGCCGGGGACGTGATGGAGGATATACAGAAGGTCAGCCGCTACCACTCGCTCGACCATGTGATCGGGGTGATGAAGGTACGTGGCGACAAGGTGCTGGTAACGGACGATGACGGGTCCCCGGCGGGGATCATCACTGAGACGAACCTGGCATTCTATGAAGACGAACCGAAGATTGCAGGTGTGATGGGAAGAGACGTAACCATACGCAAACGACACATGGTGGGTGGCCGGACCGGGCAGAGCCTGATGGTGATCCCCCCGGTGGCCGCGGAGGACGTGATGACGGCCCCCGTAGTCACGATCGCGGGGGGCACCCCGCTCGCCGACGCCATAGCAGCGATGGAACGACATCATGTCAACAGTCTTGTTGTCATGGAGGAGAGCACGATACTGGGGATTTTAAAGAGAGATGATATCATCAAGGAAGTGGCGAAATGACAAAAGAAGTTTTTATCAAAGACATCATGGCAAAGCCCGCAACCATTGCAAAATCAGCGAAAATCACTGAAGCGCTCGACAAGATGCTGGATCTGGGCGTCGACCCCCTGATTGCAGTCCATAACAATACGGTCGTCGGTACGGTCTCCCGCCAGGCGATCGCGGAGAAGCTCGGCAGCAAACAGAATTCAGGCCTTGTCCCGACCGCCATCCACGTAGCCAGCGCTGTCGAGGAGGACTTCACGAGCGTCTACCCCGACGAGAATGCCAATGTCCTCATACCCCTCCTCCAGAAGTACAAGCTGGTGGTGGTCTATAACAGCGACCACAAGCTGCTGGGGCAGGTCACGGCCGGCGACCTCCTGAAGAAGTACCAGCCCGATGACGGAATGGAAAGTGCGATCGAGAAGATCCTCACCATCGAGTCCGATGAACGCGTTGTCCACCTCCGGCGCCGGATGCTGGACGACCGTATCGCCCGGTTCGTGGTCACGGAGCACGAGAAGTACCTCGGGATCGTGACCGAGACCGATGTGGCAGTCGCGATGCGGGAGTTTCGCAAGCAGGTGGATGGCAACCACCAGGACCACCGGATCCGGAACCTGCTCGTGAAGGATATCATGAGCACGCCGCTGATCTCCGTGGACAGGGCCGCGAATGTCGGGGATGTGATCGCCCTGATGCTCAAGAAGAACATCAGCGCGGTGCCGGTTACCGACAAGGGCAGACTGGCTGGCGTCGTGACCCGGCGCTCGCTGGTCAATGCCCTCTGACCTTACTCTTTTTTTCAGGACTTTTCACCATGGCGGCCGTGGCACAGGCTGTTCTGCCGTGACCTTTGCGATCGGAAAAAAAGAGCGGAGCGGCGGGTTCGATCCCGCCCGGATTACTGCGGGACGAGCATCCCGCCGCCGGCTAAGGTGAAGGTCTTCCCGCCGAGCGGGCTGTTCGCGGCAAGGCTTGCATCGTACGTAACTGTATGACCGTTGCCGTAGATGTTCGTGATGCCGGAACCCGCGATCCCGGCGTTGTCCGAAAGACTGGTCAGCGCGGAGTTCGCGGTCACGGTCCACGTGCTGGTGGCATCCAGCGTTAAGGCTGCTGTATTGACGGCGCCGGTCAGCGAGGATCCGTTCTTCAGGGTAGCGTCGATCGAGCTGATACTATCGGTGACAAGCGATCCCGCAAGGGTCTCGCCGTCCGCGGTGAACGTGACGATGCCGCCGTTGCTGCCCGAAGTTCCCCACCGGTCGGTACCTGCCGCTTTGATCAGGGTATCAGAGCTGCCGGGAACCTCCACACCGCTGAGTGCAATCACGGCATGGGTATTCGTGACAAAGAACGCCGGCCCGGCCAGGGACGTGTAAGAGCCACCGGTCATGGTGAACGTTCCCGTCCCAACGCTTGCATCCCCGGACATGCTCTGGTAGATCATGGTGCCTCCGGTCTTCGCCACACCTCCCCGGAGAGCCGAGTTTGTGAGGGTGATACTGTTGAAACCCTCGATCACCGCGGCCTCCGAACCGGTCGCCGTCAGGCTCGCGTCGCTGACAGTGATGACTCCCGTTGAGTAGATTGCCGGGGAATCCTGGCCGGAGGCGACCACGGTTCCCCCGGTCGCCGTCACGGCCCCGCTGCCTCGGTCAGTGGCGAGCGGGGCGCTGTTGGCGCCGGAGGTATCGATATCGACATCGGTGAGGATCAGCGTACCGCCGTTCGTGGCCATGACACCGTGGCCCCCTCCGCCGGTCGTCATGATCGTGACGCCGTTTAAAACGATAGTTGATCCGGTCCCGGTCGGGAAGGCGCCGTTGGCCCCGCTCCCGCTTGTCGTGATGGAACCGCCGCTGATGGTCACGGTGCTCCCCCCGGATGCGAGGATGGCGGCGTTGAGGCCGTAGAAGCTGCTGGCATCATTTGAGGAGGTATCCCCGGTAGTCACGATGGTGGGATTCGTCAGGGTCAGGTCCCCGCCGTCCGTGACGTACACCGCGGAGACATCTTCCGTGTCCGAGGTATACTGCGCGTTCGTCTCCGTGGCGGTCTTGCTATCGAGGGTATAGGCCCCGCTGAGCGTGTACGAGGAGGAGCCGGAACTGCCTATGTGTGTCCCATCGGGCGCCATGCCCGATCCGCCGGGACCTCCCGTGCTGCCAGGTACAGAACCGGGGATGCTGCCCGGGCCCATGCCGCCTGCCGGAGGTGCACTGCCGTGATCCGTATCCCGGGACGACGAGCTCCCTACGGGGGGCATGCCGCCCGGCCCGCCAACTCCCTGGGAATGTGTCGAATTACCTGCGGGTGGTCCGCTCTGGCTGTCGGACATCCCACTGCCATCTGTGGCAGCATGGTCCGTGGTTGTACTGGCCCCTGCGGATGCGGCCGTTGACGATGTGCCGGTACATCCGGCAAAAACGGCAACAGCCAGTACCAGCAGGACTGAAGCAATGAACCCTCTGGTCGGTTTCATGGAGGATCACCTGTTGTTCTCATCAGGAATCCCCCCCGGCCACATATATTCGCCACATGGGGCCGGTGAAATACCGTATGCTCTCCGGGTTGTATTAAACTCCAACGGGTACTGAATGAACCGCCGGGGATCCGTCAGGTGTATGTAGTTGTACACCAAAAACCCCGGAGGAGATCCCGGAATGGATACGGTACGGTTCAGGACCATGACCCGGCAGGAGGTCGACACCGCGGTGACATGGGCGGCACGCGAGGGCTGGAATCCCGGCCTCAACGATGCCGAGTGTTTCTGGCCGGTGGACCCGGAGGGTTATTTCTGCGCAGAGTGCAACGGGAAGATCGTGGGCACCGCCGCTGTGGTCAATTACAACGACCGGTTCGCGTTTGGTGGTTTTTACATCGTGGAACCGGAGTACCGGGCGCATGGCATCGGGATGCAGCTCTCCCGGTATGCAATGGCGCATGCCGGGTCACGGGTCATCGGTTTCGACGGTGTGGTTGCAATGGTGGAGAAATACCAGCGGGACGGGCTCGTCCTGCACTACAATAATGCTCGGTACGAAGGAACCGGCGGGGGCAGGATGCCGGAGGGGCTTGTTCAGGTGCGGGACCTCCCATTTCCGGAACTGGCTGCATACGACACGGCGCACTTCCCGGCCCCGCGGGAGCGGTTCCTCCGGCTCTGGACCAGCCAGCCGGGACACCTCGGGCTTGCGGTGCCCGACCGGGACGGGACGCTGATCGGCTACGGCGTCCGGCGGCCCTGTTGCACCGGGTACAAGATCGGGCCGCTCTTTGCCCGCGACCGGCCGACTGCCGAACAGATCCTCGACGGGCTGGTTGCGGATATTCCCGGGGAGCCATTCTACCTCGACATCCCGGTGCCGAATGCGGATGCCGTTGCTCTGGTGAAGGACCGGGGAATGAACCCGGTCTTCTTCACGGCACGGCTCTATACCACCCCGGACCCGGTGCCGCTCCCGCTGAACGAGATCTTCGGCGTTACCACGTTCGAGCTCGGGTAGCGGAGATCCAGGTCCGTGCCATCCTGTTCCCGTAAAAAACAGCCGGTTAACCGGAATTATCATTTACTCGTACAGGTATAGGGAACATAACCACGGGTCCCGGTCTCCATGAACACGATTGCGGCGCTCTATGTCGATGACGAACCCGATCTATTAGAGATCGCCCGGCTGTTCCTGGAACAGTCCGGGGAGATCACGGTCGATACCTGCACATCTCCCTGTGAGGCATTCGGGAGACTGAATACCGCCCGGTACGACGTGATCATCTCTGACTACCAGATGCCGGAGATGGACGGGATTGCCTTCCTCAAGAACGTCCGGTCGGAGTTCGGCACACTTCCCTTCATCCTCTTCACCGGCAGGGGCCGCGAGGAGGTCGTGATCGAGGCCATCAACAACGGGGCGGACTTCTACCTCCAGAAAGGCGGTGCCCCGCAGGCCCAGTTCGCCGAACTGGCTCATAAGATCCGGCTGGCCGTCCAGCAGCGGCGGGCGGAAGCCAGCATCCACGATCACGAGCGCCGCGAATCGGACATCATCAACTTCCTGCCCGATGCAACGTTCGCCATCGATACTCAGGGAGTGGTGATTGCCTGGAACCGCGCCATGGAGCGGATGACCGGTCTCCGTGCCGAAGCCGTCTTCGGGAAAGGGAATTATGAGTACGCGCTCCCGTTCTACCACGAACGCCGGCCGCTCCTCATCGATCTTGTCCTTAAGGACGATCCCGCTGTGGCAGCGCTGTACCCCTTCATCAAACGGGAGGGAAAAACCCTTTTCTCCGAAGTCTGCATCCCGCATTTCAGGGATGGCCGGGGTGCGACCCTCTGGTTCACTGCATCGCCCCTCTATGACCGGAGCGGGGCCGTAGCCGGCGCCATCGAATCGATCCGGGACATCACGGACCGGAAACGTGCGGAGGCGGCGCTGCGCGAGAGCGAGGAGAAGTTCCGCGAGATGGCCGACATGCTGCCCCAGGCCATCTTCGAGGCCGATACGCGGGGCACCCTCACGTACGCCAATGCCATCGCATTCGAACAGTTCGGCTACACCCGCGAGGAATTTTCACGGGGAGTGGGGGTGTCCGAGGTGGTGGTTCCCGAAGACCGGGAGCGGGTAGTACGGGCCTTATCGGATCTCATCGGCAGGAAGCCGCCCCGGGCCGGGGGACAGGAGTACCGCGCCCTCCGGAAGGACGGCAGCGCGTTCCCCGCCACGATCTATACCGTCCCGATCGTCAGGAACGGCCGCGTAACCGGGATCCGGGGGATCATGGTCGATATATCCGGGCTTAAAGAAGCCGAGAACGAGCTGCGGGAACGGGAGCGCGTCCTCTCCGTCCTCTTCAGCAACATACCCGGGTTCGTGTACCGGTGCCGGAACGACCGGGACTGGACCATGGAATTTATCAGCAACGGGTGTCGCGGGATTACCGGGTATGCTCCGGAAGATTTCCTTGAGAACAGGGTCGTTGTCTATAACGATATCGTCCATCCGGATCATCGCGAACGTCTCTGGGAGAAATGGCAGGCCCTGCTGGACCGGCACGAAGTCTTCGAGGATGAATACCCGGTCATTGCGAAAGACGGAAAGATCCGGTGGGTGTGGGAGCGGGGCCGGGGAATATTCTCCGATGACGGTCAGCTGCAGTTCCTGGAAGGGTTCATCACGGATGTGACCTCCCGGAAGGAGACAGAGGAGGCGCTCGCGGCAAAGAGCGCGGAACTGGAGAGGAAGAGCCGGTACTATGAGCAGCTCCTCCAGACCTCCACCGATGCCATCCACGTGATCGACCGGGAGGGCCGGCTGAAGGAGTGGAACCAGGCCTTCCTCGACCATCTGGGCATCACCGCAGAAGAAGCCGCCGGCATGAGCCTCTGGGACTGGAATTCGGCGTGGTCCGCCGGGGAGATGCGGGACCGGATCGCGTCCTTTATCCGGACCGGGGGCCGGTTCGAGACACAGCACCGGAGAAAGGACGGGACCGTGCTCGATGTGGAGATCACTGCAAATGCCGTTATCATCGATGGGGAGGAGCTTCTCTATGCATCGGCGCGGGACATCACCGACCGGAAACGGGCCGAGGTGCTGGTCCGGGAGAGCGAGAACCGGTACCGCAACATTGTGGAATCCTTCGAGGACCTGTACTACGAGACGGATACCGAAGGGATCATCCGGTACCTCTCCCCATCCTGCCACCGCCTGACCGGCTGGAATGCGGATGAGCTGGTAGGGAAGCCGGTGACTACGGTCTACAGGGATAACAATGATCGGAACCTCCTGATCGCGGCCATGCAGAAGACCGGGTACGTCCGGGATTACGAGCTCGTGCTGAAGAAACACGAGGGGACGGAGACCCCGGTCTCCCTCTCCGCCCACTTCATCCGGAACCCGGACGGTTCGCCGGCCGGTATTGCCGGATCCCTCCGGGACATCACCCGCAGGAAGAAGGCAGATGAGGAGATCCGGAAGAGCCGGGAGCAGCTGGCCCTGGCCATCGAAGGTTCCGGTGCCGGGATCTGGGACTGGAACATCCGGACCGGCGAGGTCATCGTCAACGACCGCTGGGCGGAGATCGCGGGGTATTCCGTTAAGGAACTGGAACCGGTCTCGATCCGGACCTGGACTTCCCTGTGCCACCCGGACGACCTGAAGCGATCGGACGAACTGCTGCAGAAGCACTTCTCGGGGGAAGTCCCCGTGTACGAATTCGAGGCACGGATGCGGCATGCAGACGGCCGCTGGGTCTGGGTGCTCGACCGGGGGAAGGTCGTGGAGTGGGACAGCGGACACAACCCCGTGAGAATGACGGGAACGCACGTGGACATCACGCGGATCAAGCAGATGGAGGGCGCCCTCCGCCAGGCCAACGGGAAACTCAACCTCTTAAACAGCATCACCCGGCACGACATCATGAACCAGCTGCTGGCGCTCAAGGGGTTCCTTGCGCTCTCGAAAGGCAAGATCGCCGATCCGGCCCTGATGGGAGAGTTCATTGCAAAAGAAGAACGAATCGCGGAAACATTAGAGAGCCAGATCGTCTTCACGCGGTATTACCAGGACATGGGTGTCAAAGAACCGGCCTGGCAGGATGTCAGCGATCATGTCGGGAGGGCGGCAGCGGCCCTGCCCCTCCGGGGTATCTCCGTTCGTGCCGACTGTCCGGGCCTTGAGGTGTACGCAGACCCGCTCTTCGAGAAAGTCTTCTACAACCTGATCGACAACGCCCTCCGGTACGGCGGGGAGGATCTCACCATGGTGCAGATCTCATCGCACGAGACGGAGGACGGGCTTGTCCTTGTCTGCGGGGACGACGGGGCCGGTATCAGTGCCGCGGATAAAGAGCACCTGTTCCAGCGGGGTATCGGGAAGAATACGGGCCTGGGCCTCTTCCTGGTCCGGGAGATCCTCGGGATCACCGGCATCACGATCCGGGAAACGGGCGAGCCCGGGAAGGGAGCCCGGTTCGAGCTGCTGGTGCCGAGAGGCGGGTACCGGTACGTCTGAACGAATGGGTGGCCGGCCCCTCTGATTTTCCGGTTACAACCGGAGCCACGGGGGAACATGTCCCTGCCGTTCACCGCTCCGTGGCTTCGACCAGCAGCGGGAAAGGTTCGGTCCCTGCCCCGGTCTCACCACGTAGAAGGCCCAGACCGGGAGACAGGTGTCGGGCGTGATCACCCGGGCCGGTGGCTGCGGTTCGCGCGTACCTTCCCGGATGTAATAGCCCCGCTCAACCCGGACGATGTGGCTGCCGCCGATGCAGCACTGGGGGTGCAGGAGGAGATCGCCGTCCCTGAGCTTCTCCAGTGCCTCTCCGGCGCTGATGACCGGGGTCTCACCGGCCGGCTCAAGCGTGGCCCAGAGTCCGTGGAGCCCCACCAGTTCGCCGCCCTCCCCGAGCTCGACCGAGATGTATGCGTTCATGACCCGGGTGCCGTTGACGTACTGCCGGTACGTGACCTGCGTGAACTGCGGGTACTTCGCCTCTGTGGTTGCAGTCCCAAGGTTGTACCGGTACAGGAAATTCTGCTCTGCCTTATTCATGACGGCGCCGGCAGGAAGCCCCCCGTACGCTGCCAGGGCCTTTTCCGCAAGCCCGGGCGCTTCCTCTGCGGATGGGATCTCGTTTTTTGGGGACAGGGCTGTCCCGGTGCCCCCATTATACTGGTCAAGGGAGACCACCCGGTACTGCGGCACGGCCGGCGGGGACTCCGGCAGCGGGACATCGAGGACAATGCTCTGGTTCGCTGCCGTGAGGAGGGCCGGATCCGGGGCCGGGACCCGGGGGCCGGCGCTTCCCGCGATACCGGCCATGCCGAACCCCGCAAGCAGGCAGCCGGCGAGGACAAGCGCGAGCACGAGCCCGGCACCGGTGAGGATCGCCTCGCGGGCCTTCACGGCGCCACCCGGACTTTAAAGGTAAATTCCGTACCCATGCCTGCGGTCTCGATATGGGCCCCGTAGCAGTAGGTCCCCGGGCGGACCGGGTGGGAACGGGTATCGATGACCGTGGTAAGGTTGTACGTTCCGTAACTCCTTGCTACGAACTCATCCGGGGTAACGGACAGCACGGGCCAGCCGGCGCTCTCCGGCTGCGGGGTATCGAACGACGCCATCTCCACGGTGGTGCAGTCCAGTTCGCTGAACCAGGCCCGGGCGGGCCCGGTCTCCCGCTCGTCCAGGGCAAGGGTCAGGTTCCCCGCCCACTGCTCCCCGTTCCGGACCGTGATGTCGCGGGTCCCGAAATCCACGCGTGATGAACGTTGAAACAGGGGATCCGGTACATCGCCCATCCGGATACGGATCCAGTCATCGGCCACGGTGTTGGGATACAGATCCGTGTCCGCATGGAGCCAGAATGTCCGTGTGGTTGAACCGGGAGAGTAGCCTTCGGGATGAATGGTGACATTGAGCCCGGCTGTGACAACCTCATCCGGGCTGATGGAGAAATGGTCCGGGCTGATTTGTGTATCGATGCCCGGTGAGGGCCCGGCCGGTTCCATACTCCCGGTGTAAGCAACCTCCGTTACCGTGAGGGTAACGTTCCCCGGCCCGAACCCGCGGGCATAGAACCGGTATTCGTACGTGAGGGTATCCGGGCCGTTCACCCAGTACTGCGGGCCGGTGAATCCCCCGACCGGGGCAGAGAGGAGAAGCGCCGTGGAGTTCAGCCGGTCCCCGAACGGGAGCGTATCTTCCGGAAGGGGCAGGTACGAGCCCGGGGCCTCCAGGCCGGGCAGGGAGATGTCCGCGGGTGTTCCCGGCCCGGTAACCATGACAGCCAGCAGGGCTAAGACTATCACGATACCTGCCAGCACGATCGCGGTTCTCTTCTCCATGGATCCCGATTCCCGGCGAAATATAAGATCTTGTTAAATAAATGGCATCCGGTTTGATCCGGAAGGTGCCGATGCTGTAAAAAAATATCTGCCCCTGCCCGACCCCCCTTTGCTGCCAGTGGAAGAAAATTTACAAGACTCACGCCGAACATTCCACTGGAAACAAAGGTGTTTTCCGGCCCAGCGTAAAAGGGAGTCGGGCAGGGGCAGTCATTCAATCGCGATCATAGTGCGGGCGTGAAAGGAAAAAAACCGGTGCCGGATCCTGGGCCGGAGAACAGATTGTTCCGGGATTAATTGCAGGGCCGCAGCGGGTTTTTCCGGAGGATCCTGCGACGTGATACCGTGACGGGCAGCGATAGTGCCGGGCGGGATGGCCGGGCCCGTGGCAGGGGAGTTTTGGAAACGGTTGCGGTGCAGCGGTCCTGCGGCCCGGATCACGGATTGACCCGGGCCGACCCCTGCCCCTTAGCGCGGGGGAGCAGCAGGCCGGGCCGGAATGCGAACCACAATGAAAATGTTTGGCCGGCAGGACCGCAAACCCGCATCTTTTCCGTTCAGGCAAGGGACGGGGGGAGTCGAACGAATTGAAAACCTGTTGCACCGACGACAACGTGATGTCAATAATGACGTTCCCGTCCTTTTTTTATAGGTGGATTCAACGTCCTGTCTCACGGCGCTCCTCTTTTCTGACCATAGGTCCTGGGTGTCCGGGCGTATCTGAACGATGTATCAGTATACCGATCGCAGCTGCTCTTCAGATCCCGCGGGCAGCAGTTTTTTTTGTTATAGCAACAGAAGTCTCGCATCCGCAGCCTGATAGTTGAGAGGGTGGGTGCTGAACCCCAAAGGGAACCCGGGAAGAAAATGCCGGAATATATCTCTCCATGTATTTCGCCCTATTGTGCAGTTCATTCCTGAAAGATAGGATAATCCGATGCAGATCTGCGGATTTTGCGCTCCTGGTGCCACGGTTTGCGGATCTTCCGTCTCGTGCGACCCGGCAGGCCGGTTCAGGCATGGTGTGGATGAATAATCAATCACCTCCCTGACACATGCGGTAGAAACCTGGAGGAACGATGATCTCAAAACGGGCACCGGCGCCCGGCGTACCGGTCTCGCGGATAGAGAGACCGGTGATCGAGAGGATATCCCGCGAGAGGGACAGGCCCAGACCGGTGTGCTGGTAATACTGCCTGCAGAAGATGTTTTCTTTCTCCTCTGCCGGAATCCCGATCCCGTTGTCCTCGCATACGATGACCAGTCCCTTCCCGGTCTCACGGCACGAGAACGAGATCCGGGTGATCTTCCCGCCATGGCGGATAGCGTTCTCCGTAAGATTGAAGAAGACTTTCTCAAGGAGCGGGTCAGCGTAGATCCTCACCGATCCCGTATCCCAGGTTATCGCTACTCCGTCCTTATCGAGAGACTGTATCGCCCGGGCAATCGACATATCCAGATCCTGCCACCGGGGCTCGAGGGTCCCGATTCCCCCGTAATCGCTGGTGAAACCGATGAGCTGCCGTACGGTCTCGACCGCCCTCTCCTCCTTCTGCAGGTACTTCTTCAGCCGGGGATCCGGTACGGGGATCTTCATCATCAGCTGGAGGTACCCTTTGAGGATCGTGATCTGGTTGAGGATATCGTGGCGTGTGATCGAAGAGACCAGCGAGAGTTTCCTGTTGGCCGCTATCAGGGCCTCTGCCGCCATCCTGCGTTCCGTGATGTCGCGGGCAATGACCAGAACGGTGGTGTGCCCCACCCCTGCAACCGTTGTCAGGCTGATCTCCATCGGGATCTCGGTTCCATCCTTCCGGGTGGCCGCAATCTCCCGTAGCACCTTCCCTCCCCCCGGGGCGCTTTTCCGGATATCCTGATGCAGCAGCTCCCGGTCGTTGATGGTGAGGTGGGCAAGGATCTCCTGCCATGACATGTCCCGGAGCTCGTTGCGCGAATAGCCGAGATACCGGCAGGTGGCGGCGTTCAGATCGATGAATGTGAGATTTTCACCATCGGGAGGAATGTGCAGGAGGAGAATAGCATCCGGCGAGTTCTCAAACAGCGCCCTGAACTCCCGTTCCTGCCCGACCCCTTCGTATTCCCAGGGAAGGTTTTGCACTGCACCGGTTGGCATCGTTATGGCCCTCTCTGATGCCGGGCCGTCAGGTTCATATTCTGCCATAATCGTCATGGTCCCTCATATGAGTCCCGCTCGGTTCCCGGAGTTCTCGTTCTACAGTCCGTGTCCGCATCAGGATCCGGGCGTGCCGGGACAGGAACCTTGGAGACAGGGGCCGTCCTTTCTCCTGCGGGCCGCCCCGGACATAGTGGTATATGCTGGAGCTGGGATCGCAGCACAGGCAGCCCTTGGACAGGGGATAGAACAGGACCAACGATCCGGGTACTGCGGGGCTGGACCTTCCGATGCCCGTAACCGGTACCTGCCGGCTCCGGCACCGGTCCCGGATCTGACAGCGTTCTATGGCACGTACCAGCAGGTACTCCAGCGCACGGAACATGTCGTTCACTTCAGTACTTTTCCTGATACAGGCAAAGGCGCCCGCGTCAATGGCCCGTAAGACAAGGCCGGAAGAATAGTCGCTCGTGAGAAGGATGACCGGAATGTCCCCGTAGTGTTCCCGGACGTACTGCAGGAATGCAATGCCGTCCATTCCGGGCATATGGCAATCGGAAAGGATCGCGTCATATCCCGCGAGGTTCCCCTCTTCGATCGCGGAAACCGCAGACGCGATCGTATCAACGCTGAACCTCCCGGTCCTTTCAAGGTGTATTTTTCCCCGGGCAAGCAGCTCCTCGTTGTCATCGATGAAGAGGACGGCCGGCAGGATCCGCGGCAGTTCGGGCGCACCTGCCTGGTGAGCGGTCCGGTATTCCGGTTGTACGGCCCGTTTGGCAATCACGCGATCGCTCATGCAGAGGACCGCCCGCTGTTTTTTTCCCTCGCCCGTTTCGAATACCGGTCCATCCAGCAGCTCCTTGTGCCCTGCAGGCAGCTCTCGCGAAGGGCCATGTCCTCCACGGTCACTTCCGGGTGGTGGTACCTTCCCCGCCCCAGCGTTCCCCTCAATCCGTTCAGCCGGATCGCCTCCTCCGGACAGAAGTTCAGGCAGGCACAGCAGGATTCGCAATGGTGCAGCCATGACGGCTTGTCCCGGATCATGATGATGTTGTCCACTGGGCAGACCCGCACACAGATCCTGCATGCAGTACAGGAACCCGTTACTGAGAAGTCCCTGTCCGTGTTGTGGACATTGCGACAGGACCCGTTGCCGGCAATCTCCAGGAGCAGGAGGGAGAGCGGGGGAAACTCGGGAGGGCAGACAACGCCCGCTTCGATCATACGGGTTATTTTTGCGAGCCGTGCATCGGCAGCCTCCAGAAGTTCCCGGTGTCCGGACCGGGGGGTCTTTGATATGACCGACGGGCGGTTGCCGGGCATCTTTACCGTCCATGCCGCATCCAGGTGACGCCCGGTTCTCCGGTACAGGATATGCGTGAGCTGGCGGATGGCCGGTGCCCCGTCCCCGCCTGCGGTGATTACCGCAAATACATAGGGGGAGAAAGAGATGGCAAGCCGTTCTGCAAATTCGGCAACAATGCAGGGAAGGCGGGCATGGTACACCGGGCAGACGATCCCGATCCGCTCGTCCTGGTGATGGATTTCTTCATGATGCTCCTCGAGCAATGCAATCGGTACCAGTTCACAGTCCCCCAGATCCCGGGCGAGCTTCCGTGCTGCGGCCAGCGAGTTGCCGGTACCGGTGAAGTAGTAGATGATCGTGTTCATGTCAGGTCAGCCCTCCCGGCCTTGCTTTGTTGTGCTGGCGTTCGTCCGTGGCAACCCGCATCCCGCCCGCTTCGTGATTCCCCGTCACCCAGTACACGATCCGGAGCAGGCGGAGGATCTCCTTCCTCTCACAACCGTTCCTGCCATTGAACCGGAAGACGTTCGGGAAGCACGCCCTCTCTTTCAACGGGGCTGAAAAATCATGCGTGAAGAAGATGAACGGCGTAAAAACCCCCGCCTGCCTCAGGGTTTTCAAAAGCCCGATGCCATCCATCCCGGGCAGATGGTAATCGGATACGATCACATCGATTGGCCGACGGTTGAATGCTGCCAGCGCCTCTTCTGCCGAACCGGCCGGATATACCCGTACCGCTCCCGTATCCTCGAACGTGCGGCGTACGAGGTCACGCATCTCCGCGTTGCTGTCAACGTACAGGACGCTGGTCATCCCTCATCCCTCTTCGCATAGCCCCGGGTTCTCCGGGTATGCCCGAATGTCTGGAGAAATCCGGATCCTGGTCTCTGCGGCCCCCATCGTTGCAGGATTCTGTGGATGATACATGGATGTTTCACCATTACTTAATTTACATTTAGTACTATTTAACACTTGATAATTTTTACATAACTAACATTTAGTTTTAACTACCAAAAATTAATTTTTACATAACTAATGTTTAATACGGATGGGCTCCAAACAGTATGCATCGGATCTCCTGGTGAACACCATGCCCCGGATCAAGACAAACCGTCGAGAAGAAGTGCAGAACCAGATCATCATGGCGGCCTTCGAAGTGGCACACGAGAAGGACTGGGATGCCGTGACCCTCGACCTCATCGCCCAGCATATCGGTGTCACCAAGCCGGCGCTCTACAGTTATTTCGAGAGCCGCGATATGCTGATACGCAGCGTCCTCCTGAAAATACTTGAAAAATTAACTACGGCCATTGAATCCCTTGTGGCGCAGGAGATCGATATCCGCCATTTTATCCGGGCTCTGGCTGATATTCTGGTGTTCGAAATGGGGGCCGAAGACCCCATATTCTTCCAGATTAATCCCAAACTATTCCAGGAAAAGGGAAGTCTCGAAGAACTTAAGAAACATCTGGATTTCGTCCACGATCAGATCTGTGCCACACTTGTCCGGGCCCAGGCAAAGGGAGAACTGTCACGGGAGCTCGATCCCTCTGCATCCACTACTGCAATCATGATGATGACCATGGGTGTGAGAGGTGCCGGTATGGTTTTCAATCAGGATCCCCAGGAAATAAAAACGATCTGGATCACGTCCGTGGAGCGGCTCCTGCTGCTGGAGCCGGCTGGCGATTAAGGGTAGCATTGTCAGACTGATATGCTGTGTGGCACCGGAACACTCCCCTGTATTGAAGAACGTATCACATCCCTCTCCTATATCAGATCAGGGTCCTTTCAGCATCCCAGGGACATATCCAATCCTTGGTACGGAAGTCTGTCCGCTCCTCTCCCCGCTGTCGTTTTCCGGAACAGCCGGCGTTCTGGGGAATCAGCACTTGCGTTTATCATGGCAACACCGGAAGTCTCGCATCCGCAGTCTGGTATTTGAGGGGGGCGGGTGTCAAGTGGCCCCCTGCAATTTTTTTTTCGTTCCGGTGCAGTCTGAAATCATCAGGGTTCTTTGCAGATCTGCGGATTTTGCGCTCCTGGTGCCATGGCCTGCAGGATCTCCTGTCTTCCGGGGCTCCGGCAGGGTGTCCTGCAGTACGGGTTGTTTCAATGCTTCTCCGGATTGGTATGCCCATACGTTTCGCAATCCGCTCCGCGTGGCGGATCCGTTTTATGAATAATCATATCCGCCGGGGTCACATCCGGGTGATGGTAACGCCCGCTTCCCGATATTCCCCGGATAATATCTCTCCGGATCGCTTCCTCCGGGCAGAAGTTCAGGCAGGCACCGCACGATTCGCAGTGGTGCAGCCAGGACGGCCTGTCTTGTATCATGACGATATTGTCCACCGGGCAGACCTGCTCGCAGATCCTGCATGCTGTACAGGAATCTGCTACTGAAAAGTTCCTGTCCGAAGTACAAACGCTGCGATTGGACAAGCTGCCGGCGAGCCCCATGATCACGAGGGAGAACGGGGGAAAAACGGGCGGGCAGGTAGTGCCGTTGTCGATCATCCGGGCGATTTCGGCCAGCTGAGCATCTGCGGCTTTCAGGAGTTCCTGCTGCTCGCAACCGGAAGGCACCTGAATAACCGGCGGATAATTGCCGGGCATCCTCACGATCCATGCTGCATCAAGGTGCCGGCCGTTCTTCCGGTACAGGATGCCGTTGAGCTGGTGAATGGCTAATGCGCCCATCCTCCCCGGGGTGACTACGGCAAACACATACGGGGCATAGAAGATAGCAAGGCGTTCTGCAAATCCGGCAACAATGCAGGGAAGGCCGGCATGATATACCGGGCAGACGATCCCGATCCGTTCATCCCGATGACAGATCTCCCCATGAAACTCTTTCAGCAATGCGATCGGCACCAGTTCGCAGTCCCCCAGGCCCGCGGCGATCTTCCGGGCAGCGGCCAGCGAGTTGCCGGTGCCGGTGAAGTAGTAGATGATCGTTTTCATGTCAGGTCAGCCCCCGCGGGCCTCCCGTTCGCTCGTTGTACATCCTCCGTAATGACCGGTATCACATCCGTCTCATGATTCCCTGCAACCCAGTAGACAACCCGCAGCAGGCGGAGGATCTCCTTCTTCTCAAAGCCATTCCTGCCGTTGAACCGGAAAACATTGGGGAGGCATGCCACCTCCTTTAAGGGAATCGTGAAATCACTCGTGAAGAAGATGAATGGCACCCCGATTCCCTGTGATCGCAGGGTTTTCAGCAGCATGACACCATCCATCCCGGGCAGGCAAAAATCGGAAACGATTACATCGGCCAGGGTGCGGGTGGATGATGTCAGGGCTTCCTCGCCCGAACCGGCCAGGTATACCCGTATCGCTCCCGTCTCCTCGAACGTCCGGCGTAAGAGCTGGCCCATCTCCCCGTCGGCATCAACGTACAGGATGCAGGTCATGCAACTTTCGTCTCCGCAGCGCCGGTCCGGGATCTCTGTTCGAGCCATTCGGAAAGTCCACCGATGAGGGAGAGTACTGCGGGCATGATGAAGATCGCACCGATGAGGGAAAATCCGACCGCGATCAGGGTCGTGATGCCGAAGTTACTGATGATAGGGAAGGTAGCAAGGCAGAGTGCCGAGAACCCGAAGAAGGTGGCCAGGCCCGAGACCGTGATCGCGGTCCCGATCTTTTTAACGCTCTCCTGGATGGCGGCGTGGGCATCGTGCAGCCGCGCCTCCTCTTCGGCATACCGCTCCATGACAAGGATGGTGTATTCTGCGGCCACCCCGATGGTCATCGAACCGAGCGTTGCCGTGAGTGGTGTGTATTCGATGCCCATGATGTACATCATGACCGCGTTCCACCCTACGATGAAGATGATCGGGATGATCGGCGATATCGCATGGAGGTGGCGGTATACCAGGATCAGGAAGACGAAAACGAAAAGGAACCCGAGCAGCGTCATGGTCTCCTTCGATTCCGTCAGGGAGGAGAGCAGCGAGGTGAATAATTCAAAATTCCCGACAGGGCTGATAGTTATACCGACCGGTGGTTCGAGGAACCGGATATCGCTGATCATCTGTTTCTTTAACGTGTCCTTCTGCTTCATGGAGAGGTCTTTGGTATTGAACTGGACGACCCCGCTCATGGAACCACTGATGTACGACTCCTTCGTGGATTCCGGAATTGTTGCCAGCACGGCATCGAGCTCGCTCTGGGTCTCCGGCATCGTGCCCCCGTTATACTGGATGATATAGGTGACGATGCTGGTCGAGGCCGTGAGCTCCGGGTGGTGTGCCATCTCGTACGCCTGGAACTGATCTATCCATCTCACCGTATCGAGGTCCGTGACACGCGAACCCCGGACCAGGAAATCGGCGGTATCGGTGGATCCGATGACGCGGGTGACCTTATCGAAATTAATCTTTGCCGGCATACCGGCAGGGACCATCGAGTTCTCGTCCGATTGCACCGGGATCGTTGGATCGATCTGGAACCCGATCAGCGCGATCAGGCCGGCCACCAGCAGGACCGGCAGGGGATTTCTGGCGATTTTTACTGATGTATCTGTAAGGAACTGGCCGTAGGAGAAGGAACTCTTTTTCCCGGCGTTTGCGGGCCGGTGTTCTTTTCGCTCTCCGATGACCGTATTGCAGGCCTCCGTTCCCACGGCGTAGCATTGGCCGGTCTGCCGGCCCTTGGGTTTGTACCGGAGCAGGAGCGCGAAGGTGGGCATCCCGATGCAGGAGACCCAGTAGCAGGTGTTGATGCCGATAATGGAGACGAGCCCGAACGAGCGGATCATCGGGACGCTCGAAACAAACATGGCCACGAATCCCATGGACGTGGCGAGCATTGCGTACAGGACTGCCGGGCCGGTGCGGGTCACGGTCATGAAAACGGCATCTTCAAGCGATCCCTTCCGGACTTCCTCGTCGAACCGGGCGTGGAACTGGATCGCGTAATCGATCCCGAGGCCGATGAGGACCGGGAAGGCCCCGATCACCGCCATGTTCAGGGAGATACCGGCAATGCCCATCATCCCGAGCGACGTCACGAGGCCGATCGCAACGAGCAGGACCGGCATGAACCGGTGACTGACATACGAGAAGAGGATGCCCATGGTGATGACCATAAGGATCATCGCACCGCCGATCAGGATGCCCATGTTCTCCCCAAGTCCCTCTTCCATCTGTTGCTTAAACGCCGGAGTACCGGATATTTCCACGGATACGCCCGGGGGCGGGCCGGATATGTCAACAATGGACTCGATGTTGGCCAGCACGGACTTCTGGACCGGATCGGACAGGTTTTTCGAGAGCTTGATCTGGACCAGGGTCAGCACATTGGAGGGATAGAGCAGACTGCGGACATTTTCGGGCATGGCACTTACGATCGTCTCGGTGTCTGCCTGGGACGCGGGCAGCGAACCGCCGTTGGCGGCTTTCAGGTAATCGACGATACTGACGGAACTTTCGATATTCTGCTGCTGGTTGAAGTCCTTTTCAAGTCGCTCGATATAGGAGAGTACGTCAGGACTGAGGGGATCACCGGCTTCGATAATGAGGATGATCGTGTCCGATTTGAAGTCCTCTTCGTACTTTGCCTGGGTGGCCCCGGCGGGGGAGTCCTTGTCGATATAGGTCTTCCACCCGGTCTCCATGGTGATCGTGGTCATGCCATAGAGCCCGATGCAGAAGATAACAAAGATCAGGCCGGCAACCAGTTTCGGCTGCCTGGTGATCACCTTCGCAAGGGCTTCAAAAAATTCCGGTATCATCCGGCTCCGTCCTCCCTGTTCATAGGGCACCTCATCATCGCGAACGTGGATCTCACGATTACTAAATCTTAATTTAACGTTATTAAATCTTTTTTTAACTGTATTAAAAATGTATTTATGGCTACAGTTCAAATCATTATTACCAACCGCCAACCTCAATGATGTAGATGCCCCGAATCGATACGAACCGCCGCGAGGCGGCAAGAAAACAGATCATCGCTGCGGCCCTTGATGTGGCGGCAACCCGCGGATGGGATGCCGTGACGCTCGATGCCATCGCCCGCCGCGTGGGTGTGACAAAAGGTGCGCTGTATAGTTATTTCGAGAGCCGGGAAGTGTTACTGCGCGCGGTGATATTCGAAGTGTTCCAGAATATCTGCGCTCCCATCGGGGAGACCCTGGCTCGTGAAAAAAATGTCCGCCGGACCCTGCGGAATCTTGCAGATCTGGTCTTTGAACAGCCCGAGGTGTATGCAAACCTCTTCTTCCAGTTACCGATGCGGATGATCCAGGACCAGGAAAGCCAGAAGGAGTTCTCCACAATTCTTGGTACTTCATGGGGCCTCATCCGTGACTATCTTGCGCAGGCTCAGGCGGACGGAACCATCTCACCGGAGGTCGATCCACGTGAAGCCACCGATGCGATGATGATGATGCTTGTAGGTGTCAGCACCGGATCCCGGATGTTCGGACGGGATACCAATTATGTAAAAAACCTCTGGATTGTATCCATGGAGCGGATCCTCCTGCTGGAGCCGGCTGGCGATCAAGGGCAGTAAACCATACGCTTCCCGAGGGAGCACCGGACGTCAGAAGCTGAATCATCTGTCCCTGCCGCGCGGGCAACCCCCGGTTGCGATGGCGTTGTATTGGTTTTTCATGAACATTGAGAACGTCTCTTACTGGTAATACGGAGGCATCGTAATGCGCCCGCGAATCGAAGAACGCTCCGCGTTCTTCTCATCCTCAAGGTCCCGAAGGGGCATTTCGGATGCGCAAGGGGGTATATATGCCCCGCGTCCCGTTGTAGAACAGCCATCAGATCCTTAAAATCCGAGTACCTCCATGCCGGGCCAGTACCGGGCTCTGTTACTCCGGTTTTCCGGATCCGGAAAGCGGCAACTCGAAGACTTCGTCCTCTCGTACCTCACGCGTTCAGCATACGGCATTCCGGAAAATGCCACGGCAATCCGGCCCTCCCGGCCTGTTTTCACGTCAGTAAACGATGACGGTAGCAGTAGGTGGGCCAAGAAGGCCGGATCAGGGTGAAGTTCAGATCGTACCGGGAGGGGGAGGGCGGATGGATCAGGGACTTATAAAAAGAGAGCATGAGGAATGAACCTGGGTGAAATGATCGATGACGGTATCTTCCGTAGTGCCGGATCATTCCTCTTCGAGATGCGCTTTTGCAACCATCAGTTGTTCGATCTGTTCATCTGAAACATGCGGATACGAAAGTCTGAGCCCACGAATCGAAGAGGAGACGATACTTGCCACAATGGTATGCGCCATCCATTTGGCGTCAGCGGGGACGATGAACCACGGGGCATAATCCGTTGATGTTTTCGACAACACCTCCTCGTACACGTTCATATACTGATCCCAGTACTGCCGTTCGGCGAGATCTGCCATCGAGAACTTCCAGTACTTATCTTTGTTCTCCAGACGACTGAGAAGCCGTTTTCGTTGCTCCTCCTTTGAAATATACAGGAAGAACTTGAGGATGAGTGTCCCGTTACGGGAGAGGTGTTTCTCAAAGGCATTGATGTCCTTGTACCGCCCGTCCCAGAACCCTTTGGCGTCCGGCCCGATCCGTGCCGGCAGGTTTTCCATGCGTTCCGGGTGGATCCTGACCACGATAACGTCCTCGTAGTACGACCGGTTGAATATGCCGATCATGCCGCGTTCCGGAAGTGTCCTTTCGTACCTCCAGAGAAAATCATGGGCGTGTTCTTCCAGGTTTGGGATCTTGAAACTGTGGACTGCACAATGTTGCGGGTTTACCCCCGACATCACGTGCCGGATGGTCCCGTCCTTGCCTGCAGTATCCATTCCCTGCAGGATGATCAGGACCGAATAATCGCGCGAAGCTGCCAGGAGCTCCTGGGACTCTGCCAGGAGCAGTCGGTCCAATTCGAGCATCTTCTCCAGGCGTTCCCGCGCCTCCCGCTCGCACAACTGTTCGATCATGGAATTTTGTACCCAGCCGGGATTGATCTTTTTTAACCGTACGGTGCTGCCGGGCTTGACCCGGAATTTCCTGATATATCTCCTGATATCAGGTCCTAACTTTGGTTCTGCAACTTCCATATCCTGCCTCCTTCATGGGAAAAACGGTGCCCCTGTTCTCCTGCCGGTTCGCCGGGGGACCCGGGAATTTCTTCGATCAGCAGATCCTGAAAATGCCCCTCCTTACGGGAGGTTTTCCGCAACATCTCGGTATCCTCCCGGACCGGTACCCCCTGCCCCGCCTCTCTCAGGCGGCTGACCCGAAAGAGAAGATCCACCGGTTTTTCTGACCGGACCTGGAGAACCCCTTCGTAAACGGCACCTTCCTGCCCGTCGAGCGTTATCATATCCCCTTCGTGGATCTCGTGGCCGGGAAATATACAGACGCGTCGGTGTGGGTCGATTTTCAGGTGACTGCACCCAACGATACATACCTTGCCCATCTGGCGGGCGATCACGGTGGCATGGGACGTGCGGGCCCCGCGACCGGTGAGCAGTCCTGCGGCGGCACTGATACCGGCGATATCGTCCGGGCTGGCGGTCTCCCTGACAAGAATAACGGGTGACGTTTCGGCCATTTCGATGGCGTGCTCGGGGGAGAGTGCGACTCTCCCGGAAACAATGCCCGCCGAGGCGGATAGTCCGCGTGCCAGCAAGGGATTGTTTTCGGACGGTACCTGCTGCAGGATAATTATTGACTCGATATCGACTCCGTCCAGCAGCCGAAGGGCATCCGGTATGGAAATCCTCCCCTCATCCACGAGATCTGCTGCGATCCGTACGGCGGCCAGGGGAGCACGTTTACCGGCCCGGCTCTGGAGAATGAAGATGCGTCCTTCCTTGACGGTAAATTCGATATCCTGCATGTCCCCAAACCCGGCTTCGAGCTTTCGTGCAATCCCGTTCAGTTCGCGGGCCACATCCGGCATCCGCAATGCAAGACTCTGTCTGGGATCGGTTCCGGATTCTCCTGAAACGATCTCCTCTCCCTGTGCGCGGAACCTGAAGTCCACCAGCATCTCTTTTGCACCGGTCCATGGGTTCCTGCTGAATGCGACACCCGCTCCCGACGAGAACCCCAGATTCCCAAAGATCATCGTCTGGATGGTTACCGCAGTCCCCCGGGCATTTGGAAACAGGTCTATCTCCCGGAATTTCCGGGCGCGGGTGCTGTTCCAGGATCTGATCACTGCGATGACTGCCATTTCCAACTGCGCGTACGGATCTGTCGGAGGTCCCTGAATCCCGCGACGGCGGTGTAATCGCTCGTATTGTTCGGCAATCTCCCGCAGGCCGGAAAAATCCAGATCGCTTTCATCCATAAGTCCTGCCCTCTCCAGTACCTCCGACCGGATCCGGCGATAGGCTGCTGGATCCTGAGCGAGAACCAGCGTCCCATAGGCTTCAAGGTACCTCCGGTAGGTATCCCATGCAAACCGGGGGTTGCCGCTCATGCGGGTGAGCCCGCGGAGAGTATCCCGGGTGAGCCCCACATTCAGGATAGTATCCATCGCCCCGGGTATCGATGACGGGGCACCGGACCGGACCGATACGAGAAGGGGAAACCGGTCTGCCCCATAGGTCAAACCGGTTGTTTTTTCAAGGAATCTCAACCCCCTTCTGAGCAGGCCGGGGACATCGGCTGGGAGGATCTCCCCGTTCCGGAAATAGTCTTCGCAGATCCCGACTGACAGGGTGAATCCGGGAGGGACCGGAATGCCCCAAGCCGCCATGCGGGACAGGACCGCTGCCTTCTTACCGAATTCCTCTGTGCTGGCCCTGGCCCGGATTCCCGGCCCGAACCGGATCATTCTCAGGTGTTCATTCGACATGCCGGTACTCCCGTCCGATCATCCGCTGCAGGATTGTCTCGTGAAGCTGATACGAGGCTTTCGCGAGCGTTTCGGAGCATTTTCTGACAGGGAGGGCGGTATCGTGGTACAGCCGGCTGAGGCCGGCGTCTGTGCTCTGCGGGCTGATGGTGCGTCCCACTCTTCGGAACGATTCGTCACAAAGGCGATCGAGCGTTGCAGTCATATCGATTGCAGCAAGTGCGTCCTGCAGGTCTTCCCGGCGGGAGGTCCTGAAAAAACTCTGTGCTGAAACCAGCGCTTTCATGAGTTCTCCGCATCCGATCAGGGTAATATCTGCCATATTTCTCAATTCATTGTGAATTCCGGGATCCCGTTCATCCGAAGGAATGAGGGACTGGCAGAATGCCGCTTCTGAAGAATACCTGGCACACTCGTCAAGCAGGATCGCCAGATCGACTGCGGTACTGGCATCCCTCATTCTGGCAGAGACGGTCCTCATCCGGTTCACGAGTGTACCTGCCGTGTGCTTCCATTGTCTGGCACGTTCCGCATTATACCGGATACGGGCCGTATCACCGGAACACTGCAGTATGACAAAAGACTCCAGCACAACCGTGGCGATTTCCATGGTGTACGATACCTGTTCGATACAGATGTCGAGAATGTCATCACGCACTGATGCGAGATGCCGGATCAGTTCCACCCGTATGAGGTCCTGCAGGAGCGACGGGGAGGATCCCTCAAGAAGCCCCTCCGCTGCAGTCCTGAATGCGAACTGCAGGTAGCCGGCAGTCTTTTCCGCGCCCAGAATTCTGGTCAGGGGCTCCCGGTACTGCACCAGCATGACTGATGCACGTTCGAGGCCGTCCTCAATGAGGCGTTCTCCTCCAAGCCGGAGGAAGGCGGTATGGCCGATCTCGTTCTCGGCGGCCCAGGTGAGGAGCTCGACAGCCGTTTTGTTTGGTATAAATTCCCGGAGGCGTTTCCGGGCACGGTTCCAGTCAATCAGGAACACAATCCGCGATCCCAGGTGCGTGAGGAAGTGCATGAGATGTGTTGTATCCCCGGCGCGGTACGTACCGATGGATAGGTGGTATACTGAAGAGGTCATACCGTTTTGGGAAGAGCGGGAAAGGGAGTCCTCCCAGGTGACCGGAAAACTATCCATCAGACGCTGGAAGAACCGGAGACGCTGGACATGGATATCGGTATAGGTGACCGTCACCGTGGTATCCTGGATGGTCATGATGAGGATGTGGGCGTCGGTGACCCCGATATCGTTCTGGACGATAAGTCTCTCCCCGCACCTTGTTGCTGTTGTCCCCAGCCCCGGGTGATCGAACCTGAGTCGGGATGTCCGGTTGAGCCCGGCCATAAAGGCCCGGATGATCTGACGATCCTCATTCCGGATGAGATAGGTCTTTGCTCCTTCGATCTCCTCTGTTGCAAGTTGCTGCTGGAGCGCATTCAGGGATTTATGGAGATCCATGACGATGATATGGAGGCTGTCTTCCGCATCCGGGTCTCCGCGGGTGAGCGCGGTGATCTGATCGGTGGTAGCAACCTCGGGCCTGTCCATTGTGGCACTCAACCCGATCCGCGAAAAACGGGCTTCGAAACTATCCGCCTCTGCTACACTTGTTTTCCTGATGGGAGCGAGCATCTCGTGAAAACAGACATCAAGTGCCGTAAATATTTCCGGTAGATGGGGGACGATGTACCGGTCGGGGCCGGTTTTTTTGGTTATCCCGACCACAATATCCAGATCGGCATTATCGATCCCTGCCTGTACGCGTTCCGGGTTCAGAGTGGAATAATCATGTTCCGGATGATCGCCATGGTCTTTTGCAGACTGGAGGAGCGCCAGATAATATTTGATCCTCTCATTTGCCAGAAGGGCGGCATTCACCAGCAGGGGCAGCAGAATATCTTCCTGCCCGATCTCTTTGATGATAGTCGTTTTTTTTGTCATAACTCCTCAGGATTTTTTATCATTGGATGAACTGCGGGCAGAGGGGATGCAGGTGTTGTAACGAACAAACGGGTTCCCGAGACCGGGTATCTCGTTACCTCCGGGACATCAGTCATCCCCACACACCTTTCATGTCGTGGCGGTCTCTGTTCCGTGTTTTACCCGGGACACTGTTCGTTGATGTTCAGCCTCCTGCATACCGTAATGGCGGGGGGATCCCCTCAGATCATATAACATATGTTCAGATTATTAAATGTTTTTTCATTATAATAAACAAAAGTTTTTATATGATACAAGAGTTTAGTAAATTAAACAATTGGTATTGGTATGGGGCAGGTATATACGTTGAGGGGACGCCTGCACGTCCTCCCTATAGAAGTCGGGGATGGTGTTTGACGATGACGCATATCCGCGACCTGGTTTTTCCAGAAGACAAAAAATTCTTCGTGCTCTTCAAAGACATGGCAAACCATCTCAAAGAGGCTTCGGAGACCCTGAACGAGATAACCCACGAGCTCCCCCGGGGACTTGAAAAGGTGCACAAGGTCCACCAGATCGAGTATCTTGGCGATGAGATAACCCGCCAGATCTATGAACATCTCAACGAATCGCTCATCATGCCGCTCGAGCCCGATGAAATTACCTGGCTCGCACCGGCCCTGGACGACGTACTGGATAAGATCGACTGGGCAGCCCAGCAGCTGGCGACCTACAAGATCAGCGAATCGGACGAGATACTGAAGGAATATTCGTACCTGATCGTAATGGCCTGTCTGGAAATCTCTCGTGCCATCGATGCACTTGCAGACGAGAACAAACCCGGGGAGGTCAACAGCCATGTGGTCGAGATCGGCCGGCTCTACAATGTATCCAGTGCGCTGCTCTCCCGTGCCGTTCTCGCCCTGTTCGAGACGCAGGATCTTCTGGTGATCATCAAGCTCAAGGACATCTATGAAAGTCTGTCACGGACTATGGAGAAATGCAACGATGTCGGTCGTGCGCTTGCGGATATATCGATGAACCATCCATGAACGGTATCGCTCCCATTGTTGTCTTCGGCATTATCGTGGCCCTCGTGCTGAATTTCCTGAACGGGCGCACCGATGCAGCCCAGGGCGTGGCTACCCTTATTGCGACACGGACCCTCTCACCGGTAAAAGCAGTCTGGCTCACCGGTATCTGCAATATGGCAGGCCCCTTGATCTTCACGACCGCTGTTGCAGCAACGATCGGAACCGCAATCGTTCACTCAGATGCCCTCACCCCGGAAACAATCCTCGTTGCCATGCTCGCTTCCACGGCCCTGTTGTTCTGTGCGGCCCGGGCAGGCCTTCCGCTGTCAAGCAGCCACGCGCTTATCGGGGGGCTCATCGGGTCCAGCGTCGCGGCGTTCGGCCTTGCCGCGGTCATCTGTCCCACCTGGGATGTGGTTGGACAGATTCTCCTCTGGAGCTGTGCAGGAATGATTGCAGGAGCGGCGATGCTGGGCAGTATCGCCCTGGCATATGAAGGGGATACCAGGGTCGCCCTCATCGTCGGTGCCGTCTGCGGTGCAGTCCTTGTTATCCCGCTGGCGATGATCCTTGGGGTACTTCACGTTTCCGGGCTTTTTGCCATTGTCCTGTTTATCCTCATCTCCCCGGTTCTCGGTATGGCGGTTGCGTTTGTCTTTGATGTTCTTATTTCGCACCTGTTCAAGAATTCGCGCCAGTGCAGGGTACACCGCGTCTTTTCCCTGTTCCAGATCGGTGCATGTCTTTTCCAAGCCTCCTGTCATGGAGCAAACGATGGCATGCACGCGGTGGGAATCATCACGGCGCTTCTTGTCTCTGCCGGAGTCCTTTCGTCGTTCGATGTACCGTTCTGGGTGCTCCTGGCGTCCGCACTCGCTATAGGTGCGGGTACCTGTTTTGGCGGCTGGAATGTAATCGATCGCCTGGCACGAGGCATAACGAAGATCCGGCCTTACCAGGGATTCTGCGGAGCAACTGCCGGAAGTTCGACCCTTGCGCTCGTCACTACCTTGGGTATCCCGGTCTCGTCCAACCATGTGATCAGCGGGGCGATCATCGGTGTTGGCGTTACCCGTGGTAAAAATGCCGTTCAATGGAATGTTGTACGCGAGATGATGGCGGCCTGGGTGGTGACGATCCCCCTCTCCGCGGTCTGTGCGTTTGTCGGTTATTCTCTTGTTGCGGCAGGATGTTCGCTTCTCGGGTGATCGGATCCTGCACTGCCGGATATCTCAGGCAAGGTGTGGACTACGGCCCCCATCAGGGCGCCGCTAACACTCTTCCGCGACCGGACTGTGCAGCCACCAGCCCGGATCACAGGGGAAGGATATCGATCTCCATCTCGCTGATTCTATGGTACATGTTCCGTTCCCTTACAATCGGGTAGAGTCCGTACAGGAATGTATCGACCGGGTTCCACAGGACAACCCAGCCAACGATGAGCAGTCCTTCGGAAATAACCGGGCTGATATTGGGATCCTCCACCATCAATGCCTGTCTCACCGTAAGACATATCGTGAGAAATGTGATGGCGATAAGAAGGCCGATCTGGCCGATACGGATCTCGTGCCTGAGCTGACGGTCTATCGCCCTCGATTTGTTGCGAAAATGCGTGCGGATGGCATTCTCAAGGTCGCGTGCGTGTTCGCACTCTGCCGCGTCACGGGGATACTGAATAATAAGCCGGATCGCCTTTTTCGTTGCCTCGTCATTTACGGTAGATACAATATATTCCTCGGCATTGCTATCCAGTTCTTTCTCGTAGAATGGGGCTGGGTCAAATGTATTAAACATCTGCATGATATCTGTGAGTTTGATCTCGATCGTAAACCGATCGTCATCTCCGGCATTCTTCTGGACCCCTGCCATGGTCTCTACCCTCCCCCGGATATAATGACACACGCCCAAGCTCCCGTCCCGGGGGCCGGGATCCCCCCTGCCCGTGTGCCATCCATCCGACAGACAAACGTATCCCGACAGGTATGCCCGTCCGTCTCCCTCGTGTCATAGTCTTGCATCTGTTCTCCTCCAATAATGGGAAGAATCGCCTCCGCGGTCTGCCGGTTGAGAGGGTATTGTATTACCTTCACCGGAGTCCGGATAAAAAAACCGGGCCGTGCTGGGTCTTCTCGTGCTGCCGCATTCCCGGTGAATATCCAAAATCCCTTCGACAAACCTGCGGATCTGGCGCTCCCGTAATCACGAGGTAGGATCATAACCCTCCTCTCTAGGTCTTCTGATACCCTTCCGGGTTGTCCGCTTCTGCTGCCATGAAGATAAGATCCATAAGAGCGACGATCTGGCTGCGGAGAGGGCCATCCTTTTTCAGATATCCGTAAAATGCCCCCGGTACCAAAGAATCCTGCAGACAGGAATCGATCGTCCTGGTATCTGCTGAAGAGAAGAGGATGCAGGGGACAGTATACCCGTGGGCCCTGATGAGCCTTGACACTTCAATCCCGTTCAGATCGGGCAGGTTGAAGTCCGTAACGATAACATCGGCCCGATGAAGGGAGAGCCACCGCAGGGCCTCCCTGATGGAGCAGGCAGGATGCATCAGTACGCCTCCGAACCGTTCGCACAGCTTGCATACCGCATTTGCCTCGTACGGATTAGCGTCGATGAACAGGACCGATAATATCCGTTCATGCTGCACGCTTTGGCCTCCCTTCATGCTCCATCCGTTCCGTATCCAAAAGGCCGTCGCGGATGAAGACGATCCGGTCGAAGTACTCCATGTGCCAGGGCTCGTGCGAGACCATGACGACCGTCTGGCCGAGGTCCCGGTTCACGTCCCGGAAGAGATCGAGCACCACTTTCGAGTTCTCGGTATCCAGGTTCGCGCACGGCTCGTCCGCAAAGATGATGGCGGGCCGGTTCACCAGTGCCCGGGCAATGGATACCCGCTGCTGCTCGCCGCCCGAGAGCTCGTGGACCAGGTGGTCCAGCCGCTGTGCGAGGCCGACGTTTTCGAGCACGCGGACCGCGTCCGCGTAACACTCCTCAATGGGCCGGTCCTGCATAATCGCCGGGATCGCCACGTTCTCCTTTACGGTAAGTTCCGAGACGAGGGCATAGTCCTGGAAGACGTAGCCGAGGTGCATGAGCCGGAATTTCGTCCGTTCCTCATCTGAGAGCCGGGAGACGTCCGTGCCGTCGAGGCGGATGGTGCCCGCGGACGGCGTGTCGAGGAGGCCGAGCTGGTGGAGGAGCGTGGATTTCCCGCTCCCCGAGGGCCCCATGATCCCCACGAACTCGCCCCGGGCGATCCGGAGCGAGACACCTTTCAGTGCCGCCACCTCCACGGCCCCCATTGCGTAGATCTTTTTTAAATCGTTGACTTCGATCATCGTCATCCCCTCATCGCGTCGAGGATCTCTTCGTTCGTTACCTGCCGGGCCGGGACAAATGCCGAGAACAGGGAGACCAGGAAGAGCAGGCCGATGCTGATTGCCACCGATCCGTACTCGATCTCGGGGGTGAGATAGCCCATCGGGAACCGTATCTTGTACATGGAGAGGATGAGGCTGATCCCGTTGAGCATCACGATCCCGGTCAGAATCCCGCAGGCGCACTGGAAGAGGACCTGGAGGAGGTAGCTCCCCACGATGACCTGCTTCCTGACCCCGATCGCTTTCAGGATCCCGATCTGCTTTTTCCGGTTGATGATGTTGATGTAGGTCACGATGAAGACAACTACGCTCGCCACGATGAGGGAGACAACGGTCATGATGTTCTTCACCAGGTTCAGGCTCGAGACAGCATCGCCTAAAATCCCCTTGCCCTTCTCCCCCCAGGTCTTCACCTTTGCCGCCACCCCGTACTCCATGATCGTGTACTTCAGGTCCGTCGCCCCGGCAGTCGACGGCCCGCGGACCAGGATCTCGGTGGCCGTATCGCCCTGATGCATGATCGATTCCATCTCTTCCTGTGTGACGAACGCACCCGAATCGATCAGCGCCCCGAGCGACTCGTAGATCCCCTTCACCCGGTAGGTCTTCACCACGCCGTTGCTGTAGGCAACCTCCACCCGGTCGCCGACCTTGATGCCGCCGAGAGAGGGCAGCTTGTCCTGCGCCTCGTCATCATTGCCTGCAAGGAGCGAGCCGATGAGGATCTGGTCGGTGTCCCCCTTCGTGAGGTAGTCCCCGTCGATAATCGCGTCAGGGTACTTCGTCACCTCTGCCTCGTCCCCGGGGTCGAAGGCTACCAGGGACTTGGACTGGAACTTGCCGTTCCGGGGATTCGTGATGGTCACGGCCGTGGCGGAATGGGCCGTCACCCCCTTCACGCCGGGAATTTGTTTCAGCCGCTTCACGAGGGCGGAGGCGCCGGCAATGGCAGTCTCCTTGTCCCGCGGCTCGATGGTGACATGGCCGTACTGGTAGTCGATCATCTGGTCGTTGTAGAGCGTGACAACGCCGCTGATGATCATCCCGAGAAAGTTCATCAGCACCATCACGAGCGCAATGATCAGGATGGTGAGGAGGAGCGTGCTCCGGTTGCCGCGGTGGATTGCCCGGGCAGCAAGGTAGAGGGAGACCCGCCACCCGCCCTGTTCACTCGCCATTCCGCTTCCCCGGCCGGATGCGGAGGTACCAGTACGCGGCCCCCGCGATGATGAGGAGGGCAAGGATCGCGGCAGCCGGCAGCAGGCCTGAGGACGGGGCCGTCGTGATCGCGGCCTCTTCGGTGATCGCATGGGTGCCGAAGTCGTCGCTGTAGCTGATGGTCAGGTTGACCGGCACGGTGCCGTCCTTTGTCGCCTGGAGGTAGAAGACCGCCGGGGCGTCGCTCTCCTTGTCGATGGAGCCGATGAATGAGGCGGCTGTCCCGGCAAACGGGCTGTCGAGGGCGGCCCTGACCGACGTGGCCTTGTCGGTCCCGGTGTTCTCCACCCGGACCACGAGCGTAAAGGCGTTCCCCGGTACCGGCCGGAGCGGGTCGGTAGTAAAGGACTTGACCGCGATCTCCGCCCGTCCCTTGACCGGGATCCCGATGACTTCTCCCTGCATCCCGGCGGTCCCGTCCGGGGCCCGGTAGGAGATGGCAAGCGCAACCGGGTCGAGCCCGAGCGGCGTGTTCTTGTCGGTGGCAAGGACGAGCGTTATGTTTGCCTGCTCGCCCGGGTCAAGGTGTTCCACATAGTACCGGCCGGGTGTCTTGAGGACCAGCGACTTCGTGGTGGAGTTGACAGTCGCGACAATGTCGCTTGCCCGCAGCAGGCCGGTGTTCGCGACCGAGAGTTCCACGGTGCAGTCGTCGCCCGGGGCCACCCGGTCCGGCAGAGACTGGCTGACGGTGAGGGCCGGTTTCTTCTGGGTCGAGATGTCGGTGTTGACATTTACCGTGATGGGATACCGGGTGCTCCGGCCGTCTTTCACGTCAATCCAGGCCTCCGGGAAGTAGATTCCGTCCTGATCGGGTGCCCGGATTACGAAAGTGACCGGCATGGTCTGGCCGGGACCGAGCTCCCCGAGCCGGTCGAAGTCCTTCGTTACTACGGTAATCCCGTTCCCTTCCAGGTGCACGTTCTCGATAAAGACATTGATGTCGGTACTCTTCGTGCTGGCAAACGTACCGCCGGAGGCGATGCCGGAGTTCTCTTTTAAGGTCGCGCTCTCGGCGGTGTTCCTGATGTGGAGCGTGATCGTGCCCATGTCACCCGGCAGGAGGACCGCCGGTGTTACCGTATAGTCCGCGACGATAACCGTGGGATTTGTCGTACTGGCCCCGGTATCGATCGCCCACGCGGGTGCGATCGCGATCACCACAGCAATAATGACTACAAGGATGTCGATCTGGATTCTCATCCGCCATTGTCCGGGAGTATTCCCCTGCTCCTGGCGGTTATCGTTCGTATTGACAGCTGGGTGAATTCAAATCTCCTCCATGATCTCTGTGTTCCTGAGGGTCCTGCCCATGATCATTATACATATGTCCAGTTAATTAAACTTATGTTCAATATGTTGAATATACTTTTATTTTGCAGACACAAGATGAATATAGTGAACGCTCACAAAAAAGATAGGATATGCCACGTATCAACAAGGAATACCGCGAAGAAGCAAAGAAGAAGATCATAGCTGCTGCGCTGGAAGTCGCCATCAACGAGGGGTGGGAGGGGGTAACCCTTGATGCAATCGCCCGGAAGGTCGGGGTCACCAAGGGGGCTTTTTACTCGTATTACCCGAACAGTAACGTCATGATGCAGGAGGTTATCATCGAAATGATCCGGACCCTCAGGGATCAGATGCTGAAGGAAGAGGCAGAGAATCTGGATATCCGTGTGGCTTTGGATCGGATTTCCGATTTTATTTTCCTGAAAATACAATCCCCGATCCCGGTTTTTTTTCAGGCTATCACATCCCACATAACAAAAGATCAGGGATTTCGTGAGAAACTCCTCGATCTGCTCGATGAGAACACCGCCATTATCATTGCCGAGCTGAAACGATACCAGGATGCGGGACAGATACCCGAACACGTGGATCTTCCATCCGCAGTTCGCGCCATCTATGGTATGTCGATCGGCCTTGGAGTGATAACAAAGATTCTGGGGAAGGATGCCCATGAGAACAAACGGGCCTGGAGAACGGCGGTGGAACGGATACTCCTGCTGAAGCCGGCCTGATGACATGGATATCAGCAACAATTCTCTGCGGTAAAGGCTGCAGGTGCGGACTCTTGCGGTACGATCGCGTGCTTTCTCTCCATGGATATAAGAAGCCGGTAAAAATTTTTTACTGAACTCCGTACTTCCGTTTTGATCCAGATTGTGCCAATGCCCGCAAAAAACGCTTTGCCCCTGCCCGACCCCCCTTTGCTGCCAGTGGAGGAAAAACCACAAGAAATACGTCTGCAATTCCACAGGAAATAAAGGTATTTTTTGCCCCTTCAGAAAGGGGGGTCGGGCAGGGGCAGTAATTCAATCGCGATCATGGTGCGGGCGTGAACGAAAAAAATCCGGTGCCGGATCCCGGGCCGGATAGCGGATTTTTCGCGGCGATTTTCTGGGCCGCTGCAGGATTTTCCGGAGGATTCTGCGACGTGATCCCCTGGCGGACAGCGGTAATTCCGGGCGGGATGTTTGGGTATATGGTGGAGGGTTTCCGAAAACGATCGCAGCGCAGCAATCCCGCGGCCCGGATCGTGAATTGACCCGGGCCGATCCCCCTCAGGGACCGAATGTCCAGGATGTACCTCGGGGATGCGGGTTGATCCCCCGGCAGAACCGGGTGCACGACCCAGCAGGGGATTTCGACCGGGCAATCGCTGCGGCCGCTCTGTGTTCCACTCTGTTCTGATGGTGAGGTCATCACCCGCGACCGGCATTTTGAGAAGATACCGGAACTGAAGGTCATCGGGTACTGAATCAGTATAAGATGATGCGTTATGATGATCGGTTTTTTTAACAAACTTTCCTCAGAAGTACTATAACAGAACCGGATATCCGGAGAAAACACTTATTACCCCTTCCCGCCCATATCATAAAGCACCATTCATGGAGCAACGGGTATCCGTTGCGAGTGTCTGAGAAGATGCGAGATTCCTCTGTTGAGGTAGCCAAGCCTGGTATGGCGCAGGTTTGCTAAACCTGTGTCCCGAAAGGACTCGAGGGTTCAAATCCCTCCCTCAGCGCTAAAAAGAGAAAATCTCACGATCGAGGGGATTGGATGGCTCAGGAAGAAGACATAAAGTATTTCGTAAGGATTGGCACCACCGATCTCGATGGTACCAAGTCCGTGAGGGTCGCCCTCACCGGCATCAAGGGTGTCGGCAGGCATACCTCAACGGTGATCTCCCGCATGGCAAAGGTCGACGAGTACGCAGCGCTCGGCCGCCTTGACGAGGATTCGGTCAACCGGCTCCGTACCGCTGTCGAACAGTACATCACCAAGATTCCCCCGTGGATGGCAAACCGTCCCAAGGATGTCTACACCGGCGAGACCAAGCACCTGTTTGGCGCCGACGTCGGCCTCACGAAGGACGAGGACGTCAACCTGATGCGCAAGATCCGCTGTTACAAGGGGATCCGGCACGAGACCGGCCAGAAGGTCCGCGGCCAGCGCACCAAGTCGACCGGCAGGACCGGCACGACCGTTGGTGTGAAGAGGAAGACCGCGGGAGGCTCGTAATCATGGGATACCCAGGCAAGAACCACAAGTCATACCAGACCCCCAAGCGCCCGTGGGAGAAGTCCCGGATCGAGGCAGAGACCCGTCTCGTTATCGAATACGGCCTGCGCAACAAGCGCGAGGTCTGGAAGGCCCAGGCATACCTGCGGAAGTACCGCAAGGGCGCCCGGAACCTCCTCGCCCTCGGATCCAGCGCGACCGACCCGGCCCTCTACGACACCAAGAAGGACGAGCTGATCACCTCGCTCCAGCGCAACGGCCTCCTCGGCCCCGACGCCGGTATCGAGGACGTGCTCGCCCTCAAGGTCCAGACCCAGCTCGAACGCCGGCTGCAGACCCTCGTGTACCGCAAGGGTCTCGCCCGGTCGGTCAAGCAGGCCCGGCAGCTGATCACCCACGGCCACATCGCCATCAACGGCCGCCGCACCAGCATCCCCGGGTACCTCGTCACCCGTGCCGAGGAGACCCAGGTCACCTACTACGGCACCTCGCCGTTCCTCTCGGACTCCCACCCGGAGAAAGTCCGGATAGCCAAGCCCGCGACCGCCCCCAAGCCGATGCCCGGCATGTTCCAGGAACGCCGCGGAGGGAGGAGATAACCCATGGCAGCAAACGACAAGGAGAAGTGGGGCATTGCCCACATCTTTGCCTCCTTCAACAACACGATCATCACCATCACCGACCTCTCCGGCGCAGAGACCGTGACGAAGTCGAGCGGCGGCATGGTCGTCAAGCAGGACCGGAACGAGAGCTCGCCCTACGCGGCCATGCAGATGGCCAGTAACGTCGCCCAGACCGCCCGCGAGAAGGGCATCGTCGGCGTCCACGTCAAGGTCCGGGCACCCGGCCAGGGCAAGCAGCGCAGCCCCGGCCCCGGCGCCCAGGCAGCCATCCGGGCCCTCGCCCGCGCCGGCATGCGCATCGGCCGTATCGAAGATGTCACTCCCATACCCCACGACTCCTGCCGCCCCAAGGGCGGACGGCGTGGAAGGAGAGTGTGATGGAGATCACATTCGCCAGTCTGGACGACTCCCTCGCACGATTCACCCTTTCGGGAGCGAGCCCGGCCTTTGCCAACGCCATGCGGCGGGCAATGATCGGTGAGGTACCCACCCTCGCAATCGAGGATGTGCGCATCTACGACAACACGAGCGCACTCTTCGACGAGATGCTGGCCCACCGCATCGGGCTCATCCCCATCAGGACCGACCTTACTACCTATACGACCAAGGACACCTGCTCGTGCGGCGGGGCCGGATGCCCCGGCTGCACGGCCACCTACACCCTCAGCGTCGAGGGCCCCCGGATGGTCACCTCCAGTGACCTGATCCCGCAGGACCCCGGCGCAGCACCGGTGTATGACAACATCCCGATCGTGAAACTCACGAAAGGGCAGAAACTCGTCATAGAGGCACGCGCCATCCTCAACACGGGACGGGCGCACGCCAAGTGGCAGCCCACGCTCGTGTGCGGGTACAAGAACCACCCCGTCATCACGATCGGCGCGGCCTGCGACGCCTGCGGCATGTGCGTCGACGAGTGCCCCCGCGAGATCCTTGTAGTGAAGGGGAAGAACGTCCAGGTTGCAGAAGGAAAACTGCCCGACTGCTCCATGTGCAAGCTCTGCGAACGGGCCTGCCTTGCGAGCGGCATCGGGGACGAGCCGGCAATCAGGATCACTGCCGAACCCGACCGGTTTATCTTCGTGGTCGAGAGCGACGGTTCCCTGCCGGCAAAGGAGATCATGAACCGTGCCCTGTTGTTTATCAGGGAGCAGGCAGACGAGCTGGAAAACCAGCTTGGCGAATTATCAGGGGATGAAAGGAAATGACAAGAATGGTAGAGAAGACGAACCCCCGTCTGACGAGTCTCATCTCGCTCTTGAAGAACAAGTCCCGCGAGAACGAGGCGAAGATCTGGCGTGAGATTGCAGGCAGGCTCGAGACCCCGAACCGGAACTATGCCGAGGTCAACCTGTCCAAGATCAACCGGTACGCCCAGAACGGCGAGACCATCATCGTCCCGGGCAAGGTCCTCGGGAGCGGCGTGCTGGAACAGTCCGTCAAGGTTGCAGCGCTGAACTTCTCGGCGTCGGCAACGAGCAAGATCAAGGACGCGAAGGGACAGTGCATGACGATCGAACAGCTCATCAGGGACAACCCGAAAGGCAGCGGTGTCCGGATCCTGAGGTGAACAAGAGATGGTAACCGTAATCAATGGAGACGGACTCCTCCTCGGGCGCCTGGCGAGTATTGTGGCACAGCGCAGCCTTGCGGGCGAAGAGATCGCGATCGTCAACGTCGAGAAGGTCGTGATCTCCGGCAGCAGGGCACGCGTTCTTGGCAACTACAGGCACAAGCGCGAACGCGGCGCCTCCGGTTCCCACTGGGGCCCGTTCGTCCCCCGCCGGCCCGACCACCTCATGAAGCGGACCATCCGCGGCATGCTCCCGTACAAGCGCCCCCGTGGCGTTGCGGCCATGAAGGCCATCCGGTGCTATGTCGGCGTCCCGGTCGAGCTCGTGGGAAAAGAGATGGAAGTCGTTGAGGAAGCCCACATGAACCGCCTGAACAACCCGAGTTTCATCACGCTCGGCGCCGTGAGCACATTCCTCGGAGCAAAGTTCTAAGGTGACCACTATGGTAAAGATCATCAACACAAGCGGAAAACGCAAGACGGCAATCGCACGGGCAACCCTGAAGGCCGGCAAAGGCATCATCCGGGTCAACTCCGTCCCGCTCGATGCCTACGGCAACATCACCACCCGGATGAAGATCTCCGAGCCGCTCCTCCTCATCCCCGGCGCGGTCAGCGGCATCGATGTCATCATCGACGTTGCCGGTGGCGGCGTCATGGGCCAGGCGGAAGCAGTCCGGACAGCACTCGCCCGCGGCATCGTCAAGTGGCACAACGACCCGGCCATGAAGGACATCTACCTGTCCTACGACCGGACGCTCCTTGTCAACGACTCACGCCAGAAAGAAGCGAAGAAGCCGCACGGCCGCGGTGCACGTAAGAAGTTCCAAAAGTCTTATCGTTAAACCACCATATATGATGAGAGGTCAGATATCTTGATACCCGTACGATGTTTCACCTGTGGAAAGCCGATCTCCACAGCATGGGAAGAGTTCCGGGTCAGGAGAGAGAAAGGCGAGGATCCCAAGAAGATCCTCGACGATCTCAATATTTCGCGGTACTGTTGCCGGCGGATGCTCCTGACGCACAAAGAGATCATCGATGAGCTCAACCCGTACCAGTAAGGCAGCTGACATGATGACCCGGGGGGTCGTAGGGTAGCCTGGACCATCCTATTGCGTTCGGGACGCAGTGACCTGAGTTCGAATCTCAGCGACCCCATTTAAGAAGGCAGGAACGAACAACATTTTAAAAAAACTTTTGAGGAAGGGCATGCAGACGCAGACATATACCCGGTACGAACGGGCCAGGATCATCGGAGCAAGGGCTCTGCAGATATCAATGGGTGCTCCGTTACTCATCACCACGTCCAGGATCGATCCGCTGGAGATCGCGATCGAGGAATACAACAACAACACCATCCCCATTACGGTAAAGAGGAAGTAGGAGAACGTGGCATGACAGTCATTGAGGTAATCGAGCTGCGGACCATTCTCGACAGCCGGGGCAACCCGACGGTCGAGGCGGACGTGTACACATCCAGTGGCCACGGCAGGTCGGCGGCCCCGAGCGGCGCCAGCACCGGCTCGCTTGAGGCCAAGGTGAAACCCCCAAAGGAGGCCGTGGACAGCGCGATCCAGAACGTGCTGCCGGCGCTCATCGGGATGGACGCCTGCGACCAGGAAGGGTTCGACGAGCAGCTCCGCGACATCGACGGGACCGCGGACTTCTCGGAGATCGGCGCCAACGTAGCCGTCGCCCTATCGCTCGCGAACGCGAAGGCGGCAGCATCGTCGCTTGGCCTGCCGCTCTTCCGGTACCTGGGCGGGGCGTTTGCAAAAGAGATGCCGCTCCCGCTCGGGAACGTCATCGGCGGCGGGGCGCACGCGGAAAACGCCACCGAGATCCAGGAGTTCCTCATCGTGCCCGGTGATGCAGCGGATGCCGAGGAAGCGGTCTTCGCGAACGCGGCGGTCCACCGGACGGTGAAGGATCTCTTAAAGAAGAAAGGGAAGGCCTGCGGCAAGGGTGATGAGGGTGCATGGGCACCGCAGATTGACGATGCCCTCGCATTTGAGCTCATTGCCGAAGCGGCCGGGATCGTTGCCGACGAGATGAACGTCTCGGTCGATATGGGCATCGACGTTGCGTCGAGCCAGATGTGGAACGGGAAGGAGTACCAGTACCGGAACACGAAGCGCTCGACCGAGGACCAGATCGCCTATATCGCGGAACTCGTGGACAAGTACAACCTTGTCTACGTGGAAGATCCCCTCCACGAGGACGACTTCGACGCCTTTGCGGAGCTCAACAGCCAGGTCGGCAGCCGCTGCCTGGTCTGCGGGGACGACATCTTCGTCACGCAGGTGGAGCGTATCCGGCAGGGCATCGAGTGCGACGCCGCAAACTGCGTCCTGATCAAGCCCAACCAGGTGGGAACCCTCACCGACACCTTTGACGCGGTGACGCTCGCCCACACCCACGGCCTGGACACGGTGATGAGCCACCGGTCCGGCGAGACGACCGATACCACGATCGCCCACCTTGCCACCGCATTCTCCTGCGTCTTCTTAAAATGCGGTATTGTCGGCGGGGAGCGCATTGCAAAACTGAACGAACTGATACGCATCGAGGAACAGCTATGACCCAAGCAAATGAAATGGAAATTGAACTGAAAGAACCGCTCATCCCCGTCGAGGAGTACCTTGCAGCCGGTGTCCACATCGGCACCCAGCAGAAGAGCGAGGACATGAAGAAGTTCATCTACCGCGTCCGCGGCGATGGCCTCTACATCCTCGACATCCGCGAGACCGACACCCGGATCAAGACCGCCGCAAACTTCCTCTCCCAGTACGAGGCCCCGAACATCCTCGTCGTCACCTCCCGGCAGTACGGCCAGTACCCGGCCAAGAAGTTCGCCGACACCATCGGCGCCATGTCCGCGACCGGCCGGTTCATCCCGGGCCTCCTGACGAACCCGGTCCTCGAGGGCTACATCGAGCCGCAGGTCATCGTCGTCACCGACCCGATCGGAGACGCCCAGGTGATCAACGAGGCAGTCCAGTGCGGGATCCCGGTCGTTGCGCTCTGCGACACCAATAACATGACCAAGTTCGTGGACCTCGTCATCCCCACGAACAACAAGGGCCGGAAGGCGCTCTCGATGATCTACTTCCTCTTAACGCGCGAGATGCTCCGGATCCGCGGCATTTCGACGGCGCTCACCCCCGAGGACTTCGAGACCGACTTCTAAGGGAACCCCGAATACTCCCGCCTTTTTTGGCAACCGATATCTGGATATAACAGGAGCACCAGAGGGTTGATCCGATGATGATGCGTGCATGCGCCGTGGCAGGCATGTTTTATCCGGGCGAACCCTCCCACCTCGAGCAGCTGCTCGGGACCTTCTTCTCCCGCACCCGTCCCGTACCGGGCGCCCCGCTCGGGATCGTGGCCCCCCATGCCGGGTACATCTACTCCGGCCAGGTGGCGGCCAGCGCATTCGCCATGATCCCGGAGGACTTTTCCGGCACGTTTGTCGTGATCGGGCCGTCGCACCACGGGTATGTGACGAGCGCTTCCGCGATCCCGTGGGAGACCCCCCTCGGTGTTGTCGATACGGATGCAGAGTTTGTCCGGGCCCTTGGGATCGAAATCGACGAGCCCTCGCACGAGGATGAGCACTCGGTCGAGGTCCAGGTGCCGTTCATCAAGTACCGCTTCCCCCGGGCCCGGATTGCCCCGGTGATGATGGGAGACCAGAGCTACGGTGCGGCGTCGGCGCTCGGCGAACGGATCCTTGCGGCCATACAGAAGACCCGGCGGGATGTCCGGATCGTTGCCTCCAGCGATTTCTCGCACTATGTGCCGGAGGAGAAGGCGAAGACCGACGACCTCTGGGCGATCGAGCCCCTCGCGACGCTCGACACGAAGGAGTTCTACCGGCGGATCGCGGAGCGGCGGGTCACGGCCTGCGGGTACGGCCCCATTACCGCGATGGTGACCACCTGCGCCGGGCTCGGGGCGACAAAAGGGACGCTCGTCCAGTATGCGACCAGCGGGGAGATGTCCGGCGACTATGCACGGGTCGTAGGCTATGCCGGCATCGCGGTGATCTGACGTGGCTACGTGGAGCGCCCCGGGCAAGGTCTTCCTCTTTGGCGAGCATGCCGTAGTCTACGGCAAGCCCGGCATCGCGATGGCGATCAAGCCCCGGGTCTTCGTTACGGTCAGGGACACGAAACGGGCCGCACGGGCGAAATCCCCGTACATAGACAGCTGTTTTGAAGCAATGGGCGTTGTCGGCAGCGTGTACATCAACTCCCAGATCCCGAGCTCTTCCGGGCTCGGGTCGTCGGCAGCGGTGACGGTGGCCACGCTCTCGGCCATCAACGACGAGTTTTCCCTTCACAAGACCCGGGAAGACATCGCCGACATGGCGTTCGAGATCGAGAAGACCGTGCAGAAAGGGCGGGCGAGCCCGACCGACACCACGGTCTCGACCTACGGCGGCATCGTGCTCATCACGGGCGGGTCCCGGCGGAAGCTCCCCCCGCAGCACATGCACCTTGTTGTCGGCGATTCGATGGTCTCGCACAGTACGGCCCGGATGGTGGAGCAGGTGGCCGAACTCAAGAAGAGCCACCCGGCCATCGTGGACCCGGTGCTGGACGCGATCGAGGGCGTGGGCCTTGCCGCGATCCACCACCTCCATAACCCCCGTGAACTCGGGCGGTACATGAACATGAACAACGCGCTCCTCGAGGTCCTCGGGGTGGGGCACCCGCAGCTCTCGCGGATGATCCTTGCCGCCCGCTCGGCCGGGGCCTTCGGGGCGAAGATCACGGGAGCCGGCGGGGGCGGGAGCATGGTGGCCCTCTGCCCCAAGCCGCTGAAGCACCGGGTGGCAAAGGCCATCGAGGCCTGCGATGCCCGGGCGATCGTCACCGGCATCGACACGGAAGGCGCACGAAAGGAGAAACATGTATAAGGGCGTAATTTTAAAACTCGGCGGGAGCATACTTACTGATAAGAGCGCCGACTGCGCAATCAACCGGGAGAGTCTCCTGTCCCTTGCCGGGGCAATCGCCGGGGCAGGGACGGACGGGATCGTCGTCATCCACGGTGCGGGATCCTGCGGGCATCCCGAGGCGAAACGCTACCGCCTCGACGTGGGTGCCACGGCCAAGAAGACCGAGGGCATCTATGTGACGCACCGGGCGGTCAGCGGGCTCAACGAGGCGGTTGTCTCCGCCCTCCGCGAGAGGGGCGTGGCAGCGATCGGCGTCCACCCGTTCCACGTGGCGGTGGCCGACAACGGCCGGCTCCTCGCGTTCGAGTGCCGGCACGTAAAGAAGATGCTTGCGCTCGGGATGGTCCCCGTGATCCACGGCGACGTGGTGATGGACCTCTCAAGGGGCGCCTGCATCGTCTCGGGCGACCAGCTGGTGAGGTACCTGGCGGCCGCGCTCTCGATCGGGCGCGTGGGGCTCGCCACCGATGTACCGGGCGTGCTGGATAAGGAAGGTGCGGTGGTACCGGTGATCACCCGGCACACCATCGCCTCCATTCATATCGGTGACTCGAAGCATACCGACGTGACCGGCGGCATGCGGGGCAAGATCGACGAACTCCTCGGCCTCGCGGACGCGGGGATCGGGTCGGACATCTTCCACGTCTCGCGGGTGGCGGACTTCCTTGCCGGGTCCGCCCACGGCGGCACGAGCGTGAGGACACAGGAGGGATAATTCATGGGAGACAAGAAGCGGTTCACATCGTCGCGGAAACTGGAACACCTGCGCATCTGCGCCGAAGAGCCGGTCGAGTGCGGGGACGCGGGCTTTCATGACATCAGGTTCGTGCACAACGCCCTCCCGGAGTGCGACATGGGCGAGATCAGCCTTTCCGCCCGGTTCCTGGGCCGCTCGCTCTCATCCCCGCTCTTCATCTCCGCGATGACCGGGGGCCACCCGGGCACAAAGGACGTGAACGCCCGGCTCGCCCGTGCGGCAGAACGGTTCGGCATCGGCATGGGGGTCGGGTCCCAGCGGGCCGCGCTCGAGAACCCGGATCTTGCCGACACGTTCTCGGTGGTCCGCGACGAGGCGCCGCATGCATTCCTCGTGGCGAACATCGGCGCCGTCCAGCTCCGCGACCATGGCTGTGAGTGGGCGGAACAGGCGGTCGCGATGATCGGGGCCGACGCCCTCGCGGTCCACCTGAACTTCCTGCAGGAGGCCATCCAGCCGGAAGGAGACCACGATGCATCCGGGTGCTTTGCGGCCATCGAGGAGCTCTGCCGGGACTTCAGGACCCCGGTGATCGTCAAGGAGACCGGCTGCGGGATCTCGGCTGCCACCGCACGGAAGTGCTGGGGGGCCGGGGTCAGTGCGATCGACATCGGCGGCTGGGGCGGGACGTCCTGGGCCGCGGTCGAGGCGGTGCGGGCCGGAGAAGGTACCGGTGCACGGGACCAGGCGCTCATGAGCCTCGGCGAGGTGTTCTCCGACTGGGGTATCCCCACGGTGGTCAGCCTTGCCGAGGTGCTCGCCACCGGCGGGCCGGTCATCGCCTCCGGGGGTATACGAAGCGGTCTTGACATCGCAAAGGGCCTTGCCTTCGGGGCCGACCTCTGCGGCATGGCGCTCCCGCTCCTGAGGCCTGCGATGGAGAGCGACGAGGCGCTGGCCCGGACGATCGAGGGGATCCACCGGGAGCTCACCGCCACGATGTTCCTGACCGGGTCGGCGGGGATCGTTGACCTCCGGTCGGCACCGGTCTACCTGACGGGGAGGACCCGGCAGATGATCGACAAGGAGAACCCGGCGCGGATCCGGCAGTAAGGGGAAGATGACACGGGTTTTTTTCACAAGGGAATGCCCGTTGAGAACATACAGGAGATACCATGATGGATATTGAGATCATCGCAGTCGGAGGATACGAAGAGGTAGGGCAGAACATGACCGCCGTCCGCTGCGGAAAGGAAATTGTCATATTCGATATGGGGCTGCGCCTGGACCAGGTGATGATCCACGAGGACGCGGATATCGAGAACCTTCAGGTCGCGGACCTGGTGAAGATCAAGGCGATCCCCGATGACTCGGTGCTGAATCCGGCCGACGGGTCGGTGGTGGCGATCGTCTGCTCCCACGGGCACCTCGACCACATCGGGGCGATCCCGAAGATGGCGCACCGGTACAATGCCCCGATCATCGCAACGCCGTACACCACGGAGCTGATACGGCAGCAGATCGCAACCGACCAGAAGAACCCGGCCACGAACAAGCTCCTGGCCCTGAAGGCCGGTCAGCGGTACACGCTCTCGCAGGCACTCACCCTCGAATTCGTCCGGGTGCAGCACTCGATCATCGACACCGTCATCCCGGTGCTCCACACGCCGCAGGGGGCGATCGTCTATGCCCTGGACTTCAAGTTCGACCGGACACCGGTCATCGGCGAGCCCCCGGACTTTGCCCGCCTCCGCCAGATCGGCAAGGAGGGCGTGCTCGCCCTGATCGTGGAGAGTACCAACATCGAGCGCCGGGGCCGGGGCCCGAGCGAGCGGATCGCAAAGGACCTGGTGCGGGACACGATCACGAGTTTCGAGGATGACAAAAATGCCCTCATCGTCACGACATTCTCCTCGCACATCGCCCGTATCAAGACGATCGCGGAGTGCGCCCACGAGATTGGCAGGAAGCCCGTGCTCCTGGGCCTGTCCATGGAGAAGTACGCGGTCACGGCCGAGCAGATGAAGCTCGTCTCGTTCCCGGAGACCACGAGCGTGTTCGGGAACCGCCGGATCGTGGATCGGACCCTGCGCCGGATGATGAAGGCGGGCAAGGAGAAGTTCCTCCCGATCGTTACCGGCCACCAGGGCGAACCGGGCTCGATCCTGACCCGCATCGCCCTTGGGGACACGCCGTACCAGCTGACCAAGGGGGACAAGGTGATCTTCTCGGCCAATGTCATCCCGAGCCCCCTGAACTACGGCCAGCGGTACCTGGTGGATGCCCGGCTCGGTCTTGTGGGCGCCCGGATCTTCGAGGACCTGCACGTGTCCGGCCATGCCTACCGCGAGGATCATTACGATCTGATCCACCTCCTCAACCCCCAGCACGTGGTGCCCGCCCACGGGAACATGAAGATGAATGCCGCCTATGCCCAGTTCGCCGGCGAACTCGGGTACACGCCGCATTCCACCGTCCACCTCATGCGGAACGGCGAGCGTATCAGGATCGTATAAGAGGAATCATTCATGTCAGAATTATCCCCGTATCTGAAATCGGTTGCACAGCAGATCGATCGCATGATCGAGGCTCTCTATGCCGGTAAAGCCGGCGAACTGAACAAGGCCTCCGCCCACCTCCTTGCCGCGGGGGGCAAGCGCCTCCGCCCCGCCGTCGTGACGCTGGCGGCGGATGCGATCAGGCCCGGCTGCTCGAAGGGACTGATGGAGGCGGCCCTCGCGCTCGAGGTGACCCACACCTTCACGCTGATCCATGACGACATCATGGACGACGACAGCCTCCGAAGGGGCGTCCCGACCGTCCACACCAAGTGGGACATGCCCACCGGCATCCTGGCCGGCGATGTCCTGTACTCCCGCGCTTTCGAGCACATCGCGTCCGTCAAGGCGGAGGACGGTGCCAAGGTCCGGGCCATCGCGATGCTCGCCAAAGCCTGCGCCGATATCTGCGAGGGCCAGCACATGGACATGTCCTTCGAACACCGCGACGATGTGACGGAAGCGGAGTACATGGAGATGGTCCGGATGAAGACCGGCGTGCTGTATGCCGCGGCCGCGGGGATCGGGGCAACGCTTGCCGGCGGCACGGAGGAGCAGGTCCGGGCCCTCTATACGTTCGGCCAGAACACCGGCATCGCCTTCCAGATCCAGGACGACCTCATTGATCTCCTCACGCCATCCGAGAAGAGCGGGAAGGACCAGGCCTCGGACCTCCGGGAAGGCAAACAGACGATCATCATGATCAAGGCCCGGGAGAAGGGTCTCGACCTGCTGAAGTACAAGCGCGAGCTTAAGGCCGCCGATATCAATGCGGCAATCTGCGAACTGCACGAAGCAGGCGTGATTGACGACGTCAAAACGATTGCAGCCGATCTTGTGGCTGACAGCAATAAGCACCTCTCGATCCTCCCCCCCTCAAAGGAACGCCAGCTCTTGATGGACGTTGGCGAGTTCTTCGTTACCCGGAGTTATTAGGATGGCAGGGGACGATCCAAAGGAACTCCTCTTTTTGTGCGCACTCCAGAATGCCGTGAAGCACGGCGGGGTGCCGCAGGCGGGAGCGGTCATCGGCATGGTGATGGGTGCCCACCCGGAGCTCAGGTCACGGGCAAAAGAGGTCTCGGCCCTGGCAAAGGAGGCGATTGCGGATGTGGCGAAGTTATCTCCCGAAGAGCGGGTCGCGACCCTCCAGTCCCGTGCCCCGGAGATGATCACCGCGCTTTCGGAGAAGCACGAGAAGAAGTCGGGGCTTCCCGCGCTCGAGGGCTCGGAGAACGGTGTTGTGATGCGGTTTGCCCCGAACCCTTCGGGGCCGCTCCACATCGGCCACGCCCGGGCCTCCGCCCTGAACGATGCCTACGTGAAGCAGTGCGGCGGCCGGTATATCCTCCGGATCGAGGACACCGACCCGAAGCGGGTCGATCCTGAGGCTTACGAGACCGTGATGGAGGACATCAAATGGCTCGGTCTCGGGATCACCGAGGTAGTCACCCAGAGCGAGCGCCTCCCGATCTACTATGATCTCTGTAAGCAGCTCATCGAGCGGGGCGGGGCATACGTCTGCACCTGCGACAACGAGCAGTTCAAGGAACTGAAGCAAAACAAGACCGCCTGCCCCTGCAGGGGTAACAGCGTGGAGAAGAACCTTGAGCTCTGGCAGAAGATGCTCGACCATTCCTTTAAGGAGGGCGAGGCGTCGGTCCGTATCAAGACAGACCTTATGCACCCCGACCCGGCCATGCGGGACTTCCCGGCATTCCGGATCCTGGATGCACCGCCCCACCCGAAAGTGAAGGCGCACGTGTACCCGCTGATGAACTTCTCGGTCGTTGCCGATGATCACCTGCTCGGCGTCACGCACGTGATCCGGGGCAAGGACCACATCGCGAACACCCGGCGGCAGCGCTATATCTACGACCACTTCGGCTGGAAGGTGCCGGTGTACCGGCACTACGGCCGGATGGGGATCGAGGGCGTGGTTCTCTCCACCTCGCAGATGCGGGCCGGGATCAACGATGGCACCTACACCGGCTGGGACGACATCCGCCTCGGCACCCTGCGGGCCCTTGCCCGCCGGGGGATCCGGCCCGAGGCCGTGAAGAACGCGATGATCGCGATCGGGATCGGCGACGTGGACATCTCGTTCTCGTGGGACAACCTGTACGCCGAGAACAAGAAGCTCGTGGACCCGGTCGCAAACCGGTACTTCTTCGTCCCCGATCCTGTCGAAGCGAAGGTCGAAGGGGCGCCGGCCCACACCGCCCGCGCCCTTCTCCACCCGAGCGATGCTGCACGGGGTACCCGGACGCTGGAGTTCACCGGCACCGTCCTCATCCCGAGATCCGAGCTCACGCCCGGCACCGCGATGCTCCGGCTCAAGGATCTCTTCAACGTGAAGATCGCGTGGAACGGCGATACACCCACATTCTCGTACGCCGGCGACTCGCTTGCGGACGCCCGGGCAGCAAAGGCGCACATCATCCAGTGGCTGCCGGCACAGGCAACCGTGCCCTGCACGCTCCTCACGCAGGAAGGGGAGATGAAGGGCGCCTGCGAGCCTGCCGTGAAGGGCGAGCTGGGGAATGTTGTCCAGTTCGAACGGGTCGGGTTTGTGAAGATCGATGCCGTTGATGCGGGCGGCGTCGCTGCGTACTTCACGCACAAATAACCCCTCGTTTTTTATCTGGTTTATCCCGTGAATTGGTGCCCGTATGTCAGGTTTTTCTAGTTTTCATTCCTATAGGTAAAGACACACATGCCGGGCGATCAGGATACAAACGTTGCAGAAGGTGCCAAAGAGTCCCGCGAAAAGCTCGTCTTTTTCGGCCTCTGCGTGGATTTCCTCATCCTGGTCCCGGAGACCATTGCGGTCATCCTCTCCGGCTCTGCTGCGCTCCTGTCCGATGTCTTCAAGTATGCAAACGAGGTCCTTGCCACCCTCTTTGCCCTCATGATCATACGCCGGATGAAAGCCGGCGGGAAGTTCACCTACGATTACGGCATGGGCAAGTTCGAGACCCTCACCCGGATCATCACCGGCAGCGTAATGGGGGTCTCCATCGCGATCCTGGTCCTCTTTACTATCCAGCGGCTCATGCATCCCGAGAAGTTCGACATGGTTGCCGCCTATATCGGTATCCCGCTCATGATCATCGCAAGCATTGCCGATTACCACCACTGGCATACCTACCAGCACCGTTCAAGACAGGATCCCTCGCCGATCCTGGAATCGCAGTGGCGCCTGCGGAGGGCCAAGACGTTCTCCAACCTCCTCCTCCTTGTCGGGCTCTCGCTCTCGGTTCTCTGCATCCAGTACGACTGGGCGCATTACATCGACCCGATCGTCTCGTTCATCATTATCGGCTTCCTCATCTTTGCCGGGTACCGCGAGTTCTCCTCCTCGCTGCCGGACCTCTTCGACAAGACACTGGATGAGGAGCTCCAGATCGTCATCCTCCGGGAACTCTCCGGCTCGTTCGACAAGTACGACGAGTTCCACGGCGTGCGTTCGCGCCGGTCCGGGAGCCGGATCTATATCGAGATCTTCCTTGGTTTTAACCCGGAGCAGAAAGTCGGGGACGTGCAGGAGTTTGCTACATCCCTTAAACGTTCCCTTGAGGCGAAGATTGCCGGCAGCGTGGTCTCCGTTGTCCTGAGCCAGGGCTGACGGGCCGCAAGAGTTCCGGCATGTATCGTGGTCGTCCCCGCGGTTACGGGACGAACGGACAATATCTTTTTTACCGTTCCAATAACCTATATTTCCTGATATGAAGAGCAGACCTGCCTGCGATGTGCCGGATACCGGAGGTTCCGATACCGCGGCTTCAAGGCAGCGGACCGTTGCGTCCAGCCTCTGCTTCGACGTCCTCCTCTGGGTCCCGGAGATCGTCGCCTACATCCTCTCGGGCTCCGTCACGCTCTTTGCCGACGTCCTGAAATGCGGCAACGAGATCCTCGCCACGGTCTTCGCCCTCCTGATCCTCATCCGGATGCGGCGGGGCGGGCAGTTCTGCTATGATTACGGGATGGGAAAATTCGAGACCAGCACCCGGCTCGTGACCGGGGCCGTGATGGTCTTCTCGATCCTGATCATCGCCATCCATGCCACGCATGACTTCCTGGTTCCCGAACCCATCGGGGTCAGCGGGGTCATCATCGCCGTTCCGCTCATGGTGATCTCCGCCGGGGTCGATACGTTCCTGTGGCGGAAGAACTACCGGCATTTCCTTGCCGATCCTTCGCCGATCCTGGAATCGCAGTGGCGCCTGCGGCGGGCCAAGGCCTTTGCCGATGTTGCGGTTCTCCTCGCTCTGGTCCTGTCGGTCGGGTTTGCGTATCATCCCTGGGCCGTGTATATCGATCCCGCTGCCTCGTTTGTCATCGTCGGGTTCCTCCTCCTTGCCGGGTACCGCGAGATATCCTCATCGCTACCGGATCTCTTCGACAAGACCCTTGACGAGGAGCTCCAGATCGTCATCCTCCGCCATCTGGCGACATCGTATGACCGGTACCACGACTTCCACGGGGTCCGCTCGCGCCGCTCGGGCAGCACGGTCTACATCGAGATCTTCCTCGGGTTCGATCCGGACGGGAAGATGGGGGATGTGCAGGACTTCATCGATTCCCTCAGACGCTCGCTCGAAGCGGAGATCCCGGGCAGCGTGGTGGCCGTCATTCCGACCCGGGGGTAACCCGGCCCAAGTCGTCTCTTTATCGCCGGATGTAATGTCCTGAATAGGAAGGCGGCATTGTCAGGCCCGGGTCAGCTGTATCAGGGAGGCGATCCAGACTTCCCTGGCCTCGTCCTTGTCCATCCCCATCATGACATCCATGAGGAGGCCGTTGGCCAGCGCATCGCAGGCAAGGGCGAGCACCCGCGGGTCGTGCTGGGCGGGGATGAGCCCTGTCTGCTGCTGGCGCCTGATGAACCGCTCGATCACCCAGATATCCTCTTTACGGTCCTCCACGAGCACGGTGCGGAGGCGCTCGTTGCGTGCGGCGAGCATGAGCATCTCCGCGTACATACCGTTGAACTGGGGGACATAGCGGAGGAGTGCATCGAAGAGGGCCGCGCTTCCGTCCTGGAGATTCCGCCCGGCGTACGAACGTTCGAGCGTTCCCTTGAACTCGTTCCGCGCCTGTTCAGCAACCGCGGCAAAGAGGTCCTCCTTGCTGGAAAAGTACTGGTAGAGTGCCGGTTTGGTGACGCCGAGACGGCCTGCGATCTCCCCCATGGTGGTGCCGTGATAGCCCTTATGGATAAAGAGGTCGAACGCTTCGCGGATGATCTTCTGTTTGACCTCTCTACGGTATTCGCGGATGATACGGGGCATGGGTAAAGAGTATATTCCTGCGCCGAAGGGAAAAAAATACCGGTCATGTTCCCGGTCCCTGAATAAAAAAAGTTACTTTGGGTAAGTTTTTCGTTTGGCGGTAGTACGCTGTTGTGCACGAATTGAAAGGAGAATACCGCCCCCATGCACTCCCGCAGATGAACGGACCGGGCGTGCTGTACCGGTGAAGAATCCGGAGACTGGCGGCACTCTGCAACGATATCGGGATAACCGATTTGGTTATATACCATGCATTATCAATAGTTAATTAGTATCTTGCAATGCAAGATACTGCGAGATCAGTTGAGATATACATGCCCGGAAGATCTACCCTCTGTATTTTCCCCGGTACCCCCTGCAGCCGTACGGCAGCAGGAACCCCTGAAGGGCACCGGGGATCGGGCATGCGCAAGGATCGGGATCCCTCATGAATATCCAGTTCAAAAAAGGTGTACTTGAGATCTGCGTCCTTTCGGTCCTTGCGCAGCGTGACTGCTACGGGTACGAGCTGGTCAACGAGATCTCAAAAAGGATCGACATCTCCGAAGGTACGATCTATCCGCTCCTCCGCCGCCTCAAGGATGAGGGGTATGTTACGACCTACCTCCAGGAATCGGCCGAAGGTCCCCCGCGAAAATATTACCGGCTTACCGAGCGGGGAAGGAAGGAAGAACATGAGCAGAAAGAGGAGTGGATGCGGTTCTGCGCATCGGTGAATGCGCTCCTGGACGGGTGAAATTATGGAAAAGAGTGAACAGGAATACTTAACGACGCTGAAAGATCGGCTTTCCGGCCACGTCAGCCGGGAGGATCTCGACGATATCCTCTCGGATTACGCCGAACATTTCAGCATCGGCAGGGCCGAGGGACGCAGCGAAGAGGACCTCTGCAGGTCCCTGGGCTCGCCCGGGGATGTGGCACGGGAGATCCGGGCAACGTACCTTGTTGAGAAGGCGGAACAGGCCCGCAGTGCCGAGAACATCTGGCATGCGGTCATCGCCACGCTCGGCCTTGGCCTCTTCAACCTGGTCTTCGTCCTCCTCCCCTTCCTGCTGCTCGTTGTCCTGCTCATCATCGTGTTCATGGCGGGGCTGGTCATGCTCGTTGCAGGGCCGATCCTGTTCCTGGTCGCGGTCATGCAGCTGGCGGGGGTCTCCCCTGTCGCGGTTCCCTGGTGGTCGTCCCCAATCCTGGGCATCTTCATCTCCCTGGGTCTTGCCATCGCCGGCGTCATCGTTGTCATCCTGGCAATTCACCTCGCCCGGTTCTTCTACCGGCTTGCCATCCGGTACATGAAATGGAACATCCACGTGATCCGCGGCGGGGACGCGAGGAAGGACGACGAACACGCCGACCGCACCGTCGTTATCCCCCGGGACGACGCAACCGCGCTGACCCTTCAGATGCGTTTCGGGGCCGGGGAGATCGCGATGGGCGAAGAGATTGAGAGCGGGACACTCGTCCGGTTAATGAACGACGGCGGGCCGACGCCTTTGCCTCTCGACTGGTCTGTCACCCGGTCCGGTATGCGGAAGATTGTCAGGTTCCGGGGCGGGCACCCGTTTTCCAGCCCGTGGTGGTCGGAGGAACCGGCGCGTTCCTGGGACCTCCATGTGAACCGGGAAATACCGGTGGCCCTGGACCTGTGGAATAAGGCCGGCCGGATCCGGCTCTCCCTCGGGAACCTGGACCTCTCCTCCCTCCGCATCAAGAACGGGGCCGGCGAGACCTGCATCGACCTTGCCGGGTACCGCGGCGGAAGTTTCGACGCCGAGATCAAAAACGGTGTGGGCAGCCTGGTGATCCGCGTGCCAAAGGAATGCAACCTGCAGGTCCGGATTTACCGGGGAATCGGGGATGCGAATGTCCGCGGCCTCATCGCAGAGGGTGACACGTACGTGTCTCCGGTCGACCAGCCGGGCGCCCCCCGGATCTCCTGCCAGATCAAGCAGGGCGTGGGCTCCATCTCCCTGGAGGCCGTATGACCAATGAAACCACTACACGGAATGAGTATATGAGAATCGCATCAACCATCATCGCACTTATCGTGCTCTTCGGCCTTGCAGTGCTGCTGATCGCACCGGTGCATGCAGCCGGTGCACCGACCGTGACCGTATCCAACTACACCGTCTCCCCCGCAGTGATCATGCCGGGGACGCTGGGGACGATCACCGTGACCATCAAGAACACGGCAGCGACCGCCTCGGTCGTGGAGAAGAGCGGGAAGCTGGACGTGAACGACTACTCCGTGGTCAAGACCTCGGACATCAACGTCAATATCGAGAAAATCCACCTCGAGGGCAACGGGATCACGGTACTCTCAAAGGACTTCTCCTACATCGGGGAGCTCGGGCCCGGCCAGTCCCTGCCGGTCACGTTCTCCATCGAGGCTCCTGACAGGGACGGTATCTACTACCCCGAGGTCTGGATCGATACCAGCGGTGCCCGGAGCGTGAAGTATCCCGTCCCGGTCAACGTGAACACCGCGATCGGCATCCGGAAGGATGCGATCCTGATCCTGAACACTTCCCTCACCGGGAGCGTCAACCCCGGCGAGGAGATCCCGGTGACCCTGACGGTTGAAAACGCCGGATCGCTGCTGGCCGACGACGTGACGTTGACCGTTGCCAATGTCAGCGGCATCATCGCGCCAAAGACCGCGGACCTCTACCATGTCGGGAGGATCGGGGCCGGGGAACAGAAGTCGGTGGATCTCGTGATGCTCTCCGACAAGAACGCCGGGTACGGCCTTGTCCGCGTCCCGGTCACGATCCAGTATATCTCGATCGATGGTACGCCGGTCACGAAAACCACCGGCATCGATGTCGTGATGAAAGGTTCCGCTGAGCTGGGCTTCGTCTCGGTGGACACCAGCCCCGCCCGGCTGACCGAGGGCACGCCCTTCGATCTCACGATCCGGATCGAGAACACCGGCACCGGCGAGGCCAAGAAGGTCTCGGCCACAGTGGACATGCCCGCGGAAGGCACCAAAGAGGCCTTCATCGGCAAGATCAAGCCCGGCAACGATGCCCCTGCCATCTTCCTCCTGGAGGGCATGAAGGGCGGGAGTTACCCGTACAACCTGGTCATCAGATACACCGACGACATGGGCGATCACACCCTGACCCGGCAGATGAGCCTGCGGGTCGCACCCGTAGACACGACCGGGAACCTGATCTTCATGCTGATCGTTATCGGCATCCTGGCCTTCCTTGCGTACCGGTACTGGTACCTGCCAAAAAAGAGCGGCAACGGTAGCTTCCCATGGGAAAGAAAGAGCTGAAGGTAGCCTTCCTGCTCGCCCTCCGGTCGCTCCAGCGGGGCAGCAGGTCGAGCGTGCTTCTGACGATCCTGATCATCGGGATGTGCTTCACCAACATGATCTTCCTGCCCGCCCTCTTCAACGGGATCGGGCAGAGCATCACCCAGCAGGTCGTGGACTACGAGATCGGCAACGTGCTCGTCTCCCCCAAGTCGGGCGACCAGTACGTCTCCGATTTGGGTGCCACCCTCGACCTCATCAACGGCATGCCCGGTGTCGAGCGGGCGACCCCGCACTTCAGCAAGGGGGCGACCCTGAAGTACCGCAAGCGGGTGCTCGGCGCCACCGTGCGGGCGATCAGGCCCAACGACGAAAAACTGGTTTCGCCGCTCTATACGAAGATGGTGGCCGGCAGCTACCTGGGCGACGCCGATACCGGCGAAGCAATCATCGGCAAGCCGGTGGCGGGCGACGCCTCGGTGAAGGAGGAGGACGAGTTCCAGTCGTCGCTTGGCGGGGTGCGGGTCGGCGACTCGATCTCGATCGATTACGGCAACGGGTACGTCAAGGACTACCGGGTGAAGGGGATCTTCTATACCGGCTGGACCCAGTCGGACAGCGCCGTATACGTGAGCTACACGGACATGGCGCTCGCTGACCCGAAGGCCACCGACAACGCGGACTATATCACGGTCAAGGTCAAGCCCGGGTACTCCGAGAAGTTCGTGAAAGACGAGCTCCTGCAGTACGGGGTCACCCAGAAAGTCCAGACCACGGCCGACCTGCTGGCAAAGAGCATGGGCCGGGCGCTCCAGAGCTTTGCGATCATCAACATGGTCTCCCTGATCGTGGGTATCATCATCACCACGGTGGTGCTCTTCATCGTCATCACCATCAAGACCATCAACAGCCGCCGGCAGATCGGGATCCTCAAGGCGATCGGCGTGGATAAGGAAGTGATCATGCACAACTACGGGTTCCAGGTGATCATCATGGCCGTGCTCGGGATCATCTTTGGCCTCATCATCACGCTCTCGATGGCCGCGTACCTCAGTGCCCATCCCATCGTGACGCCCGAGTGGTCGGCAACCCTGTACCTGACGCCGTGGGACCTGGTCCAGAACTCCCTGATCCTCTTTGCCGCCTCCCTTGTTGCGGGATACGTCCCGGCGTACCAGGTCTCGCGCGAGGATATCCAGTCAGCCATGAGGGCCTGATATGATCGAGATCACCGACCTTAAGAAAATCTACCGGATGGGAACCGTCGAGGTTCGGGCGCTGGACGGCATCACGCTCGACATCGAAAAGGGCGAGTTCCTCGGGATCATGGGAGCGAGCGGGAGCGGCAAGACGACCCTTTTGCACATGCTCGGCCTCCTGGACGAACCCACGTCCGGCCGGATCGTGATCGACGGCACGGATATCGCGACCCTCACCGATTACGAGAGGACCATGTTCCGGCTCTACAAACTCGGCTACGTCTTCCAGGACTACGCGCTCGTCCCCGACCTGACCGTGATGGAGAATGTCTCCCTGACCGCAATGCTGAGGAAAGACAGGACCGAACACCAGTACCACGAGGCAAGTACCGATATCCTTGACCGGATCGGCCTCTTAGACCGGCAGGACCACCTGCCCCGGGAACTCTCGGGGGGCCAGCAGCAGCGTGTCTCGATTGCCCGGGCTATCGTGAACAAGCCCGACATCCTCTTTGCGGATGAGCCGTGCGCCAACCTCGACTCCGAGAACTCCCGGATGGTCCTCGACCTCTTCAAGGAGATCAACGAGGAGATGCATCAGACCATCGTGATGGTCTCCCACGAGTCCTGGCACCAGGAGTACTTCCACCGGATCGTCCGGCTCCGCGACGGCAAGGTCGTGAGCGACGGGGTCAACGATAAGGGATCCGGTACCTAGGTGCCGGTGCACAGACCTACCCCTTTTTTTCATGCCGCCGCCAACGGTACGGTGTCAGGCCGTACCATGCCCGAGATCCCTGTTGAACAGGTCATCCGTTCCCGCCGGCGGACGATCGCGCTCGAAGTGACCCCCCGCGCCACGCTGATCGTGCGGGCGCCCCGCCGCGTCTCCGCGGAGTACATCGCCGCGATGATCCGGGAGAAGAGCGCCTGGATCCTCAAGAAGATGGAGGAGGTTAAAATGCGCCCGCAGGCCCCCGTGCGGACCTATGCGGAAGGGGATCTCTTCTGGTTCCTCGGCCGGGTGTACCCGCTCCGGTTTTCTGACGATCCCTCCGCAGGGATCGTGCGGACCGACCGGCTCATTGTCCCCCGGTCCGAGCCGGCCGTACTCCGGCAACGGATCGAGGCATGGTACCGGGAGGAAGCCGAAACCGAGATCCGTTCCCGGTGCATGTACTTCTCGATGATGACCGGGTACTCCCCCGCTACGCTCCGGATCACCGGGGCCCGGCAGCGCTGGGGGTCGTGCACGTCAAGGGGCGGGCTCAACTTCAGCTGGCGCCTGATCCAGGCCCCGCTCGAAATCGTGGACTACGTGATCGTGCACGAGCTGGTCCATCTCCGCCAGCACGACCACTCGAAGAGGTTCTGGGAAAACGTGGAGACGCTCATGCCGGACTACGAGCGCCGGCGAACGTGGCTCCGCGAGAACGAGTGGATGCTAAGGATCTGAACTGCCACCGAAATTATGAGACCTCCCCGATCACTCCTATCGCCAGATCACATCGATTTTTACGATGTAAGTTGCATTCTCGTACGTCGGGAAAAGCCAGCCATTATTGTCGCAGGCTGCCGTAGTGTTACCGTACCAGAGATAGAACGTGTCGTCGACGCCGTAGTTGACATACCCGCCAAGTTCTCTAAAGAGGCGGCCACCGGGATCATCATTATATGATGTGTAAGACGTTGGAGAAAGCCCCTCGGCAAACACCCACTGGTAGTAGGCGAGACGCGATAAATTTGCGGGATAGTAGGTGGTTCCCTTCCTGAATTTGTCCATATAATACCGGTTGGAATACTGTGTGCTCTGGTTCCAGACATAGGCCTCGTTGTTTGATAGTGAGAAATTGTAGTGGCCATTCCCTACAACCCCGAAGAAGTGATCATTATGCCACTCAACCCCATTGATTACGGCGTAATAACTGGTATTCGCGAGCACCGTTGAGTATTCAAGATATTTGGTATTAGGATACAACATCGATGAGCGATTGTTAACCAGGTATTGTCTGCTGATCGTATCATTCCCGTAATTGTTCCATACCTGGTGCGTGACACTATAGGTACCGGGCGATGCGTAAGTGTGGGCAACATTTTGCCCGGTCGAGTTCGTGCCGTCGCCGAAGTCCCAGTACCACCGGTTGGCCGATGCACTGGAAGTGTCGGTGAACTGGACGGGTAACGTGGCGCCGCCGGTCGCCGGTGTTGCCGTGAAGTTGGCGATAAGCGTTGGCAGAGATACCTGAATGAATCCGGTCTTTGTCATCGTGTCGCTCCCGAGATCGTTCCAGACCGTGAGCGTGACGTTGTAGGTACCGGATGCGGTATACACATGCGTTGCGTTCTGCACTGTAGAGTTCGTGCCGTCGCCGAAATCCCAGCGCCATTTCGTGGGCGAAGCATCTGATGTATCGTTGAAGACAACAGTCAGCGGGGTGATACCGGCTGCCGGAGTGGCGGTGAAGTTGGCGAACTGCCGGGCGTAGACGTAGAACTCATAGTAATCTCCTGCGGGGAATGTTCCGGTAAAAACCCAGATGGGTTCAAGGTACGTTTCATGAGAGGAATTGGTCCATTTGTAGCCATAATGTCCCAAGTGGGTTGCGTTGATAGTTACCTCTGCACCATCCAGTACGGGATTCATTATGTCCCTTTCTTCAAGTTTCCTGATGGCATCATATACGCTGATGATCGGAATATCACGGCCGCTGTATTGTATTGTTCCCCAGATTCGTCTCAATTTTAGGATCTCCCCATCATCCCCAAACGTAACGTATGCCATGTCATGCATGCCTTTGATCGTACTGCCGTTTAAGTTCCGTTCATAAAGCACCGTTGTCTCAACGGGTTCTCGCCTTTTCACTTCACCGGTTGTGCCATTGAATGTTACCATATATGAGGTCTTTGAATAGATCATAACCGCGTCGGAGGGTAATCCTCCGTACGGTGCCAGTACCTGTTGTGCGAGTATGGGTGCAGCACTTTCAGAAGTGACATTCGGGCGGACTTTTGATGTAGCATTATATCTTAAGTCAACAACATCGCTTCTCTGGTACGTATCTTTATAATACGGTACCGTCAAAGGCATTTCGGGCACGGTTGCGTTAATAACAAAATGATCGATGGGCGAGAGTATATTCATCGTAATATGCCCGGCAGGAATGACTCTGTTTATTTGTGTTGTTCCAGAACTCTCACCGGAATGGGCGCTTCCTGTTCCTTGGTTATAATTCCCGCCATTAAGCAATACCGCTGCAATGAATACCGATACTGCAATGATCGATATCGCGATAATAATCGCGTGTTTACCTGTTTTTTCCATTGTTATCCCCACATCTGCCACCAGATTTTATCTTCAGTTCCGCTGTTACAGGGCCAAGAATAATAAATAGGATCGTGAATCGATTCATCATCGGGTGCGATTTCCCCGTGGCCCGGGAAATGATCGTGATCATACTGGTATTGATTTTTAAAAACTACTGCACCCATCATCCATGATGGCTCTGTCTCTTCTGTCGCACGTTTGAACGCATCAGCGATCGTTTCGTTGTTCTTCAAGGAATATTCAAAAAATTTATCGATGAATTGGGAACCAGAACCATAACTGAATTGTGCCTTTGAAGCAAAGCCCAGTATTCCATGAGAGGAGCCCAGCGCCTTTCCCCAATTCTTTCCTGTCGGCTCATCGGGCAATACTTCACACGAATCGATCATCACCCATTTGTTCTGGTTACCCCATTTGCCAATTACATCGGTATACTGAACATATGTTGAATTTCCGTATAGCAGGATTTTACCATATTCTCCATGGCCATAATGATAATGGAATACTGCCTCATTAAGCCCGTCACCCTGACTTCCAAAATCTTCCGCACTGACTGATTGATTCTTTTTATAGGATTTCTGAGTCCAGCCGTCTCCTTCCAACCATTTGGCAACTTTCGAACAACTCGTAGTTCCGGGCTCAATCTTTTCACCCGTCCAGCCTGAGGGGTAACTTAGTGCCATATTCAAATCCGGGTTCGCATATCGTTCAATATTCGTCATTGAAAATTTATACACCACCGGCGCGGGTCTCGCCGTCACATACCCGGTCTTCCTCTCCGTATCCGTTCCGGCGCGATTCGACACCATCAGGCTCACGGTATAATTCCCGATCGAATTGTATGTATGAGTCGGGTTCTGTAGCCTCGATGTCCCGCCGTCGCCGAACGACCAGATCCACGTGAGAGGTCTGTGCGTTGAAGTATCGGTGAAATGTACCGTGAGAGGGACGGTTCCGTCGGTGACGCTGGCAGTGAAATCGGCGACCGGCACATCTGCCGGATTGCCGGTTGTCGGGGCGGGGATCGGGGTATGGGTCGGCGTTGGTGTTGGAGTCTGATTCTGGGTTGGTGTAGGTTCCGGTGTGGGTGTCGGACAACTCTCATTGCAGATATAACAGCCCGGCCAGAAACCGTTTCGGCGGTAGGTATATTTCCCGGGGCCGGAGGGGCAGGCCGGGAAGTATCGCGTTCCGAGGAAAAATGTATTTATTATTTCCGTTCCTTCAGGATTCCAGATGGTGACATGACCGATAATGTTCCATAACCCCGCAAATCCAACCGATTCGGCGGGGCAATAGATATCCCCATTGCAGGTTTCCGGCGAAGGGGATTGACAATACCCGACACAAAATGCCTCGCATACAATATATCCGCCACCTGTCAGATCCTTACACTGCGTTGCGACACAATCTGAAAAACAATCAGCCGGCGGTGTAGTATTAGGGTACCAGCAATCAACGCAATAATTCAGGCAAGGATATGCAGCACAGAGTTCCATGTCTTCCAGTGTTGGACAGCAAGTTATGTCCCCGTAATAATCAGGGGCGCAGATTGAGGAATCACCGCCCTCTCCAGCAGTGACAGACGTTGGTAACAGAATAAAACTCAGGATAAATCCAGCGATCCACAAATAATTCCGGAAACCCCCGGTCCGTTTCGACAAAATTTGCAGTGGCATCATATATTACTCCATGGGGGATACTCCATTCACGTATAATTCAAAATTAAATATTTCATAAAGAAATAATCCATATAATTCATTTAACAAATTCATTTTATCAATTTTTTTATTTTAACTTTTAATGTAAAACAAAAATTACTTTACAAAATCATTAAATTAAAATATAATAATTTACCATATGAGGTCATCCATTCAGAATGACTCGTGACGTGGTAGTGTGAAACAGAATAAAATCACAAGGAAAGCGTCGGGAGCGAGCATTGGATTGCTCCTCACTCTCGCGATGCTCGGTGTATGTTGTTTCGCCGTGGTTCCTGCCGTTGCAGCCGAAGGAAAGATCGTTGCCGACATATCGCTGAAAGCAGATCCCGTGATGATGAACCTTGCCAAGAATCCGTCCTCCGAAGCGTATAAATCTGCAATCGCGTCTGATCCCAAAGCCCGCGGTAAAAATACGTTTTATATCATGCTCCGCTCCGCAGGATACAATTATACGTGGATGACCTACAGCAGATACCTCGACCGGATGATACTGGAGACCCTGACCATCAACGGTACGACATATCCCCGCATAGATGATCTGGATCCAACGTATCAGTGGCACATCGTCAGCAGTCTGGATAAAAATGCCAACGATTATACCCAAAGTCTAGCCTATCCCGTCACTTCCCCCGGGACGTACTATCTCTGGTACGGAAACGACCGGGCAGCCCGCGATTGCCATAGTAGCAAATGCAAACGACTCGTCCCATCCGCTGAAAATGCGACGTATATCGTGAGAGTGACCGTGAACGCCAAATAACTTGGACTGTAGTCCAAGGTTCCAATGAGAATTCACAGCGCGAATCGGGAACCCGGGGCCGGACTTCGAAAAATCTGAAAGGCTCTTTGATTGAGGGCCAGAACCTGAAGACATTCTCTCTCCGGATCTTCAGGCTCTATCCGAAATCTCCCACTACCAGTCCCGCCGGTCCGGCCGCGGGTGCAGGATCTCCATCCATTTCTCGGGCGTCCCGACCGGGACAAACCCGCACTTCCCGTACACCCCGTGGGCGTCGCTCGTCTTCAGCAGCCACTGGTACACATCCTTCAGGTCGGGGTGCGCGACCGCATACCGGACCATCGCCCGCCCGATCCCCCGGTGCCGCCGGTCTCCGGCCACGATCACATCGAGGAGATAGGCGAACCGGGTCCGGTCCGAGATGACCCGGCAGAACCCGACCTGCCTTCCGTCAGGATCATATGCCCCGACCACCAGCGCCGAGTAACGGATCCCCTGCAGAATCTCCCTCTTCGTGATGCCCGGGCTCCAGAAGGTGGTACTGAGCATGGCCTGGATGTCATCGATCCGGAGCCGGTTCTGGTCCGAGGAGATCTCCTGGTCCATAGTGTACATCAGAATGGATATGCCATCGGCAAAAACCTGCGGGTCGCGGGTTGTACTGTGGCACGGTATACCTCCTTATCTCCTCCGGCACCCAACAGGTAGAGATGGATTCGTTTTTTATCTGCCCGGAATCTCCCCGGGATATCTCCGCCATCTTCGATGTGCATTGCCAGGCCTTTGCCCAGGACGGCGAAGCCCGGCTCGTCAATGCCCTGCGCGAAGACGGGGACTATAATCCCGACCTCTCCCTCGTGGCCGTCCACGACGATAAAATCATCGGGCACATCCATTTCTGTCCCATCTCCATTGTCTCAGAAGAGGCAACGATTCCTGCAGCGGCACTTGCCCCGCTAGCGGTCCACCAGGATTACCAGTGCCGGGGTATCGGCGCCGCGCTGGTGCAGGAAGGGCTCGATGAGTGCCGGCGGCTGGGCCAGCGGATCGTGATCGTGGTCGGCCATCCCGGTTATTACCCCCGGTTCGGGTTCGCTCCCGCATGCGCGTGGGACATCCACGCGCCCTTTCCCTGCCCGGACGAGGCGTTCATGGCGCTGGGCCTCGAAGAGGGCGCCCTCGACGGGGTCAGCGGCACGGTGCACTACCCGGTCGCGTTCGACCGGGTCGGCGCCCATACCTCGTGATGGTCTGGCCCGGCGTACTATTTACGCTCCTCTTTTTTTCCCACGGTCGCCAGGTAGATCAAGAACTGGTCCGTGCCATCGATCCCGAGCAGTTCGTTCATGGCATCGTCATCGAATGCGGCGATGGCGCAGACCCCGCACCCTGCGGCTTCCGCGGCAAGGTACAGGTTCTGGCAGACGTGGCCGCAATCGAGATGGAGGTCCCGGTAGCCCCGCTCCCCGTACCGCCAGGTCATCCGGTACGGTACCGCGGTCCAGAAAAAGACAACGCCGCTTCTGAGGATGAACTGCTGGTCGAAGCAGGCAGCGGTGACCGCGTGAGGGAGCGTGGGATCGGTGCCGAGCTGCTGGAGCCGGTGGGAGAGCGCAAGGTACCGGTAGAGCCCCGGTTCGAGCCCTTCCACATCATTGATCAGCAGGCAGGTCTCGAAGGCGTGCCGGGCGCCTGCCGATGGCACGGTACGGAACGTGGCCTGCGACCCGTGCACGTGCTGCACGCCCTGCGTGCACCAGAGGAGGAACGAGAGTTCCTCCAGAGTCAGCGGTTCGTGAAGATAGGACCGGATGCTCCGGCGCCGTTCGATGGCCGCCCTGAGGTCAACCGGCGGGATCGCGAGCGTGGAAGGAGCCGGGAGCCCGAGGATAGGCCGGCCCGGGTCGGGCGGGAGTTCGAGCGGGGGCCGGGGCCGGCCTTTCTGCTGGTCGCTCTTACCGATATACCGGTATTTTGTTCTCTCCATGAACGTTTGGCCGGTGTCGGGCGGCCTGAAATCCGGTGAATCCGCGGGGGGCATGGTGGGTCCTCGTACCGGACATGCATCTTCCCAAAACGTCAGGTTGTCGGTGCGGGCAACCCTCCCGCACCGGGCAGGATTATACCCTTGCCTCGCCAACCTGAATTCACGAGATGGCAGCCGGTCCCTCCAAACCTCATGGCAACACGCTGAAGGAGTTCATGCGCACCTGCCGGTCCGCTTCCGGCCTTCCGGTGGAGAGCGAACTGGTCACGGTACGCGGCGGGAAGATCCGGAAATATACCGGGGAGTTCTGGACCTCCCGGCAGCGCCAGGGCGGGTCGATCCACGAGGTCTCGTACCGGGCCTGCTTCAAGCCGCAGCTCCCCCGCTTCTTCATCGGGCTCCTGACCTGCGAAGGCGACGCGGTCTACGATCCCTTCAGCGGGCGGGGGACCACGGTCCTCGAGGCCGGGCTGCTGGGGAGGAACGCGATCGCCAACGATACGAACCCCCTCTCCCGGATCCTCTCCGAGCCCCGGTTCTTCCCGCCGTCACCCGGTGCGGTGGTGCAGCGGCTTGACACGATCCCGCAGGACGGTGGACAAGCAGAGATCGATCTCTCGATGTTCTACCATCCGGATACCGAACGCGAGATCGTGGCGCTGCGCGAGTACCTGCGGGAGAAGCGCGAAGCGGGTACGGACGATGCCGTCGATCGCTGGATCGCGATGGTGGCAACCAACCGCCTCACGGGGCACTCAAAAGGATTCTTCTCCGTGTACACGCTCCCCCCCAACCAGGCCGTTTCCCAGAAAAGCCAGGAGAAGATCAACCTCCGGCGGAAACAGGCCCCGGAGTACCGCAACGTGCGATCCATCATCGCCCGGAAGACAAAAAGCCTGCTCCGCACGCTGACCGCAGACGAACGCCGCAGCCTTGCACGGGCCGGGGAGCGTACGCTCTTCCTTGCGGGCGATGCCCGGAGCACCCCGGCGATCCCGGACGGGTCCGTACAGCTGACCGTGACCTCGCCCCCGTTCCTCGACATCGTGCAGTACCCGGACGACAACTGGCTCCGGTGCTGGTTCAACGACCTTAACGCGGATGCTATCGGGAAGACCATCACCATGGCGCGGACGGTGGAGGAGTGGGCCGCCGTGATGGGCGGGGTCTTTTTTGAACTCTACCGGGTCACCCGGCCGGGCGGGTACGTGGCGTTCGAGGTGGGCGAGGTGCGCAAGCGGACGATCCGGCTCGACGAAGCCGTGGTCCCGCTGGGGCTCTCTGCGGGGTTCTCCTGCACCGGCATCCTGATCAACCAGCAGGAGTTCACCAAAACCTCCAACATCTGGGGCGTGAACAACAATGCCGGCGGGACCAACACCAACCGGATCGTGGTGTTCCAGAAGTCCTGAATCCGGCCTGTTCCGGTCAGCGGCCCCGAAAAAGCGGCACCTTTTAACAGGTGAAGCATCATACCCTCTGTCAGGACTGCCGGCCCCGCGCCGGAGCGTGAACGCGGAGACCCTCATGAAACCCATCCTCCCGATTCTTTATGCCGGCCTTCTGGTTGCCGCCTTTCTCGTCATGCCGGCCGCTGCCGCGGACAATACTTCGATCCAGCATACCGTGGAGATCCGGCAGGCACACCTTGCCTGGGTTGCTCTTGAGAAGGACGTGGAGATGAACGCGGCCGTCGCCTACGCCTCCACCCTCTACGGCGCCGACACCACCGGCCTTGCCCGGCTCCTCGCGGATTTCGAGGCTGAAGAGGCACGGATCCCCGCTGCTGCAACGCGGGCCGATCTCGCAGCCCTGATCGCGGAGATGCGCAGTACCACGGCGCAGTTCACAACCGAACTCGGAGGGATGATGTCCGCGAAGCAGGGGAACTACGATGCCCTCGGCCGGCAGGTGGCTGCAGCCAAGCTCGACAACCCGTATATCCAGAAAGAGAAGGACACGTACTGGAATGTCCGCAGGGCCGGCCAGCTGGCGGACTTCGATTCTTGGGTTGCCGAGGGGCAGCAGTCCCTCGATACCCTGAAGTCGCGGGGCTACGATACCGCCACCGCACAGCGGGCGCTCGATGTCTTCTTTGCCAAACGCCCTGACGTGCAGGCAGCCCTCTCGTCGCGCTCGGACACCGCGATCGACGCCGTGAACCGGCAGATCGAGCCCCTGTCGGAGGATTTCATCGCGAAGCTGATCGTTATCGAGGAGCAGGTCCCGGACAGCGGGCGGTGGCGCTACTTTATCGACCAGGGCGACCGGGCAGTCGGGGAAGCCGACCGGATCAACCGGGCGCTCACGCCCATCCTCATCGATATCGGCGACGCGGACCCCGTGCTCTCAAAGACCAAGACCGACCTCGCTACGGCACGGCGGGTGCTCAGTACCGGCAACCTCGAAGCCACCAAAGTCCCGCTGAAACTCGTCCAGAAGGACTTCACCGACCTGGCGCTGGCGTACCGTACCATCCGGAACACCGCGGCCCTCCCCGGCAACCTCTCAAACGAACTGAACACCATGGCGCTCCGGCTGGACGAGACGGCCGGCACGATGGGGGCGGCGCTATGATCCATAAGGCACCGGCCATCGCCCTGCTTGCCGTGCTCCTTCTCGTCCTCTCGCCCCTTGCGGCGGGCTGCCTCTCCGTGCCGGGTCCGGAAGATGCAAAGAAGAATGCGGTCGTCACGACGATTAAAACAACCCCCGCACCGGAGCGGACGACCGTGGTCCTGACCCCGGTGGTCAAACAGACGCCCGTTTCCGCGGCGACAACCGTCCCTGCGACAACCCCTGCCAGCGTCGCAGCTGCAGCATCCGAGGCCGGCACCTGCGTGCAGCAGGGCGGAACGGTTGCGGAGGCCGGTTTCCAGTGTCCCGGCACGTGGCTTGCCGCCTCGGACACCTTCAGCTGCTGCTCGGCCCTCCCGGTCCGGACGACCGCTGCCACCGGTAACGAGTCCGTGACGGCCGTCCCGCCCGCGTTCAGCCTGAGCGTGAACCTGGACGACAGCCTCGGCAGTCTCACCCCCTGATTCGTTTTTTCTTTCCGCCGGAAATCCCGTGTACGAGAAAAGCACGCATTAAGTATCACGGCAACCAAGTGTAAACCATGGTCACCCGTATCGTGCGGTACGCTCAGATCGTGGACATCCTGAGCAAGTATGGTCTTGGTATCGGTCTCGAGAAGCTCTTCCCCGGGATGGCACGGTTCCGGCTTCCCGGGTCCGACCAGTCCGCCGACAGCAGTACCATGTACGAACGGATACGGCTGGCCCTCGAGGAGCTCGGCCCGACGTTCGTGAAGTTCGGGCAGATCGCCAGCACGAGAACCGAACTGCTGCCGCCCGAGATGATCGATCAGCTCAAGAAATTACAGGACCATGCCAAGCCCGTCCCCTTTGCCGAAGTCATCGCAGTCATTGCTGAGAACTGCCCGGAATGGGAGGACTATTTCTGCGACATCGAGGAGACCCCGGTGGCCTCGGCCTCGATCGGGCAGGTGCACCGGGCCTACCTCAAGGACGGGACCAAGGTCGCCCTGAAGATCCAGCGGCCGGGCATCCCCGAGATCATCGAGCTGGACCTCGGCATCCTCCAGTCCATGGCCGAGCGGATCGAGACGGTCTTTCCCGAGAGCCGGATGTACAACCCGGCGGGGATGGTCGACGACTTCGCCCACCAGATCGTAAAGGAGCTTGACTTCACCCGGGATGCCCGGAACGCCGGCCGCATGGCCCGGAACTTCGAGAACGTGCCGGGCATCCGGTTCCCGAAGATCTACTGGGAGTACTCGACCCCGCACTTCCTGGTCATGGAGTTCATTGACGGGGTGCGGATCGACAATGTCGAGGCCATCACGGAAATGGGGCTCGACCCGCACCAGATCGGCGTCAACGGGTTCCAGGCGTACCTGAAGATGATCTTCGAGGACGGGTTCTTCCACGGGGACCCGCACCCGGGGAACCTGCTGGTGACAAAAGAGGGCGATGTGGTCTTCCTGGATTTCGGGATCGTGGGGATCCTGCGGCCGGAGAAGCGGCAGAACTTCATCAACCTGCTCTTCGCGCTCGTGAACGACGATATCGAGCTGATGATCCGGTCGCTCGAAGGTTTCGGGATCGTGATCGCGGAAGAGGACCGCGAGGGGCTGCGGGACGACCTGTACATCATGATGCACGATTTCACGGGCGGTGCGACCGGCGTCTCGCAGTTCAACTTCGGGCTCGTGGTGACGGAGCTGACGGAGACGATGCGGCGGTACCGGCTCAAGGTGCCGATGAACATGATGCTCCTCCTGAAAGTCTTCGTGATGGTACTCGATGTGGGCATCCGGCTCGACCCGAAGTTCGACTTCGGGAAGGAGGTGACGCCGTACCTCACGAAGCTGGCCGACACCAACACCTTCTCCGCGGGGTACGTGAAGCGGGCCTCGATGGCGCTTTTGGAAGGAGCCGATGCGCTTCTCGACATGCCGCGGAACATCAACCTGATGCTGCGCCGGCTCTCGAGCGGCTCGTTCAAGCTGGAGTTCGTGGCAACGGATATCCAGAAGGTGACGATGGCGATCGACAAGGCAAGCGACAAGATGATGATGGGGATCGTTGTCGCCTCGCTCGTGGTCGGGTCGTCCCTGGTGCTGCAGGTCTCCTCGATCTCGCTGCCGGAGCAGGTGACGTGGCTGGCGATTGCCGGGTACACGGCCGCGGTGCTCTGCGGGTTCTATGCGATCTACCACGTGATCTTCCTGAAGTTCCGGATGGACCGGTAATTTTTTTTTAGGAGAGCAGGTCAGTTCTTTGATGAGACCCGCGAGGGCTTTTTGTATCTGGGCCTCTCCGAAGCACGGCGGAGCAGTGCGGTTTTACTGAGATCTTCGTCATTGATCCGCCGTCGGGGCGCGTCGTCATTCACCGCGACAGGATCTTTTTAATATCCCCATTCCCAGACCATCCTGCCAGCCACCCTAGCCTCCCCTATTTTCGGGCTGCAGGAATCCGGGCCCATGCAGGGCCCGGATTGGCATCTTTTCCGGGCCGGGAGGGAATAATTTTAGAAAATGCGGGAATAAACCCGGCAGGAAGCCCGTTTTTACGCCGGAGGGGAGAGGTCACGTACCGCCACATTCCCAGGCCCGATCGCCGGGTAAAACGGGTTTCAGGTTGTGGCAGGAGGTATGGATCAGGCCGGGAACGCTGGAGCCCGTCCCGGAGCGAATCGGATTTTTACGTCGGAGAGTCATCATCGGGAATTCTCTCATCGGGTCGGACGGGCGTTCCGGGCCTGGTTACGGATCCCTCCCCTGGATACGATGATCGAAGCCGGCCGTTGTCGTGCAATGACCGGCGCGGTCAAAAAATTTTTCAGCTTTGCAGAAGAGTCTCGCGAAAAAAATTTCAAAAATTTTGATCGTCCGGATGTGCAGATCCGGTTTGTAAAAAATTTTCAGATGATCCCATTTCACGCCCGGACTTTTTCCTCAGACAAGCCTGTATACTCCCGGCAAAAAAAACGCACGGCCCGGAAAAAAGAATCTGCCGGAATGTCACGAAGCCGTTGGATCGGTAACCCGTCCCATGAAGAGGATCGCGCCGGTCTCGTTATCCTGGATGAAAAAGACGAACGGGTGGTCGGCCTTAAAGACCGGCACGGGCTCCGGGCTGACCTGGGCGCTTGCGGTCTTGAAGATCACGGCCGTTGCGGCCGCAGCCTCCGTCCCCTCCTCGTTCACATCGACAAATGCCTGGTGGATCACATCGCTGATGTACAGGTCGTGTTTCCCGTTCATGCCGGAGAAATCGGCAGCGGCACCGAACGCCGTCAACATGCCCATCGCCGCAAGGGTTTCGGCCAGGTGGTCGTACTTTGTCTTCAGCGTGAACTTCGGGAAGTACACCATCACCTGCCGGGACCGGGCCGACTGCTCCAGCGCCGACAATGTTTCTGTGCTCAGGGCGGATTCGGCCGCGGTCAGGCTGTCGTCCCGCGGGAGCAGGACGACCATCGAGAGCTGCTGCCCGGTCGTGTGGTTGTAGGGCAGGACGAGCATCTGGAGATCCTCGTTCTCCGCGTACCGGTACACCGCGTCCTTGTCCGTCCGCTGTATCATGGGGACGTTCACGGTGGTTCCCGTGGCGGTCCGGAACCCGGCGTCCGTTGTCTCGTTCCGGTCGAACTGCTTCACCCAGTCGCCGTGGAAGTAGATGGCGTTCGTGATCACGAGCCGGGTCATGGGGTCGATGACGCCCGCGGGGATCAGGTCCTTGATCCGGTCTTCCGTTTTGTTTGCGACCCAGACATTGATGGTGAGCCGGGACTCCTCTGGGCTCCCCGCGAAGTCGAGGTTCGTGACCCGGGCGCCATAGTACTGTTCCGCGACCGTGGTGAACGCCGGCAGGAGCGGGGCGGTCTTCTCCGCCCAGAGCGCGTTGGCCGTGCGCAGCGTGTACGCGGGGTCGCCGCTGTTGATGCCGGCATTCATGCCCCGGAATCCCTCACGGCGTACGGCATCGTCTGCCGGGAAGTGGAGCACGGACCGGATCTCGTCTGCGGTGGTTCCCTTCGCCCCCTCGTACGTGATCGCGAGCGCCGATGAGATCGAGTACGGGGAGAAGAAGAGGTTGCCCCCTCCCGATTCTCCTGCCAGTTTCCCATACAGCTCGAAGGCGAAGCGGTTGTCTGCCGCCGCGTTCGTGGTCCCGGGATCGGTGGGACTGACGGGGGTCGTGCCGGCCGGAGAGACGGTGACCGCCGGGGATGCCGGCAATGACGGCTCCGTCCCGGTACAGCCGGCAGCGATCGCGAGCAGGATGATGCAGCCCGCGAGCATGGATGCGATGAGGGGTCCTGAGTGCATACGGAGTCTTGCGTGCGGGTTCAGTTATATCTGGCGTTGAATGCGGGATTTTTCGCAGTCATGATCTCCCGGAAAAGATTGCGGCCCGGAACGGGGCGGGCTCACCGGAGTGCTGCGCTCCACTGCCGGACTTTCTCTTCAAACCCCATCGCCGCGTTCGCCGGGCTCGTTGACGGCAGCGTTATGGAGGGGAGACCCGGAATCTCCGTGAGCTGGTGGTAGATGCGGGCGGCGGCGGTGCCGTTCAGCGCCACGAGCCGGAGGGTCGGGTGTGCCCGGAAAAAACCGGCAAGCTCGTTGGGCACCGGGTTCCTGATCCGGCTGTCCGCACTGCCCGGCCGCTCGCAGGAAGCGACCACATCCCAGAGCGCGACACCGCGCTGCGTGAGACGGCGTGTCCGCTCCGCGTACGGCAGATCGGCCGGGACATCGAACACCTGTTCCATCACGGCCCAGAACCGGTTCTTCGGGTTACCGTAGTACTCGTGACGTTCGAGCGACAGGACGCTTGGGAAACTCCCGAGAATCAGCACACGCGGCTCCGGCCCGGTCACCGGGGGAAGGCCGTACAATACCGGGCGCTGCGTGTCGGCCGGCATAAAAAAAGATCAGGGCTTCTGGAAGTAGAGGTGGCAGTGGCAGTGGCCCAGCGTCGCCACCTCTTCCTTGTGGCGGAGGCAGGGGCACTCGATGTCCCGGTCCTTCTCCTCGTCCCCGCTCCGGAGCCGGCAGGGGCAGTAGGGCCGCCCGAACTTGGTCTTGTTGCGCACCAGCCCCCGGATCACCGTGTTCAGCTGCGTCTCGTCCGGGTTCAGGATCCAGCCCTGCTTCTGCGCATAGGCCTGCGCCCACTTGCGCATGTCTGCTTCGTCGTGTGCTGTGTCGGTCATGGTCCGGGCAGTCCCCCGCTCTCTGCGGTATACTTGTACATCAGGCACAATAGTTCTTGCGTTTCACCGCTTCGTGGCAGCCTTCCGGGCCGGCTTTTGTGCCGGGGCCCGCGCCTTTTGTGCTGCCTTCTTCACGGTCTTCTTTTTGGCAGAGGGCTTTGCGGCCGCCGTCTTCTTCTTTGGTGCAGAGCCGGCGTTCTTCGTGATCCGCTGCGCCACGCGATTGTAGGTGGCCATCACGTCGCCCTTGTCGAAGCGGTACACGTCCTTGTCGAGCGACTCTTTTGTTTTCTTGTCCCAGAGGCGCATCGAGTCCATGCTGATCTCGTCGCCCAGGCAGATGGTCTTCCCGCTCTTCCCGAACTCGAGCTTGAAGTCCACGAGCGTGATGCCCTGCGCGTCCATCAGTTTCACGAGGAGCGCGTTGATCTTCAGCGCGATCTTCTTGATCTCGGCGAGTTCCTTGGCATTCACGAGCTTCAGCGCCACGATCAGGTCGTCGTTGAGCATCGGGTCGTGGCGCGAGTCGTCCTTGTAATCGATGACGATGACGGGCGGAGAGAGTTTCGTCCCTTCCTTGAACGGGTAGTTGCGCACGATGGAACCCGCGGCAACGTTCCGGACAATCACTTCGAGCGGGATCATGGAGAGTTCCCGCACAACCATATGGCACGGGTCGAGCATCTTCACGAAATGGGTCGCAACGCCGTTCTTCTCCAGGTACTCGAAGAGGAAGGCCGAGACTTCCGCATTGTAGCTGCCCTTGTTCTTCAGGCTGTCTTTCTTGCCGCCGTCGAACGCGGTGATGTCGTCGCGGAACTCCACGATGAACTGTCCCCGGACGTCCGTGCGGTACACGGACTTGGCTTTCCCGGTGTAGAGGAGGGCTTTCTGCTTCACGATCACAGGCTCCTGTTCCGTACTGTTTGTGCGAGCCGGCTTATTAGGGGTTCGAGCCCGGGGTCGAACCAGCCCCGTTCGATGTACTGCGGGTAGATGCAGAGCCGCTCGACCAGCCGGGCATCCCCGGCAATCCGCTTCAGTTCGTCGAATGCCGGCCACGGGTGCTCGGGGTTCACGTAGTCGATGGTGAGGGGGGAGATCCCGCCGAGATCGTCAACCCCGCATGCGATCAGCTGCGCCGCGTCGATCAGGTTGGGCGGGATCTGGATGGCGATGTCGGGCTGGAGGATGTCTTTTGCCATCCGGATCGTGGCCGCGATCTCGTCCGTGGTCGGGACCCTGCTCTCTGCGAGCGGCGTGCCGGGTTTCGGGCAGAAGTTCTGGATGATGATCTCCTGGATGTGGCCGTAGCGCTTGTGAAGCTCGCGGATCGCAAAGAGCGAGTCCTCGCGGTCGTTCATGGTCTCGCCGATCCCGAGCAAAAGGCCGGTGGTGAACGGGATCTTCAGCTTCCCCGCGTCCTCCATCATCGCGAGCCGGACGTCCGGGGATTTCCCGGCCGAGGTTGCATGTGCCGGGATCTCTGCCGTTGTTTCAAGCATCAGCCCCATGCTCGCGTTCACGGGCCGGAGCCGTTCCATCTCTTCGTACGTCAGGATGCCCGCGTTCGTGTGCGGGAGGATCCCGCATGTGATCGCCGCCCGGCACATCGCCTCGCAGTAATCGAGGATCGTGGCATAGCCGTACGGGGCGAGCATCTCAGAAAAGCCCGGTTCCTCCTCCGGACGCTCGCCGAACGTGAAGAGGGCCTCCGTGCACCCGAGCGCGGCCCCCTCGCGCAGGGTCTTTGTAACCTCCGCCTGCGGCATAATGCATCCTTCCTGTACGGGAGTCCGGAAACAGCAGTACCCGCACCGGTTCCGGCAGACCGTTGTTAACGGGAGGAAGACGTTTTGGGAGAAGGTGAGCGTGCGGGGCTGCATGTACAAGATGGAGTGGGCGCTAAACGTTTTAAAACGTGGTGCAGTCCCCTGACAGAATGACAATACTAAATACCCGGACCGGATAAAACTCATCATTCGTAATACCAACGGACAAAAACCGCAGTACGATTACAGGTCAGGCACGGAGATCGGCGTGGACAGCACAGGACAGGACGGGGGGCCGGCAGACAAGAACGGCGCCTCCGGCTCCCTTGAAGAGGAGAACCGGCGGCTGAAAGAGGAGATCGCGCTCCTCAACAGGAAGCTCCAGCTGGTCGGGAGCGTCACGCGCCACGATGTCCTCAACCAGCTGACCGCGATCGTGGGCTACAACGAGCTCCTCTCCATGACCCTCGAAGACGAGAAGACAAAGTCGTTCCTGGAGCGGGAGAAGCAGGCGGCCGACAAGATCCGGCGGCTCTTCCAGTTTGCCAAGGACTACCAGAACCTTGCCACCGAACCCCCCCGCTGGCAGAACCTGGGCAATGCCGTGAACCGCGCCCGCGAAACAATTGACGGCCTCAAAGTCGAGATCGCCGAACCGGCCGCAACGCTCACCATCCTCGCCGACACCCATTTCGACAAGGCGCTCCAGTACATCCTTGAAAATACCGTGCGGCATGCCGGCAGGCCCCCGGTGGTGCGTATATCCTTAACGGATGCGGGGACGCATGCCGAGCTGGTGATCGAGGACGACGGTGCCGGCATCCCGGCAAAGGAGAAGGAGCGGATCTTCGAGAGGGGATTCGGGAAGGGTGTGGGCTGGGGCCTCTTCCTTGCAAAGGAGATCCTGGGGATCACGGGGATCACTATCGTGGAGAACGGCGTGCCGGACAAAGGCGTCCGTTTCGTCATCACGCTCCCGGCCGGCACCTGCCGGGAGAGCGGCGAGGAGAGCGTCTTTCCCGCGGTGTAACCGAAGGTCAGCGTTTCCAGAGCCACGCGAACCGGATCACGTTTTTCGGGCAGACACTGACGCAGCTGCCGCAGAGGATACACTCAGGTTCCTGCATCTTCCCGCCGGCAGACATCTCCTGCACGGGCAGGCTCATGGGGCAGGCCTGCGTACATTTTTTACAGGTGATGCAGTCGCCGGGCTGCGATTCCAGGTGGAGCGAGGGGATCTTCAGGGTGTTCTTCAGGTGCGTGATCGCGATGAAGACCGCCGACATGGGGCAGAGGTAATTGCACATGCCCCGCCGGCCGAGGACGAGGACGATGACGAAGACCCCGAGGGTCATGGCGTAGAAGAAGAGGTACGCACCGGCCTGCCACGGGGGAAGCCCGGTGCCCGCACCGTAGAGCGGGTTCATGACCAGGGTGCCGGCAGCGGCCGCCAAAAAAACGGCCCCGCCGATCCAGAGGGCCGCGAGGAGGAACTTGAGGTACCGGAGGTACGGGACACTTCGGAGCGGGATTCTCAAGGCACGGTCCACGAGTTCCTGCTCGGCTCCCATCGGGCAGAGGTACCCGCAGAACGCCCGGCCGAAGACGGGCGTGAGTAAAAACGCGGCGATCCAGAAGAGGAGCGCTGCGGCTATCGCGCCGCTTGTAAGCCCCGTCATCATGACGTACGGGGAGATGTACATGAACGTCACGGACATCAGGAGAAACGAGAGGATGAGAACGGCTGTACGGATCTGCTGGCGGTTCATACGATCACGTATCCGGTGTACCGGGCAATATGCGTTGAGATACCGGCAGGCATAACGGCGGAAATGTGACTGCCGGATCAGCCCCTCTTCCCCCGCAGGAGGCTTGCCCGGTTGAGATTCCCGGCCCGGCTGCCGTGGTATCCCTGCACATGTCCTTATCCGCTGGAAGATGCATTCCGAAGGATTTTAGATAATTATCCTTGAATATTATGGCAGGTATCTTCATGCAGAACGAGTCCGGTTTTTTTCCAGGATATACTCTGGTTATCGTGAGTATCGTGTTTCTCCTTGCAGCCGGGTGCCTCGGGACGGCGACCCCCGAACCCGTGGCCTCGCAGACACCGTCAGCCGTACCCACGGCATCGTCCCCCGTACCCACGATGGAGCCCATGCGTCCGCACTACCTCCCGTCCTATTACGATTCCCTGTACATGATGCAGAGAAACCTTCCGGACACGATGACCCTTGCCCTCCCCACGTACCTGCCGGACGGCTTCTTCTTCTATTCCGGTTCATCGGCGCTGCGGACCGGGGATAAAAGTCCTGAGAGCCCGGGGTACTGTATCTTCACGTACCAGCGCGGCCAGGACGACTGGGTCACGATCAGGGAAGTACCAAGGGATACGGCAGCCTGCCCGGACAAACCCGTGTTTGAAGCGGCAGCACCGGGATCGCTCCTGGCAAACAAAGGAGCTACGGGGGAACTGTACTGGGGGAGCGATGCATGGTGCCTCAACCTCTCCGGTACGCTGCCCCAAAATGAACTGGAGAAGATCGCTGCATCGGTGGAGCCGGTACCGTATCGCGAAGGCGTCATGCCGCCGTACGAATACCAGCCGCCGGCCCACCCGCTGGTCGGGACATTCGCCGTGAACCGGAGCGCAACGGCAAACGGCGAGACCATCACCATCCGATCGCTCGCGTGCGGACCGGAATCGTGTGTGGCGAAGATTCTCCTTGGCGGGGATCCGGGAGCACCGGTCTCTCCGGCACCCGTTGTCACCCTGCCTCCCGCTAACCCGGACCTTCAGGCGGAGTGGCGGGTGGACGGGGGCCGTCCCCTCCTGACCATGCCCGGCGGGGGCTTCATGTTCAATGCAACGCATGTGACATGGAAGATCGAACCGCTGCCGGAGGATTCGCGCGAACTCTCACTGACAGTCTCCCGGATGCGGGGCGTCTCCGGTCCGTGGGTGATCACGGTCCCGCTCGAAAACACAACGGGCACCCGCTGACCGGATTCCCGCGGTAATCCTGCGGGGGGTTGCGGTCCCCCGGGACCGGAGGCTTTTATCCTCTCCGTGAGTACAGTTCCCTGATGCAGGAAACCGTCCGTCAGCTCGTGCACCTGGCCTTCGGCCTGGCCATCGCGGGCATGGTCCTCGTCCTCGGCCAGGCAGTTTCCGCCGCCATCCTTGCCGGGGGCCTCTTTATCGGGATTGTCATGGTCGACCTCATCCTCCGCGGCCACCGGGTCCCGGTCTTCTCCTGTCTTGTGAAAGAGTTCGACCGGAACGACAGTATCCCCGGCCGGGGAGCGCTCTACTTTGCCATCAGTGCGCTTGTCTGTGTGATCCTCGTCCCCGTCACGATATCCGTACCGGCCCTCGTCACCCTTGCGGTCCTCGACAGCGTGACCACGATGGTGGGCGTGCGGTTCGGCCGGCACCGGATCCATAACGGCAAATCCTGGGAGGGAACGCTTGCCGGCATCATCGTAACCGTTCTTGTCCTGCTTCCGTTCCTCACGGTTTCTGGCGCTTTCGCCATTGCGATTGTGGCCGGGATGATCGAGCTCATCTCCCCGGTTGATGACAACCTCGTCATCCCGGTTGCCGTCTGCGTGGTACTGGCTTTTGTGCCGGGGCTTTTATAAAAAAGGATGACCGGACCCGGCCGGTTTTTTTATAGCTTCTCTGCATCCACTGCCACGTAGATGTCGGCTTCTTTCTTCTGGGGCCGGGCGAACCGGTGATCGTACAGCTCGAAGTCGTACGTGTACGTCCGCGGGAGATCCGAGGCCCAGATATTGGCCCAGACGCCGACAATCTCGTCCGGCATCCGGCCCTTGGCCCGGAACACCGCGTAGGTCTGCGCCGGGATATGGCGGACCTCCATCCCCTCGGGAACGGTCTCCGCCTTCTTCACCCCGCACCCGAGCAGGTAGGTGTAGGGTTGAGTCCAGTCCTTTTCGTAATCCGAGTACACGGCATACATGACCGGGGGGATGGCCCGGTGGGGGATTTTTGCGGCTGCATTCGTCTTTGCAAACTCCAGCCAACAGCCCGGGATCACGCCGGCGGCCTCGGCATTGGAGGTCCGGCGGGCGATCCCGACCACAATCTTAGCCGAAATCTTCTTGATGGTAAATTTCAGGCCTTCCATGTTCAAAAATGGACCGGCCGTCCTGATAAATCCCGCAGAAATCCATATCAGCACCTTTTTTTTGTCGTCCCGCACACGGAGCTACTGAATGTGTCCCCATGCACTGATCCCGTATAAGCCCAAAAACCCGAAGACCCGGCTCGCCGCCATCCTTTCGCAGGAGGAGCGCGAACAGTTCGCGTTTTCCATGCTCGAGGACGTTATCAGCGCTGTAAAGGACGCGGTCTGCATCCCGGTGATCGTCAGCACCGAGCTCTTCGACTCCGAGATGGTACAGGTCACGATCACGGATGCGGACCTCAATGCGTCCCTCAACGAGATCCTGCCCTCGGCCGAGCAGAATATCTTAATCATCATGGCCGATCTCCCGCTTGCGGACGAAGCCTCGATCCGGCGGGTTATTTCTACCTCTTCCGATATGGCGATCGTGCCCGGGCGCGGCGGGGGCACCAATGTGATCTTCGTCAAGGATCCCAAGCGGTTCCATGTGGATTATTACGGCACGAGTTTCCAGAAACACCTGGCGATCGCACAGGAGGCCGGCCTCTCGGTCGAGGTGATCGATTCGTTCCGGCTCCACACCGACATCGATGAGGAGGAGGACCTGGTGGAGCTGTTGATCCACGGGAACGGGAAGAGCCGGGCGTTCCTGGCAGAGCGCGGGTTCCGGCTGGAGTCCGAGACGGGCCGGGTGCGGGCAGTCCGCCAGCGATAGGGTTATTTCTCCGGTCAGCAGAAATGCCGTTATCATGGCCGGCACATCCCGCACAACACTGGTCGATCTCCTCCGGGATCCGGCACCTGATCTCGACCGGATCATCGCCGCCTTTGTTACCTGCTATAACAAGTCATACGGCAACCCGGACTCGGCCTGCTGGGATATCTCAATCGAGGACTGGGAACGATACGAATTTTTAGGAGACCGCGTCCTGAACCTGATCGTTGCCCAGGCGCTCTTCTCCGACCGGCAGCAGGCGCTCGCTGAAGGGGAGATGACGCGGATCATGGCGGGCGTCGTTTCGAACAGCGCACTGGACAGCCTTTTGAAACGGCGGGGGACTGCAACCTACCCCTCCCTGATACCGGTCGTCATCGGCACCCAGAACACCTATGGCGAGCGGATCACCGGAGGGGCGTTCGAGGCATTGATCGGTGCGCTCTATTGCGAACTGGGTCTCGACGAGGTGGCCGGTTTTGTGAATGCGATCATGGGTGATTCTATCAGGGACTACCGGCCTGACGAGAACGCGATCGGCGCCCTGCAGGAATACTTCCAGAAGAGGACCGGGAACGTCCCGGTGTACCGCGAGACGGCCCGCACGGGCCCCGCCCACCGGCCCGAGTTCACCTGCGAGGTCCTGTTCGGCGATGACGTCCTCGGTAAGGGGAGCGGGGAAAGCCTCCGGCAGGCCCAGCAGGCCGCGGCCCGGATGGCGCTCGAGCGTATCCGGAAGGAATAGGCAGTCCCGCCGCCGGAACCGGCGGGCGTCTGCACGGTTACCGGATGACCCGGTATCCTGCCCGGGCCAGCGCTTCCTCCACGAACGACTCCCACCCGGCCTCGTCCGGGATCTCCGCGCCGGCGATCTCCCGGTCCCAGAGCGCCCGGAGCGCCGGGTCCATGGTGATAAAATAGCGTGAGCCGTTGACCACGCGCCCGAGCCGCGAACCGTCCGTGCCGAGGACCAGGATCCGGAAACAGCCGTACTGCCTGCAGAGGTCGGGCCGGGTGTAGTGGACCGTGCAGACGGTAAAACCCGGCGACCGTTCGCGGAGGAACGGGCAGGCCATGGGACGTCGGGTCCGGATGTCGTTACGGTAGAAGAGATCGCTATTGCCGGGATCGAGCCAGACGCGTCGTTCCTCCCCGGTGATCGTGTAGCAGATCACGAACTCCGCGGGACCGGCCTGTTCCCGGATTTCGATCACCTCTCCCATGGAGCTGCAGCACTCCCCGCACTGCCGGCAGCAAAACGCCATCGTCAAATCTCCGCTGATCAGGTTCATCCGGCCAACCGCATAAAGCCCGCTCCTGCGGCGGGGGGATGTGTTCAACCGGCCGGTTCAATTATTGCCCGATCCGGGAATAATACGCGGTTCTCCGTGCTGTCAATATAATACAGACATCTTGTAAAGTTTAGCAGACAAAAACGGGGAAGAATCCTCTGCAGAAATGCCGGGATCTCTTTCCCTGTCAGGGAACGGGAACACGTGAAATTATGAAGATCCAGACGATTCTCATCAGTTGTGGTCTGCTTATGCTCCTGGCACTAGCAGCCCCCGTATCAGCAGCCAGCGATGCAGTATCCGGTAGCAATACTTCCACATCCACCTCGGTCTATGTCTCTGAGGTCACGATGGATCCGGCGGTATTCTACCCGTATGAAGAGGGAACGGTTATCATTACGCTGAAAAACGGCGGAAGCTCGCCCGTCGGCGTATCCCATCCGAATCTTCTCAGTGCGTCCAATGATATCAGTATCATAAAAACGGATAAGTGGCAGACACTGAGTTACATCGGTTCCGGTAGTACAATCAGTTATGAATTCCAGATAACCGTGAACAAAAACGACGGGAAATATTACGCTCTTTTCTCCCTGGAGGTAAAGGATGGTCAGAACCTCCACTATCCCCTTACCTTCGAAGTGGATTCGGAAGACCTGCACGTAGCCATCTCCAAGAAACCGGAGACCTTCACGCTCGACAGCGAAGCAACTGTCAACCTGAGCCTGATCAACCCGCGCGACGGGGCGATAAAGAGCATCTACATCACCACCAACGACAGCGGATCGGATATTACTCCGTCGATGACGTTCATCAGCGAGGTTCCTGCCAACAGCGTTGTCGAAGTCCCGTTCACCATCGTCCCCCACAAGGCGACCAACATCACGTTCAATATCAACTACCAGAACGGGGACGTCAAGCGGGAGACTTCCGTGGTCCTGCCCATCAACCCCGGCAATGCGAAGGATGCCGCGGTACCGGTGATCAACAATCTCGCACTAACCTCTTCGGGAAACACCTATGACCTGACCGGCGACATCGCGAACACCGGTGTCACGGACGCGAACGGTGTCGTGGTCACGGTTGGTCTTCCGGCCAAGGGGACGGGTACCTATCCGGAATATGCCGTCGGGAGCCTGGCCTCGGACGACTCGTCCAGTTTCGAAGTAACGTTCACCTGCACCGATCTCTCGTCGGTCCCGGTGGTCATCAAGTGGAAGGATTCGGCCGGTACTGACTTCTCGGTCACCAAGACCATGGACCTGACGACCTACTCTGGTTCCGGTGGAATGTCCTCCGGTACCAGCAGCTCCACGAAATCATCGGGTTCAAGCAGCATGCAGGGCGGACCCGGCGGGGACATGAGCGGCGGGCCCGGGGGCATGAGCGGCGGACCCGGCGGATCCTCGACGTCATCGAGCAGTGTGCTCTCCAGTCTTACCAACCCGAAGGGCGGGCTCAGCTCGTTCTACCCCGTGATCGCCATGATCGTGCTCATCATCGCCGGGGCCGTAGCGTACAAGAAGCGGAAATGGATCGTGTCGAAGCTGAAGAAGCAGCAGTGAGGGGACGGCCATGTCCGATACTCCCCTTATCCAGCTGGTGGACGTCACCAAGACATACCACCTCGAGAGCGGGGACTTTACGGCGCTCAACCACGTCTCGCTCGACATCATGGAGAATGATTTCGTGGCGATCATGGGACCCTCGGGCTCCGGCAAATCGACAATGATGAACCAGCTGGGCATCCTCGACGTCCCCACGACCGGGGAACTCTATATCGACGGGAAGAACGTGGCAAAGATGACGAACATCGAGCGGACGCACCTCCGGCGCGACACCATCGGGTATATCTTCCAGAAGTTCTACCTGATCCCCCTCCTCTCGGCCTACGAGAACGTCGAGTACCCGCTGATCCTAAAGAACAAGACGCGGGATACGACCGGCCGGGCCGCAGCGATGCTGGAGGCCGTGGGTATCGACCGAGAGAAGAGCGAGCACCGGCCCAACCAGCTCTCGGGAGGCCAGCAGCAGCGCGTGGCGATCGCCAGGGCCCTCGTGAACGACCCGAAGATCCTCCTCTGCGACGAACCGACCGGGAACCTCGATAAAAAGACCGGCTTTGCGATCATGGACATCCTGTGCAACCTTCATAAGGAGGGGAAGACCGTCATTCTCGTCACCCACGACCCGAAAGTGGCCGAGTACGCACAACGCACGATCCGTCTGGATGACGGGCGGATCGCGGAGGAGACATGATCGGCGACATCTTCTTCGAGCTCTCAGTACGGAGCGTGAAGCTGAACTTCACCCGGTCGCTCCTCGCCTCGATCGGCATCGTGATCGGCGTCGTCGCCATCTCCACCATGGGGATGCTGGGGACCAACATGTCCCTGCAGGTCGAGGACCAGCTCTCCGCCAGTGCGAACACGATCGTCATTACTGCGGACGCCATCCGTATGGGGCCGCCGGGCATGAGCGGGTCGTCATCGTCATCATCGTCGTCCGGGATCTCCAAGACCCAGCTGAACAAGATCCGCACGGCGGTCGGCGAAAACGGGACGGTGATCCCGCTCTACTCCACGTCAACGCAGTTCACATCGGGGAACATCCAGGGCCGCGGAACCATTTACGGTATGAACCCGTCCGATGTGAACGAGTTCCTGACCATCGGGAACGGGACCAACATCGCCGGCATCAACGAGGCCCTCGTCGGACTGACCCTGGCAACCTCCATGGGAATCGACGTCGGGGACCGCATCAAGATCAGTTCGGCATCGGAGGGTCCGCCCACGAACAACACGGCATCGGCTTCCCGGGCTACGATCACGGTTGTCGGTATCATCGATCCCCGGGGCACCACCTCGGACAGCGTCAGCACCGACAATGGTATTGTGGTCTCCAAGGAGTGGTACACGGCCCAGTACGGCGGCAAGGACCAGTATACCCAGGTCAACGTCCTGGCAAACGAGGTGGACCAGATCGATGAGATAGAGGAGCAGATAGAGTCGGCGGTCAACACGGACAAAAAGAAACAGTCCCTCAGGATCAGCGATGCCAGCTCGCAACTGGACACGATCTCGTCCACGCTTGAAACCCTGACCCTGTTCTGCCTGGCCATCGGGGGGATCTCCCTCGTCGTCGCCGCAGTCAGCATCTTCAACGTGATGATGATGTCCGTGAACGAGCGCGTCCAGGAGATCGGTATCCTGCTCTCCATCGGCACGGAGACCGGCGAAGTCCGGCGGATGTTCCTCTATGAGGCGTTTATCCTTGGGATCCTTGGGGCAGGATTAGGCGGGCTGATGAGTGTTGTCATCGGGTATTCGGTGGTGGACGCGATGATCGGGACCACAGAATTCTTCTTCATGCCGGCCAGTATCCTGTACGTTCCCATCGGAATGATCGTCGGTCTGGTTGTCTGCGTGATCTCCGGGCTTTACCCGGCATGGCGGGCATCGAACATGGATCCGATCGACGCACTCAGGAACGACTGAACCGGCCGGGAAAAAAAGAACGGGGACGGATGCCGGGGGAAACACCCCGCCCCCTTTTTTCAGACTCTTTAATGCTCGCGGGCCGGCCCGTGGGACCGGCCCCGGCAGGATCTGCTGTCTGCCGGAGATCCCGCCGTTCCCGTCTGCCCTTCCCGATACCAGGCCCGCGAAGGTGTTGTTAACCCGGTAGTACAATTTATCCGGCTGCTGTGCTATATTTCACCCCCATGATGTGCCGAATATATGTGGAACGGCAGAAGATCGGAATGCAGGATGACTCACCTTCGGGGGAGTCACCGAACCATGGAGGTGGTTAAAAGAACCGGCGATCCGCTACAGGAACGTACCTGATCTGCCAGCCCGGGCAGTACCAGCCCGGACCCTGAGGAACAGCAGGAGACCGGATTGGCACCGGGAGAGCAGGTATCCTGCGGGCATACGGACGCCCCTGGTCATGCCACGGGCCCGTACACAATAGTCTGCAGCCAGACTACATGAGGATGCACAAGGTTCAGGAGAAGTACAAAACCCGAGAAGGACATATCTTATTCCAGTATCCAGCAGGAAACCCCGTGAGGAAAAAGCAGCACGACAATATCCCTCACGCCACGGGTTTTTTGGTGATCCCATCGGGTGCCGGCTACCGGGGCGGGGCCCGCAGCGCCTACCCATCACGGCACCCGAAACGGCCGGAGATCCGGGATCTCCCCCCGCCGGCCGTTCGTTTTTTGCCTGCTGCAACGGCTTTTTTATTCAACCACCCGGGAAGAGCCACGCGGGGCTCCCGAGCGCGTACCGGATAATGTACACCCGCTGGTTCAAATAATGCAGGCATGGGCCGAGTATTTCACTGTCGGTATGAGGTGAATATAAATGCGCCGGTACCCCTCCTCATGCCGGATGATCCCCACACCGGAGATCACAGCCCCAGGAGGGATTCTACCCAGGGGAGCTGTCCTGCGTGGACGGGAAAACTGATCCGGCGATCGCCGTTTGAGCAGTCGATCCGGATACCGTTCATGTCCCGGACAGCAGGGTACCTGCATCCACCCCGTCCGGCTCATCAGGAATGATGACGCTGTTGACGCTTAAGGAGACATCATCCATGAGAAGAAGTATCATCATCATGGCCGTTGCGGCAGTGATTCTCACCGCGGGGATCCTTGTCGCCGGCTGCACATCAGATTCCGGAAGTACTTCTGCGCAATCTGCGGCATCGATACCCGAATCATCCGGCCAGGCCGCCGCGACACCGGCCGCGGCCTCCGCCGGGTCGTCCGAACAACCGGTAACCCCGTCCGGTACACCCCGCGAGGGGCTCCAGATGAACGGTACCGCACCCTCGGGCACTCCCCCGGCGGGTATGGCAATGAACGCCACGGCACCGGGCGGCGACCATGGCGGCATGCCGGGCAACGGCACCGCACCCTCGGGCGAGAAGCCCACCGGTGAGAAGCCGTCCGGCACGCCACCCTCCGGAACACCCCCGTCAGGAACACCGTCCGACGGATCATAATCACGGCAGCAACACACCGGGCTGCAATCCCGGTATCTCTCTTTTTATGGTTCCCGTAGGGCATAGCGCACAATGGCGCTGAAGATCCCCTGACCCCGGTCAGTTCACGTGCACGTATACCGGCGTCCCAAGGGCCCGTGGCCTCCTGCCTCAGTCCAGGCGGCGAAGATCGTCGAGGATTTCAGCCACGGAGGCGTACCGGTCTTCCGGTCTCTTCTGCAGGCACCGCGCAATGATAGTCTTGATCGCTTCGGCGTTCCTGCCGGCGAGATCCGGCGGGTGTGGTGCATTATGGAGGATCGCCTGCGTGACCTCCCCCATGCCCTCTCCCGTGAAGGGGAGCCTGCCGGTCAGCATTTCGTACAGGAGGACGCCCAGCTGGTAGATGTCCGTCCATTTCCCCGCCTCCCCGTAGATATTCGGCGCCAGTTGTTCGGGTGCGGCATAGTTGAGGGAGAAACTGATGAGCCCGGTCTGCTTGGTGTCCGAGAGGGCCTTGGCAAGTCCCCAGTCCGTGATCTTCGGGACGTCGTCGGCCGTGATGAGGATGTTCTCCGGCTTGATGTCCCGGTGCACGATCCCCTGGTCGTGGGCGTACCGGAGCCCCTCGGCAACGCCCGTGATGATCTTCACGGCCCGGTCGGGATCGAGGGGGAACTTCAGGTTCGCCAGCGACGACCCGACATACTCCATCTCGATGTAAGGCATGGGGAAGACGTTGGCCGCATAGATCTCCACGATGTTGTTGTGGTGGAGACCCTGCCAGATGTGGAGCTCCTTGGTGAACTGGGTGCCCGTCACCTCGTCGAAACGGATCGGGATCTTCACCGCAACCGGGCGGTTCTCCGCCGCGTTGCGGGCCCGGAACACCCTGCCGACCCCGCCTTCCCCCAGGTACTCTGCACCGGGGTATCTCCTCTCCAGCGCCGGAGGGAGGCGGGCCGTATAATAGTCGCCCTTCCAGTCCTCTGCTGTCGGTTCACCGGTGGTGGCCGGCGTTCTCACCACCGTGGCATTCGGGATGGTGGCGACCGGTACGCCGCCGGCCTGGACGGCAGCGGGGTGGGGTCCTTTTCTCCGGCTCCGCTCGAACCCGATCCCGACGACAACGGAGACGATGATCAGGATGAGGATCAGCCACCAGAAATCGAGCATGACCCGTGGGAGCATGTCCACACCCGATGGCGGCGTTGTTGTTTTTCCGGGGAGCGATCCGGGTGCATCCCCGGAGAATGGCGTCTGCTCCCCGGGATTTTCAGAGGACGGCGGGTTCTGGCCCTGGGGGGGCTGCTGCAACTTCTGGTCCTGCAGCAGCTGTTGCTGCAGCTGCTGCCGGTCGTTGAGCAGGTCGGGCGGCCGTTCCGACCGGCTCATGTCGCTGGCATTCACCGAGGTGGCGTTGCGCACGAGCAGGGTGTACTCGCCGGGAGGACTGACCAGGGGAGCCCGATCAACGGCGTCCGTCCCCGCGGAGCCGGCCGATGTCGCCGCAACGGGGAGCAGGTATGCAGTATCCCCGACACCGTTATTGTTGCCGTCGGTCCCGTTGTATGCCCTCCAGTAATTACCCAGCGGGCCGGTGAAGCTGCTCCCCCGGTAGGTGTAATCCTGGCTGGTCGTGAACCATTTGTTATCGGAGGCCTGACCCGAGATATCGACGGTGTTGTCGAACCCGTTCAGGAGAAAGGTGTTGGTCCGGGAAGAGCGGTCGATGACGACGCCGATGCTGTTGTCCGCAATGGCATTCTTGGCAATGATGTTGTTGCTCGCTGCGGCCAGCTCCACGCCCCGTTCAAAACCCCGGACCGTGATGTCGCTGATCCGGTTGTTGCCGGACTGTAAAAGAAGCCCGGTCTGGGCTGAACCGGTGATGTTCAGCCCGTTGAGCGTGATCCCGTCCGCTGCAAGGGTGATGCCGGGCTGGGATCCTGAGGTGACGATCACCGGGGGATTGCCGGTGTCCAGCGCCCCGAAGACGATGCCGCGGTCGATGACGAGGTTCTCATGGTAGGTGCCGGGCACGACATAAATCGAATCACCACTGCTGGTCCGGTTGATCAGGTTCTGGATCGTTTCGTTGCCGGAACCCGTGTACATGTAGACGGATGCCGTGGCCGGGAGGATGAGGAGTACCGTAAGGAGCAGGAATGCGACAGAAACGGCCCGGCCTCTCCGCATGCCCCGCCCGTCCTGTCCTGGTCTTTTGCATCCTCCCATTCTACGATCACTCGTGGACAACGAACAGGAAGCGTGCGGAACTCTCGCCGATGGCGAGGTCCACGATATCCCCGTTTCTGAGGGGTGTCTTTTTGAGGGGTGGAATCAGCCCTGAGTTCACATACGTGCCGCTGGAACTGCCCCGGTCCTCGATGAACCAGTCCTTTTCGGACCGGAAGATCACCGCGTGCGGTTTGGTGATGCGGGTGACCGCCGCGTATTCCACCGGCAGCACGATGTCCCCCTCTTTGGCTGCGGAGGGGAAGTCCGGATCGAGCCTTCCGATGCTGATCCGGTCCTTCCTGAGAAGGAAGGTCTTGCCCGCCCCCGCTCCCTCTACAAGATGGAGGGCCGGGTACTGCATGCCGGCCTCGGCGAACACGGCCTTCTTCAAAGGCTCGATCCGCGACTGGATGTCCCCGTATCCCATGGGGATGTTGATGCTGGAGAAGACCCCGATGTTCCGTATCAGGGTCTCCATTCCCCCTTCGACAAGGGAGAACTTCCAGACCGGGTGGATCCCCTTCACGGTCTCCCGTCCGTATCCCGCCTCCTTCTTGACAAGGCCGATCACCACCAGCTGGTCGATATGTTTCTTCGTATTGGCATAACTGGTGTCGATGCGGGATGCGATCTCGCTGATCTCCTTTGGTTCCTTCTCAATCACCTTCAGGATCTTCAGCCTCACCGGGTTGGAGAGGACCTCCAGGTATTCAGAAAGCTCTTTTAAAAACGCCGGATCGGTTGAAACGGATACGGTCTGTTTGTCGGACATTGTGTATCTCACCCGGAACATATGCCCCTGCGTACAGGATAGGCATGTTATTCATAGTATACATGCGCGGGATAAAATAGGTTGGTATTCCACGGGGACCGGTTCCGGGGCGTGATCCGTGCCGGTTCAATATATCCTCCTAGAGGGAGTTCCTTTCACCATCCCTGTATCACCAATATTTATTCCCCGGGAAAAAACCAGCATCCACGTCAGAACAGGGAGTCACGAACATGAATGTGGCATCGTACGGTATTCCGGCCCCCGAATGCACCGGAGAAGCGGCCCAGAGCAGGAAACCTGCCTGGTACCTGATCACAGCGGAAGAACTTGACCAGATCCATGATACACTCCTCACCTTGGGGAATACTGAAACCGGGGAGGGGCGGATCCGTATCTGGGAACTGATGCTCCTTCTCGATACCGTGCAGGATCGCCTCGCATGACGGGCCGGGTGTTTTTCGACCGGTACCGGTACGTCATCCCCCCAGCCGGTGTCCTGAGCGGCGGCGGGCCTGGATCCGGCAACAACGAAACCTTCCGCTGGGTCCGGAGTACCTGCACGGCGGGATCATCGTCGCAGTGGAGCGGCAGCAGCGCCACCGTTTCGGCGGACAGACCGGGAGATATACCGGTTTTCGGCAGTGCCGGGTCCGCGGGAAGCGGCCAGGACAATAGGTACGACTGCTCAGGGTACCGGCAGCAGACCGGTGCGTGAGACCGGCATATGGAGCGGGGAGATGAGGAGTTGTTCCAAAATCCTCTGTCGCGAACACGCGCTCTGGTTCCTCTTTGTCGGCATCGTCTCCTCGCTCGTGGATATCGGGCTCCTGTACTGCCTCTGCGAGTTCGGGGGGCTGGGATACATCGCGGCCGCCGCCCTCTCCTACTGCACCGGTATCCTGGTCAGTTACTCGTTGAACAAGATCCTCACGTTCCACGACCGTTCCCGGAACTACCTTGCCCAGTTCACCACCTTTGCCCTGATCTCCTCCAGTTGCCTGCTGGTGAATATCGCGATCATCTGGCTTCTCGTGGAACTGGCCGCATTCAATTACCTGGTCGCCAAGATCGTTGCAACCATCGGTGTCTTCTTCTGGAACTATTACGGCCAGAGCAGGTTCACATTCCGGGCGGGAGCGGCATGACCTTGCCCCCCGGCACACACCCGGGCCTTTTAGGGGCCCCTGCACCGTTCAGAGGATTAATATGGTGTCATTAAAAAAAAGATCCGGATAGGTGAGGATCAGCAGTGTTCGGCTCGCTCTTTGAGAAACATGCGGAGGGTGTTCTCAAGGCCCTGACGCTTGAATGGGACTGCCCGAAATGCGGGGGGAGGAACTTCCGGATCCTCTCGCGGAAGGAGCGGGCAGAGGGTGAATACCATGGACGGTGCCGGTACTGCCGGACAACGTGCCGGGTCTCGTTCCCTCCCCCGGAGAGGCCCGTTGCAGGAGAGGCTGAATTCATAGAGCGGATCGCCCTCGAGGACTTTACTGACGGGGAACGTCTCGACATGGTCCGCGACTTTGCCGAGATCGCCTCCCTCGTTATCGACAAGGCGCCCCCGGGCGTGCTCCGGGAGAAGCAGAAGGCGCTTGAGGAAAAGATTGCGTTTGCCAAACGCCGCCGGCGCTAAAAAACCCTATTTTACCACGAGCACACGGCAGGGCGCCGACCGGATGACCGATTCCGCCACGCTCCCGAGCAGGAGCCGCTCCAGCCCGCGCTTCCCCTGGGTGCCGATCACGATCAGGTCGATGTTGTTCTCGGTGGCATAGCGCACGATCTCCGGGGCGGGCTTGCCCTCGAGCGGTACCGTCTGCAGGAGGATGCCCTCCGCCCGGGACCGGATCCGGTCAAGGGCAGCCTCCCCCTCTTTCTGGATCACGCCCCAGGTATCGCGGAGCATCATCTCGCCCGGCGGGGCGGATTCGAGCGCGCTGATGTCCTGCACATAGGCCGCCACGACCTCCGCACCGCAGACACGGGCGATCCGGAGCGCCTCGTCCACCGCGGCCAGGTTCCGTTCCGATCCATCGGTCGCAACGAGAATCTTATGGTACAGCTGTTCTGTCATGGATCCATCTCCCCCTGTCTTTTGCGATCATCTTCTCTCGCTCCTTCCTGATACGTCTTGCGGATGGGCGTCCCCGTGGAGCTCGTGGACGTACTGCCCCCCCCGCATCCAGCAGAGGATTGCGGAGACGACCGAGAGGGCCGCCCCGATGAGGAAGGTGAGGGTGAGGGAGGGCATGAAGGCCAGCGCCAGCGTCTCCGGGAACCAGGTAACTCCGGTCAGGGTGGCGATCGTGGCCGGTGCGAGGCCGGCGGTTGCTGCCACGGGAAGGCCCGCCAAGATCATCTCGACGGGGTTGTAGCCGAGGAATGCGGCGAAGAGGGCCCCGGTTGGCGGGATGGCGCTCATGGCCGGGACCAGTTGTGCGGCGCCGGCGCTCGTGAGCGAGGCAGCGAGCGCCGGGGGGAAGGCGTGCGTGAGGCCGACCACGATGATGGTGAAGAACATGCCCATGCTGATGACAAAGCCCGAGTTCATCAAAGTCGACATCATGCCCGAGGCAACGCCCCGCTCTGACGGTGGGACGGAGTTCATGATGGCCGCGGAGTTCGGTGAGGCGAACATGCCGTTCCCCACTCCCATGATGAAGAGGGCGGCGGCAAACGGCAGGTAGTCGAAGTTGTAGGGGAGCAGGGCGAGCATGACGAAGGATGCCGCGACAAGGAGCATGCCGGCCGTGCTGATCCCCCGGGGGCCGTACCGGTCTGAGAAGATCCCCGAGAGCGGACCCATGATCACGAACCCGATGGTAAGGGGAAGCATGTACACCCCCGCCCAGAACGGCGTGGACTCGAAGCTGTACCCGTGGAGGGGGAGCCAGATCCCCTGCAGGAGCATGATTAAGATGATCATCACCCCGCCGCGGGCAATGGCAGAGAGGAACCCCGCACCGTTGCCGAAGAAGAAGTTCCGGTTTTTAAAGAGGTCCATGTCGAACATCGGATCCTTTACGCGGCTCTCCACGAGCGGGAAGAGGGCGAGGAGGAGGAGGCCGGTCGCGAGAGCGGCGATCACGAACGGGTCGCCCCAGCCCATCGCGTCGTTCCCGTAGGGGAGGAGGGCGTAGGTGATCCCGATGAGGAAGATGGTGAGGCCCCCGATGAAGGTGAGGTTGCCCCAGATGTCGATCGACCGTGCCCTGGCCGGGTACGCCGGCTCCCGGAGCCGCATGAACGCCCAGATGGTGCCGATCACGCCGAACGGTACGCTGATGAGGAACACGTAGCGCCAGTGCCAGGCCGCGAGCACCCCGCCGATCAACAGGCCGATGAACTGGCCTGAGAGGGCGGCGACCATGTTCAGGCCGAGCGCCTTGCCCCGCTCGTCCGGAGGGAAGGCATCGGTGAGGATCGCGGCGCTGTTGGAGAAGATGAAGGCGGCCCCCACGGCCTGCAGGAGCCGGAAGACGATCATCTCGATGGCGCCGGCATCCCCGGTATCGGGCGTCAGGAAGAGGAGGAGCGAGCCTGCCGTGAAGATGGCAAACCCGATGTTGTAGAGCCGGACCCGGCCGTACATGTCCGAGAGCCTCCCGAAACTGAGCAGGAGGGTGGCCGTGACCACGCCGTAACCCATCAGCATCCAGAGGAGGTACTGGAACGAGGTGAGCGGGTTGATGCTGATGCCGTTGAAGATCGCAGGCAGGGAGATTAAGATGATGCTCCCGTTCACCGTTGCCATGAAGGTGGCAATCGTCGTGTTCGAGAGGGCCACCCACTTATAGGGAAGGCCCTGTACGGGATGATTCTCCGGGGCGCTTGTGCCCGGTTGTTCAGGTGTTTCCACGGGTGTCACCAGGGGTCTCAGGGCGCCGATGGGGCCGGCACCCATTGTCGTCACCGGTTTTGGGCGTGTTCCTATATACAGGGCATACTGTCAGGATTGTCACTTAGTATCCCAAAGGAGAGTGACCGGGAGTCCCACAAAAAACAGAATGCCGCGCTGGGGCCGGCAGGGCCGGTTACCACCGGGTCCGGTTCTTTGCAAAGGTCCCCATGAAGAGGCATTCGGTGGCATCGATCGTCTCGACACCGACGTGATCCCCCATGGGAAGGCCGAGGCCCCGGACGATCGCGGCAGGCGTGCACTCGTCAGCCTCGCCCATCACCAGCTCCGCGGCGGAGGCGATGTTGTCGGCCACCGCCCGTTTCGTGACCTCGAGCTTCCGCCCGAAGAGGTCGGTCTTCCCCCGGTCGTCGATCACGGAGGGTATGCCGGCCGAGCCGATGGCCACCCCGCTGCACCCGAGGCGCATGGCATGGGTCCGGCTGTCGGCGACGATGACGCCGATCCCGACCCCGGCCCGCTTCCCGATGGCTGCCCTGATCGCAAGGGCGCTCCGGTCCGGGTCGGCCGGGAGGGGAGTGACGCAGCCGGGAGGGGCATTGGATGCGTCCACCCCGGCATTGGGGAGGAGCGTCCCGCCCTTCATACAGAGCAGAAAGCCCGGAATACCCCCGACGATCTCGTCGCTCTCCCGGATCACGATCTCGGCCGTGCGGGGGTCGAGCCGGTAACGATCCGCGAATTCCTGCGCCTGCGGGGAGGGGGCGATGGTGTCCAGCCGGATCACGTTGCCCTCGGAGGTGGCCACGGCGGTCTCGGCAAGGACGAGCACATCGCCCTCCTCGAACCCCCCGCAGGTCTTCTCGGCCGCCTCGATCACCCGGTCGGCGATGGGCTCGCCGCTTTTGATAATACCGGTCGAGAGGCCGAAGACCTCGAACGAGGAGTTCACGGCCCGTTCACCATCCGCCCGTACACCGTGATCGCGTCCACGGTCTCCTTCACATCGTGCGTGCGGACGATCGACGCCCCTTTCTCCAAAAGGAAGTGGGTCACGGCAAGGCTGCCCGCGAGCCGTTCCTCCGGCTCCCGTTTCACCAGGTCCCCGATGAAACTCTTCCGCGAGATCGCGGCAAGGAGCGGGCGGCCGAAGCGTTGAAAATCCTCAAAGTGCCGGCAGAGTTCCCAGTTGTCATCGTAGGAGCGGTACGGGGTCCAGATCCCGATACCCGGATCGAGTACGTAATTGTCGATCCCGGCTGCCTCGCACCGCCCGGTCACGGTTGCGAGCGTGGCGCCGGTTGCTTCAAGACCGATCGCATCGCCCGGGAGATAATCCGTTGCCATGACGAATGCCGGCAGGCCCGCCTCTGCCACGCGCCGGACATAGGCAGGGGATGCAAACCCGGCGATGTCATTCACGGCATGGATCTCGTGCTTCAGGCAGACGTCCAGCACCCACGGGTTCATCGTATCCACCGAGATGGTGAAACCGGTCCCGTCGAGCTCTTTCAAGGCCGCATCGATCCGGTTCGCTTCCTCGGTCCCGCTGATCGCCTGGGCATTGGGTGCCGTGCTCCGGGCGCCCACGTCGAGCATATCCGCCCCGGCTTCGATCATCTCGACTGCCTTCCTGTGGATCTCATTCGTCGGGATGAACGAGTCGTGGTAGAAGGATTCCGGGCTGACATTGAGTACTCCCATGACACGGGGCGGGGCATCCCCGCCAATCACGAGTTTGTTTACAGTACACGATCGCATGCCCTCTCCTTTGCCGAACGGAAGGTATTCTCCATCAGGGTTGCGATGGTCATGGGGCCCACGCCGCCGGGCACCGGGGTGATGGCCGAGACCTTTTCCTGGACGGCCTCGAAGTTCACGTCCCCGACCAGTTTCCCGTAGAGATGGTTGATGCCGACGTCGATGACAACGGCATCGTCTTTCACCATCTCTGCCGTGATGAAGTGCGGCTTGCCGATGGCAGAGACGAGGATGTCCGCCCGCTGCAGTTCCCCGGCAAGGTCTTTTGTCTTACTGTGGCAGATGGTGACCGTGGCATCGGCATTGAGGAGCAGGGCCGCCATGGGGCGGCCGACGTCGATGCTCCGGCCGGCAATCACGGCCCTTGCCCCGGCAACGGGGATCTGGTATTCCGCAAGGAGCGTCATGATCCCGGTGGGGGTGCAGGAGGAGAAGCGGGGTTTTCCTAAAAAAAGATGGCCCATGTTCTCCGGGTGGTAGCCGTCCACGTCTTTTTCAGGACTGATGGCACCGATCACCCGCTCGGTATCGACCTGTGGCGGCAGGGGAAGCTGGACCAGGATGCCGTCGATTTTACCGTCGCGGTTCAGGGCCCGGACCTTGTCGACCACCATGCGGGTGGTGGCCTCGGCCGGGAGCTCGACGGCAACCGACCCGATGCCGACCTGCTCGCAGGCCTTGTGTTTCATCCGCACGTACATCTGCGATGCAGGATCGTTGCCCACGATGACGGTTGCAAGGTGAGGAGTAAGTCCTGAAGCAGCGATCTCCTCTTTGAGTGCCGCAAGGCGCTTCTCCGCCGTCTTTTTCCCATCGAGGATCGTGCTCATGACAACTCCGTTCTGGTATTATTCCGGATAGAGGGGGAAACCGCCTGCCAGCGTCTCGACCCTGGCGCGGACATCCCTGATGGCCGTTTCGTTATGGATGTCCTTGATCACCGTTGCAATCCAGTTCCCGATGAGGCGCATCTCGGCCTCCTTCATGCCGCGGGAGGTGATGGCGGGGGTACCGATCCGCAGGCCGCTCGTGACGAACGGGCTCTTGGTCTCGTTCGGGATGGTGTTCTTGTTGACCGTGATGCCGGCTTTCCCGAGTGCAGTCTCGGCCTCGAGGCCGGTGATGCCCTGCTCGGTCAGGTCGAGGAGCATCAGGTGGTTGTCGGTGCCGCCGGAGACGAGACGGAGGCCGTTTGCCATGAGGGTCTCGGCAAGGGTCTTGGCGTTCCTGACGATCTGCTTGTTGTATTCCGTGAACGAGGGCTTGAGCGCTTCCTGGAAACAGACTGCTTTTGCGGTGATCGTGTGCATCAGGGGGCCGCCCTGCATGCCCGGGAAGACCGCCTTGTCGATGGCCACGCCGAGATCGGCATTGCACATGATGGCACCACCGCGGGGTCCGCGGAGGGTCTTGTGGGTCGTTGTTGTCGTGAAGTTCACCACGCCGACGGAGGTCGGGTGGAGGCCGGTGGCGACGAGGCCGGCGATGTGGGCGATATCTGCCATACAGTAGGCACCGACATCGTCAGCGATCTCCTGGAATGCCTTGAAGTCAATGGTACGGGGGTAGGCCGAGGCACCGCAGACGATGATCTGGGGCTTCTCCTTCTTTGCCATCTCGGCAACCGCACCATAGTCGAGCATCTCGGTCTTCGGGTCGACCCCGTACTGGGCCACCTGGTAGAACTTGCCGGTGAAACTGACCGGCGAGCCGTGGGAGAGGTGCCCGCCCTGGTTGAGCTTCATCGAAAGGATCTTCTCGCCCAGTTTCATGTACGCAAAATAGACCGCCATGTTGGCCTGGGTGCCCGAGTGGGGCTGGACATTGGCATATTCGGCGCCGAAGAGCTTCTTCAGCCGGTCGCGGGCCAGGTTCTCTGCCATATCGTGGAACTCGCAGCCGCCGTAGTAGCGCTTGCCCGGGTATCCTTCCGCATATTTGTTGGTCATGATGGACCCCATCGCTTCGAGCACCGCACGCGAAACGAGGTTTTCGGAGGCAATCATCTCAAGACCATTGACCTGACGGAGCCGTTCCTTCTCGATAATATCTGCAATTTCCGGATCCGTTTTTGACAGATACGACATATGCAGAAGAGTTGGCTCGGATCAGGTATGAGGCTTTCTTTTACCGAGGGGTTCATCAGAACCCCGAGGTGGAGAAGGGAGGCATCAGCCGACCTTCGACTTCCGAGGGGTCTCATCTAACTATCTTTAGCTCCCGCCCGGCCATCACATTCAGCCTCGTTTCCCAAACCGGGGGTCCATGTTTGGTATATTTCCGTAATAATAGAGCGCAAACCTTTTTTCCTAATCCGGCGATCACTACTAATATTATAACCAGTGCGCCATACCAGTACAGTATACTCTATGGTGCAGCCCGATGCAACGATCAAATACCTTGAGCATGAACTTGATCATCAGGAGAAGCTGATTCAGATGATGGAAAGCCCAGGAGCCAGCGAGGACCGCATTGCAGCCCTCGAAAAGAAGGTCAAGGAGATGGAAGCACTCGTCAAGGGACTGACCCAGGAACTGCTGGATCTCAAGTCCATTGCCATGAAGATGTCCAAGCAGACCGAGGAACGCAGCCGCCAGGAACTGAAGCGCGGGCCGATCGTCCAGCAGGGTGCCGCCCCCGCCGTTTCGGCCGCAGCACCTTCCTACCCGTCTGCCTCCGGCAGCACGGTCATCCGGCCGAAGAGCCGTGCCCCCGAGGCACCGGCCGCCCCCGCCGAGCCCGCGATGGACATGATCATGCAGCCCGACGGCACCATGAAGCTCGAGCCCCGGCGCGGGGACAAGGACTACATCGTCGCCTCCGCAGGGTACGGCAGGAACAAGAAAGGCGGGTCCCGGCCCAAGCAGGGTGAACTCATCTACGCTGCCGAGGACGACAAGTCAGACTCCGGAAAGAAGTAAGGAGCCGGATCTTTGCATATCACCGGGCTGGAGATCGACAACTTCAAGTCTTTTGCAAAAAAGACAAAAATCCCCTTTCTGGAAGGCTTCACCGTCATATCCGGACCGAACGGCTCCGGCAAGAGCAATATCATCGATTCCATCCTTTTTGTCCTCGCACTATCGAGCTCCCGCAACCTCCGGGCCGAGAAGCTCACCGACCTGATCAACCTGAACTCCGGCCGGAACACCGCGGAGGTGGCGCTGGAGTTCTCCGACGGCACCAAGATCCGGCGCCGGATCAAGCGGACCGCGAACGGGTACTACAGCTACAACTACCTCAACGAACGCCTCTGCAAGCAGAGCGACATCGTAGACCACCTCGTGAAGTACGGGATCGTCCCCCACGGCTACAACGTGGTGATGCAGGGCGACGTCACCCGGATCATGGAGATGAGCGACTCCGAGCGCCGGAAGATCATCGACGAGATCGCCGGGGTGGCCGAGTTCGACACCAAGAAGCAGCAGTCGCTTGCCGAGCTCGACATCGTCAGGGAAAGGATCGAGCGCGAGGAGCTCCTCCTCCTGGAACTGTCCCGGCGGGCGGGCGAACTGAAGCGGGAGCGGGCCCACGCGCTCGAGTACAAGAAGTGGCAGGACGAGCTTGCCTACTACCAGAACTGCCGCTCCGCCGCCCAGCTCCACGAGCGGGAGAAAGAGCTCACCACGCTCCACCGCTCTTCCGAGGACCACAAGGTCCAGCTCACCCGGATCGCCTCGGACCGGGGCATCGAGGAGAACGAGCTCTCCTATTATCGTGCTGACCTGAAAGATGTCGACGAGCTGATCAACAGGAAGAGCGGGGCCGACTACCTGAAGCTGATCGCCGAACTCGAAGAGGCAAAGGGCGGGATCAAGGTATCCGAGCAGGCCATTGTCCGGATGAAGAAGGAGAAGGAGACGAACCTCGAGGGGATCAACCGCACCTACATGGACACGAAACGGGCCGAGGCCCGGGTGACCGAGTGCACGGACCAGATCCGGACACTCTCCATCGACCGGACCAACATCGCGATGGAGGTGGCGACTTCAAAGGCCCTGCTGGAGAAGATCGAGACCGAGATCAAACAGCACAGCGAGGACACCGAGGGCGCCCGCGAGAAGCTCTTCAGCCTCATCCAGGCAATAGAAGAGAAGAAGGGGAAGCGTTCGGAGATCCTCCACCAGCAGGACCTCCTCATCGAGAAGAGCCGGATGCGGACCTCCGAGCTCGAGCGGCTGACCGGGCTCCTCCGGCAGCTGGACGAGGAGTACGCTGCCAAGCAGGCCCAGCTCACCGACAGCCAGAAGAACATCGCGGACTTGGCGGAAGAGAAGAAGGCGCTCGACCGGGACCTCTCCGGGCTGGAGAGCAGTCTCTTTGCCCAGCGTTCGACCCAGGAACGTCTCCAGAAGGAGATACGGTCTGTTGAACAGGACGTCTTCCGGCTCGAGGCTGCCCAGCAGGCCCGGGGCGAGTCCGGGGGCCGGGCCATCGAGGCGGTCTCATCCATGGAGGGCGTGCACGGGACCATCGCCGATCTCGGCAAGGCCCCGGCGGAATATTCGACCGCTTTGAACATCGCGGCCGGCAACAAGCTCCAGTTCGTGGTCTGCGACACCGACCAGATCGCATCGGACGCGATCCGGTACCTCAAGGACGAGCGGCTCGGCCGGGTCACGTTCCTCCCCTTAAACAAGCTCAAGCCCCCGCAGCTCCCCCCGATCAAGGAACCGGGCGTTATCGACTACGCGGTGAACCTCCTCGAATACGACCCGCAGTACGACCGGGCGTTCTCGGTGGTGCTGGGAGGTACCGTCGTGGTGGATACGCTGGAGCGGGCCCGGAAGCTGATCGGGAAGTACCGCATGGTCACCCTCGAAGGGGAACTGCTCGAGAAGAGCGGGGCGATGACCGGCGGCTCGATGAAGAAGCAGGCCGGCCCCCGGGGCTTCGGGGCCGCGGTGGACGACGAGCTGATGCGCCTCCGCTCCCGCCTTGGCGAACTGCAGGGCGAAGCCGCGACCATAGAAGCGGGCGTGCAGCGCCTCACCGAAGAGGTGGATGCGAAGCGGGGCGCCCGGAACGAGATCGAGCAGAAGGTGGCCCGGTTCGGGATGTTCAGTTCGGAGTTCGAGCGCCGGTTCGAGGCGATCACGGTCGAGAAGCAGACCATCGAGGCCGCGGTGGCCCGGCAGCAGGATGAGACGAAAAGCAGCACCTCCGAACTGGCGGCCCTCGAATCCACCCTCGACGCAGTCACCGGCGAGATCAACGGCCTGAACGGCGAGATGGAGAAGATCAAGAAGCGCCTCGACGACACCAACATCCCGGCCCTCACCGAACAGATGGAGAAGAAACGGAAGGAGATCGAGGAGTCCGAGCGCCGGCTCCGGAACAAGGACGCGGACATCAACGATGCCCAGCGGGAGCGCCAGCACTTCAATGCCCGGCTCGCCGAACTCTCCGAGGAGCGGAACCGGCAGGAGGAGCGGAACCGGCAGATCGACGGGGATATTGCCGCTTCGAACGAGCAGATCAAGGGCCACAAGGCGCAGATCGCGGTGCTGGAGGAGCGGCAGAAGGAGTTTTCCGGCGAACTCGACGAACTGCGCGCAAAACGGGGCGAGATCTCGCAGCACATCCAGGACTCGGAACTTGCCATACTAAAACTCGATGCCGAGAAGGAGCGGGTCACCATCCAGCTGACCGCCATCGACGAGCGGACCCAGACGCTGAAGATCGAGATCGACATGCTGAGGCAGCAGGCCGGGGAGATGGACACCACCCTGACGCTCTCGGAGATCGAGGGCAAGATCGCGGAAGCCGACGGGGCCCTGCGGAAGATCGGGGCCGTGAACATGCTCGCCATCGAGGAGTACGAGAAGGTGGAGCGGCAGGTGAACGAGCGGACGGAGAAGAAGGAGACCCTCTCCACCGAACGGGAGAACCTGATCGCCCGGATCGAGAAGTACGAGCAGATGAAGTACGAGGCCTTCATGACCGCTTTTAAGGCCATCGACAACAATTTCCGGGAGATCTTCGCCCGCCTGACGAGCGGGAGCGGCCACCTGGTGCTGGAGAACGAGGAGAACCCGTTTGCCGGCGGGATGACCTTTGCCGTGAAGCCCCGGGACAAGAAGGTGCACCTCTTAAACTCCCTCTCGGGCGGCGAGAAGTCGCTCACGACCCTTGCCTTCATCTTCTCGATCCAGCGGTTCGTCCCGGCGCCCTTCTACGCCTTCGACGAGGTGGACATGTCGCTCGACGGCGCGAACGTGGAGCGGATCGCGTCCATGGTCGCCGAGCTGGCCCCGTCCACGCAGTTCATCATCATCTCGCTCCGGAAACCGATGATCGAGGCGGCCGAGCGGATCATGGGCGTGACGCTGCGGCCTGACAAGAGCACCCTCGTAACCGGGGTAAAGGCCAATGGCTGATGAACCCCCCGCGCCCGGACCTGCCGGCCAGCCGGGGGATTCCGTGCCCCCGCCCCCGGAACCCGCAGCACCCGCGACCCCGTCCGCGACCGCGGTCGAGGACCCCGTCGAGATCCTGGTGGGGCTGGCCGAGCGCGGCGAGATCGACCCGTGGAACATCGACATCATCGAGGTGACGGACCGGTTCCTCAGCGAGCTTGAACACCGCCGTGAGCTGAACCTCCAGATCTCGGGCCGGACGCTCTTCTATGCGTCCACCCTCCTCCGGATGAAGTCCGAGCTCCTGGACGTGAAGGAGGACGAGGAAGAGGCCGCAGATGGCGGGGAGGACGACCTCTTCGGCGAGGGGTACGGCGAAGGCGGCGCGGACGACATCGGTTTCTCCGGCCGGCTCGGCCCCATCGAGCGGCTGGAGCACGAGATCCAGCGCCGGCTCGACCGGAAGAGCATGCGGAAGAGCCCGACCACGCTCTTCGAGCTGATCACCGAGCTGAAGAACATCGAGAAGGAGGAGCGCCGGCGGAGGCGGATGGCCGCCGGCCCGGTCGATCTCTCCGATTCCCTGATCGATGCGGACGACGTGGTCAGCATCGCCCACGACGAGGGATTCCAGGAGACTGCGATGGAGCGGCTGGCGGAGTACCTTGCCGGGCTGGAGCTCGATCAGGAGATGACGCTTGCCGAGCTCTGCGAGCGGATGGAGTGGCGGGTCCCCGATGTCTACATCCCCCTGCTTTTCCTGGCCCTCGATGGCCGGTGCCTGCTGCGGCAGGAGGAGTTCTTCGGCGACATCTGGGTGCAGATCTGCCGGGCGGACGAGCACGAGCCCCCGGCCGATTCGGCTGCTGAGTAACAGCACTCTCTTCCGGTATCCCCGGTACCTGGCCGCTCCGAACCTGCACGCCATCACCGCCGGCTGTATTTCCGGAACATGTAATACACGATCCCGCCGATGACGGCCAGCAGGACCACGCCCAGCACTGCAACAAGCGACTGCTCCTTCACCTGGACGCGGAAATCGTCCTTCACCTCGGTCTGGTCGGACGCCACCTTCACCGTGATCTTGTACTCGCTTGCCACGATGTTGCCCGGGGGCACGATCTTCAGGGCCACGTCCGCCGATTCGCCCGGGGCTATCCCGGCAACGGTCTCGGGCGTGACCTGGGCGTTCCAGCCGTCCGGCGCCGACACCGTGGTCTTCACGTTCGTCAGCGTGCCGGCATTGCCGGCATTGGTGAGGCGGATCTTAAAGGAGAGGGTGTCCCCCTTGTTCACGGGGTACTGGTACTTCTCGGCATAGACCCTGATCTCGTAGTTCCCCTTGATCTTCGCCGTCAGGTTCTCCAGGTAGGTGTCCTGGGACGAGTCGATGACGAGCGGGACGGCGTAGTCGCCCACGGGCACGTCGTACGGCGGGATCGCCTCGGCCACGAGCGCCTTCTCCTCCCCGCTCTTGATGAAGATCTCCGAGATGTCCGTGCCGGCGGCGGCCCTGGCCTCGTACCGCACGTACCAGCCTGTCGGGACGGTCCCGGTCCCGAGCCGGAAGGTGTCGTCGCTCTTCCCGATGTTCCGGATGGTCAGCTCGAAGCGGGGCTTCTTGTCGGCCGTGGTCGTCAGGACCGGGGTGTTCACCGTGATCTCGGCGGCAAAGAGTGCCTTTTCCAGCATCACGGTCCCGGCATCGGTGGTGATCCCGCCCTTGATATGGACGTCCTTCTTCTCCACTTCCTTGTACCCGTCGCGCCCGATCTTCAGGGTGTACCGCCCCGGCTCGACGTCGGCTGCCACTTTGCCGTCGGCGGTGCTCATCACCTGGTCGGCCACGGCATGGTCCGCGTCCCGCACGAGCGTGACCTTCGCCCCCTTGATCTTCTCCCCGTCCTTGTCCACGACGCTGAGCTTGAGTGTCCCCTTCTCCCCGGCGTGGGTCTCGGAGATGCTCACATACACCCAGTACCACCCGTCGCCGATGTGGAGCCGGACGGAGTACTCGCCCACCGGCGTGTCGGAGCTGGTCTCCACGGAGAGGGTGAGGGTCTTCGACCCTCCGGAGGGGAGGGAGAGCTTGCTGATCTCGGTCTCCCCGTCCATGAACCGGATATCCCAGTCGTATTTTACCGTATCGAAGGACTCGTACCAGAGCTTCTTGTTGTTGTCCATGCCGTCGTTCGTCACCTTCAGGCTGAAGTTTGCGGTCTCGCCCGCCTCGACGACCTGGCCGGGGAGGTCGCAGGAGATGGTGACGTATGTCTCCTTCGACGACGTGAGGTCGGCTGCCGCCGGCTGGGGGAGGACGATGCAGAGGGCGGCGGCGAGGATGAGGCCGGCGAGGAAGAGGGGGTCGGTGCCCCGGATCCTGCACGTGTTCTTGGTCATCGGACATCCAGCCGCATGAACCGCACGTACGCCAGGCCGAAGAAGACCGCCGGGAAGAGGAGGAGGGCCACGAGGTTCGCAAGGATCTTCCCGAAGATATCCTCGACGGAGGTGGCCTCTCCCGACGATACGGAGAACGCTGTTGCCACGCCGTTACCGGCCGAGAGCACGAACCCCGGGGTCATGGTGGCGGTGATCGCCGAGGTGACGGACTGGTAGTCCATCGTAGGCGAGAAGAGCGCGAAGGTGTCCTTGACCATCTGCCGCTTCTCCCAGTAGGCCTGCACCCGTTCGTTGTACTCGTCCCAGGCGCCGCTGCCGCCCTTGTTGGCAACCGTGACGGAGAACGTGTTGCCTTCGGTCGCGTTGGTGACGGACCGCTGCATCTGGTCGAGGAGCTCCTGCGGGATCTCGGGCTGGCTGCCCGCCACGCTCTCCATCACGGTGTCGTTGGCGAGCGTCGGGACCAGGACCGAGAGGACGATGAAGACGATGATGGTGTAGATGAGGGCCGACCCGCTCTCGTCCATCGCGGTCGACATGAAGAGCGCGATGGCGAAGTACGAGAAGATTAAGAGGAACGAGACCGCCGCAAAGATCCCGATGAGGATGAGCTCGCTCCCGTCCGGCACGATGCCGTACACGAGGAGGGTGGCGAGCGCGATGAAGAGCACCACGAAGAGCGCCCCGGCAAGGGCCGCGATACCGCCCAGCGCTTTGCCGTTGATCACCTCGTCGCGGTACACCGGGTGCGAGAGGAGGATCTTTAAGGATTTGCTCTCCTTCTCCTTTGACACGAGGTCGAATCCCATCGCGATCCCGAGGATGGCCCCGACGAAGACCAGGTACGTGGCCACCGAGGCGAAGACCGAGAGGATGGACGGTTTTTCTGCTATGTAACTGGAGAGCGGGGAGTCGATGGTGGACTGGTGTTTGTTGTAATTGTCCAGCGCCTTGTTGTACTCGGTGATCCCCCCGATCATGCCGACGATGGCGACAACGAGGAGGATGCCGAAGATCAGGAGGAACTTGCGGCTCCTCAGGTGGTCGAAGAGCTCCTTTTTTGCAACCGTAATAAGCCTGCCCTGCGCCATCGCCCTCACCCCGCTGCCTGGTAGTACGAGAGGAAGGTCTCCTCAAGCGTCATCCCGTCGAGGGAGAGGCCCCGGATCCTGACCTGGTGGTGCGCAAGGGTCTCGGCCACCGCACCGCGGATGTCGGAGCGGGCGCGGATGACCGCCCCGCACCGGTCGGCCTCGTACCCCACATCGATGATGTCCGGGTGCGAGAACGCCGGCATCGGGTCGCAGGTCTCGACATGGATTGTCACCTGCGCCCCGGTGTTCCGGCCCAGGTCCGCCGCCAGGTCCTTCCAGGACCCCTGCGCCACGAGCCGGCCGGCCGAGAGGATCCCGATCATGGTGCTGACACGGCTCACTTCTTCGAGGATATGGGACGAGACCACGACCGTGGTCCCGGCATGAGCCACACCGGTGATGATCTTCCGGTAGTCGGCAACGCCCCGGGGGTCGAGGTTCGCGGTCGGTTCATCGAGGACGATCACCTTCGGGTCGTTGAGGAGGGCCTTGGCAAGGCCGAGGCGCTGGCGCATCCCCTTGGAATAGCCGCCGACGGTCTTGGTCACCCCGTCAAGCCCGACCAGGTCCAGGAGTTCATCGGTACGCTCCCGGCAGGTTCCCGGGTCCATGCCGTACAGTGCGCCGAAGTAGGCGAGGTTCTCGTCCGCACTGAGCGTTGCATAGAACCCCACGTCCTCGGGCATGTACCCGATCTGCTGTTTCACCGATACGGGGTTACGGACCGTGTCAAGTCCGTTGATCAGGCACCGGCCCGCGGTCGGTTCGATGAGGCCGACCAGCATCAGGATGGTCGTGCTCTTCCCGGCGCCGTTGGGGCCCAAGAGGCCGAAAATCTCCCCGTCGGGGATCTCCGCGGTCAGGTCGTCGACCGCACGGACGCCGTCGTATACTTTGGTCAGGTGTTCGAGTCGTATCATGGTATGCACCCTGGCCGGGAGCCTGCCCCGGCCGAGCGGATGTCCCAAGGCTCGACCTGTGCATAAAAAGGAGTTCTCGCACAGGGCTCTACCGGTCGGCCCGTACGAAGACGGGTGTGCCGGAACGCTCAAATACCGGGCCGTGCCCGCGCTGGCTGGGGGCCCTGCGATGGTCCGGTTTTCCCCCTCCCCCCGCATGGAAAAAACGTGTAGACAGTTGTGCCAGATACCTTATTTATGCCCGAAACCGGATATTTCACCATGAATTTCCGGCTCATGGCAGGGATCTGCCTCCTCCTCATGGCAGCTGCCGCCCTCCCGGTTTCCGCAACGGCCGGTGCGGTCACCCTCCCGGCCGTGGCAGAGGAAAAGACCGGGGTCGTCTGGGTCACCCTGGCCAATATATCCGGTACCGGGCAGGAAGGGCCCCTCAAGGTGGCCTACGCGGTGGGCGATGTCGCCGAGATCAACCCGGCCTTTGTCCTGGAAGATCCCGCCACCGGGGCAGTCTCGGTCACGGTGAACGAGAACGGGCCGCACATGTATACGCTCAGTGCCAATGGAACTGAGGGAGACACTGCGTATGCAATCAACAGCGTTACCGTTTCAGCGGCAGGCGATACCCTCCTCACCAACCACCAGTCCTTTGCCGTCGTCCCTGCAACGGCCAATTATTATGCGGACACCGTGCCGGAGGGCAAGCAGCACGAGTGGATCGACCTCGACTGGAAGGACCGGAACAGGGACCTCGGGCTCACGGTCTTCGCTCCCGATGCGACCCTCGGGCCCTACACCGATGCCTCAGATGGCCGGAAGGACGGCCGGATCTTCCTCGACATAGCAAGCCGGCTGAACGTGACGGCCGGCACCTGGTTCTTCCGGGTCCAGAACAGCCGCGAGGATTACACCCCGTATACCCTGAACACCTACTCCGCGTGAGATGCCCATGAGACCCGCTGCCAGAATCCTTTTCGCCCTGCTCCTCCTCGCGGTTCTCGCCGTCCCCCTGGCATCTGCGCAGGATTATACCGTGACGTCCGGCTACGACAGCCCGGTACCCGCGGACGCTGCGGCACGGGTCCCGGCAGAGGTCGGGTTCTTCGCCCTGCCGCTCTGGGTGATGATCGCCCAGTTCCTCCTCTTCCCCCCCGAGGTCTTCCTTGCCATCAAGCTCTGGGCCGCGATGGGGATCCGCCGGGTCTTCACTGCCAACGTCCTCGACCAGGGCCTCCGCGCCCGGATCTACGACCACATCTGCCGGAACCCGGGCATCCACCTCCGGGGCCTGGCAGCCGAGATGGACCTGAAGATGGGCACCCTCCGCTACCACCTCGGGATGCTCCGGAGCACGCACAAGATCGCCGTCAGCGGCGATGCGGCATCCATCCGGTACTACGAGAACAGCGGGACGTACAGCGCCGACGAGCAGCTGGTCCTCAAGCACCTCCGGAACGAGACCACGAGGACGATCCTCCGCGTCTTACTCGAACGGCCGCAGGCCACCCGGCAGGACCTGGCCGACGCGGCGGGGATCTCCGGCCCGTCGGTCTCATGGCACATGAAGCGCCTGCAGGAGGACCGGATCGTCCAAACCCGCCGGGAGGGGAGGGCCTCCGTGTACGAGATCCCGGCGCCGGTGGCGGGATATATAATGCGGGCCGTCCAGATGCCCTCCGCTGTCCCGCTGGGCGAGTGCCCCGGTGCAACCGGGCACGCGTAAAAACCTCTGTTTTACCCTCCTTTTAGTAATTGGCCTTTATCCTGAGTGTGTGCGATACCGGCCGCGAACTCCCGTTACGCCAGTTCCGGCACTCCCCGGACCCACGCCTCCACCCGCTCGCGGATACGCACGTCGCGGTAGGACGAGAGGGAGAAGCGGTCCCGGGCAAGGTTCAGGTAAAAGAGTTCGCCCGAGGGGTCGTGGCACTGGAGCATGACGGAAAAGAGGTCTTTCTCGGGCAGGTGCTTCGGTTTCCCCCGGTGGGAGGCGATGTTTGCCATGTTCGAGATGACCGCTGCGATACCGGTCTCGTAGCCCTCCACCGAATCGTACATCTCGATGGTCGAGCCGATCCGTTTCCCGCGCTCGTTCCGGTACTCGAACTTCGCCGTGTACATCTCCCGGACCTTCCGGACCGGCGGGTACCCCTTCCGCCGGATGGCGAAGCGGGTGCAGCCGAGCGGGTTGTCGTACACGAGCCTGCGGACGATGGCACTGAACGCGCTGATGTCGGGGAGCGGCGTTGCGAGCCGGTAGGTGGTGGTTATCGTGCCCGGGCGGGGCCTGAAGTCCGGCATACAGAAGGGAGGTTGTCAGGGTCCGCCATATGCTTGGTGGTCGAAAGGGGGTCGGGCCGGGTCAGCGATCGTGCCGTCCGGATGCACGGACCGCGGGGCGGTACGGGGAGTATACACAGGTTCACGGGAGAATCATAAGGCCGGTCCTGCAGCAGCGTACACGTTTTTTCGTGCGGCCATGGCACGCTGCGCACGAAAAAAAGTGTACTGCCCCTGCCCGACCCCCCTTTTTACAGGGTCGGAAAACACCTTTATTTCCCGTGGAATACCCGGCGAGAATTGTGGGGTTTTTCCTTCCACTGGCAGCAGAGGGGGGTCGGGCAGGGGCAATCCGGTTTTTATTTTTCCGGGACCCGGGCAGCTCAGCCTGCAATCCACAAAATCCATTGCCCCGGAGCCGTACAGATCCATTATCATGGCCACCTATGTTCTCGTCCATGGCGGCAACATGTCCGCGGACACCTGGAACCGCCTTACCGGCAGGGCTGATTATCCTGCCGGAGAACTTCTGGGCGCACGGTGCTGGGACGGGACTGCTGCCATGCTCGGGGAGCACGGGCATACGGTCTTTGCCCCGGCACTCCTGGATGAACATGACCATACGCTGTCCGATCATATCGGGCAGGTCTGCACGCTCATGGAAGAAGAGGACGTAAGCGACGTCATCCTCACGGGGCACAGCTACGGCGGGATGGTGATCACCGGTGTTGCGGACCGGATGCCCGGGCGTATCCGCCGGCTGGTGTATATCGACGCCGCCCTGCCGGACCCGGGCCAGTCCCTCTTCGACCTCTTCACCGAAGGGGGCGTGGACCCCCGCTCGTTTCCGGGGCTGGAGCCGGCCGCCGCCTACGTGGAGAAACTAAGGTACGATCCCCGCACGCTCCGCGGGATGCAGAAGACCTACCTCCTCTGCACGGAGAGCGATTTTATCGCGGTCACCCGGACCGCCAGGCGGAAGATCGCAGCGCACAAGGAGGGGTGGACGTACCTCGAACTGCCGACCTCGCACGTCCCGATGGCCACCATGCCGGGACGGTTCTGCCGGATGATGCTCGGGCTGGCGCTTTCCTGAAGCATTCCCATTCCCGTTATCCGGAAAAAGAAGGGTGTCAGGAATAGGGTACCGGGGTGATCTCGGTCGTAAGGGGCCACGGAACAACGGAATCGCCGGCTGATGGTGGGTTGTACTTCTTGTAGGTATCAGCATCCAGATACAGGTATCCAACATCATTGTCGTGCCTCCAGATCAGCTCCGGCCGGGCCGAATCATAGGTGAGTTCGACAACATATTCCTTGGGGTTGTTGGGCAGGTTGTTGAACCTGACCGTGGCATGGTTCGCAGATTCCGCCGACCATGTACAGGAATGGGATACTCCGCCGGATACCAGAGAACAGGTGTTGGGATTCTCGTTGCAGTTGAGGATCAGGGTGAAGTCGGTTGTGGGTTCGCTACCGGGAGAATAAGGATTATAATGCGTCCATATGACATCGGTGAAGGGATAGCAGCACCCGCAGGCCGCAATGCACGAAACAAGCAGTACGGAGATCAGTGTCCCGGCTTTGATACTTGTCGGTTCCATGGAAACTTTACTATCGTCGGATCTCATTAAACTATAGGTATTTTAATCGGGGAATATATTGCCTTGGACCTCAGGGTCCGTGCGGCACCCCTCCCGTTTTCGCGCAGGCGACCCGGAAAAATATGCGCGATCGTTGGTCCGGGCCATATCCGGGTGTTACAGAATCACCCGGGGACCGTGGCGTAAACCCTTCGCGCCACCCGCGGCAGGGTCCGGGCCTGGTTACCGCCCATCCGGGCCTTCCCGTCGTAAAAGCCGAACACATGCATCCGCGCACGGCCATCAGGGAACAGCCATGTCGCATTGTCCGGAAGAGATCGGGCAGTTCGCGCAGGGAACCTGCCCGGGACATGAAAACGGCGGTTTCAGGAAGTTTTTTGCGCATACTATCCATTTCAGCTCTATTGCAGAAACGGATAATTTTCCGGCAATAGTACTGGCCGGATGAATCAGGGGTGAGGGCTGGATCATCTTTAAATCTCCAATCTGCCAATAATGTGATCCACAAAATCTGATGACAAACCGACGAAACCCTCTCTCGGGAAATGGTGTCGGTTTCGAGGTAAAAACAACAGGGGCAACAAGGTATAAATACCCCCAAGCCCTATGTTGTAAGCCCGTGAATGCGTGAAAAATCACGACGAACATTCACAACAAAACAGGCCGGACCAAGCAACCGGGAAATCCGGTTTGGTTCCGACGGCAAAAACAGCATGTAACAAGGTATAAATACCCTTGAGACATATGTTATAAGCCCGTGTTCAATCAAGCAACACGACGAAACATATCGCAAACTCTTTGATGGAGATCCAACGATACCCGGCATGACCGGTGTTGGTTCTGACGTTGGCATTGGCAATGCGGAAATTTGTTTAGTAACCGCTCAATTCCTTAGAACAGTTCAGTAAGTGTGCGTATATTTGTGAATTCTGGTTGATCCTGCCAGAGGCCACTGCTATCGGAGTTCGATTAAGCCATGCGAGTCGAGAGGTGCAAGACCTCGGCATACTGCTCAGTAACACGTGGACAATCTAACCTACGGTGGGGGATAACCCCGGGAAACTGGGGATAATACCCCATAGACTATGG